>REGX01267715.1_pt1 | contig 16469 bp, 14 predicted proteins | sample 2276321 | NCBI WGS metagenome assembly REGX01 (sample SAMN08335021, study PRJNA423103) | bovine gut metagenome | biome: bovine gut metagenome; feature: rumen; material: feed digesta; isolation source: rumen digesta from from 15 high feed efficiency cows and 15 low feed... | host: Bos taurus ... | reverse complement strand
TCATCACGATGGTCGAGTACATAGAAGCAGGTCTCTCCCTGATAATGATTGCGTATGGCTATTTCGCCTGTAACTATGTTAGGCAAGGTATATACAAAGGCTGCAGGACTAGGAAAATAATTATCCTTATCGCCTATTGTTGCCTGATAGGCCTTGTCGGCAGCTTCACTGCTATGCTGGTTAAACAGGATGATAGCTCTGTCTGAACGAAAATCTGAGCGATCTTCATTCTGTAAGAGCAATTCTGATGCAACAAATCCCAAACGGCACAATGCATCCATCTTGAAGAATTTCGGATAGTCGTTGATATACTTCCGATATACATTCTTCAATAATTCTGCCCCTGTACCCTCTGCCTCGACAGGCTGGTCATTGAGAATTATTTTCTCAGAATCTATATGTATTCTACTTAATATCTTCATCTGTAACAGCAATCTTCATTTCAGCTGTGGCAAGTATTTCATCACCGCGCTTTACCGTAGCTTCTACCAATGTAATACCCATAATATCCTGCAGTACATCTATAGATGTATCTAGTGTATCGCCAACATGTGGAGTATCAATCACTTGCATTCGCTTGATAGCTCCTATAAATCCCAGTTGTATGCCTCTTTTCAGGATATATTTATTATAGTATCCCAAGCGGGCAGCACATGTCTGAGCTATATTTTCGGCCAGCGCACAGGCATTCAGTCGCTCATTCTCTACAAAGAGATTATCCCTGCGGATAGTGAACTGTGTGGCTGCATGCTTGATGTCGAAAGCCGTCAACTTGTCGACCATCACAAATGGCTCCTGCTGTGGCAGCAGTTCATGTATGTCAATATCACTCAGATTCATTCCAGAATTCATAATAGTTGTACCACTGCAAAGGATATTCGCGGATGGTTTTCTCAAGATTAGCCACATACTGATGTGCCAGACTTGATGCTTTCTCGCGGATATTCTTGCCTTCAGGATACAGGTTTTCTATGTATACCTTATATTTCAGCGGTTTTACCTTCATCACATTAACTGCAATTACAGGTACATCTCGCTGCACGGCCAATGCAAATGGACCAAGTGGAAAATCAGCTTTTCTGCCCAGAAAGTCGCATGAGATATGACGTGGAGAGCCAAAGATACGATCGCCCGGGATACTTACGATATCACCATCGCTCAACGCATTACTCATGGCAAATATATGGCTCATGTCCTCGCGGATAGGTATCATATTGATATGATGAATATCAAAGATGCGCTTGCGATTCTGCATCACCGTCTCTGTCTCTCCTGCATATACCAGAGCGTTGAAGGTCTTATTATGAGCCGTAAGTGTATATCCTGCAGCCTCATAGCAGCCTACATGGGCGCTGAGTATTACAAATCCACTTTCGCCCTCCTCCAGTTTCTGATACTTATCGTAATCGTCTACCTGAAGTTCAAACTCTCCGCCTGCATACATATAAAAGCGGTCGAGTACTACCTGGCAGAAATAGCAATGATTCTGATAAACATGCCAGAAGGCCTTCCACCATGGCTGATGCCAGATACCGTGGAAATAATGATACATGGCAATGTATCCCTTATGGCTGAAAATCAGATAGAAAGGAATAACAAAGATTTCTGCTACCAGATATACTAATCTTAGCGGCAGAAACTTGAACATGCCCATGAGTGCACGATGCATCCATGTAGTTCCCTGTGTAGATCCCTTCCAGTCTTTATCAGGCATTTACCTTTTGTTCGATGAAATCGCAGAACTGCTGAAGTGTCTTGACCTGAGTAATTTCCTCAGGCTTGAATCTGAATCCAAATACCTGATCTACAATTACTACGATATCAACAATATCCAGACTGTCTATTCCTAGATCATCTTTCAGCTTGGCTTCTGGCTTGAGTTTACTCCCATCGATTTCAAGGTCGTCGATAAGAAACTGGCGTACCTTATCATCTATTTCTTTTCTATCCATCCGTTTCTAATTGGTTTAGCCGTGCAAAGGTAACTATATTTTTATTATTTTAGACGCATAACGCCTTATTTTTCCACTTTACACTGCAAAATTGAATGACCCTGACCTAAATTGTCATCTATCTTCACTACTTTCATTCCTGCTTTCTCTATGATAGAAATGAGATCATCACTGCTATACATCTTGCTATTTCCATTAGCAATATCCGAGAAATATATGCTGGTTAGTGTCAGGCATAATGATGCTGGTTCATATTTCTGGCGATTCCACAATGTCTCCATTATATATAAGGTGGTATCACCATCCATGATCTTTGAGGCACGCTGAAGAATGCTGAGTATCTGCTCCTCGCTGAAACAATCGAGGAACTGACTCATCCAGATAGCGTCATAGTGCTTGTCTGTAGGGAATTGATTATTCTCGTCAAGAATATTCATGCCTACACCGTCTATGCGATCTGCTCCTGGCTGACCCTTTGTAGCTTCTTTCATCATGCCTATCTGCTGTGGAAGGTCTACGATAGTTACATTTACATCCTTATCATAACCTACACACTGCATGGTCCATCTTCCTGTATTTCCACCTACATCCATCAAGGTCTTTGGATGATTGCTGAATACAATCTGTAGTGCTTCTTCAAAAGAACTGTCGCTATAGAAATGGTCGAAGGCAAACCAGCTGTCCTGTGCCTGTTTAGGCAGTGTAGACAAGCCTTCGTAAACGGTAGGCCAATTACCCAGGGTCTTCAATCCTGCAGGTTTTCCCTCCTTGTAAGCCTCATCAAGGTAGAACATACCCTGATAGTTTACATCATGATTGAAATCCATATTTACTCGGGTAGCAGGATCGTTGATCAAAAACCATCCCGTCTTTGAGATAGTAAATTTCTCAGTTTCCTTGTTAACGAGTACTGTTCCTATTGACAGCGATGCTTCAAGCAGACATTTGGCAGCATACTTGCTGATGCCAGCTTTCTGGGCAATCTCGTCGATTGTCAATTCTTCATCGCGAAGCATTTCAAGAATACCCCATTTAGCCATGAGGCGGGATACCTCGAAAACAATAGGACCAAAGGCGATAAATTCGGCAGCACGCTGTGCTTCTACTGCCGATAGAGTCTCCTTGGTATATTTCTCGTCAAGTGATTTTGATAAATGCATATATCTTTACAATTTCTTTTATTCTTTAATAAACTTTGTGCCCGACTCTGAGTAGATGGCTTTATCGCTCTCTTCTACTCTGAATAGATGGTCGGCATCATCGAATTTGAGATGCAATATCGGGGTTTTATAATAGAATGTACCCGATTTCAGTTCTTCATTTTCCTTTACGGTTATCTGATCTCGATGAATGCTCAATACGATTTCTTTATTGCCTTCCTGGGCATACCACATGCCTTCGAGCCATGATGGTATTTCATCTTTTTTGCCATTTTCACGTTCTACTACCGAGGGCATTAGATCCTGGTCGGTTGAATCTTCTTCATCTTCACTCTCAAAGATATGATGAGTAATAGGATTGTTGTAGCTGTTGGCACGAATACCATATTCATAATATAATCCAAATGCTGCTAGAGCAAAGAGTACCAGAATTATCAGACAGCCAGTGAAACAGCAACCATTATGACGCTTAGGTTGCTTGATGGACTGATCATTGAGCTTTACATTCAATGGTGGAACTACTGGTGGCACAGGTGGAGGTACAGTCTGACTGCGATGTGTTCTCTCTGTATGAGGTATCTGAGGAGTAACTACCTGAGGTTTCTGCTCATCCATTGTAGGCTGAGATTCAGAGACATGAGGTATTGGCGGAGGTGTCATCCCCTGCCCTGCCGACTGAGGATCGACATTCACTATAGTATCATTCAATGAATAAGTAAAGGGAGTGCCACAGCGAGGGCATACACAGGCGAGTTCTGTCTCTCCGGCAGATGCTTCTGTTGGGTATGTCAGTCTACATTTCGGGCACTTTACTTTTACTTTCATCTTATTTTATTCGTATTAATTAAAACATACATCGGCTTTAGCCGTAACTTTCCATCCTTCAGCAGTTTTTCTGGCCTTGCCTTCTGCTGCTGTCAGTGCTTCATGAGCGGCAGGATTTACTCTGCCCATAATCTTGCATACAGGTTGTACCATCTGACTGATGCTTATCAGAGCTGTAGCTACTGCATCTGGAGTATTGAGTATGCGGAATGTTCCGTTTTTCTCATCTGCAGTAGTCAGTTCATACAGGCTTTTGCCTTCCTGCTCATTTTCGCTGATATCTCTGAATATTCCATCTGCAGATGGAGCACCCAGATAATAGATCTTAGGACCTTGCTGTACAGCGATAGTATCAGCTGTATCTGCTGATGGCTGAGGCATTTCTGTTGAAGCTGGCTTTTGAGCCATCTGCTGAGTCAGTTGCTGCATCTGCTGCTGAAATTCAGAGATAGTATTCTGAAGGTCAGATACTGTTTGCTCAAGATCAGACACCTTATTCTCAAGCGTACCTATACGCTCGAGCAATGGTGCAGTAGCTTCCTGTTTTTTATCGTCGATATTTGCTCCAAACATAATTAAAGATTTTCTATCAGATTGTCTCTGATACTGCCGATAATCGGATAGAAGAAGATGGCGTCTTCAATGGCGTCACTTCCATTCTTGTCTTCCTGATTCTTGTTGACAAAGTTCCATCCGTTAATCAGATGATGCTCCAAGTCTCTGTTTACCAGTTCTCTGAAAGCATTCAGGCTCTTCTGTTCTACCAGGAATCTGTCGCAGATATGAATATCATCGCAAAGCTGAGAGAACATTTCATTCCATGCTCTTACCTGTGATACGATTTCGGATCTTACTTCTGCAAGGTCCATATCATCATAGGTGAGTTTCTCTTTGTTGATCATCGAGAAATTACACTTCAATGGATTGTCAAAATCATCCATCAGCCTGTTCAGTTCTGATACTTGATTACAACCATCTGAATTGCGTACTTGCATCAAGGCTCCTCTACAGGTTATCTGTTTTGGCTCACGCTTCTCCATGACTACCGAGAATCCATCCATATCATATTTCTCCTGATATACTCGTTCGAAAACAGCCTGTGTAAGCAAGTCGATATCTCTCTGATTGCCAACGATATCCAGCATCTTACTACCTGTACCGCTAAACATCACACTGCGTGGTTTCTCCAGACCTTTGTGCTGCATCATGCGGGCTACATAGTAGATGAGCGTAGTATAGAAGTAGATAAATACGATCTTGCGACTGCCATCCTCGTTCAATCGGAGATTATACGAGAATACGTCATTGCCATTTACCACCTTATTATTAATGACCGAGAAAAGGAAGGCATTAATATCCTCGCTCTTTTTCTTGGCTGTAATATCGTCAAGTATTCCATTCAGCTCACCGTATTTGTCATCATCAGAATCAAAGAGACGCTTGAAATAGTCTACATACTTGATGAGCATAGGATTGGTATCTCCATGAGGTATCTCGCTGAAACCATCACCAAATAGTACATTTCCAGCAAAGCGGAATGAGGTAAGCATAGACGGATGACGGCCATTGCTGCCGAAAATCGTAACATCGCTCGAACCTCCACCAATATCTATGCTGGCTACAGTTGATGCTGAGCCACGGAAATGACTGCTGCCTTTATAATAATAGTATGGAGCTACCGACTCTGGCATCTGTATCAAATTGCTCTCAGTAGCCTCAATACCAAATACTTCCTTGAATGTCTTCGACCATGCATCCTGCATCTTGCGGATATTGCCTACTTTCATCGACAGAGGATAGAACCATACTAATCTTGTACGGCTGATATCTCCATTTTCCAGCAACACCTTAGTACGCATCATCAGGGCAAGTTCCTTCAAATAAGCTCTTACTCGCTTGGAGGTAGCTATTTCTGTACTCCACTTCAGATTAGGTACTATGCGATTGCCATATCCTATACTCTCCTTTTCGTAAATATATGGGATATTGGCATCTCCCAGAGCTACGATATTGTCTACATTGACAGCATCCATGCGCTCTGTCTCTGAGAGTACTGTGCGCTGAGGAAATCCGTAGTCATCACCGATAGTCTTTGGTATGAATTCCTGCTTGATGATCACATCATAGAGGATGCTTTCTCCATTATACAGTGGGGCTAGCAAGCGCTGTCTTCCTGTTGAGTCAAGGCTCAATGGTACAGGCATTTCATCGCCCTTCATGCTTTCTACATGGGTATTGGTAGTACCAAAGTCTACTGCAAAGGTAAAGGCATCATGGCCAGGTATATAGTCAGCCCATCGAGGACTTACTATACCTGTTGCTGCTATCATTCCTCTGTCGTCGGTCAGCACTACATTGATTCTGTCAAATGCTTCTGGCAGTTCATAATAGCTGCTGCCTACTCGCTTTTCACTCTTCAGCGAACGGTCTCTGCGCAGAGCAGTAATAGCCTTGTCACTCTGATCTGAGTAGAAATCGAGCGATAGCTTATAGTTTTCCAATTGTCCTAAAGCTCTGTCTATCAGCTGTACATTATATTGTTTCAGCTCTTGTGCCTTGACAAATGGGAATATGCTGAGGGCAAATGATACGGTTACGAATTTACCTCTGTCGTTGGCCTCATCATAGCTCAGATCATTGTTCTGAGAGGCGATATAGGTACGCTGCAGGGTAATATAATGTCCCTCTTTCTGTACTGGTATTCTCAGAATAGCCTTTACTGTATCTACATTTCCTGTCTTGCTGTGTATCAGCTCAAAGCGAGGTTTACCAGCAATAGTTCCCCATAGATCCTTGGCATCAAAATACTTGAAGTATAATGGTTTGAGAGGCAACAGGAAGTCCTTGTCATCTGCATCTCTGCTATCATTGTGGATATTGCCGTCAAAGTAGCAGTCATGATCCATGGTATAGTCCAGTTTGATCATGGATGGCTGGAAGAAGTCATCATCCGACAGCCATGGATACTGATGAGTAGTGGCTGGCAATATTCGCTTATCAGGTTCTTCTGCATAGTCTGCACGGGTGATGGTGATATTATCATCCCAATTACCTGATATATAGCGATAACGGTCACTCTGAGTTGCACTCAGATGATTCTGCAGGATCAATGGAAGTCTTTCTCCTTCTGGTGCATGTGTAGGCACGATCATGAAATCGCTGGCTTGTATGGCCTGCTCTACATCTTCTTTCTTGGCACCATATACTGGCACTCCCAATGCCTGTACACCTTCTATCAGTTCATAGTTTGACTCCAGGAATACTCTGGCCTTGTCAGCATCCTGCTCGTTCATCACATCAGGATTACCAATTTCCTTGAGTATTTCATGCTGCAGATTGATGTCAAGCAGTCTGAAACAGCGTATCAGATAATGATTTACCTCTCCACACATATTTTTCAGTTGTGGATAGGCTGTAAAGAGGGCGTATATCGATTTTACAAATGATGGATTGCGCTTATACAGTGGTCGCCATTCATCAAATAGGTTGATATTCTGTTCTATAGGTATGGCAAAGAGATGCTTGCGTGCATTTGGTGATGCCATGAAGAGGGTTACTGGCGATGTACCTCCTACGATCTGATTTCCATAGGCGAGGAAATACAGGCGGTCGAGTCTGTCAAAATTGAAAGCCTCTTTATCCTGCTCCATATACATCTTCAGGGTTTCTGCCATCAGTTGATGGGCTGGATTCTGCATCATTCGCTCCAGCTCTGCCTCGCGATTCCACTCTATAATGTGCAGCTGCTCATGCAGTTCGTTGTAGTTGAAGAATAGCTGGGCGATGTCCAGTGCATTGGCCACGAGTTTCTCGTCCATCACTTCTCCCTGCAGATTTACGTGCATGGAGAGTCGCTGGAAGGCATTCTTCACGAGGTCCATCTGTGCAAATGGAGATGGAATGGCAGTACGAGGTGTTGAGGCCAGTCCTGCATTAGGATCGGCTATCATCTCTATTTCGTCGGCATTATACTGCGAGGTCAGGTTTACCCATCCTTCGCCTGTCGTTTTCTTATTGTATGATAGTATTCTGCTCATTATATTACATCCGTGAATTTCTCGTCAACCAGTTTATCTGTAGCCTCATCTAGAAGCTGGAATAATTTGGCTGCTACGTTGTCGATATTCTGATTCTCGCGACTTTCTTTCTGGCTGAACTTGTTCATGGTGCTCAGCATGGCATTATAGTCGATGGCGCGTTTCAGGAATCCTGTCTTTGGTGCGATATCGATAATGGCATCTGCCAGTTTCTCGGTCGAGAGGTTGAATGGTGTAAAGCTGCGCTTGTTCTTGTGCATTTCCACGAGCCATTTCCAATAGCCTACAAAGAAGTCGTTGGTCAGGGTGGTATAGAAACTTGTCGACAAGAATCCGTTGGTTATTTCTGGCTTGTCCTGTGTGTATCCTCTGCCTATGTCCTGGCGGAACTGATAGGTAAGATACATGTAGGTCATCTGCCATTTTATCATTTGCTTGTTGACGAGTGTACGGGTCTGTATACCAAAGTCTTTCAGGCTCAGTGTCTGCTTGTCATTCGATAGTCCGTACTCTCTGAATATTGGATTCTGGGCATTACCTCCTACGGTCTTCAGCTGATCGTCTGGTATCTGCAGGAAGTCGAGTATGCTCAGTGCACCTACGTATTCTACTACGTGTGCATCATTTCTCTGTCCATTGCCTCCTGGGTCGTTGAAATATGGATTACTTGCCATTTCATCGCCCAGATAATAGCAGGCATTTACCTTCGATTCATTCAGGTCTACTCCCTGATGGCGCAGTCCTGTCAGGTTATCGTGATAATAGAATAGTGCACTCTTGGTCTTCGAGATAAAGTCTGCGCGTGATATCGGACAGTTCTCGTCGTGCTGTATATTGAAGTATGGCAATACGGTCAAAGCTCCAATCTTGGCATCTCTCAGATCTCCTCGATTGTTGATGGCTGTATTCTCGCCGGCATTGCGTATATTCTTTACGATGATAGGATAGCCTGCTGCTCCTGTTCCTCCGAAGATACTTGATACCACGAAGATACGGTCTTGCTTCTGGAATATATTCGAGAATTGGCGGAACTCCTCACTGTCCTTAAACTGGTTGAGGGCTACACTGCCGATGTTAGGACTTCCTACAAAGCCGATATCCATCTTAGTTTCCAGCTGATAGTCTGAGAACATCATTGAGGCAAGTGCCTGTGATGCTGAGTCAAGGGTATTATAGCTGATAAAGTCGCGGAACTTCTTCGAGGCTATACTTCCCATATTGAAGAGGAAACTGTCGCTCAACTGTGTTCCTGCTGGCAGTATATCGCTCAGTGTGGAAATCTTGACCGAGAAGAATCCCTTGCGCACGTCTGACTGATCGCCATAGATCGTCTGTCGTATCTGGCGATACCACCTCAGCATATTCTCTGTACGCTTCAGGTCTTCGTTGGATTTATGTGGATCTACGATAATAGGCACTACTTCCAGGGGCATAGGTTGTCCCTGCTCATCCATCGGGTGGATGCCTGCAGCAAACTGCATGATCAGTGGTCGCAATACTCTCGACCCTGTACCGCCTACGAGGAATAGAAATAATCTCATCTTTATTCTGGTATTGGAGTATGACGGCAGTTAGACGACCACCATCTGATTGAGAAACTTGAGATAACAAACATCACCAGCGCAACTACAAAGTTGAGGATAGCAAACTGGGTGAGCTGTCCCTCAAAGTTATAGCCAGCATCATAAAGTGTACCGTCTGGAATCACATAGGCCAGTACACCGACAATTGCACTTGTACCTCCCAGCATGATCAGCCAGTGATACCATCTGCTAAAGCTTACACTGTTGATGATATAATAGAAAGTAGCAGCGCCTGCCCATGACAGCAGTACATTCATCACTGCCACATACAGATAGAAGTTATCATCATACATAGCTGTATCAAAATCGCCATCAAAATACGATCCACTCAGCCATGGATAAATATCACTGCATCCTACAATAAATCCTATCGAAAGGATAATACCTATTATCAGTAAAACTACGTTTTTATTCATAATCATCAGAGGAAACACCCTCATCTATAAATTTCTATATTTAAATATTTCAATCCTCAATGACGAAAGGCATTGAGAAATACGCACTCGAGTCAAAACTTTCCCAGATACCATCCAGCAGATATTTCAATCCAAAGGTAGTCTGTGCAAATTTTGGCGATGTAATATCAGTATCATCATCGCTGCTGCTCATCGCTATCCATGCTGGTATTCTCTTCTTCAGCAGGATACTGCATTCATTCTTGCCTGCTATGCGATTACCCTTAAGCACGAAGATATGTGTTGCATTTCCCAAATGTCGGCGATTGGCAGGCGTTCTGTCTGCCTCACTGATCTTGCGTATAGCTTTCAGTTTCAGGTCGCAATCGCCGTCAATCTGATAGTTGCTCTTGTCTGTAAGATAGCTTTCCTCGATAGGCAGACCTTTCAGGTTGACAGCCATAGTCATCACTACCTTGCCCGATTTTCTGTCAGCCGTAACATTGTCTACCGAGGTAATCTGGTCGCTCTGTCCTCTCTTGGCCGATATTCTGCCCTTGTTTTCCTTGCCGTTCAGCAGGAAGCTATAGTAAGGAGTAAGACCTTTGCCCTTGGTAAACAGTGCGATATGCTGATATCCGTTCATGCGCGAGAAGTTCAGGAAATCCTGATAAGCCTCATTGCCCAGCATATTGCTCAGTCCTTGATTAGTAGTCATCACCACGATGTAGTAAGGTCTGCTGCCATCATAGTTCTTGCCTGTGCTAGGGGTGTTGTATGGATAGTACATACCATTGTAGCTGCCATGCATCTGCACCACGATCAGCGCCTGGTCATTGGCATTGCTGAATACTGATGCTACCATGCCCTGGGCAGAACTGAATATTTTCTGTGGATTATTCTCTGTATTGCTCTTTACCGAGTAGATCAGGTCAGATACCAGCACATTTACAGTACCGTCATTGGTCTTATCAGATAAAGTCTGGAATATTTTGCGGAAATCAGTAAACGATGCATCGCCTATCTCCTTGGTCGATGCAAAGATATTATTATCCGCGATAAACTGCTTAGCGCCTTTCGGATAAGGATACACGCCATCATTTACGATATAGATAGCATCACTGCTCTGGCCCATCAATGGCAGATGATTGATCATGCTCACGATAGAAGCCTTGAAGCTGCCATCACCCTTTTCGGCATCATAGGCGATCATAGAGCCTGAGCGTTCCAGATAGAAATAAGGCTTCAGCTCTTTCGCCTTCTTCTTTTCTCCCGTTTCTTCTGTACTCGCCTGGTCTCTTCTGCGATGTCTACAAGAAGTCATCACTGATGTGGCTGCAAAGGCCATAATCAGTGATAACACCATCATTTTATATGCATTATTTCTCATATATTGTCTATTCTTTGTAGAGTTAAGACGCTTAATAGGGCCTTCAAGTTGCAAAGATAATAAAAAATATCAGAATTTGCTCGATTTTTCTTTCAGAAATATCAGTTCCAGTCGGCCAAATTCTGCTCTTTTTCTACCTTGTTTTCTATCTTGTCATCCAATTGATAGAAAAAGTCGTAGCCTGTAATGCGCTCTACCTGGTCTACACTGTTCACATAAGCATCCTTCGGACGGTCGCCCTCGGTGTTACGATAGATAAATCCGATAGCCTTTGGCGTACCTTCCATACAGAGTACTACCTTGAAGAATGCTTCAGGTACTACTACCTTGTTTTTGCCTATCTTCTTATGATTTTTGCCTATCAGGATTGGTCCGCATACGATATATACACTACCGTATTTCTTGGCCCATTTACGGCATTGCTGCTCCATCTCATTCCAGTCGCCGGTATTCAGGTTATGATTCTGCGGACACATATTGGTCATCAGGAATGATTCTTCCTGGGCTGTTCTGCTCCATTTGTTATCGCCCGAAGGACACATGTGTCCTCTGTCATACCCGCTTCTGTTATAATCGTAAGTAGTTACACGAGGAGAAGGCACGTCCATATCCTCATGAAATTTGATACCCTCTCGCTTGTATGGACCAGAGGTATGATCAGCTGTCAGTTTCCAGGCCACCCAGTTAGGTATCTTATATTCCTCATTATATGATACGATATATCCCGTGCGCTGTAATATAAGTTCTGATATATCCTTGCGCTCTTTAGGCGTAAGAATATCATTATCAATATTTTCCGAAGTATTATCTGATTGAGCTTCGGCTTTCTGATTAATATTTTCAACCTCTCGTTTAACCGATTCTACATCACGTTTTATATCCTTAACGATCGTATTAGCCTTACGTAATTGATGTTCTACTGCGTTAGCTTTTCTAAAATAATCACACGATGTAAGCGCTATAGTCAGCGATAGTATTAAGTAAATTGATTTTCTCATATTTTCAAATTTGGATGCAAAGGTAATAAAATTCATCCGAAGTAAGGCAGAAGGTAGTATATAAAAAACGTAAAAAGGGGCTGGAAATTAAATTCCAACCCCCACTTACGAATTATGAATTACCAATTATTTCTTGGCATATTTTTTACCAGTCTTAGCTACAACCTTCTTGTAGACTTTTTCTTCCTTGGCCTGAGGAGCAGCTCCTAGTTTGAGTGCGAAGCTCTCAATAACCACTACTCCATTCTTATTGCCTTCCAGCTGTGCAAAGTCTTTAGCCTTAGTTTCAGCGCCTTCTGGCAATGCCAGGTAAGCCATACCAGCCTGGATAGCGCTACCCATATTTACTTTCTTAAAGCCAACTTTATTCTTCTGGAAACTTAGTCCATAGAGAGTACCGTCAGTCTTGACAGAAGCCTTAGCAGCAGCCTTCAGCACATTATTATCTATTGTATTATTTGTTACAGTATAAGGCACTTTATAAGTACCAGGTTTACCCTTTACGATGATACCTGTATTGGCAGGAATCACGTTAGTAGTCAGTTCTACAGCAGTAGCCTCAACGCCATCAAAATTAGTTACAGCCATAGGAGTAAGTCCACGCATCTTAATAAAGTTAAGTGCATAAGGAGCAGATACAGCTACATAGCCTTCAGAAGGCACTGTAATAGTCTGATAAGCAGGAGCTATTTTGATATAATATAGGTTGACACCCTTATTAGGAGAATATACGCGTATCTTGGCAGCACCACCCTTGTAGGCGAGCATTTGAGCTTCAGGATTATGAGTTTCCTTGAATTCTGCAAGATTTGTAGTTACACCATTAGTATAGGCATCTACATTGAGGATACGGTCCTCGTCGGTATATTTACCAGCTGATGCAGCACCGATTTCGATCATGCAGTCACCAGTAACATCAAATTCGAGTACACGACTATTAGGAGTAGTTTTCTGCACCTTATCCTTAAAGCTGGCAGAACCACCTAATTTCAATCTCTGAGTATATTCATCACCATTGATAGTCTTTTCGTGAGCATCCACGAAAGATCTTTTATCAGCCGAAGCATATAATTTAAGACCATCGAGATTCATAACCTTTGAATACTCCTTGTTCTTAAGATTACTAAAGTTCCAAGTAGTAATTTGCTGAGCCCATGATGAAGATATGCCAAAAGCCAATAGGGCCATTAAAGTAATAAGCTGTTTCATAATCGTATGTAATTAATAAATAATAAAATGTTTCTTTCTAAAAAATCGTCTATAAGATGTTTACGCCGCAAATATATAATAATCAGATATAACCACCAAATATTTTTAGAACTTTTTCAAGGGATAACACAAAAAAGTTTGTAACCTTTCCATTGTGTGCGATAACACAAATGAAAGGGATACAAACCTCTGTTTCTTTATCTGATTTTACTCAGGAAATTCGGATACCAGATACTGTACGTTAGGTTCTAGGGGATAGTTGGTCAGCTTACCTGTACGGCTAATGAAAGATACGATTCCTTTATATACTTTCTTGCCAAAGGTGTATTTATCGCCGTAGATATTGATATAATGTATTCGTCGGGAATCATATTTCAGCAGTCGGTCGATGTCTATCACTGGCATACCGTCTATGAATACCTTGGCTGGCCATTTATCGTATTTAGCATCTTTGGTACGTGTTATCAACTGGGGCACGCCATTGATTTCATCGCGGGTAACGTGATTTACAAATTCTATCAGACTTTCTTTTACTGTCAGAAACTGGCGATACTCGTCTAGATTATAGCTCAGATCGGGCATTTTGCCGTAATAGCTTGGTTCATAGTTCAATGGCACTCCTTCTTCTGTCTGTGCATCTTCATATTCGCCAATCACCGCTTCTTTCTTTTCTGGAGTAATCGCTATCTGATGCAGCTGCATTTCCTTCGAGCGCTGCTCTACTTCATTGCGCTGATAATGGAAAGCCAGTTGGGGCAGTTTTTCAGGAAGCAGACAGACAAATGGACTAATCATCTGGATAGACAGACTTGTTCCTCTGGTCGATGCTGCCGAGAGTACCAGAGGTTGCTTTCCATGTAAGCCGAAAGTAAAGAATACGGCAGTAGAATCGTTCAGCATTTTTCCCTCAAAGTAATGGATTTGTTTGCCTACGATACTCAGTGAAGGAATAATCTGTTCGGCGGTAAATGTTTCTCCATTCAGTTGATTCTGAATACGAGCCTTGACGATATGTCCCTCAGTTTCCCTGATGCCAGCAGATTTCTCTTGTTTTGGCATCTTCCATTCTCCGATAGCAGCAGGATAGCTCAGAGAATCAGTACCTTCCATCTTGATCCAGTCGATGGCATCTTCATGGTTTTTGTACCTTAGGTTGACGATAGGCACCAGACGACTCAACACCTGGGCTTTATCTCGGCTATAGATATTCAGCACATAGTATCCGCTGTGCAATTCGGCAGGCAGTTCCATCCTCCCCTTGCCTTTTCCACCATACAGATTCAGCATTTTGCAGGCAGCCAGACCATTCAAATCACACAGTTCTGCATAAGCAATAATGGCATGATCCATATTCACATTGATTTTCATCGCCTCACCAGCCAGATACCAGTTACGGTCTATCTCGAAGTCAGAAGCTGCCGCAGCCTGGAAATTCAGCACCAAAGCAGCCATCAAAGAAAATAAATATTTCATCAAATAATAATTTTTGAATTCTTGAATTTTTAATTTTTGCATTACCTAAAGATCAAATCGGTGAACGAAAATCCGTGCAATTTAAAATCCGTATCACTCCGTGTAATCCGTGGTTCCCCCTCATATCACCTCATATAATCTGGTTTGTTAAAATACACTCCCTTTTGAATAGAAATATCCACATATTTTCTTTCCACCCATGAACAAGAGCAATCAAAAGGATCAGCACCATCACGGATATACACTCTATAATCACTTAAATATAAACGATCGCGACTATATTCAGGGTGCGTCCTTTCATCAAGGATATAAGGATCCAACACCTTAGGCCTAGTAATCTTAGTTCCATCTACATAGTAGCGGGTATAGCACGAATTCATGGAAACACCGACAAACCCCAGGGCTTTTTTATCGCCATTTTTACAGTGAATATTCGTAGGCAGCGTAGAGGCCTGCGGACTAAACAGTCCGCCCATCTCAGCCGATGCTTGCTGATAGGCGAGCTGATACTCATACTCTTCCTTGCTCAAGGCGCGCTGAGTTAAAAATCCACTGTAATAATCACCTACGCGCTCATCATCGCATTTTATTCCATACATTTTATATTTCTTCAGCTGATGATGGTCATAATTGGTTGTTTCGGCCAATAGTTTTGTTCCCGACAGATTACCGTTTTTCCAGCCACGCTTAGGAAAAGGATTTCTTGTATACACGCCTTTGGTATCTTCATAATCGTAGTAAGCAAAGACATATTTCCGTGGCGTCACCTCCCAGGTTTCATCTACCGCCCATTGGTAATATACTGCCTGAGTGGTATCAGCAGCCATTTCAGTTGTAATCAGAATATCTACATCCTCATTTTTTCCACTCTGCAGATAATCTACCGATTTTATCTCGGGTGTAACTACAGGTCTGGCAGGCGTAGTCTCATAGATATCTCCATGGTCGTCTATTCTCAGATAATACTTCACATCAGGCTTCAGTTCAAGAATATCAGCCATATATTCACCATTTTCCGGAAAGTCTCTGTCTACATATCCCGGACCTTTTATTTCCCTCAGATGATCATTCAGATATCGACCATAGCTCTTCAGCGGATACTCCGACCCATCACTGCCCATAATCGTGAGTTTAGCCCCGATCACCGCGTCTATATAGCTACTCTCGTTCAGTTCTGTACTGTCCTCCCTGAGTTTCAGCGAACGTGAAAGAAAGAAATCATTGCACATATTCGAGCGAATAGTACCATCCACCACCAGCAGATTGGATTTCTCCTGAGGCAGCACAGCATCAAAGTCGTCTACGCAGCTTATCAGCATCATAGTAGCCACTAAATAAAATAAATATTTCATTCTTGAATTTTTCAATTTTTGCATTTTAATTAAATTCCATATTCACAATAGTTCGGTAATTATATAGTTAAATCAATTAACATTTACATATAAAG
>REGX01263849.1_pt1 | contig 16620 bp, 11 predicted proteins | sample 2276321 | NCBI WGS metagenome assembly REGX01 (sample SAMN08335021, study PRJNA423103) | bovine gut metagenome | biome: bovine gut metagenome; feature: rumen; material: feed digesta; isolation source: rumen digesta from from 15 high feed efficiency cows and 15 low feed... | host: Bos taurus ... | reverse complement strand
GTTTTGCTTTTTCTTATTGTGCGATTGTGTCTGCACAAAATGATACTCGTCGTATTACTAATATTTCGCAATGGGAATTTTCCAGAGATAGTGTACATTGGCAGAGAGTGTCAGTACCTCACGATTGGGCAATTTCTGGACCTTTTGATAAAAAATGGGATTTACAGAACGTTGCTATTACTCAAAATGGGGAAACTCAGGCTACTGAAAAGTCGGGAAGATCTGGAGCTTTACCCTGGATTGGTGAAGGATGGTATCGTACAAGTATTGATGTTAATGATCAGTTTCCTGTTCATCAACTTCTGTTTGATGGTGCCATGTCAGAGCCTACTATATATATTAATAATGTAAAGGCTGGTTATTGGACTTATGGATATAACGCTTTTCGTATCGATGCCAGTTCATATCTTCATCCTGGACAGAATAGTTTGATAGTACATCTGGATAATAAGGAGGAGAGTAGCAGATGGTATCCTGGTGCTGGCCTTTATCGTCCAGTTACATTGTTAGGAATGAATAAGGTCAGATTGGATGATTGGGGAGTTGCTTTTCGAACGGATAGTATAATTCAGAGTAATAGGATGTCTGAGAGGAAAGCTTTTCTATCTGTATCATTCAATGTTATTAATCCTGAAAATGTTGACTATCGTTCTCGTTTATGTGTGAGAGATGCCCATGGAAAAATTGTAAGTTCTGTTACTGATATTCAAGCCAAAAAGGTAGCTGAGCAATATCGCCTTACTGTTTCCAATCCACATTTATGGTCGCCTGAAGAGCCATATCGCTATACGGTTGAGCTTCAACTATTGAATGGGGCTGGTCAAGTGATAGATGCTTATTCTCAGAAAGTTGGTGTGAGAACCATCAAGATTGACTCTAGAAATGGGTTCCAGTTGAATGGAAAGTCTCGTAGAATCAAGGGAGTTTGCTTGCATCACGATTTAGGTCCATTAGGCTCAGCTGTAAATAGAGCGGCCTTGATACGCCAGATTAAACTAATGAAGGATATGGGAGCAGATGCCATTCGTACTTCTCATAATATGCCAAGTCAGATGCAGATGGAAGTCTGCGATAGTTTAGGAATGATGGTGATGGCTGAGAGCTTTGATATGTGGATTTATCCTAAATGTAAAAATGGATATGCACGTTTTTTCAAGGATTGGGCTGAAAAGGATATTACTAATTTAGTACTTGCCAATCGCAACCATCCAAGTTTGATTATGTATAGTATTGGTAATGAGATACCTGAGCAATGGAGTGAGGAAGGAAGACAGATTTCTGAGAGGCTACAGAAGTTATGTCATAATCTGGATCCAATGACTCCTGTTACTCAGGGTATGGATAAAGCAGAGGATGCATTGAAATCTGGTTTTGCTCAAGTTATGCAAGTTCCTGGTTTTAATTATCGTGTTTATAAATATCCTCGTAATATCAAGCAGTTGCATACAGGATTCCTTCTTGGATCAGAAACAGCTTCCACTGTAAGTAGTAGAGGCATATATAAGTTCCCTTTGGAATGGAATAACAATAAGACTTATAAGGACGGACAGTTGAGCGGATATGATACTGAATGGTGTTCATGGAGTAATCTTCCTGAAGAAGATTTTATTGCAGAAGATGATGCACCATATTATATAGGTCAGTTTATCTGGACGGGTATAGATTATCTGGGAGAACCAACGCCTTATGACGAATATTGGCCATCTAGAAGTAGTTATTTTGGAGCTGTAGACTTAGCTGGTTTGCCTAAAGACCGATATTATCTTTATCGCTCTAAGTGGAATACAAAGGATCATACTATTCACCTTTTGCCACATTGGACTTGGCCAGATCGTAAAGGAAAAGTAACTCCTGTATTTTGCTATACTGATTACCCTACAGCTGAGCTGTTCGTAAATGGAAAAAGCCAGGGTAAAATTTCAAAGATGAAAGGTGACAGAGATGGCGAAATCTTTACAGGAAAGCCTGCAAATGCGGCAGATGTAGAGCGTAGAGCAGCTCGATATCGTCTGATGTGGACAGATGTAGTATATGAGCCTGGAGAATTGAAGGTGATTGTGTATGACAAGAATGGAAAACGAGCTGGAGAACAAATTGTGAAAACGGTAGGTGCTCCATCTCGCTTAAAACTAGAATCGGATAGAAGAGAATTAAATGCCGATGGTAACGATTTGGCTTTCATAACAATATCCTTGATTGATAAACAAGGAGTTGAAGTGCCAATGGCAAGCGATGAACTTGCTTTTGAAGTATCAGGAAATGGTAGCTTTAAAGGCGCATGCAATGGTGATGCTACTTCATTACAATCCTTTACTCAGCCTAAAATGAAACTTTTTGCTGGTAAACTAGTTGTAACTGTTCAGTCATCAACAACTCCAGGAACTATTACCCTGAAAGTTATTGATAAAACGAACAAGAATATAAAAGGCAATATAACCATACCTGTTAAATAGAAAAGCGAATGTAGGAGCGATCATCGAAGCTTAAATTACCTTTGATCAATCCTTTTGTAGCTTTAAAAGATAAAATATTCCGAGGGTCTTCTTTCAAATGGTTTTGGAGAAGATCCTCGCTTTCGTTAAGCGTAGAACGAAGGAAAGGATATCCATCGCTAGCAAGAATTACCTCATCCTTAATATCTTTAATGACCTTAATGCCTTCCTTGAAAATAGTGAATCCATCGATGACGGCATATTCTTTATTTTGTCCTTCCTTCATTGCTTTAATTAAATCTGGGACAATTAAAGAGCGTGCTTCATCATCACTTTTTCCTTCTGCAATATAATTAACGCGTTGCTGAGCAATACGCGATTCGTAAGGTTTATCGTTAGTATATGGTATGCCATTAGCGATACACTGACAATCGCCAACCATCCAAATTTCATTCTGATAGCGGCTATAGATAATTGCGCTTGCTGTCAATCTCTGTTCAGGATGTTGACCTAAATCTTCAATTGATAAATCATGAAGTCTATAAATATCCTGAATTCCACGAGTTATACCTTCGCAGAAGCCATCCAGATCGATGGTTGAACTCATAGACTCAATAAAAGCCTTAATGATGAGCATGCAATAACGCCCGTTCTTCATATCATCTGATATCTGAACGGGTGTTTTACTAGTACTTCCATCAATGACGGCAATAAAATTATCGGTTACGACGATTCCGTCCTCGCACGTCTCCTGACTTTTCTTGCCTATAACTTGATGTTCTATTATTTTCATTATCGCGATATTTCTTACGATTAGTATTGTCGAAGTTTGGATTAAAACTCTTCTTCTTTTTACCCTTGAAATATCCAGTTCCAACACCTGGGTTATCGTATGTACTACCAACAGGCTTGTCATCATATTCTACATGACGGCGGTTGTTTCTAGATGATTGGCTATGATGTGGAGCCGGACCATTTGGATATAATTTCTTAATAAGATCAGGTCGTCCGATACGTCTTAGTTCAAATTCAATATTGCGTCTTTCTTCAGACTTATACCAGAAGAAGAACATGCGCTGGGCAAGTTTCTCCTTTGGAGTCTTGGCGCTGAATACAGGTTCAAGCGTATAAGGATCGTATCCAGAATACCACATCTCTGTTGCGATAGACATTGGAGTAGGAGTGAAGTCCTGGACTTGCTCAAGGTGAAAATCCAAATCCTTGGTAAGTACTGCTAATTCCGCCATTTCAACCTCAGTGCATCCAGGATGGCTTGAGATGAAATATGGGATGATTTGCTGATTTAGTCCTTCTTCCTTGTTGATTCTATCGAAGATACGCTTGAACTGATAGAACTGTTCGAAAGAAGGCTTTCTCATAAGTGAAAGTACTTTGTCACAAGTATGTTCAGGAGCCACTTTTAATCTACCGCTAACATGATTCTTGATCAATTCGCGAGTATATTCTCTATGTGACTCATTGACTTTTTCATCCTTATCTTTATGGAGCAGTAGATCATATCGTACACCGCTTCCAATAAAACTCTTCTTGATTTCAGGCAAAGCATCTACTGATTTATAAATGTCAAGGAGGGCACTTAAATCAGTATTTAGGTTAGGGCAAATTTGAGGGTTGACACAAGAAGGGCGTTTGCACTTTTCGCATGCTTTAAGATTGCGACCATGCATGCCATACATGTTGGCAGAAGGGCCACCCAAGTCACTAAGGTATCCCTTGAATCCTGGCATCTTAACAACCTTCTTGACTTCACGCATGATGCTTTCCTTGCTACGGCAAACTACAAATTTACCTTGGTGAGCAGAAATTGTGCAGAATGAACAACCACCAAAACATCCTCGATGGATATTTACCGAAAACTTGATCATCTCATAGGCAGGGATGGTTTTTCCCTTGTATTTTGGATGAGGTTCACGAGTATATGGAAGGTCGAAAGATGCATCTAATTCTTCTGTAGTCATAACAGGGTATGGAGGATTAACCACAGCATACACATTGTCTACAGCCTGAAGGATACGTTGCGCATGAACTTTATTTGATTCCTCTTCAATATGCTTGTAATTTTCGGCTTCAGCCTTCTTGTTTTTTAAGCATTCTTCGTGTGAATGTAATACAATATCATCTTCGCGTATACCTCCAGGTATCAAATTTTCCTTAGTAAGATATACAGTTTGAGGAATATCATGAATATCCTTAGCAGGTATGCCATCACTTAATTGCTGAGCATAGGCAAGAATTGATTTCTCACCCATACCATAAAGAATGATATCTGCACCAGACTCACATAGAATACATTTTTTGAGCTTGTCCTGCCAATAATCATAATGTGTGAGTCGACGCATACTAGCTTCGATTCCACCCAATGCGACAGGTACATCAGGGTATAGCTTTTTAAGAATCTGAGTATAAACTATGGTTGGATAGTCTGGTCGCATATCATGCCTTGAATCAGGACTATACGCATCATCACTTCTCAATCTTCGATTGGCAGTATAGCGATTAACCATAGAATCCATGGCTCCAGGAGCAATTCCGAAGAAGAGACGAGGACGTCCTAGTTTCTTGAAGTCTCTGAAATCACCATGCCAGTCAGGCTGGGGAACAATAGCCACGCGATATCCTGCAGCTTCCAGGGTGCGGCCAATAACAGCTGCACCAAAAGCTGGATGATCGATATATGCATCACCAGAAAAGAGGATGACATCCAGTTGATCCCATCCTCTTAACTCACATTCTTTTTTTGTTGTCGGTAAAAAATCTGATAATTGATATCCCATTAATCTGATATTTCTTGAGGATCGTCAGCCTCATTTGGCTGCTTATCCTTCCAGTCTACGAAAAGCTCAACAAGATTATGCAATCCAAGAGCTTTCATGTTCTGGTTGTAAATAACATCGAGGCAAAGGTCGAGCAGGGCTTTATCCTTGCCGGCTTCTGACTCAAGCAGACTTCTAACATTAAACTTCAACTTATCAAGTACAGCCTCATCTATTATTCCATTGCTGTCAACGAGGTTGCGGAAAAGCTGGTAATTATTTATTGTTTCTAGATGCTGGTCGCTAACTTCTATAGAGCGTGTACCAGACTGATTTGCTTGAATCTTATACATAACTTTATGGTTTTAAATGGTTTGTATTAAAGGTTAATTGTCTATATAATTCAATATATTTCCCATGACGGTGGCCTGGACATTGCGATCCTGGATACATTCGAATGGGAATCCCATAACGAAACAAGAATAGCTTTTGCCCTTAAAGCCTACTCCTGCACTATGCTCATCACTATAGGTCATTAATGTCTTCGCATTGTCAAGAGGCTGAAGAATATTTGGATGAGTGGCAGCATAATGCTCACTATTTAATTCTTTGTGGAAAAGGAAAGTACGGTTAAAGCCAACAACACTTCCATTGATTTTTGCACTATCATCAGGAGTATATGCTACTTTAAAGATGTCGGCAAGGAATTTCTTTTCCTCTGGCTTCTGCATATCACTTCCGATATAGCTTCCGCTTACAATTAATTTTCCTCCAGAGAGAGCATACGATTTGATAATATTCTGCATGCCAGGTGTGAAGGATTTGTAATATTCAGGGGTATAACCATCATTACGCTCAAGACCTTCGATAATATCAACGATAGGATATTCGTTTTGAGTCAGGTTTAGGTGTCCGCTTTCCAAAGCCTGGGCAGAGCAACTTACAACGTTATATCTACCAGTAGAAATGATTGCCTTAGTGTGTTCTACAGTATAGTTGAAGTCATTTCCTGCAACGAATTTTCCAACCATCTCATCACCACAATATCCTAAACCTCCAGGACCTTCAATACCCATTTTGGTAATGTCAAAACACTGCTGTTTTCCAGTCCATCCTGGATTTAATCCATAAGATACACCAGGGTCCTGATCCATATCAAATCCTTGAAGTGAGTCATTGTCAATAACCTGAGGTGAAGCCAAGCGATGGAAATTGTTGACTACCATCACCGTCTTTTTGGCAGATGGGTTGTAATAAGCAGATAGAGTTTCTGTTGTAAAACTCTCACCACCTTCATTTACTGCTGCTACTTTGAAGTTGTATTGTACGTTTGGCTTAAGGGTTACAGATAGTTTGTTGGTCTTTACATTTCTGCCATTATCAAAACCGCTATAGCCTGATGATGTATAAACATTATATGATAAAGGTCTTGCAGATGGTTCCTGCTCATCATACTGAGGTTCCCATTCTAATCTAACGTTACCACTTTTATCATCCATAGTAATATGGAATTCTTTTGGTGGGAGTGGCTGTACTACGTATTTCTTTCCATGATTAGAGCAAATATAACGTAATAAAGTCTTATAGACAGAACGGGCTAATGTAAACTTGAACATTGGATCTTGTGCAAGTTTCATATCAGGAAAGTTCTGGTGTGATAATGTTTCAAGAATTGCTGAAGGAATTTCCGGAAGTCTGGTTTCAGAATAATTCCTATCCCAAACATATCTTGCATTCCAATTTTTGTAGACAGCTTGGATATCCTTAACAGTATTATCTCTAAGTATTTGTGCCAAATCCTTAGATGTCATTCGTGAAGTTCCATTGCTAAATACACCATCATTAAAATTAGTAGTGCAAATAGACAAGGTACCAGTAATGCTCTTACCGTCTTTTTCGTATCCTGCATCACTATGGATAGCTAAAGCTAACTCGAAAGGTACATGAAGACCTTCCTTAGTAGGCTCATAAATACTACCTCCTGCAAGATAATTAGTCATGAGAGAGCGGCAATTGATATCGTCGCCATAATCATTTATTCCACCTTTACTGCTATATACCCAACTAGGCATGCCAGCATTCTGTGCCCAATAACGAGCACCCATTAAGCATTTTGGAAGGGGAGTAGGGCCTGCACCGCGAGATATATTACTCATACCTCCACCAAATCTAACAGCATCAGTAGAAACTACACCTTTCTCATCAGAATAGTTTGTGATTACTACACGATTATTTTTATTACATCCTTTATCAAATACAAAATTACCTAGGTATACCCAGGTACCGCCACCCATTTGCTGATTTACTTTAAAATGAGTTGCAATTCCCTGATGGTAAACGGTATATCTTGCATCGGTTACACTCTTAGGTAAAGATTCATAGCTTACGTATACGGCATAACTTCCTGTTTCTGGTATCTTAGGCTGATAAGCTACATAACTTGAACTTTTATGTTTAGATGTGCGACACATACGAACACTGCCATCCCAAAAAGGGGATTCACCTTCGTTGTATTCATCTTTTCTTCGAGCATAGCCCAAAGAATCACATGTTTTCCAAGGTTTGTCAAAACTAGATTCTTTATAAAATGGGTCTGTTTCCCAATCATCGTTATCCACGATGACCTCATTGATTTGCAGGTCACGCTCGCGTGGAGAGAATACAATTGCTCCAGCATTTTCCAGCATAGGGATAAGATATGGAGAAACAACACTTAGAGTAAACAGGTCCTCAACTGTACAAAATAGGTTAGGACGCTGCCATTTCCAAGTTTTTTGATCATTATTATAGAATCGTCCATGAGCCGCCCAAAGTGAAATATGGCGGTTCTGTAATCCTTGTGAAATATAATTAGGTTTGGAAATATTTTGCACCCAAGGAGATCCTGTATAGTCCATATCACCCCATGCGCGAGTATTTCCTTCCGCATATTGAGCATTTAAATGAGATGCCATCATTGCAAAAGCAACTGTACATACCATACGTCCCAATTTATGTAAGTCTTGTCGTTTTTTATTTATATTGTAAATATTCATGATCTTCTTCATATTCCTCTATAATGAGGATTTCGCAATTTTTTTACATTACGAATTTATCAGGATGTTTGCCTTTACATCCAATATAGTAGTCCTTAATTTCCTGCATTTGTGCATCAATGTTACCATCAGCTATAATCTGTTTGGTACATTTTATGAGTTTTTTCTCATAATCAGCAGCATAAAGCAGAATTGGAATATTAGCACCCTTGGCAATCCAATAAAAGCCTTTTTTCCATTCAGTATTTGGGCTTCGAGTACCCTCTGGGGTAATACAAAGCAGAAATTTATCTTCTTTTGCAGCAGATTCAGCTAGGGCATCTGTCATCCTTGTATGTTTGCTTCGGAAAACAGGTATGCCTCCCATCTTACGGAAGATAGGACCTAATGGCCAGAAAAACCATTCCTTTTTCATTAGGAAATTGACTTTCTTGCCCTCTGCATGAATAAATGCTTCGCCCAAAAATAAGTCCCAGTTGCTGGTATGTGGAGCGAAGCATATAATACATTTATCAGGGAAAGGGATGGAAATTTCTTTTTTCCACCCCAGTGCTTTATATAATATCCAGTTACTTAATCCTTTTAACATTATGATTAAGATAAATTGGAAATCTGATCGATAATCTCACCAACCTGTTTGTTGAAATCATCAATCAAAACTTTATAATATTTTCCTTGATCCAATCCAGGTTCTGGATGTGAGATGCGACGTACGAAATCGCTGTGGATAATCAATATTGATGAAAGCAGAGCATCTACATTTTCCTTTGAAGGTTTATTGCCACCATATAAAGATGTGGCAACGCACTCAGCGAATAAATCGCTGCAAATATAGTTTATGCTACGCTTGAGGTCTCTTTTCTTTGCCATAGTGTTACTCCTTTCGTTTATTTCTTTAATAATTAGTTAGGTCAAAGGTACAAAAAAAAATATTAATTCAAACGATTACAACAAGAAAATTTCTTTTTTCTCGAAATTTATAACAAAAGTTTTGGAATATCAAATTAAAAATATATATTTGCATCTAAATTTAACCGTATTATTAAACTAATATTATTGACTATGGAAAGAAGTGAAGTTTCACACGCACGTTCTGCTTACAAACCTAAATTGCCAAAAGGCTTAAAGGGTTCTGTGCAAATCAAAGAAGGTGAAAAAACAGAACCTGTAGCTGATAAACAAGAAATCAAGAAGTTGTTCCCTAATACCTATGGTATGCCTCTCGTTAAGTTTGTGGAGGGTGAGGAACCAAAGTTTGGACCTATTAACGTAGGTGTATTGCTAAGTGGCGGTCAGGCACCTGGTGGCCATAATGTAATATGCGGTATTTTTGATGAAATTAAGAAGCTGAATAAGGATAGTCATCTATATGGATTCCTGATGGGACCTGGTGGACTTATTAAGCAAGACTATAAGGAATTAACAAAGGATATTATTGATAGCTATCGTAATACTGGTGGATTTGATATGATTGGTAGCGACCGTACCAAGCTTGCTAAGGAAGAGCAGTTTGAGTCAGCTATTGATATCCTTCATAAATTGAATTGTCAGGCATTGGTTATTGTCGGCGGTGATGATTCTAATACCAATGCAGCTGTCCTTGCTGAATATTGTAAGGCTAAAAATACTGGAATTCAGATAATTGGAGTTCCAAAGACTATTGATGGAGATGTAAAGAATAAGTATATTGATGTATCATTTGGTTTTGATACAGCAACTAAGGTTTATTCTCAGTTGGTAGGTAATATTGAGCGTGATACAAAATCATCTCAAAAATATTGGCATTTTATTAAGTTGATGGGTCGTTCTGCTAGCCATATTGCTTTGGAATGTGCTCTTCAGACTCATCCAACTGTTTGCTTGATTTCTGAGGAAATTAAAGCTAAGGAATCTACCCTTAATGAGGTGGTTAATTATATTGCTGATATTGTTGCTCAGCGTGCAGCTAATGGAATGAACTATGGTGTAGTACTTGTTCCTGAAGGCTTGATTGAGTTTATTCCAGCCGTTGGAAAACTTATTGGTGAATTGAGCGATTTGCTGGCTAAGCATGGTAAGGAATTCACTGATCTTGGTAAGAATGGCTTGAAAGAATATATCATGAATCATCTTAGCAAAGATAGTGCGGATGCATTTGATGCTCTTCCTGATGATGTAGCTCGCCAGCTGGCTCTTGATAGAGATCCTCATGGTAATGTGCCTGTTTCTCAGATTGAAACGCATATCATGCTTGCAGATATGGTTCGTAATCGCTTACAGGTTCTTGAGCGTGAAGGCCGATACAATGGCCAATATAGTACTCAGTATCATTTCTTTGGTTATGAGGGTAGATGTGCTAATCCATCCAATTACGATGCTGATTATTGTTATTCTTTGGGTATTTGTGCTGCTCAGCTTGTTGCCAATGGAAAAAATGGTTACATGGCTTGTGTAGATAATACTGCCGATATGAATGTAGATAATTGGGTAGGAGGTGGACTTCCTTTGTCTATGCTACTGAATATGGAGAAGCGTAATGGTAAAATGACTCCAGTTATTGCTAAAGCGCTAGTCGACCTGAAAGGTAAACCATTTGCTGTGTTCGCTCAGAATAGAGATAAGTGGGCTAGAGAAACAAGTTATACTTATCCTGGTCCTATTCAGTATTGGGGTCCAGCAGAAGCCTGCGACCGTAAGACAAAAACATTAATTCTTGAACACGAAAGTGGAGAAAATAAATCAGAATTGTAAATCGCTTGAATAAAAAGAAAGCTTCACATAAGAAATCAGCAGTCCGTCGGTCATCTAATCATGGTCGGCGGATTGGTAATAAATACCCTCGATGGGCCTGGTGGCTTGGCGGTGGATTTATTGTTGTCGCTTATGTGTGGGCTTTTTATACTTTTTTCGTAAGTCCTACTGGCTTTAGATGGCGTGCTTTGTATGGTGACCCCGATTATCCTGAGGGCTATGAAATACATGGTATAGATATTTCTCATTATCAGGGAAATATTGATTGGGAGCAATTACACAGTGCAATGATCAAAGGATGCCCAGTTCGATTTGTTATGGTGAAAAGCACCGAAGGTTCTACTCGAATGGATGAGAACTTTAGTCAAAACTTTTATAATGCAAGAGAGTATGGCTTTATTAGAGGTGCTTATCATTTCTGGAGTAATAAATCTTCAGCAAGAGAGCAGGCTCAGTTCTTTTTGAGAAAGGTTCATCTTACAGATGGAGACCTTCCGCCAGTGCTGGATGTTGAGCATAAACCAAAAGATATGCCGCTCGAAAATTTCCAGCAGGAAATACTTACCTGGCTTCACACGGTTGAAGATAGATATCATGTAAAGCCTATCATCTATACGTATTATAAGTTTAAGGATGAATATCTAAATACGCCTGTATTTGATGATTATCCTTATTGGATAGCACATTATTACGTAGATAAAGTAGAGTATAAGGGAAAATGGAATTTCTGGCAGCATACCGATGTGGGTAAACTGCCAGGAATTAAAGGTTACGTAGACTTTAATATCTATAATGGTAGCTATAAAGATCTACGCAGAATGTGTATAGGTGTCCGAAAAAATGTAATCGATAAGAATTAGCCTCTATTCAGAATAAGACATGTCCAATTGTCATCTGTTTTTCTCTTAATTTCTTTCAGATTATAATTCGATGCTTTTTCTAGGAGAATAGGAATGTCTTCTTCGTAAAAACCACTTAAGATTAAAGTGGCATTACCTGCCATTACATTTGTAAATGATTCCATATCATTCAGAAGAATATTTCGATTGATATTAGCCATTACAATGTCAAAGACGCCACTGATGTGGTTTAGTACATGTGCATCACCATGGTAAACAAGTAAGTTGTTTACGCCATTAATTTGAGCATTATGCTTAGAATTTTCTACACTCCATTCATCGATGTCGTATCCAACGATATCCTTAGCGCCTAATTTTGCAGCAGCCATACCAAGAATACCTGTTCCACATCCACAATCAAGTACTCTCTTTCCCTCGATATTGAGCTTAAGAAGTGAAGATACAATCATGCGTGTAGTCTGATGTGTACCTGTGCCAAAAGCCAGTTTTGCGTCAATTCCGATAGCGATAGGCTTTTCTTCTACAAGTTCTGAGGTGATAAGGCTTAATTGATCTAGAGTGGTATGCTTGGCATCGTAAATAATCACTTTGCCATCTACGTCAATAGGTTCAAAACCATCTTCTTCCCACTGCTGATTCCAATCCTTGTCTTCAGCATCTTCTAACGTATAGTTGATCTGAACATTTTGTATAGGGAATTCAGCAATTTGTTGCTGGAGCAAATCATTATCCAGGAGATCTTTCTGTACATATCCCTTAAGTCCGTCAGAAGTGTCTTCAAACGATTCAAAGCCGGCTTCAGCGGCACTATCAGCAATGAGATCTCTGCAGGTTTGCATCATCTCTTGTTCACATTGAATTGTAAAGGTTGCTACAAGATATTTCATATTAATTTATAGTCTTGATGTTAAAATTCAATGCAAATTTATAAAAATTAGGGGAAAACCTATCATAGTTTAGGGTTTTTCCGTACTTTTGTGGTGAAATATAAAATATATTTGCAATATAGATAAAAGTACTAACTAAATAGGAGTCTAAAATGAAAAAGGCAATCCTTCTTACAGTCCTTGCTGGGGCAATGCCATTTACTGGAATGGCACAGGATGACGATCTTTACTTTACACCAAAGAAGGAAGTAAAGACGATAAAGCCTCAAAGTGTTGATGTAACTGCTTCTGATTATTTTGTAGGTTCTAATCGTAATGTAGATGAGTACAATCGTTATGGTAGAATGAGTAGTAGTGTTTCGCCTTTAACTGGTGATAGTTTGGGCAATGACATTATTAACTTTACAGCTGGTAGCGGCTTGTATGCAGATACCATTTATGTGGATTCTTCATTTGTAGAGAAGTATCTTAAGGAGAATGAAGACTACAGATATACTCGTAGATTCAGTCGCTGGGATGGTTACTATGACCCATGGTTCTACAACTATTATGGCTATGGTCCATACTATTGGCGTTCTTCATATTGGGGATGGGATCCATATTACTATCGTTATGGCTATTATGATCCTTGGTATGATCCTTGGTATTTTGGCTATACAGGATGGTGGAATTGCTGGTATGATCCTTGGTATTATGGATATGGCTATGGGCCATATTATGGACGCTATTACGGCTGGAACCCTTACTATTATGGCGGTGGTTATGTTACTTATCATGAGAAGAGTCCAAATGGAGTAGATGCTTATGCCGGAAGCTCTACATGGGCAACTACTCGTCACCACGCTTCTAATTCTGGCTCTACATCACGCTATTCTACAGGTGGCGCTTTATATGGTAGTGGTTCGGGACGTAATAATACTTATACTGTTTATAGTAATAGAAATCGTTCTTTCGGTGGTCGAAGTAATAGATCTAATAGTAGTTATTCTAATGATAGCTATTCTAACAGAAATGAGGGATTTTCTACTCGATCTAATAGTTCTTATAGCAGTCCATCTAGCAGTAGTGGTAGCTATTCTGGAGGTAGTACTCGTAGTAGCTCTTCTGGTAGTTTTGGCGGTACCTCTTCTGGAAGAATTGGCAGTGGAGGTGGATTCCATGGTCGAAGATAAACAGAAAATATTGTTCTTTTAAAATTTAAGATAATGAAAACCAAATATATATTAGTTGCTTCGTTGGCATTGACGACATTGCCTTCGTTAGCACAGGAAACTTATCAGAATACAAAATTGGTAGAATCTGATCTGAATGGAACTGCCAGATATGTTGGTATGGGTGGTGCTATGGAAGCTTTAGGAGCAGATATTTCTACTATAAAGTCAAATCCTGCAGGTATTGGATTATTTAGAAGCAGCCAAATATCTTTATCTGCTGGCTTGTTATATCAGGCAGATGCTGATACTAAAATGTCATTTGATGGGGTTGACGCAAGTATTAATGGTAAAACTACGAATTTAAGTTTTGATCAATTAGGTGTTGTATGGTCTAATAAATGGAATGATTCGTATATCAACCTTGCTTTCAACTATAATAAGAGTCGTAATTTTGATCAGATTCTAACTGCTGTTGGAAATTTGAATGGAACATCTCTTAGTAAGTTGAGTGCATTGAAACATCAATATTTACAGGAGTTTCCTGATGATGAAAGTTATATATGGAATGGTGTCGACGACAACTTTGGTAGGGCAATTGGAATGGCTAGTGATGGTTCTATGAATTACTATAATGGTCGCTCGTATCTATTCGGTCAGTATCAAAAAGGATATATTGGTGAATATGATTTCAACTTAAGTGGAAATTATAATGATCGCTTCTTTTGGGGATTAACTGCTGGATTCCATGATGTAAATTATCGTAGTAATAGTTATTACACAGAAAACTATGATACAGGAAAAGCATATTCTGACGTATGGGAAGATTTGCGTATTGATGGTCTAGGGCTTGATCTGAAAATTGGTGCGATATGGAGACCAGTGGAGTCATCTCCGTTCCGTATTGGTCTTTATATAAATACTCCAGTATATTATGATTTATCTATGCGTGGAGCAGCTGACCTGACTGTTACCGATGAAGAGGTTTCGGGTGATAATAAGTCTACAGATCAAGGTAATTCTTGTAGTTATGATTATGCAGTTAGCACACCATGGAAATTTGGATTAAGCTTAGGCCATACAATTGGTAAACAATTTGCTTTTGGTGCTACTTATGAGTATGCTGACTATTCTTCTATCAATAATAAGGTTAAAGTTGGTAATGGAGATTATGAGAATACATATGAAGACGACGAGATGAATGCGGATACCGATTCAAAATTGAAAGGTGTAAGTACTTTTAAACTTGGATTTGAATATAAGCCATTGTCAAATATTGCTTTCCGTGTAGGCTATAACTATGTTTCGCCACTCTTTAAGGAAACCGCATATAGAGATGGTACTAGAGCATCATATGGTTCAAGATACTCTACTTCTGCCGACTACACAAACTGGAAGGCTACTAACCGTATTACATGTGGCTTTGGATATTCTAGTAAAAAATGGTTTGCTGATTTAGCTTATCAATATTCTACAACAGATGGAGAATTCTATCCATTTGGTAATGAATATCTGGCAAGTGGATATGATGTTAAAGTTACTCCAAGAGCTGTAGATGTTAGCAATCATCGTCATCAACTATTAATGACATTAGGCTATAAGTTCTGATAATTCGAAATATTTAATTGTTTGGCCCGTATGAGTTTATGTTTCTCATACGGGCCTTATTAATTAAAAAGCAAAACATATTTTCAAAGTTCCTTCATTTTTAAGGCTTCCTATCTGTTTAATAGAGGTTTAGATATGAAGGAACTTTTTCATTTTATCAATTTTTACAGCTGCCTAATTATATAGGTACCTACCTCTGCGTAGCCAGGTAAGTAGCTGGTATTACCCTCATATATAAAATCAAAAACAAATTTTAAAGTTCCTCCATATTTTAGGATAAATTATTAAGTATCAACTTATTAACTGTGGAGGAACTTTTACTATTTTATGAATTGTCAGTTTACGCTATTTGAGGTTACAATAACTTAGTTATTCCGATAAAACTAATAAGTTTATTTCGAACAACAAATAAGTTGTTGACTTGTAATAACTAAGTGATTTCAGCTTTTTCTGGCATGTTACCAAAATTCTAACCCTATATCTGGCGAAAAATCTGCTAAGTAGTTACCAATAAACTGATTAGTAGTTGTATTATAACTACTTAGTAGAATTGAGTAAACTACTTAGTAGTTGCTAGATAACTAGCAAGTAGATATAATCTCATCTAATATATTTGACTATGCCTATACATAGAATTGGCGTTGTAAAAGAAGCAGAATTGTAATGCTATTGTTTGTTTTTTATCATCAAATAAACTGCGTATTGTGATGCAATACTTCGTCTGTTGTATCAACACCTTAGTTTTTTGAATGTAAAACCTAAGGTTTTAGCTTCTAAGAAGTACCTTCTTGGAGGCAAAAAGGTAAGCTTTTGCAATTCAATTTGAGGTATCTTGAAAAACAAGATTGTTCTTAAAGTTCCTCCATAGTTAATTTACTGATGGATAATGTTTTATCTAAAATTGTGGAGGAACTTGAAAATTTGATTTGAGAAATATAATAGGTTAGGTATGCTGCGACTTAACCACATAGACAATTGTCAAGATTGTTGAAAGGAACGTAATGAATTACGTCCTTACAGGAATTGGAATATCCAAAAGTTCCTTCATAGCTAATTAGCTAATATATAAGCATGTATTTCAAAATATTGCTGTCCGCTAAATATTTTTTAGCGATGAAAAAGTTAGGCCGAACTCCTCGGTTG
>REGX01250128.1_pt1 | contig 16640 bp, 12 predicted proteins | sample 2276321 | NCBI WGS metagenome assembly REGX01 (sample SAMN08335021, study PRJNA423103) | bovine gut metagenome | biome: bovine gut metagenome; feature: rumen; material: feed digesta; isolation source: rumen digesta from from 15 high feed efficiency cows and 15 low feed... | host: Bos taurus ... | reverse complement strand
TTTTATTTAGTTAACTATATGTAAAATAATATTATATTTTTCATTTGCACTTTATATGTAAATGTTAATTGATTTAACTATATAATTACCGAACTATTGTTTGAAAAATAACCAAATAAATTAGCTTGTAGTATGAAGAACAATTTAAGCGTAATACTAATACTATTACTTTTTTGCATAAAAACAGGAGCCCAACAGCTTAGTAAACCAAATCTAAAGTTTGGCAAACCAACTACAGAGGAATTATCTATGACAACATACGATAAGGACCCAGAAGCATCCGCAGTTGTTTTATGTGAAGACGGGAATCTTCAATATGATCTTTCTGGATTTGCAGGAGGGAATATATTACAAGTATACCGTTACAAGAATCGAATAAAAATTCTAAAAGAAGAGGGTACGAATCAAGCTAATATTTCCATACTATATCATTATGATGAATTAAATCAACTTGAACAAGAAAGTATTGATGAAATCACTGCTACAACCTATAATCTAGTTGACGGAAAAGTGATAAAAACCAAATTGCGTAATGACCAAATTTTCAAAGAAAAAATAAACAAAAACAATTATCGCATCAAATTTTCTATACCACAAGCAAAAGTTGGTTCCGTGATAGAATATTCGTATACTAAAACAAGCAACATTTTCTATTACATAGATGATTATTATGCACAACGAGAAATTCCTGTAGCATATTGCCACTACTATATGGAAATTCCTGCAATGTTTTACTTTAATGTAGAAAGTAAAATGAGTAGTTTCTTCACAGGTAAAGTTACCGCAGGTTCATATAAAGTAAGAATAAGTGGATCTGAACTTTCTCCAAACAACTTAGAGTGTAAAACCAACATATACAATTTGGAGGGCAATTTCATGCCTGCTATAAAAGACGACAAATATGTTTGGCATGCTAAAGATTATGCAGCTAGAGTTGTTGCTGAGCTACATTCATATCAATTTCCAGGGCGCTCCGTTGTCTATGTATCCAAGACCTGGGACGATGTCGATGACGAAATATTTCACATTGAAGGATTTGGTTCCAGATTAAATGATGCCTGCAAATTTAAAGAAGAACTTGAAACTTCAGGAATTAAAAACATTACTAACTTCAAGGAAAAAGTATGTGCAGCATACGTCTATTTAATGAACAAGCTATCTTGGGATGGGCACTATAATTTTATCCCTCAAAGTGCTAGCAGTGTTCTAAAAAAAGGAAGCGGAACTAATGCAGACATAAACATGATATTCATCAGTATGTGTAATAGTTTGGGCATAAAAGCATATCCCGTAGTTATGAGTACCAGAAGCAATGGTATGCTACCATATAATTTTCCTAGCCTACAAAAGCTAAATACATTTATTGTTGCCGTAACCGATTGTATATCAATATATTATATTGATGCTTCATCCACAAAAGGATACTTAAATGTATTGTCGCCTAATTTATATACTGATAAAGCTCGTATCATTGAAAAAGGAAAGAAAAGTAGATTTGTTAATCTGCAAGACATTGCAAAATCTAAGGACTTTATCTCCATTGATGCAACGCTTTTAGCAAATGGTCTGCTAACAGGTTCTTATTCCCACAAAATGACAGGTAACTCTGCTGCTTTAAAAAGAATGGAAATCGCAGAAGCAAAAGATAGCGACACATATCTTAAAGACTTCGAAAACGATAATAAAATTGAAATATCCAAATATACTTCTAAAGGAATTAAGCAATTCTCAGAAGAAGCGCAAGAAACTTTTGAATTTAAGTATCAAACTTCAACAACGAATGACCATATATACCTCAATGCTTTCCTATTTGCTGCATTAAGCGAAAATCCATTTAAAATGCAGGAAAGAAAACTGCCAGTTGAGTTTCCCTACAAAGAAACAAAATCTATCATCATAAACATTACATTACCAGATGGTTATGAATTTGAAGAAGGTCCAAAAACGACATCTGTCAGAACAGAAGACAATAGCATAAGAGGCAAAATTATTACAAGCCCTAATGGAAATAAGGTATCAATATTGTATTCTTTCGAACTTAACAAAATTCATTTCGAACCAGAAATGTATGCAGGAATGAAACAAATGTTTGATAAATTCGAAGACGCAAGTAAAAGTATGTTAGTAATTAAAAAGATAAAATAATGAATAAGGCCATATTGTCACTACTACTACTTTCTTTTTTCTCTACAGCAAAGTCACAGAATGCTATTTTAGAGAATGAAGAAGATAAAGTTGAAATAAGCTCTAATGGTGAAGCATTCACTTATACCTGCAGCAAGTCTATCAAATTACTCAATAGCAAAGCAGAAGATTATGGAAATTTTGTACTTCAAATGAGTAAGAAAAATGAGACTCTCAACAGATTTTCTGCTGTCATTTCAGATGCTAACGGAAAAATAATAAGAAAAATAAAAGAAAAAGAACTCCAAAAAACAGAATACTCACCAGAACTTGCTTCTGATGCGTACACACTATATCTCGACATCACTCCACCAACTTATCCTGTAACGATTACATATAACTATCAGATAAGCACCAAGAATACCTTTGTAGCATTTCCTCCTTTTATGCCACAAGATGACTATGATATGTCTGTAAAGAAAGCAACTTATACCATCATTTCTCCTGAAAATTACAAGTGGAACCACAAAGTTGTCAATGCAGATATCAAACCCCAAACAACAACAATTAATGGTAAATCCACATCTGTATTTTCAATAGAAAATCTTCCAGCAGTCAGTAATGAACACTATTCAAAAGGATTAAAGTATCGCACACCTCTCATTTATTTTATACCCGACAAGTTTAATTACTTTTCTACACAAGGTTCTTTCTCTTCATGGGAAGAAATGGGTAGATGGCATTATAGCTTGACTAAAAACAGAGATTGGTTGCCAGAAGAAGCTATCAATAAGATAAAGGTACTTACAGCAAATTGCAAAACTGATAAAGAAAAAATTGCCATTCTCTATAAACTATTAAGAGACAATACCCGATATGTAAGCATTCAGCTTGGCATAGGTGGTTATCAACCTATGATGGCTTCAGATACCTGGAAATATGCGTTTGGAGACTGTAAAGCACTCAGCAATCTTATGAAAGCCATGCTAAATGTAGTTGATATCAAGAGCAATCTTATCGCTATTGGTACCAACAGCAAGCATCTATATCGTTCTCTTCCAAATACTATTCAAATGAACCACATGATACTCGAGGTTCCTTTAAAAGGCGATACTTGCTGGTTGGAATGTACAAATCCAGAACTACCTCTTGGATATGTACATGATGGTATTTCCGGACATGATGCCATTGAACTTTCCGAAGGTGGAGGAAAAATTGTAACCTTGCCAGAATACGCAGATTCGATTAACTTGAATGTTACAACTGTGGTCGATAGCCTCCACGCAGATGGTTCTGCACATATAAAAATCATAGATGATTATCAAGGACATTTATACGAAGGTGCTTATGGCATAACTAAAAAAACACTAGAAGAACAAAAGAAAAGTCTTATATCTATGTATCGTCTTCCTCAACCAGAAAATGCAACTATATCATTAGAAGATAAACGCGAGCCATTTACTATCCCACGCTTTATTACAACCCTTTCTGTAACCAGCAAACAATATGCTAATCTTACTGGATCTCGACTTTTTGTTCCATCCAATCCTATTCACAAGAGTGGATCATACAGCAAGGCCGAAGAAAACAGAAAAAGTAACATACATATTGAACAAGGACATAAAACTGTAGAAAATATCACTTTGATTATACCAGAAGGATTTATCATTGAAGGTATTCCTTCAAATATTAGCGAGAAACACTCCTTTGGAAATTTCTCTTCGACATGCAAAGCAGATGGTAACAAAATCTATATTTGCAATGTTGTACACATGGTCCATGGAGAGTACGACAAGTCTATAGCAAAAGAGCTAAATCTATTTTTAGACCATGTTCGCAACTATCTAAACAGTAGAATTGTGCTGAAAAAACAATAAAAGCTAATGTAAATTTTGAAATACAAGGAATTTAGTTTAACTTTGCATCCAACAAAAATTGCAATTTTAGATGAAAATTTTAATAACTGGCGCGTCAGGCTTCATTGGCAGTTTTATTGTTGAAGAGGCTCTACGTCAAGGAATGGAGACATGGGCAGCAATCAGGAAAAGCAGTTCCAAACAATATCTCCAAGACGAACGTATACATTTTATTGAGCTAAATCTTTCCTCACAGGAAGATTTAGAAAAGCAATTAGCCGAACATCAATTCGACTATATTGTTCATGCTGCAGGTGCAACTAAATGCCTTCATAAAGAAGATTTCTTCAGAATAAATACGGAAGGAACAAAAAATTTAGTTCATGCTATACAAAAATTAAATATGCCTATCAAACGATTCGTATATTTAAGTTCACTTAGCATCTTTGGTGCCATTAAAGAGCAACAGCCTTATCAGGAAATCAAGGAAAGTGATACACCGAAGCCAAACACAGCTTATGGTAAGAGTAAACTAGCTGCCGAGCAATTTCTTGACAGCCTTCACGATTTTCCTTATACCGTATTACGTCCAACAGGAGTATACGGACCTCGTGAAAAGGACTACTTCGTTATGGCAAAAAGCATCAAGCAACATTCTGATTTTGCAGTAGGATACAAACGTCAGGATATAACATTTGTATACGTTCAGGATGTCGTACAAGCTGTATTCCTCGCATTATATCACGGAAAAACTGGACGTAAATACTTCCTCAGTGATGGAGATGTATATCAGTCAACTACTTTCAGTGATTTATTGCACGAAGCTATGGGACGTCCATGGTGGATACGCATTACAGCACCAGTGTGGGTACTAAGAGTCATTACTTTCTTTGGTGATATTATCGGAAAGGCTACAGGAAAAATGATAGTACTCAACAATGATAAATTTAATATATTAAAACAGCGCAACTGGCGTTGCGATATCCAACCAGCAATCAACGAACTTGGATTCCATCCAGAATACAACCTTAAAAAAGGAGTCGAGTTGTCGGTAAAATGGTACAAAGAAAATAATTGGTTGTAATGATTAAAGACTTATTTAAAATAGAAAGCAATCCTAAAAAGGGATTCCTTGCTTTCGAATGGGTAGTACTTGCTTATATGGCATTTACTTTCCTCATCATACTATTCACATACACTAAGCTCGACAATCCAAGTGCAATGATTTGGGGACGCTTCCGAGTATTGGCAATTACATTGCTTTTATGGGGTGTATATCGCATGATACCTTGTAAATTTACTCGCTTAACCAGAGTTATTGCCCAGCTATTATTATTAGCATGGTGGTATCCAGATACCTATGAGCTCAACAAAGTCTACCCTAATCTTGACCACATTGTAGCACAATGGGATCAAGACTTATTTGGCTTTCAGCCAGCACTTGTCTTTGCCAAACACCTACCATGGGCTGTTGTTGGCGAATTAATGGACATGGGATACTTCTGTTATTATCCGATGATAGGCGTTGTTTCTATTTTCTATTTTTTCTGGCGATACAAGGAATTTGATCAGACTGTTTTCATTATAACAGCAGCGTTCTTCATTTATTATGTGGTATTTATATTCTTCCCAGTTGTAGGTCCTACATATTATTATCACGCTGTTGGTCTTGAAGATATAGCCAAAGGAATATTCCCTCAGATGCACGATTATTTTGCCACACATACTGATTGTTTAAAGGATCCAGGATATCAAGATGGCTTTTTCTATCATCTAGTTGAGTCGGCAAAAAATAAAGGAGAACGTCCTACCGCTGCATTTCCAAGTTCCCATGTTGGTATTAGTACTATCTGCATGATGTTGGCATGGCATGCTAAAAACAAGAAACTATTTTGGGGATTATTCCCTATTTATTTCTTCCTTTGCCTTGCCACGGTTTATATTCAGGCACATTACCTTATAGATGCTATTGCAGGCTTCTTCTCTGCAATAATTTTGTATTTTGCACTGTACTTTGCATCAAAAAATTTGGTAAAGGGCTGATTTTCAATTTTTTCTTTGTAACTTTGCACCCCAATTTAAGGTAAAATGAGTAAGAAATTATATATTGAGACATACGGCTGCCAAATGAATGTAGCCGATAGTGAGGTTGTTGCTTCAGTGATGAAGATGGCCGACTACGAAGTTTGTGAGAATGAGGATGAGGCAGATGCCATCTTTCTTAATACTTGCAGTGTACGAGAAAATGCTGAGAATAAGATTTATCACCGTCTTGATGTGCTTCATACAGAACGCGAAAAAGGACGTAAATTAATCCTTGGCGTACTTGGATGTATGGCCGAGCGTGTTAAAGATGATCTTATTCAGAATCATCATGCAAATCTTGTATGCGGTCCTGATTCTTATTTGAATCTACCAGAAATGATATCTGCAGTCGAGATTGGTCAGCCAGCTATCGACGTAGACCTTTCTACCACAGAAACATATCGTGATATCATTCCACAACGTATTGGTGGAAATCGTGTTAGTGGATTTGTAAGTATTATGCGTGGCTGTAATAATTTCTGCCATTATTGTATTGTGCCTTATACAAGAGGTCGTGAGCGCAGCCGAGACGTAGAAAGCATTCTAGCAGAGGTTAAGAATCTGCACGACAAAGGTTTCAAGGAGGTTACACTTCTTGGACAGAATGTCAACAGTTACGGTCTTCTTCCTAATGGTAAGCGTCCAGAGAATGGTATAATCGTTGAGGAAGAAGGAGGTAAGGAATTACACGTTTGCTCTTTCGCAGAATTACTTAGAAGAGTAGCCGAAAGCGTACCTGATATGCGAGTTCGCTTTACCACCTCTAACCCTGAGGATATGAGTGAAGATATTCTTCATGCTATTGCAGATGAACCTAATCTTTGTAATCATATCCATTTCCCTGCACAAAGCGGAAGCAACAAGATATTAAAACTGATGAATCGTAAGTACACTCGTGAAGAATATTTAGAGCGAGTTGCTGCTATTAAACGAATTATCCCAGGTTGTGGACTGACCACAGACATTTTCGTAGGTTATCACGACGAAAATGAAGAAGATCATCAGCTGACTCTCGACCTTGTAAAGGAATGCGAGTTTGACAGCGCATTTATGTTTAAATATAGCGAGCGCCCAGGAACATACGCAGCCAAGCATCTTCCTGATAATGTACCTGAGGATGTTAAGATTAGTCGTCTTAACGAACTCATTCATCTTCAGGGTGAGATTTCTGCACAACAAAACAAGAAAGACGAAGGTAAAGAGTTTGTTATCCTCATTGAGCGATATAGCAAACGAAGCCGTCAGCAACTGATGGGCCGTACAGAACAAAATAAGGCTGTTGTTATAGACAAGGGTAATCACCATATAGGAGACTTTGTAAAAGTACGTATTACAGGATCTTCCTCTGCAACATTATTAGGTGAAGAAATTCAAGAAAACTAATATTTAGTTTGCAGTTTTGTTAAAATAATGCTATATTTGCACCTTATATGAAGGAATTTCTACAAGTTCTGCGACGATTTGTACCACCATACAAGAAGTATCTGGTACTATCAATCATATTCAATATACTATCGGCTATACTGAATATCTTTTCCTTCGCCGCATTAATACCAATACTGCAGATCCTCTTTCAGGTTGATGGAGGTATCCGTGCTAACGAACTTCTGCCATGGGCGCTTGATAAGGATGTATTACAGAATAATATGTCTTTTTATGTCCAGCAGATGGTCATCGAGACGAGTGCCACAACTACACTGCTGGTCATTGGCTTATTTCTGGCAGTAATGACTTTCTTAAAAACTGGAGCATATTTCCTATCTTCTGCTTCAATTATCCCAATTCGAACAGGAGTAGTCAGAGATATTCGAAACCAATTGTATCAGAAAATTACATCTCTGCATTTAGGTTTCTTCAGCGAAGAACGTAAAGGAGACATTATCGCACGTATGAGTGGTGATGTACAGGAAGTTGAGAATAGCATTATGTCAAGTATCGACATGCTCTTCAAAAATCCTATACTCATCATTATATACTTTGGTACTCTTATTGCTATCAGCTGGCAGCTTACCCTTTTTACCATCGTATTTGTTCCAGTTTTTGGCTGGTTTATGGGATTTGTTGGCCGAAAGCTAAAAGCAAAGAGTATCTTTGCGCAAGGACTTTGGAGTGATACGATGAGCCAGGTGGAGGAAACTCTTGGTGGCTTGCGAATCATCAAAGCTTTCTGTGCAGAAGATAAAATGAATGAACGTTTTGATAAGATCAATAGCTCTTACCGAGAGAATATCATGAAGGTTAATATCCGCCAGCAGCTTGCTCATCCTATGAGCGAGTTTTTGGGTACACTTATGATCATGATTGTACTCTGGGTTGGCGGTATTCTTGTTCTCAACTACGCTGCGCTCGACGGTCCTATTTTCATTTATTATCTGGTAATGCTTTATAGTATCCTAGCTCCATTAAAGGAATTTTCTAAGGCTAGCTACAATATTCCAAAGGGCTTAGCATCTATGGAACGAATTGATAAGATTCTTCAAGCAGAACTTGAAATAGAGGAGAAACAGAATCCAAAGCATATCAGCAGTTTCGAACATCAGATTGAGTTCAAGCATGTTAGCTTTGCATATACTGACCACAAGACTTCAGAAACACATTATGTGCTGAAAGATATCAATCTTACAATTCCAAAAGGTCATACGATAGCTCTCGTTGGGCAATCAGGCTCTGGAAAGTCAACCCTTGTTGACCTCATTCCTCGCTACTACGATGTTCAGGAAGGTGAAGTATTAATAGATGGTATCAATGTCAAGGATCTTGGTATTCACGATTTGCGTAGCCTCATCGGCAATGTAAACCAGGAAGCAATCCTCTTTAATGATACATTCAAGAATAACATCAAGTTTGGTGTTGAGAATGCTACAGACGAAGACATTGCCAATGCTGCTAAAATCGCTAATGCATACGAGTTTATCAGCGAATCAGAAAATGGATTCGATACAAATATTGGTGACCGTGGAGGCCGACTTTCTGGCGGACAACGCCAACGCGTCAGCATAGCCCGCGCCATACTTAAGAATCCTCCAATTCTCATTCTTGATGAAGCAACTTCAGCCCTTGACACAGAAAGCGAGCGCTTAGTTCAGGATGCCTTGGCAAAATTGATGAGTACACGTACAACAGTAGCAGTTGCCCATCGCCTCAGCACTATCAAGAACGCCAACGAGATTTGTGTTCTCCATGAAGGTTCAATCGTAGAGCGAGGTACTCACGATGAACTAATGGAGGCAAATGGATATTATCGCAAACTGCATGACATGCAACAATAAATGACAAAGATTGTATATTACATCTTTTATTTAATATCCTTACTACCATTCAGGATATTATATTGCATAGCCGATTTCGAATACTTTATGATGTATCGCGTAATCGGCTATCGCCGTAAGATTATTCGCAAAAATCTTACCACATCATTTCCAGAAAAATCAATTGATGAAATCAAGGAAATTGAAAGAGGTTTCTACCACTGGTTTGCCGATTATTTCTTTGAAGCTGTAAAGCTATTAAGTATAAGCGACAAAGAACTAAGAAAGCGTTTCAAGGTTTACAATAGCGAAGCTATCGAAGCATGCTTCCAGGAAGGTCAGAACGTGGCTACTATTCTTGGCCATTACTGCAACTGGGAATGGCTATCATGTGTAGGTATTGAACTTCCCAAGAATCGCATGATGGGACTTATTTATCATCCATTGAGAAATAAGCCTTTTGATGAATTATTCAAGAAGATACGTACCCACGAAGTTAATGGAGTTACCGTCCCTAAAAAAGATATCTTGCGCTACCTTGTCAATTACAAGCGACAAGGTATTATGAGCATCTTCGGATACATTAGCGATCAGGGACCTAAATGGGAAAATATTCACCTCTGGCTTCCTTTTCTCAACCATGATACTCCAGTCTTTACTGGTGGCGAGAAAATCATGCGAAAGATGAACGATGCAGTATTCTATGTAGAAATGTCAAGACCAAAAAGAGGTTATTACACTGCAACCTACAAATTGATTACAAAAGATCCTAATAGCCTCCCAGAATTTGAAATTACTCGTCGCTTCTTCCAGATGCTTGAGGAAACAATATCCAAGGAACCACGCTATTATCTCTGGAGCCATAACAGGTGGAAGAGAACTCACGAAGAGTTTGACAGATTATATCAAATTGAAAACGGAAAAGTTGTACCTAGACATGATTAAGATAAATCCGAAATATGAATTTCTTCGCGAGTATATTGAGAATATTCCTAATGTCTTCGAGCAGGAAGGAGAAACTGTATACCACAAGCGCAATTTAATTAAAGTTTTCACTACACCAGAGGGGCTAAAACTTAATGTAAAGCGCTATCACAGGCCTCATGGGCCAAACCTTCTTGTGTATTCATGGAATATCAGAAAGCCAAAAGCTGAAAGAGCTTTTGAATATCCACAGATATTGTTACAAAGAGGTATAGAAACGCCTGAAGCAGTTGCTCTTATTGAGGATAGAGGTCTACTTCATCTTCTAGGTTATTCCTATTTCATTAGCTTGCAATGTGATTACAAGCATACTTTATACGAAATGGGAAATGCAAAACCTGACACATACGAAGAGCTAGCAAAGGCCTTAGCTAACTATACCGTGGATATGCATTCAAAAGGTGTATTACACAAGGATTATACACCAGGCAATGTACTGTGGGATAAAGATGAACAAGGATATCATTTTTGCATCGTAGACATTAACAGAATGTCATTTGGTACAGTCAGTGTAAAAGACGGATTGATGAGTCTACGTAAATTTTGGGGACCAAAGCGATTCATTGAAATCCTGGCAGGAGCATACGGACGATTAAGAGGTATCGACGAGCAACATGCTATCAACTTCGTTATGAAGGAAAGGGCGAAATTCTGGACTCGCTATCAAAAGAAACATCAAGTTGAATTTAAATTAGAGCTATAATAGAAATGCGAATATTAATTGTCAGATTCCGACAGATGGGAGATGCCATCATCAATACAGTTGTCATGAATAGTTTGAAAAAGACATATCCTGATTGTATTATTGATTTTGTATTAAATGAAAGAATCTGCGATCTATTCAAAGATCATCCTTCTATTGATCATCTTATTCCATTCTCCGACAAAGACCTCCACAGCTCCTTTAAATACCTTAAAAAGGTATGGAAAATCGTCCATCAGACACACTATGATATAATAATTGATATGCGTTCTACGATGAACACAATGTTCTTTGGCATATTCTCTCCAACTACAAAATATAGAATCGGTTTGAAAAAGGGATATACAAAGCTCGCATTTAATTATTTTATTAATCCATGCCGGAAAGATGAAAGCATGCTTGAGCATGATATTGCTATGCTTAAACCTCTGGAGCAATTAGGTCCTATCAAATACGACAAACAGTTCACACTGACCATAAGTAATGAGGAACAAGAAGAATACAAAAAATATCTCATAAATAGCGGTATTGACCTAGAAAAGCCTATTCTATTACTTGGTGTTACTGCCAAACTTGCTAATAAAACCTGGGCTGAAGACAGAATGACTGAAATTATCAGAAGAATCATTTGTTCTCATCCAGACAGCCAGATCATATTCAATTATGCACCAGGAAAGGAAGAAAGCAACGCTCGCCACATATACAACCAATTAGGCAAGCCTCAACAAGTATTTATTGATATCCAGGCAAAATCTCAACGTGAATTAGTAGCACTAGCATCTACTATTACATTCTATTTTGGAAATGAAGGAGGAGCACGCCATATAGTACATGCTTGCAGCAAACCTTCATTTGTAATTTGCGCGCCACAATCCAGCAAGATATCATGGATACCTCAAAACGAGGTATTTGCCGATGGCATTGCTTGTTCAGATATTATTAATACTACGAATTTGTCTCGTCAGCAACAATACGATGCCATTACAGTCGATCATGTCTGGGAAAAACTTCAGCCTATATTAAGCAACTTCTTATAAAGAGAGATATAACTTTCCGTATATCTATCATAGTTAAAGTTTCTGGCATAAGATATTTGCTTCTCAATCCGTTTTGGATCATTTTGATCTAAGCTTGTTTGTACTACTTCAGCCATATATTCTGTATCAAAATGATCCCAATATGAAGCATATTCATCACACACTTCAGGTAAACTTGTAAGATTAGAAGACACTATTTTACATCCCTGTTGCATTGCTTCAAGTACAGGAATTCCAAATCCCTCCAGGGTACTAGGAAATAAGAATGCAGCACAATGCTGATAAAGCCACACCTTATTCTCCTGACTTATTTTTCCTGTAAGCATAGCCTGATTAGTTCCTAAATCATTGATACATTGATCGATCTGTTTGGAATAATCAAAATGATCATCACCACAAATATAAAGATGATAATCTGGGAAATACTTCATCATAGGTACAAGAGTATGAAAATTCTTCTTCTTTCTAATCTGTCCGATTGTAAAGAAGAATTTTTCATTCTCGTCCTTGACAAAATCTGGTTTTACAGCCTTTATATGATCTAGGTTCTGGATACCATTATATATAACTTGATATGGAATATTAACATTATTATAGGTATCCTCCATTTCCTGTCGAGCATAATTTGAAATAAAAGTTAAATAATTGGATTTATCCATTTTACGCTTCAGGAGATAAATATGCTTCCATCTATGAATATGCACCTTTTCGTGAAGAAAATTAAGATCATGAATAGTAAGCAATTGGATAGTATTTTTATCCTTTAAACGATATTTAAACAACTGATCGGTAGCATGCCACAAATCAACATGCAATCCCAGTTTTTTTATATCTTTCAAAGGATTTTCCTTAGATATATAGTCGACTTTATTCCCAAAACAACCTATTTTGTCTTTTGGTACTACAAAGATAAAATGCATATCCTTAGAATCGTATTCTGCTAATCTTGGGGCAAAATTACGACATATATCTCCAAAACCGCAAAATGCTGCTAAATGGGAAAAATCAACGACGACGTTCTTCATTCAAATTGGTTTGTTCTATCCACTAAAATACAATTCAAGCACTCAAATACTGATTAAACACTCAAATTTGACTGCAAAGTTAAATATTTAAATCGAGATTACAAAATATATATAATAAAATCGCATTTGTCGACCAAAATTTAACTTTAGTTGTGCAGTTCAAATATTTTATTTACTTTTGCATTATCAATTTATTAATTATTAGAATAGATATGTCTTTCACAGAAAAAGCAAACAAAATCTTCAATCAGGCAATCCTCGATTATCATATTGAGGACAACATTGATACCCCTATTAAGAATCCTTACGAGGATAATTCTATCGAAAACAGATTATATCTGAAAAACTGGATTGATACTGTACAGTGGCATTTTGAGGATATTATCCGTGACCCTGAGCTTGACCCTGTTAAGGGTATGGACCTAAAACACCGTATTGATAAGAGCAATCAAGATCGTACTGATCTTGTTGAGCAGATAGATTCATATTTCCTCGAAGTATATAAAGATATCAAACCACTTGAGAATGCAACTATTAATACAGAAAGTCCAGCTTGGGCTATCGACCGCCTCAGCATTCTTGCTCTCAAGATATACCATATGAAGGAGCAGGCCGACCGCAAAGATGCAAACGCAGAACACATAGCTAAATGCCAGGCAAAGCTAAATGTATTGCTTGAGCAACAGAAGGATTTAAGTTCTGCTATCGATCAATTGCTCGACGACATTAAATCTGGTCGTAAATACATGAAAGTATATCGCCAGATGAAAATGTATAATGACGTTGAAACCAACCCTATTCTTTACAAGGGTCAGAAATAATACATTTTCTAGAAAAAAACAATTATCCCTTCACAGCTATTGCAAGATATTGATTTTAAGCAAATTGCGGTGAAGGGATATTTTATGTTTATTGCTGTCTTCTCGTAATATATTCAGCAGTTTGAATCATCGAGAAAACATAATTCTGAAGGTTTTTGAATAGAGGAGTTTCCTTAGTTGCCTTAAGTTTACCTATCTTGTCGACATCATAGCAGAAGCTACGAGAAATCTGTGGTTCATAGATATAGCAATGATTCATATCTCGGGCCACAAGCTGATTGTCTGCCGAATAGAATACCATATCTCGTTTCTGCTTCAGCAAATCTACACCAAAGCCTTCATACTCATAATTCAGGTTCATCAAGCCAAGCAAGGTTGGCATTACATCAACCTGCATACCCAGGCCATCATATTTCTGAGGCTGCACACCCTTTCCGAAAATAATCAATGGAATATGATTATAAGATGCAGGAAGTTCACCCTCACTCTTTCCTACAAGTTTGCCATGATCCGCCTGGATTACAAAGATTGTATTCTTAAACCATGGTTGCTTCTCTGCTTTCTTCAGAAAATCGCCAATAGCCCAATCGGCATATTCTACAATCTGAGTTTCTTTATCCTTTGATTTTGGCTTGAAGAAAGAAGGGATAATATATGGTGGGTGATTACTGATAGTAAGCACTGTAGCCATAAATGGTTTCTTGCTCTTAGCCTTTTCATTGATTGTCTTCAATGCATAGCTCAATTCAAAATGATCGCTTACTCCAAAGCTATTTACAACCTCGCTCTTTGGATAGTTTTCCTGAGAATAGATGTCGTCATAGCCATTGGTAGTAAAGAAGGCCTTCATATTATCGTATTGAGCCTCGTGAGTCATGAAAAACATATTCTCATAGCCCATCTGCTTGAGCACGGTTGGTAAGCCCTTACGATGAGGAGTAACAGTGCCTTTCATCAGATTTCTAAACATCAAGGCTGGGAAAGAATACAAGGTAGCTGTCATACCATGGTTGGTATGAATACCTGCGCTATAGAAATTGGTAAAAGCCAGAGAATGATTATACAGACTATCGAGTGTAGGTGTAAGAGGTTCCTTCTGACCAAATGTCTGCAGCAGATCAGCCGACATAGATTCCATCAGGATAACCACTACATTTGGTCGATCATTATTCTTTTTCAGAGTATCATTTACGATAGTTCTCTTCAATACATTCATACTATCCACTCTACCCTCAACGCCAAGCAACTGTCGAGTATTCGAAATCGCCAGAGGATAAGGCATCAAGTGTAATTCCTTGTTCTCCTTTCTCATATCATCCAGCGCACTTGTCAGCAGATTAAAGGCTGGATTAATACCCAACTGATTTAAGAATGCATCATCACAATAATATGCCTGGCTTACCTTGATAGGGTTATAGCCTGTACGACCACGAATTCCAAAAAGGCAGAGAGCTGTAAGCGATAAGGTAACAACAACTCTTGCAGCTATCAATTTCCAATCTTTTCGACCATCTGATCCTTCACACAACAATGGTGAAAAATATCTGCGTATCAGCACTAAGGCATAGATATAAAGACCCAAAAAGAGGAAATACAAGGCTATATAAAGCCAATAAGATGACTCCTGAAGCAGCATACCAGAAGTAGTCTGCACATAGCCAAACCATCCAAAGATGCTGGAATTTATATTCTTGAAAAAATACGCGAAATAAGGAATATTGGCTGCTGATGGAATATAAGCAATAGACATGAAAATACAATACCAGATAGTAATACCTTTGAGCAGGTGGCGATGACACCATCCTGAAGTCATAGCCATCAGCAATACAAAAAGAGGTAATACTGATATGTAGCAGGCTATTACATTATCAAACCAAACACCTTTGACAAAGGCCATCAAACTACTCGCATGGGTATCAGATACCATACTGTGAAGAGCAGTGAACTCAACCAGTCGGAATATAGAAAATACCAGTAAAGACAATACATGAATAAGCAGAATATACGCTACTGCTTTAAAAAATCTTTTCATTTAAACCAAAATAATTTCTCAAAAATACATGCAAAAGTATGAATTTTAGCCGAAATATACAAATCAATACTTTGAAAACCAAAAATATATATTAATTTTGCATCTCAAATACTTATATTTTTTATGGAAGCAAGAATTAAAATCAATGTTGTTTGGGTATTATCTATTATCGTTATACTGTCGCTGATACCCTTTTTGGGACTTACTGAATTCAGTACAAAAGGCGAACCTAGAGAAGCAGCCGTAGCTGTTTCGATGCTACAACAGAACAATTGGATTCTACCTGTCAACAATGGTTTTGACATACCTTACAAGCCACCATTTTTTCATTGGTGTATTGCAGCATGTTCACTGATTACAGGAGGAGTTACTGAATTCACATCTCGTCTGCCGTCGGCGATAGCACTGATTATCATACTCATCTCAGCCTACACATTCTTTGCAAAAAGAAAGCGACCTTTTGTAGCACTATTGGCTACAATGCTTACGCTGACCAATTTTGAGGTTTACCGAGATGCTATCAACTGCCGTGTAGATATGATGCTTACCATGTTTATCGTATCATCACTTCTATTGCTGTATAAATGGTACGAAAATGGTGCCAAGCAACTACCTTGGCTGGCAATTCTTACCATGAGCGGAGGTACACTTACCAAAGGCCCTATCGGCATTATCCTCCCTTGTTTTGTCATGTTTGTCTTCATGGCTCTTCAGCGAGAAAATAT
>REGX01028818.1_pt1 | contig 16686 bp, 18 predicted proteins | sample 2276321 | NCBI WGS metagenome assembly REGX01 (sample SAMN08335021, study PRJNA423103) | bovine gut metagenome | biome: bovine gut metagenome; feature: rumen; material: feed digesta; isolation source: rumen digesta from from 15 high feed efficiency cows and 15 low feed... | host: Bos taurus ... | reverse complement strand
TATTGTAATCTTTTTCATAAAATGAATAATATCAAATAAGAACCTTAAAGGGTATATCCCAGACTGATGACAATGCTCGATGAAGATACGTGATATTTGCCATAGGCCACATTAATCTTCAAGCGGTCGAGATTTACACCCGCGCCCAGACTCAATCCTGCTCCATGGCTACTCTCGTTTTCTTCGCCCGCAACAATCTTCATCTGCTTGGCTCTTCTAAGGTTGTAGCCAGCTCCCACCCATAGTTGGTTGGAGAGAAGTAGGTCTACTCCCACCACAGCATGCTGGAAGAAACCATAGTCGAGATGATTCAGGTCGACGAAAGTGGCAGAGACACGGAAAGGTGTGTGGGCAAATCGCTTGGTGAAACCCACCTGCAAGTCGATAGGCATCTTCTCGTAAGTATCATCATACGCCTTCAGCTGTCCACCAAGGTTCTTGGCTACAGCCGATACACTCAGTTCTTTTTCCTCGTCATAATAGTTGATGCCTAAATCCACCCCCATAGCAGTCGAACTGTATTCGCCGATGTATGAAAGAATGAATTTGGCCGAGATACCTCCCACGAAGTGATTCCCCAGCACATACGAGTAATAGCCGGCAAGCGAGATGTCCTTGGCCGAGAAATCGCCCAAGACGGTTCCATTCTCGTCGGTTTGCTTCATAGTGCCATAGTTCATATACTGTCCGCTCACAGCCCATGCACCCTTTTCGCCAGCCACACGGTTATAAGCAGCCGAGGCTGTATTCGCCCCCTGCATATAGTTCATGTAGTTCAGGTTGAGAGTCTGGTCGGTAACCGAAGCGAGTAAAGCAGGATTATTGAAGATGAGTGCTTCGTCATCCTCGATGAGAGATACGTTGTCGCCACCCAGAGCTGCAGCATGCGCACTTACAGGCAGTCTGAGGAAATTGTATTCTGTCTGACTCTCCTGAGCCGAGGCAAAGGCAGCAGAAAGTGCGAATACAAGTGAGAAAGCGACTTTTTTCATTTATTTTATCTAATTATTGTGCAAAGATACCGCTTTTTCGGCAAAAAGCACTACTTTTGCAATTGTTTCCTTATGATAACGTAAGAAACCATCGAATATTTTAGAATTGGAAATCAAGAAATCATATCAAGCCGATCTGGAACACAAGCGAACAACCTCGTTCCTGTTGGGACTAATATTAGTCTTCGCTGTGTTGTATGTTGGGCTGGAGTATCATTCTACGCCTTCCACCTTCGACATGGATGCAGACTTAATGGATGACCTTCAGCAAGACATGGAAATGCTGCCTCCTGTGGAGGATAAAGATATGGTTTCTGCTCAGTCGCCTGCAGCTGCTCCAAAGGCTGTTACCACCAAGGTGAAGCAAGTGGAACATACCACGGAGGACCTTTCCAAGATCGACCAGAACAGCGACAAGAAAGACTTGGGTGAGGGAACTGGTGCCAATGCACAGCAGAATGTGACAGAGGCCCTTCCGCAAAATGCACCACAGGATCCTGATAATCCACTTAACTTCCGGGTAGTGGAGGAGTTGCCACAATTCCCTGGCGGATGGGTAGAGTTTATGAAGTTCTTGAATAAGAACATAAAATATCCTGCCATGGCTCAACAGCGAAAGATTCAAGGTAAGGTGGTGGTTTCATTTATCGTAAACAAGGATGGATCGGTTTCTGCCATTAAGGTGACGAAATCGGCCGACCCGCTGCTCGATAAGGAGGCTATTCGTGTGCTGAATATGATGCCAAAATGGACAGCAGGAAAGGACAAGGGAAAAACTTGTAGAACAATGATAGCAATACCTATCAATTTCCAATTATAATGCAATAAGAATTATGTTAACAAGCGAAGTAATACTAACGAAAGTAAACGATTTTCTGGCTGCACTTACCTATGATCGTAAGCCGGTTTCTCTCTACGAACCAATTAAATATGTGCTCTCGATGGGTGGCAAGCGCATCCGTCCGGTATTGATGTTGCTTTCTTATAATCTTTTCAAGGAAAATCCTGAAAGTATCCTGATGCCAGCTGTGGCTTTGGAAACTTATCATAACTATACTCTTTTGCATGATGACTTGATGGACAATGCCGACTTGCGCAGAGGTCATACTACTGTTCACAAGAAATGGGATGCCAATACCGCCATTCTTTCAGGCGACTCGATGCTTGTACTCGCTTATCAGCGTATGCAGCAGGTGGATGCCCGTCATCTTCAGCCGGTATTGAATCTCTTCACTACTACAGCTTTGGAGATTGGTGAGGGACAGCAATACGATATGGAGTTTGAAACTCGCAATGATGTATCCGAGGATGAGTATATCGAGATGATTCGTCTGAAGACCAGTGTACTGCTGGCTTGTGCGATGAAGATTGGTGCCATCCTTGCTGATGCCGATGAGGAGGATCAGCAGAATCTCTATAAATTTGGCGAGCAGATAGGACTTGCTTTCCAGTTGCAGGATGATTATCTCGATGTGTATGGCGATGAGAAAGTTTTCGGCAAGGCTATCGGAGGTGATATCACCAGCAACAAGAAAACTTATATGCTCATCAATGCCTTCCAGAAGGCGAATGATGCTCAGCGTGCCGAACTCGAAAAATGGGTGAGCGCCAAGGATTTTGATCGCAAGGAGAAGGTGGCAGCTGTTACCCGTTTATATAATGAAATAGGTATCGACAAGCTGGCTCAGGCCAAGATCGAGGAATATTTCGAGAGCAGCCGTAAGTATCTGGCTGCCGTAAAGGTGGATGAGGAGCGCAAGCAGATTCTTTCAGCCTATGCCGAGGCTATGATGCATCGCAAGAAATAACTATAACACAATAACTAATCCTTAATAAAATCAACCAACGTGCCTTACAGAAGATTACCAAAAACAGATGTAGCTAGAGTGAAAGCGCTAAAGGTAGTGCTCGAGAATAGTGATATGTATACCGTAACCGATCGCTTCATTAACTGGGATACCATTAATGCTGCTCAGTCGGTATATCAGAAATTGACTACCGCAATGGATCAATACAAGCGCAATCTCGAGGCTCAGAAGCGTCATACGCCAAGAATCGAGAAATTGCAGCGTAATGCTTCTATGTATGTGAGCCATTTCCTGCAAGTTCTTTTTATGTCGGTCGATCGTGGAGAAATTAAGAAGAGTCAGTTGGAGCTTTATGGCATAAGCGATTCAGCGAGTCGCTTGCCTGATTTGAAAACGGTTCCTGCTATTCTGGAATGGGGAAAGAAAACCATCGAGGGAGAAAAGGAACGTTTGAAACATGGCGGTCGTCCAATCTATAATCCTACAATCGGAATGGTAAGTACTCATTATGATATCTATGCCGACGTTATCAAGGAACAGAATTTCCTGGTGGGACAGGTAGATAATGCTGTGGAGAATCTTCGCAAAATTCGTCCTGAGGTGGATGAGGTGCTGTTGGATATGTGGAACCAAATTGAAGCTCATTTTGCTGATCTTCCTGTGGAGAGACGTTTCAATGAGTGCAGAAAATATGGAGTAGTTTATTACTATCGTCGTCATGAGGAACACCTTTATTGATACACATGCCCATTTGGATGGGGAAGAGTTTAAGGAGGATGTTGCTCTGGTGGTGGAAAATGCTAAGGCGGCAGGTTTGGGAAAGGTGTTTGTGCCTGCCATTGATGCTGCCAGCATAGAGACGGTTCCTGCTCTTTGCAGTAAGTTTCCCGATTTTCTTTATCCAATGATGGGTCTTCAGCCTGAGGAGGTGAAGGAGGATTATCGGGAAGTGCTCGAACGTATGCACCAACTTTTGATGGCAGATACATCGAAGTTTGTGGCAGTGGGAGAGTGTGGTCTTGATTTCTACTGGAGTCGTGACTTTGAGAAAGAGCAGTTGGTGGCTTTCGAGGAGCAGGTGAAGTGGTCGATAGAAACCCGTCTGCCTCTGATGATTCACTGCAGAAAGGCACAGAACGAGTTGCTCAATATCCTAAAACCTTATCAGAAGGAGCTTCCTGGAGGAGTATTCCATTGCTTCACCGGCAATCAGAAGGAAGCCGAACGTTATCTGGAGTTCGATAACTTCGTGTTGGGAGTGGGAGGTGTACTCACCTTCAAGAGTAGTCATCTACGCGAAGATCTCCCTGCTGTAGTTCCTTTGGAACGAATTGTTTTAGAAACAGATAGTCCTTATATGGCTCCAGTTCCAAATCGAGGAAAGCGCAACGAACCAGCCTATGTCTATGAAGTGCTGAAGAAGTTGGCCGAAATCTATAATAAGACCGAAGATGAAGTAGCTGAAATCACGAATGCCAATGTAAATCGTGTGTTCGGGATTTGATTTGCATGAAAATAAATAGTCGAATATTTTGCAAGTCGCAATAAAAGTAGTATCTTTGCAAAACGAAATCCGTAAGGATAATTCTACTGATAGTGGAAGGAAAGATGCTCGAGTGGTTGAAGAGGCACGCCTGGAAAGCGTGTAAACGCCTAAAGCGTTTCGGGGGTTCGAATCCCCCTCTTTCCGCAAATGATATTTGAAGCCTGCTGAATGTCAGCAGGCTTCTTTGTTTTTTATTAGCAAAGTCTTCCGTATTTTTTATAAAAACGTGTATAGGTAGAATTCTGGAATAGTCATATCAAGATATTGTAAATCAGAATGAGGAAGCATTCAAGGATACTTTGTATCAGTTGAGTATACGTAAACGAGATTTGCTGGTTGCTATCAGCAAAGAGGGGAAGGCACAGAAACTTACAAGTTCGGCTTTTATCAAACGACATCATCTGGGAACAGCAAGTAGTGTTCAAAAGGCAGTTCTTGCTCTTTTGAATAAGCAGTTAATAACCCATCAGCAAGGGGTATATGAGGTTTATGACAAGTTTCTTGCAGAATGGTTGATAAAATAGCAGAAAGTGATTCTAAAAAAATATATTTGAAATGCTGTATACAATCTTAGTTGAGAAATATAAAACACAGAAGATTTCTTTGTTTCAAATTGAAGCAAAGAATCCTTTTGGGGCTGTTGAGGAATTGCTGCATTCTCAGCCGCAATGGGATATTACCGTTTCTCAAAAGGATTTAGTGAGGATTAAAGGGATGAAGGGAGTTTGGTACTTAGATTTCGAAAAGGATAATCATTTCTTTCTTGCAAATATTATAGAGCATTCAAGTCAGGCAGGTGCTTTTACTTGCATCACTTATTTCCGTGGTGGAACTTATATAGAGCAATTGAAGAACTCCAATGTCGACAGTCTTCTTCAGCATTGGGGAAGTAATAAGTCTCACCTATATTATAGTAAGGAGGATAAAATAGCAATCAAGGAAAGGGCATTGAAAGTTCGCAAGTGGGAAATTCAGAAGGCTTCAGAAAATGTTTATCGTTTCTCTTGGAACATAAATCATAAGAACTTGAAATTATATGTAATTTGTTAATGAGAGGATTATTTGTCTAAGCGATACCTGAAAGTTTATATTAAATATTGCAATCTCCTTTGCTGGTAGCAAAAAAAATAATACTTTTGCACTCGTAATGGAACTCGCAAGATAGCTTGCGTATAAAATTAGAACAAATGAATTTAAAAAATAACATGGGGCGACTCTTCGCAACCTTCGCCCTTTTCATGATGTCGGCTCCTATGCTTCTCGCTCAGGAGGAGGAAACTGGTGGCTTCCATCAGGCTTTGAAAACCAAATTCATCGAGGGAAATGCAGGCTTTATGTCGCTGGTGGCTCTCGCTCTCGTTCTCGGTTTGGCTTTCTGTATCGAGCGAATCATCTATCTTTCTCTTTCAGAGATTAATGCCAAGAAACTGATGGAGGATATTGATGCCAAGGTGCAGGCCAACGATATTGAGGGGGCTAAGGATTTATGCCGTAATACCCGCGGACCTGTGGCTTCTATCTGCTATCAGGGATTGCTCCGCATCAATCATTCGCTTGCCGATATCGAGCGTTCCATTTCCAGCTACGGCTCCGTTCAGGCTGCCAATCTTGAAAAGGGTTGTTCTTGGATCACCCTTTTCATAGCTATGGCTCCTTCGCTCGGATTCCTAGGAACGGTAATTGGTATGGTGATGTCGTTCGACCAGATTCAGACAGCAGGAGATATTAGTCCGACCATTGTAGCTGCCGGTATGAAAGTAGCCTTGATTACTACCATCTTTGGTATTATCGTAGCTTTGATATTGCAGCTTTTCTATAATTACATCCTCAACAAAATCGACCACATTGTGAGTCAGATGGAGGAATCGGGCATCACCTTGCTCGATATTATCGCAAAATACAAGGAGGATAAATGAAACTCAAGGAAATAAAGAACTGGTCGGCCGAGAAGATTAGTCTGCGCATATTCTATGTGCTGACAGGCTTCAGTGTGTTGCTATTCCTGCTGTTCTTCCTTGTGGGCTTCGATCTGCCTTATATCTTCGATCCTGATTTCAATGCCCCTTTGTTCACCGACCCGCTCCTCATCTTTATGGAGCTGCTTCTTTTTGCTGCACTTGCGATAACCGGCTATTCGGTTTGGCGGGGCCATAAATGTAGTCCTAAGACAGAGAAAGTGGTGAATAATGTTCCTGCAGCAAAAATCTCGCGCATCACCTGGATAGGAACCTTCGCTTGTCTTGCTATCACCTTTGGCATTGGCTCAACAGCTACGATGGTCATCAATGGTAGAAACTTCGAGGATACACTTTGGCTGAGATTATCCGATATGTTTGTGTGGACCTCTTTGATACTTCTTGCTATTGCAATCGCAACAGTTTGCTATGGAGGAACCAAATATATTCGCAAGAGTAAAGAAAGGAGAAAGAGATGATTATCCAGCGCAAGCGACGTAGAGTTCCTGGATTGAATACTACTTCAACAGCAGATATCTCTTTCATGCTGCTGATATTCTTCCTTGTTACCACCTCCATGGATGTGGACAAGGGACTTTCGCGCCAACTTCCTCCGGCTGATAAAAAGCAGAATCAGGAGGAGACGAATGTGGAGAAGGGAAATCTGATGGCTATTCAGATTACAGCCGATAATAAGTTGCTGGTGAATGATCAGCCTGAGAAGGTAGAGAATCTCTCGAAGGATATCATTGCTTTGGTGAAAAAGGCAGGTAAGAAACATCTGGTAACTATTTCTACAGATAGGGATGCAGATTACAATACTTACTTTCAAGTGCAGAATGAACTGATGAAAGGTTATCATCAAGTGAGCAATATCTCTAAGCCGAGAATCGCTGAATCCTATTTGGAGCCTACAACCCAAAATGAGTAGTAGGGAATTGGAAGTTAGAAGTTTGGACAATCGAATTATAATTTATAAATAAGAAGATATGGGTATGTTCAAGAGAAAACGTCATGAGATGCCAGGGCTGAATACAGCATCCCTGCCAGACCTCATATTCTCTGTACTTTTCTTCTTTATGATTGTAACCCATATGCGACAGGTCACCCTCAAGGTGAAATATCAGGTGCCACAAGGAACCGAACTCACCCGACTGGTGAAGAAATCAGCCGTATCACATATATATATAGGTAAGCCTACTGCTGACCAAAAAGGAAGATTTGGCGATGATACCAAGATTCAGATGAATGATAAATATGTGAGCACTTCCGAGATTATCGACTACGTTTCTGCTGAAAAAAGCAGAATGTCGTCCGAAGACCAACAGCAAATGGTGGTTTCTATCAAGGCTGATAAAAATACCAAAATGAGCGTTATTACGGATGTGAAGTTAGCACTTCGTCAGGCAAAGGCCTTGCGAATCAACTATTCTGCCACAGAAAGTAAAAAATAGTAGTCAATAACGCTTTAAAGAAAATAAGTTAAACAAATTGCAGATTTATTACTTTTCTATGTCGAAAAGTTGCTAATTAGATATTTTTTGCTACCTTTGCAACAAAATAATTAATTAAATGGCACACCATAGTTTAGATTCACTGGATAAGAAAATCCTGAAGTTAGTGTCTCAGGATGCTCGTATTCCATTCTTGGAGGTAGCCCGTTCTTGCAATGTCAGTGGAGCGGCTATCCATCAGCGTATAGCAAAACTTACTAATCTTGGAATCCTCAAGGGTTCTCAGTTTATCATCGATCCTGAAAAGATCGGTTACGAAACTTGTGCTTATGTGGCTCTTTACCTTAAGGATCCTGAGTCATACGACCATGTTGTTGAGGCTTTGAAGAAGATTCCTGAGGTTACAGAATGTCATACTACTACTGGTGGTATGGATCTTTTCATCAAGATGTATGCTTTTAACAATCATCACTTGATGACTATCATTCACGACAAACTTCAGCCACTGGGACTTTCTCGTAGTGAGACCATCATCTCATTCAGTGCAGAGTTCGATCGCCAGTTACCTATTCAGGACATTAGAGTGGATGATGAAGAGGTTTCTACACTTGATGATTTTGATGATGAGGACGAGACGGTCTAATTATCGGATATAATACAAGAAATGATAAGCAAAGGGATGAGTTTCATCAACAGGATGAAATTCATCCTTTTTTAGTTTCCATTCTTTACCAAGAGTAGGGAAGAAGGTGTCGGCTTCATTTGGGGTTGCATCTACTTTTGTGATATGAAGGCTGTCTGCCATCGCTATTGTCTGCTCGTAAATGCTGGCTCCACCTATTATATATAGGTCATCTTCTTTACATGCCTCAAGGGCATCCTGTAGATTCGAGTAAACTTCACAACCATCAATCTTCTTCATCGATCGGCTCACTACAATATTTCTTCTTCCAGGAAGTGGTCCGTTGGGGAATGACTCAAAAGTATTTCGGCCCATCACGATGGGATGCCCCATAGTGAGCGCCTTGAAACGAGCCATATCCTCAGGAATATGATAGAGCAACTGGTTCTTAAAACCAATTGCTCCATTTTCGGCTATGCAAGCGATGAGGCTGATCATAATCGATAGTTATTTTAGAATTTCAGGGATTGCCTCAGGCAAATGACTGCTCTTGATACGCCATTCCTGTGGGTAAAGATTGTTGGCACGATTACCAAGATTCTTTGCAAACCCAAGTGGATAACCCTTATAGCAGATAAGGACAATTCCCTTTGGAGCATCAGCTGCTAGAGTGATAGCCTCCTTGCGAAGATAGTTGATAGCCTCTTTCCATTCCACTTCCACCTTTGGATATTCATCCTTGTCGGGAAGTATCGAGAGAGCTTTCGACTGGTCAGGAATGGTATTCTTTCCCTTGATAGTATCAGGCTGAATGCCATGCGTGAGAATGCGCAAGCCTTTTAGTTCCTTATCCGATGGAGTGCTGATTTGTTTTTCCTTCTGATATTCGCCATGTTTTCTCAATATCGCCATAAACAAACCTTCACCTTTGGTCTTTCCTGGAATGAAGCGATAGACAGGAAGTTCACCCCCCAGTTTTCCATTGTTGCCGTGGATGAGGCTGCCTGTGATATTCCAGCTTTCCTCAACAGGAACTTCTAGTAAGTCGGCTCCTAGTTCTTTAGCAATCCATTCCACGTTTTCCTCGTCCTCATGAGCATTGAAAGTGCAAGTGGAATAGATGAGTAAACCGCCTGGTTTGAGATTGTTCCAAAGATCCTCGACAATGCTTCTTTGCAGCTGCCAGCATTTCTCAACATTCTCCATGCTCCATTCCTCGATGGCACCAGCATCCTTTCGGAACATACCTTCACCCGAACAAGGCACATCTGTGAGAATCACATCAAACTGTAGTTTTGTTTTCTTATAATCGCGAGGATAGTTATTAGTGACAAGAATATCTGGATGTCCGAATTTCTGAATGTTTTCGGCCAGGATGTTGGCACGTGTATGCATAGGCTCATTACTGAAAAGCACACTTCCCTCAGGAAGAGCCGACATCGCACAAGTAGTCTTTCCACCAGGAGCCGCACAAGAATCGAGCATCAGAACAGGCTCCTTCACATAGGTGCGAAGAACCAGGTCGAGAAACATAGAGGAGGCCTCCTGTACATAATAGGCACCTGCATGGAGCAGAGGGTCGAAAGTGAAGTTCGGCCGATTATCCAGGTAGAAACCATTCTTGCACCAAGGAACATTGGCTGTTTGAATAGCTTTTTCATCCTTATTCTCTAATTCATCATCACCAATCACTAATCCATTCACTTTGAAAGGATTCAAACGAATGCTGGCAGGAACATCCTGTTCAAGTCCCTGTTCCAGAGTGCGGTAGAGCTCTTCGCCCATCAACTCTCGTGTATATATTTTAAACTCCTCGGGTAAATTCATGTTCTATTTTTTTGCAAAAGTAGAAAAAAAATAGTTTCTTTGCAACTAAATAGCCAAACGTTTCGTCTAACCAACAGAAATAAGAAACAAAAAGCTAGAAGATATGAAAAGATTATTGACAGCATTCGCACTTATGCTTACTTTAAGTGCATCTACAATGCAGGCTGTTCCACAGCATCGTCATCATGCAAAGACTACCACTACTGTGGATGATCAGAAGAATAAGAGCCAAGAGAAAGATGCAGTAGTTGCCTTCTCGGATACTACCTCAAATGCAGCAAATGATTCTGTTAATGAATCACAAGCCAAGGTAGTTGGCTACGAAAACAATTTTGATGATCAGGAACCTGTGGATAAGTTCGTAACAGGATTGGTTGGCGGAACCTTAGGAATTGGAGCTGGAATCTTCGGACTCGTAGTTTGCTTGCTGGTATTCCTCTTCCTTGCAGCACCTTTCATCGTAGTGATAGTTGCCATCCGCTATTCATATAAGAAGCGTAGAGATCGCGATCGCCTGATTCAGGAAGCTATCCAGAGCGGTCAGCCTCTTTCAGCCGAGGCCCTCAGCAACTTCCGACAGGAAACAGATGAGCAACTTTGGAGAAAAGGTATCACAAAAATATGTGTAGGTGTTGGTTTGGCATTAATGTTCCTGATAATGGGAGCTAAGCAAATAACAGGTGTCGGCTTATTGGTAATGTTTATCGGTATTGGACAGGCTGTTATCGCCCATACCAATCAGAAGAAGAAAAATAAGAATAACGACGATTTCAATTCCACGATTCATAATGAATCAATTTGAACTGATCGTTAAGAAATACCAGGAACCCATACGAAGGTTCTTCCTGAGTCAGACTGGCGGCAACTCTCAGTTGAGCGACGATCTGGCCCAGGATACCTTCATAAAGGCGTATAAAAATCTCGATAAGTTCCGGGGAGATTCAAGCATCTCAACCTGGCTCTATCGAATTGCCTATAACACCTGGTATGATTACACTCGGAGCAATCACCCCACCCAGGATATTGCGCAAGGTCCTGGGATGCTGAAGCCCGAGCGAGAGGCAGATGTAGGAAAGAAACTCGACCTGCAATCGGCCCTGGCCATATTAAATGACAATGAGCGTACCTGCATCGTGCTGCAGCTGATGGAAGGACAGCCCATTGATAAAATCTCCGAGATCACTGGTATGAAAGCTAATACAGTGAAATCGCATCTCTCAAGAGGAAAAGAAAAACTTGCAAGTTATTTAAGACAAAACGGTTATGACAGAAGATGATAAGTTAGTGGAGATGTTCTTCCTGGAGAACCCTATAGAGGTAGCCGATGATGGCTTCACAGAACGCGTGATGCAGAGCCTTCCTGAGCTCGAGACACGTCCTTCAAGGGCTTGGAAACTCTCTCGTATTTGGACATTCCTTTGTATTTTTGTCGGTGTTGCTGTATTCATTGCCGACAAGGGATGGGTTGTCCTTTATTCATTGCTGAAAAGTTGGGTATCCAATCTGCACATCGATTTCTCCTCACTTTCCGGCATCCAATGGGATACTCATTCCCTCATGATGTATGGGGTGGGAGCTATTGTGCTCTTGCTTTTGGGTACCTATGATCTCGTTACCGAGAATTGATGCAATAAATTATTGGTTTCTTCGTTTCTATTAGGATGAAACGAAGCAGAAACATACCATATCCACAAAGCATCAGTCATACTTTTAATAAGGTGTGGCTGATGCTTTGTGTGTGTTTGCTGCTTACGGCTTGTGGTGCTGAGCGCAATATCAATAAAGGTAAGAAATTCCTCGAGTTGGGTGAATATTTCGAGGCTGCCGAACAATTCAAGCAGGCTTATCGAAAAACTCCAGGAAGTGAGCGTAACAAACGTGGACAAATCGCAAAGTTGATGGCTCCTTGTTATGAGAAAATCAATGCCACTCCAAAGGCAATCTCGGCTTATAACAATGTGATTCGCTATCAGCAGGATTCTATTCTCGACCATCTTTCGCTTGCCCGTTTGCTCATGAAGAATGGTGAGTATAAGAAGGCGGAAAAGGAATTCCAACTGGTGCTCGATACACTACCAGATAACTTGTTGGCTAAAAACGGATTGAAGTCTGCCCAGATGGCTCCTCAATGGAAGAAAGAAGGCAGTAGATATACAGTAAAGCGTATGGATGTTCTAAATTCCATGCGTGATGATTATTCGCCAATGCTGTTGGGTGATGAGAGCGATCAGCTCTATTTCACTTCTACCCGCAATGATGCACAGGGAAGTGATTTGAGTGGCATCACAGGTACCAAGGCTGGCGATATTTTCCTTTCAGAAAAAGATGATAAGGGAAAATGGACAAAGCCTGAAGTGGTGAGTGGGGGCTTGAATACCGATTTCGATGAGGGCGCCTGTTCTTTCTCTGCTGATGGAAGGACCATGTATCTCACCCAGTGTGTCACCGACCCTTCTGCTCCTAGATATGCCCAGATAGTAACTTCGACAAGAGCGGATGCTGCCTGGGGAAAGGCTTCTCCTCTGGAGATTACTCACGATACTCTTTCGAGCTATGCCCATCCTGCTATCTCTCCCGACGACCAGTGGTTGTATTTCACTTCTGATATGCCTGGAGGTAAGGGTGGACTGGACATCTGGCGAATCCGAATTACTGCAGCAGGTTTGGGTGGAGTAGAGAATCTTGGTGAACCCATCAATACTCCTGGAGATGAGATGTTTCCAACTTTTCGACCAAATGGCGATCTCTATTTCTCGAGCAATGGTCATGTGGGAATGGGTGGATTGGATATCTATATTGCCAAGGTCGATCCAAAGACACATCGCTATAAACTCGAGCATCCGGGCTATCCTCTCAATTCTGAAGGAGATGATTTCGGTATGACTTTCGAGGGTGCTCATAATCGAGGATTCTTCTGTAGTAACCGAAGGGATGGTAGAGGCTATGACCATATCTATTCTTTTGAGAATCCGGAAATCGTACAAACTATCAAGGGATGGGTGTACGAGATGGAAGGTTATGAACTTCCTGCAGCTCAGGTATATATAATAGGTACAGATGGAACCAACAAGAAGGTATCTGTAAAGGGGGATGGCTCATTCTCTGAGGTGGTAAATCCTGGTGTGGATTATCTCTTGATGGCCACCTGTCGAGGTTTCCTCAATCATAAGGAGGAAATCCATATCGAGAAATCCAAGGAGAGCAAGGAAACGGTAGTGCAATTCCCGTTGGCAAGTATTACGGCTCCTGTACTTATCGACAATATTTTCTATGAATTTGATAAGGCAAATCTGACAGAGGCTTCTTCAAAGGCACTCGACCAGTTGGTTGATCTTTTGAAGGAGAATCCAAATATCACCATCGAGTTGAGTGCTCATTGTGATTACAAGGGTAGTGCTGAATATAATAAATGGTTGAGTCAGAAACGTGCTGAGGCAGTTGTCGACTATCTCATCAAGCACGGAATTGAGAAAGACCGTCTCACCCCTGTTGGTTATGGAAAGGAACGACCAAAGACTGTGCGCAAGCGTTTGGCAGTCCGCTATCCTTGGTTGAAAGAGAATGATGTGCTTTCTGAGGAATTCATCAAGAAACTTCCTGAAAAAGAACAAGAACTTTGTAACCAATTGAATCGTAGAACTGAGTTTACGGTTCTTCGAACCACTTATGGCATGTTTGACGAGAAGGGACAATTAAAGAACCCTCCAAAGCCAAAGCAGCATGAGGAGGGTAAAGAGGATGGAGGTTTCTCAATTGATTTCAATTGATGCCTCCCGATTAAAATTCTTGCTCAAATCTTATTCAAATCCTAGTCGGAATTTGCAGCCTTCTTTCCAGTTAGAACAACCATAGGCTGTCTTTCCCTTTATGATAGTGCCCTTGCCACAGATAGGACAAGGCTTTCCGATGAGGTCATCCGATGGCTTGAGTTCCAAGGTAGTCTTGTTGTCGGTAGCTGGTGACTCCTGCTTTTTGGCTGCAGGTTTCTTTGCTGCCGCTTTCTTCTTAGGCTTTGCCTTCAGTTCTTCTTCGGTAGTGATTGTAACATGGCGCATACTGTTATCTGCCAGCACCTCATTCACAATCTCTGTAATCTGGTCTTTCAGCTCATTCACGAATTGTCCGGCATCATATTTATGATGCTCAATATCACGGAGTTTCTTCTCCCAGATACCTGTAAGCTCACAACTCTTGAGGAGTTCCTCGTGAATGGTGTCTATCAATTCAATTCCTGTAGGAGTAGCCTCCAGATTCTTTCTCACTCTTCGGATATAATGACGCTTGAAGAGTGTCTCGATGATGCCTGCTCTTGAAGATGGGCGACCAATTCCGTTTTCCTTCAAGGCAGCACGCAACTCCTCATCCTCCACAAACTTACCTGCAGTTTCCATAGCTCTCAGCAAGGTAGCTTCGGTATAGAATTTAGGTGGAGTAGTCTGTTTCTCGGTAAGGGTAGGGATATGCTCACCGCTTTCTCCTTTCTCGAAAGCAGGAAGTACGCCATCCATCTTTTCTGCATTCGCCTCTTCCTCTTCTTCCTTCTCGTCACCTTTTTGTCCATAAACGGCATGCCATCCAGGTTCGAGAATCTCTTTTCCTGTAGTTTTAAAGTCCACTTCCTTGTCTTCACCTTCCTGAGCGTCGGCATTAATTACCTTTCCCTCAACAGTAGTTGTCGAGAATTTACAATCAGGATAGAATACGCTGATGAAGCGAAGGGCGATGAGATCGTAAACATGTGCCTCCATATCAGTGAGTCCCTGAGGAGGAACACCTGTAGGGATGATGGCATGGTGATCGGTCACCTTACTTGTATCGAATACCTTCTTGCTCTTAGGCAACTTTGGACTGATGGAGGCAAGGTCTTTCACCAACTGCAGATATTTCTGCTGACTGTTGATCTTTGCCTGACTCACTCCGTTCAGAATGCCAGGGCATTTTGGATAGATATCGTCGGAAAGGAATTGAGTATCTACACGAGGGTAGGTGGTGAATTTCTTCTCATATAGACTTTGAATGAGCTTCAGAGTCATATCAGCCGAATAGCTGAACTTCTTGTTGCAATCCACCTGAAGAGAAGTCAAATCGTAAAGATGTGGAGGTGCCTCAGTTCCTTTCTTCTTGGTAACTTTAGTTACTTCGAAAGGCTTATTGGCGATGGTCGAGAAAGCCTTCTCGCCTTCCTCCTTGCTAGTGAACTTGCCCTTGGTAGCAGTGAACTGAGTGTTGCGATAGATGGTGGCCAGCACCCAATAAGGTTCTGGCACAAAGTTATTGATTTCCTTCTGTCGATTTACAATCAGGGCGAGGGTAGGGGTTTGTACTCTACCAATACTCAGCACCTGTCGGTTCTGACCATATTTCAAGGTATAGAGACGGGTGGCATTCATTCCCAACAGCCAGTCGCCGATAGCTCTCGACAAGCCAGCAAGATAGAGCGAGTTGTAATCCGTCTGTCCCTTGAGCTGTTTGAAACCCTCCTTGATCGCCTCATCCGTCATAGAGGAAATCCAGAGTCGCTTCACCGGACATTTCACCTGGGCCTTCTGCATCACCCATCGCTGGATGAGTTCACCCTCCTGTCCGGCATCACCACAGTTGATAATCTCGTCGGCATTGCTATAGAGTTTTTCGATGATACCAAACTGCTTTTTGATACCTTCGTCATTGATGACCTTGATGCCAAAGCGAGGTGGAATCATCGGTAATGCAGCCAAGCTCCATCTCTTCCACAAGGAAGAATAGTCATCAGGTTCCTTCAGCTCACAAAGGTGTCCGAAGGTCCAAGTAACCTGATATCCATTTCCCTCCATATATCCATCCCGGGCGGTATTAGCACCAAGAATGCGGGCGATGTCTTTGGCTACACTAGGTTTCTCTGCAATACAAACAATCATATCGTTTTTATTTAATCCGAATTGCAAAGGTAGCTATTTTTTCATAGGTGTCCAATATTTATAGGCAAAATTTAATGGCAAGGTTTAGCAACATCTCTTTTGAAAAAAGTTTGGTGATTTTTGCCGCATCAGCATCAACTGTATATTAATAGAATGATAATCAAGTAGATACAGGTGTGTTGGTAAATATTTTGCAGCATGTTTGCAGCATTCTGTCAGTTCGTTCCCCCTTTACAGAGAGCTATATATCATTATACAAAACTTATTTTCAAAAACTATTCACCTTTTTGTATAAGTGCTTGCAATATAGCGAGTTAAGGGTGGATAGTTTTTGTTGTGTTCAATTTCTTAGCCTGGATATTTTATAGAAGTATATTCTTACTATACTTCTCCCCCGCTCGCGGGGGAGATTGAGAGAGGGAATGCCACGAATTGATAAATGCTGGATTACTTGCCTTTTTTAAAGTCTGCAGTCCAAGTATCGGATTGCTTTGTAAAGCTTTGAATGTTTTTTTTGTAATATGACCTAGATATTACAAAAATGAAAATAACTTTTCATTTTTTTATTTTCTTAATCGCAACTTA
>REGX01448729.1_pt1 | contig 16805 bp, 7 predicted proteins | sample 2276321 | NCBI WGS metagenome assembly REGX01 (sample SAMN08335021, study PRJNA423103) | bovine gut metagenome | biome: bovine gut metagenome; feature: rumen; material: feed digesta; isolation source: rumen digesta from from 15 high feed efficiency cows and 15 low feed... | host: Bos taurus ... | reverse complement strand
TTTCCTCTTGATTTTTAAGACTTTAAGGGCAAGCTATTTGCAAGTGGGAAACTTTAGTTTTTTAATTCGTTCATACACCTAGATTTAAGTTATTACACCGTATATGTGGCTTAGTGCAACCACTTTTTGTTAAAAGTTAATCTGAATCGCTTATACTAAAGTGACAGATAATCAATGCAAAGATAAAAATAATTTATAACAAATCAAGGTTTTTAGTATTATTTTACATTTACATAATGCAAATAAATTACGCAGACAATGCAAAATTGCATACAGGGTGTATAAACGAGAAAAATCCCCATTGCTTCACAGCAGAAGGGATTTTCTAAACTCACTAAATCAACAAAAACTATTTTATATCTTTTTTCTACGCTTTTGAAATGTTATATCCAATAATCTACACAAAAACAAACTACAAACTCACAAAACTCTTATAAACCTAAATTGCTTTAACATTGCTTATTATCACCCTGATATATCTTTTTTACCTTAACTAACACCTATCGAGAAAACTCTGTAACGTATATAGTTAATAATTCAAGTATCACTTGTTTTTTCTGATGCAAAGATAATGCAAAAAGTGATTGAGTACCAACTAAATATACGAAAATTCTAAGATTGTCGTGTGCAAACGTTTGCAGTGCATTGCATAGTTCTTTTCCTATTGCTTAACTATCTTCACCGAGGTGTCTCCTGGCTTGAATTCCAGGCCGATACACTGTTGGGCATCTACTTTGAATGGATTCCAGGTGAGCTTACTCCAATCAATTTCGGCTGTGCTTTGTGCAACAGGTACAGTTGGTATCAAACTTCCATCTCGCACAAGGATAATACAAGGAATTGCCTCTCCTCCATCAGTAACCTGCTCCTTAGCAGGAATAGAAATAGTTTGATAACCTCCCTCATATACCTTATTAGTCTGATAGTCGATCCATTTTCCCTTAGGCAGATAGCAGATACGACTATTGCCACTCTCAAGCAATGGAGCCACGAGCAGTTGACTACCATACATATATTCATCTTCCACCTGCCATGCGCCAGCATCCTCTGGGAACTCCACAAAGAGGGCACGCACCATCGGTAATCCTTTCTCTGTGCAATCTTTTGCCTGCGCATATACATAAGGCATCAGCTTATATTTCATTTCAGCACTAGCACGGAAGGCATTGGTGAAACTCTCACTGATAAGCCAAGGCTCAGTTGGAGGTGCTCCATGCGCACGAGTATGACTGCTTAGGAAACCAAATGGCAACCAACGACGATAGAGGTCTTCTGGCGAAGCTGTGACAAATCCTCCGATATCGTGGCTCCAGAAGCTGAAGCCGCTTAGGCCAAAGCTGATACCACCTCGAATATCACCCAGCATACCAGTATTGCCAATGTTATTGGTAGCAGCATCACCGCCCCAATGCAATGGATAGCGCTGACTTCCTGCCCACGCACTACGAGCCCAAATTACGCCATCGGATTTACCCGAAGGTGAAGCACTTGTAATTGCCTCGAAGAGAGCTTTATTATAACGTAATGGGTAGAGATTATGCTCATAGAAACCAGTTTTTCCACTGGCATAAAGTCCATTGAATGGAGCAGCCTCACCAAAGTCGCCCTTGATGACACTCACACCTCTTTTAATTAGATTGCCGATCTTTGACTGATACCAGTCGACTGTCTTTTGATTAGAGAAATCGAGTACGGCATCCTCGTATGGAAGGGTTCCATTTGCATTGGTAACAGCCAAGTTGTTATCTACCAATTCTTGGAAATAGCGGTTCTTGGGAGTAAAATAAGGTAACTGCCATAAACAAGTATGGAAGTTGTCCTTAGCTAGGCTCTTCAGCATTTTGTCAGGATTCGGGAAACGCTCCTTCGAGAATTCATAGTCACACTGCCAATCCACCCCAAACCAACCGGTATCGAAATGGATAACATCGGAAGGTATCTTGTTAGCACGCAGCTGATGGGCAATTTCCAATCCTTCTTTCTGAGAGAAATAGGAAATACGGCTCATCCATGTTCCAAAAGTCCACAACGGAAGCATCGGACTCTTGCCCGTGACATCGGTATAAGCATTGAGTATCTCTTTTGGTTCACCAAAGAAGATGAAAAGATCCATCGTTTCATCCCCCATAAAGAGGCGCTGAGCACCAATGTAGCTCTGTCCAAAATCGCAGGTAGCTGGTGCCGAAGTGTTCATAAAGATGCCATACCCTCGATTACTGAAATAGAAAGGAACTGGTTTGTACATACCATCCGTTTCAGGACCTTGAGGGTCGGTGACATAAAGGTTCACTTTCTGTCCCACCTTATTTAGAGAAGTGAAGCTTTCGCCACAACCAAAGATACGCTCGCCAGGATTAAGGAGAAATACCGGATTAATACTGCGGCTATTGTCGCTGCCTCGCTTGATAAAACTAAAAGGCAGGAGTTTCACCTGAGTACTGTCGTTATCCTTAATATGACGGCTTTGAGTAAGAATTCGGCCATTGCTGTCGCGGAGGACAATACGGAAAGGAGCCTGATCAATTTCGAGGATGCCGTGAGCATTCTTATAAACAACTCTGCCTTGTGAGGCACTGCTACTCCAACCATTACCTGATGCCGACAGGACTTTCTTCAAGAACTCAGGCGAGAACATAGGATTGTCGGCATCCTTGGTCTTTGGCTTTATCGGACTGGTGTACATGGTAAGGCGAAGGGTGCGGTCATCTACTACTTGCACACGAATTCCGAGATTCGGATCGTTGTCGTATTCGGTATCAGGGAAATCAAGAGTCTGCATACGCACTGGCCAATAGCCATTGAGATTGAACGCCTGACGAGGCGACAATCGATAACGTTTCCAGTTTACCTTTCCCTCGCCAGTCTTTACATTGAAGTCAGAAAGACTGTCGGCAAGAAAATAGGTATTAGCAAGATCGCTGAAATCTGTCGACATATCCTTCGACAAATTCTGGAGATACTCAACTCCAGCGTTGGTTTGAATCTGTGCCGCTGCCGATGAACAGCAAGCACAGAATACATAGATTAATAAGGTTTTTGTTTTCATACTATAAGTTTATATTAGCGTTTTTCAGATCATAGGTTTTAGCCTTGATAGACAAAGGCTGGTTCTTTTTTGTTCGGACGACAAGAAGACACTTACCATTGAATGCTTTTCGGTGATTGTCCTGAAAGCGTTCCATCGAATAAGGACAACCATTGTCCACACCTGCAATCGTTCCTCCTTCTACTTCGAAGAAGATTTGATTGTCGGCTCTCGGACAGAGGATGCCGTTCTTATCGACAACCTGAACCTCTATGTAAACAAGAGAACCATCCTGTGAGGTATGCACATTCTTACGGCCATCATAATTAACCTCAAGTCTGAGATGGTCGGGAGCTCCCGCAGTTTTCAACAGCTGAGAACCTATTTCCTTTCCATTCTTCCGTGCAATAACCTTAACCTCACCAGGAACATACTTCACACGCCATCCGGCATGATATGGAGTACAAAGTGCTCCCTTTCCCTCAACAGGCATTGCAACTGCTTTCTGCTTTTTTCCAGCCGACTCACCATTGACGAAAAGCTCAACCTCATCGGCCAAATTGTAATAACACCAGAGATCAACCTCCTCACCTTCCATCCAATTCCAATGAGGATAAAGGTGAAGCACCGGCTTAGCAGTCCATTCACTCTGATACATATAATAGACATCCTTTGGAAAACCAGCTAAATCAACAATACCGAAATAGCTGCTACGGGCAGGGAAGCCATAAGGTGTTGGCTCGCCAATATAATCGAAGCCAGTCCAGATGAACTGTCCTGCACAATAAGGAGTATTCTTCACAACATCCCATGTTTCCTCGTGGGTACTGCTCCAAGACGCATGCATATTATCATAGGCAGAACAGTTAAAAGATGGGTCGGTGTATGGCAGCCACCACTCTACTGGGGCTTTTCGTATGCTGTCGGATGGCATCTGATAAAAGCCTCGCGACTGTAGGGCACTTACGCTCTCACTCAACATAAAAGGTTTACCGGGAAAGTTTTTCGGTACATCCTTCACATTCTGCTGATGATAATTAAAGCCGATGATATCCAAGGCACCCGATTTGAAGAGGTGATTAGAGGGAGAAGTTTCGTTGCAACCGGCAGTGACGTATGCCCCACCAATCCTTCCTGAAGGGGAAGACGTATTTAGCTTGTCGAAAGAAAGATTCTCTCTTACTATATCGGCCAAATGACGGGCCATTAATTGGTTTGGATGTTCTTCCTTGTCATCTACAGATGTAGTGGCATGACCAGCATTCAATATCAAGTTAGCCTGTTCAGCAGTCAACGTATCAGCCTCAGCGCTACTCCACTGTTCAAGCACTTCATTACCGATGCTCCACATAACAATGGACGGATGATTACGGTCGCGCTTCACCATATCTGTGAGATCGCGTTTGTGCCATTCATCAAAGAAACGGGCATAATCGTTCTTGGTCTTGCGGCGACGCCACATATCAAACGACTCATCCATTACCACCATCCCCATGGTATCGCACATATTCAACAGTTCTGGTGCTGGTGGATTGTGGCTGCACCGTATGGCATTGACGCCCATCTCTTTCATGATTTTCAACTCACGATGCATGGCATCTTCGTTGAAGGCGGCTCCCAAGCAACCGAGGTCATGATGCAGACAGACACCATTGAGTTTGATATTCTTATCATTCAGCCAAAATCCTGTCTTTGTATCAAAACGTACTGTACGAAAACCCATCTTAGTTTCAGTCTCATCTACTACCTTATTATTAATAAGGAGCTGCGACTTTACTGTATAGAGATAGGGATCACTCATCGACCATAGATGAGGATGACGCACCTTGAGTTGTTGAAGAATGGAGCCAGATGACTTTCGGGCTACTTCCTTGCCCTTTGCATCGAGGATGATATTGCGAATCATCGGTTTAACTCCTTGCTGCGCCTCATCCACATAGTCCACACGGATGTTCACATTACCTTTAGCGTCACCAGCTACATAGTTGCCCCAATGTGCAATGTGAAGGGCATCTGTTGTGGTAAGCCAAGTATGACGATAGATACCACATCCTGAATACCAGCGACTATTCGGCTGATCACTATTATCCACTCTTACCGCTATCACATTGTCACCCTGCTTTAGATATTGGGAAATTTCGTATTCAAAGGAAATATAGCCGTAAGGACGGGTGCCCAGTTTATGTCCATTCACATAAACGGTGGAATTCATATAGACACCATCAAAACCAATAAATACTTTGGAACCAGGTTGAGGATTGCAAGTGAAATGCTTGCGATACCAGCCCACTCCACCAGGAAGGGCGCCACCGGTATTTCCACTAGGATTGTCGGCACGGAAATCACCTTCAATCGCCCAATCATGAGGGAGGCGTAAAGGGCGCCAATGCTGATCGTTGTACTCCACTTGCGCCATTTGGGCACTATCCGATAAAACAAAGAGCCAGCTGTCATCAAACAACTGGCGCTCTCTTGCAGAAGTTGTGACAGCACTCAGAAAGGCGAGTGCTGTCAATATGTATTTTCTCATTTATTTCAATTTGAGGGTAACTTCCTTACCTGTATATTTCACAATCTGACCCTTAACTTTGTCTATATCCAAATCCTTAACGGTCTTGCCTGGAGTGCAGTAAACTACTTTGAAAGTTCTCTTCTTCAGCATACCATCGAACTCTCCGTTTACTCCACAGATTGTCAACTGCTTGTTAGCATCGTCATAAACGAAATCGATGGTAGCATACTTGCCTTTCTCGTAATTATAATTAGTTCCCTCATCCTCATAAAGTGTGAAGTTACCATCCTTACCTGCATATATATATAAGGTAATAAAGTCGGCAGGTTTCTGGTCGGTCCACTCAATTGCAGGACCATAAGGAATGATGGCTCCCTCACGAACAAATACAGGGATCTTCTCGTATGGTGCATCGGCAGTAATAGTCTGACCACCCTTATAGTATTTATTTGTATAGAGATCGTACCAGCCACTCTGCTTAGGCAGATAAACCTCGCGGGAACGAGCCTGATATTTACCAACAGGACAAGCCATAAAAGCAGGGCCGAACATCCACTGATCCTTGATATCGTATACCTTGTTGTCACCATTGAAATCCATTACCAAAGCACGCATCATGGTATAGTCCTTGAAATGAACTGCACCTGCCATACTATAGAGATAAGGCATCATGCGATAACGGAACTTATCGTAAGCAACAATGGTCTTGTAAGCAGGATGATTAGCAGGAGCAATGTTCCAAACCTCACGCAATGGCCACTGACCATGAGCACGATAGAGAGGGATAAAGCAACCAAACTGATTCCAGCGGGTCTGCAGTTCACGCCATTCTTTCAGATCCTCATTTTCCACACCCTTTTGGTCAAATTCCTGCTGAGCTGCTACATAGCGGTTCTCGACACAGAAACCACCCTGATCCATACCCCACATAGGAAGTCCGGCTAGGTTATAGTTCAAACCTGCAGTCATCTGGGCACGCATATCCTCCCAACGAGTACCGATATCACCACTCCAAGTAGCCGTACTGAACTTCTGCTCACCAGCAAATCCACTACGGGTAAGTAGGAATACACGCTGATTAGGATTTACACTACGCTGACCATTATAGATAGCATCGGCATTCACGATGGAGTAAGCATTAAAGTATTCAGTTGATGAGCCAAGGGCTGTAGGACCACAGAGAGCCTTGCGATACCACATTGGAGTACAATCGCGTACATTTGGCTCGGAAGCATCCATCCACCAGGCGTCAATTCCAAACTTATACTTGCTATAAAGATTCTCATCCATCTGTCGCCAGAACATCTTGCGGGCACCAGCATCGTAGGCATCATAGAAAGAACCCATGTAACCAAGCCAGTCATAGATGCTATCTTTTACAGCCTGATGATACATCCATCCCTTACTGTCGATTTCCTTGTAGTTCTTTACAGTGCAATAGAACTTAGGCCAAACAGAAATCATGAAGCGACCATTCATAGCATGAACACTATCGAGCATTGCCTGAGGATTTGGATAGCGTGAAGCCTCGAAAGTGTGATCACCCCAACTGTCAAGTTTCCAATAATTCCAGTCCTGCACTATGTTATCAACAGGAATATGCTTGTCGCGGAAAGTCTTCAAGATGTTTTCGATATCAGCAGAACTCTGATAGCGCTCACGACTCTGCCAAAAACCGAGACTCCACTTAGGATATACACTTGCCTTACCCGTAAGAGTGCGGTAACCAGAGATAACATCATCCATTGTATTACCTGCAATGAAATAATAATCCATATCCGGACTCATTTCACTCCAAATGCTCAGTTTTCCCTGCTCCTCTTCACTGCGAGGAGCTGCAGCACGGAGTCCACAATAGCTCACATCTCCGTCAGGATACCAGTCGATAAGAATCTTCGACTTCTTTCCTTGCTTCAAAGGAGCTGTGAACTTAAAGGTATTTGGATTCCAAGCTGTACGCCAACGTTCTGGAACAACCAACTGACCATCGATATAGATCTTCATATATCCAGCATAGTAGAGAATGAAGCGATAGAGATTATCAACAGGTGCCTGAATATAGCCCTCATAGGTAACATGAGAGCCATTGAGTTGGAAACCCTTAGGAAGATTACCCACACCAATATCACTCATTCCTCGAGAAGCAATATCAGGGAGTGCAAACTCATAGTAGATGCTATCTTCCTGACGAACTACCTGTTTACCGTCCTTCTGTGTATATGTACCCGTAAGACTACCCTCCTTACCATTCTTATCATAAAGGGTAAAGGCACGGTTCAACTGCAGATAGTCGTTAGGATTACCCCAACGGCAATAGCTATAGCTGTCCCAAAGAATACCATAGTTTTTATTGCTGACAACAAAAGGAACACTTACTTTGGTGTTGTACTGGAAGAGGTCTTCGTTCTTGCCTTTCATATTGAGTTCCTCACTCTGATGCTGACCCAAGCCATAGAAGGCTTCATCATCAGGGCTGTCAAAGGTAGCATTCCAAGTCCATCCATGCTTCTGATCATCAGTGAGACGACTGTCGGCACCAATCTCACGTTCAGGCACAGTATAAGCCTTGAAAATCTTTCCATTGCTGGCAGACTCCTTCAAATAGGTAGTCTTTCCATCTGCGGTCTGGAAACAAACCTGTCCACTGGTGGTATTCACAATGGCCTTTACCTGAGAGGTACTTATAGCCACATTTTCCCCCTGCTCGCTTACCTTGAAAGCAGAGAAAGCATTCTGAGGAACAATAATTAAACTTTTTTTCTTAGGGAAAGTCTGTTCTGCAGTAGATTCCACACGGATAATGCGATCATTGATAACCTGCAACCGAACATAACTTGCACCAAAATCTTGATGGTTCTGCACTTTCACAATGATGGCATTACTTCCATCTCGTGTATATCCAGCAGCTAAAGCAGCTACTGAAGAACCAAAGAGTAGAACAGTTGAAATAATGAATTTAAAGGTTCTCATATAATATTAGGATAAAATCAATGCAAAGATAGCGAAAATTTTTGCTCATGCAAAGATTTCCGCTATCAAAAATTAGTATTATATGTTATATCTGTTACATCATATGTGTTTTCTTGTACTGTGAAGGTGTCATGCCATAAACATCCGAGAAGTATTTCGAGAAATACCTAGGATTATTAAATCCTACCAGGAAGGCAATCTCACTTACGTTTCTATCACCTTGGCGCAAATATTGCTCGGCTCTCTCTATACGCTTCGCACGGATATACTCGGATGGAGTATTACCTGTAATAGGCACCATACGTTTGTAAAGTTGCACACGAGACATTCCAATTTCACGACTCATCTTCTCTACATTCAAGTCAGGATCGCTCATGTTGTCCTCGATGATACGATCAATCTTCAATAATAGTCGTTTGTCTCCCTCTGTCAATTGCACCTCAGCACGTTGATCCTGCATTTGAAGTTCATCTTTCTCTTCAGAACTTAAGCCCTCTCTTGCATCTTCGTTGTCATTAGAAGAACCTTTCTGAACGGAAGTGACATTCTTATCTGCAGCAACTTCATTGCCACCCTTGCTTCCGGAAGCCCATTTTATGAGGTTGGCAATTCGAAGATTCAGCAAATCGAGACTGAATGGCTTAGTGATATATTCATCAGCGCCACTTTCAAAACCCTCTATCTTCTGCTCCTGAGTAAGACGGGCTGTAAGCATGATAAACGGAATGGATGCAGTAGATGGATTTTCCTTAACAGCACGACAGAATTCGTTACCATCCATAATAGGCATCATCACATCACTGAGGATTACGTCTGGCTTTTGGCGCTTAATCTTTTCAAGTGCTGACTTTCCATTATCAGCCTCAATTACATTATAATGTTCGGCTAGAATGCTCACCATAAACTCACGGAAATCCTCACTATCATCCACAAGGAGTAAGGTGTGACGACTCTTATCCAAAACTATATTTTCATCCTCCTTATCTTCTTTTGCCTCCTTCAGCATTGAAGTCTGCTCCATCGGTTTCTCTTCTTCTACAGCAACAGGTTTTCTGCGGATAGGTAAGTCGATTACAAAATTGGTTCCACCAATCTCACGATCTTTTACAACAATGGCACCATTATGCATTTCTACATACTTCTTTACCAAACTAAGTCCAATGCCACTTCCACCAAAAGGCTGCATCTTGGTAGCATCCACTTGATAGAAACGGTCGAAGATACGCTGTTTATCTTCATCACTGATACCCTTACCTGTATCTGCTACCGATATTTCCATCATATCCTCAGGATAGCCACTTTGGTCTTTCTTCAGAATATGCATCTCAACATCAATCTTTCCACCATCTGGAGTAAACTTATAGGCATTACTCAACAGATTGCCAAATACTTTACTTATCTTGTCGGCATCAAAAAGCATGATTGTAGAACTTTCAGCCGAGAAGAAACTTAAGGTAATTTTTTGATTGGCAAGTTGCTTGAAGCTGGTACATACATTCTTTATGAAGCCAACGATATCACCCTCCACAACATTCAGTTCTTCTTCCTTGGATTCTATCTTTCTGAAATCAAGTATTTGGTTTACCAATGTCAACAAGCGTTCGGCATTACGCTGAATTAAACTCAGTTTCTGGCGTTTAACATTATCATCCTCCTTCTTCAACATCTCACGAATTGGTGAAAGTATTAGCGTAAGTGGAGTACGAAGTTCATGACTGATATTGGTAAAGAAGTTAAGCTTCAACTCGTTCAATTCACGAATTCTTTTGGCATCAGCTGTAGCCTGCTCCTTTTCCATCTGCATTTTCTGCATCTTCTTCATTCTCTCACGGTAATAGTAGATACCTGCACCTATGAGAATAAAATAGATAATAATAGCCCAGATACTAAGATAGAAAGGAGGACGAATAACGATTTCCATCTCACTCACTTCGTCATTGACGGTTCCGTCACCGTCCACAACCTTCACTTGAAGTTTATAAGTACCTGATGAAAGATTATTGAAGCTGACACTTGGCTGTCCTTCGGCAGTCATCATCCACTTCTCGGATACACCATCCATACGATAGAGGAATCTACTGCGGGCAGGAATCTCTACCTTGCTGGAAGCCAACTGAATGGTAAAGCTATTCTCATTGTGTTCAAGCACCAGTCGACGGCTATGCTCGAGTGATTCCTCCAAGACAACTCTTCCATTATATTCCTCATTGGCACTGATTGGATGGTCGAAGAGTATCAAACCACTAAAGAGAGCCCTCACATTTCGACGCTGTGATCGCAACTGCTGTGGATGGATAATATTGATTCCATCCTGACCGCCTACCACGATGTCGCCTTTGTGGGTAAGACAAATGGCACGATAGTTGAACTGACGGTCTTGTAAACCATCCAGTGCATTGAAGTTCATTATAGTAAGTTGCCATTTGCCTTCGCTATCCTTGTTTACACGAATATGGGAAATAAAGTGATCGGACACAGCCCATATCTCGTGATTATTATCTTCCATAAGAGCACAGCCAACTGCGCCTCGGGTTCCATTAAGTTCGTTGACGAGTTCCATCTGGTCACTAACAGGATCATACATGGATATTCCTAAGGCTGTAGCACACCACACAATACCACGACTATCCATAAAAGCATGGTTGACAGATGGACTATAGAATGGTCGATTATCCTTGGTTGTCTTATAGGTTGTGAATTTTCTTGTGGCAATCTCCATAATGGAATAATAAACCGAAGTTCCAACAAGTACATCTCCATCTGGGGTAAGTTCCAAGGATGCTGTATAGTTATTGGCAAGCGCTGAATTCTGAATATTGTAGGTTACAAACAAATCTGTCTTTGGATCGAGCACTTGCACTCCGCTACCCAAAGTTGCGATAACTATCTCACCCAAACGGTTCTCTTTCAAAGACCAAACATTGTCATTAGCTAGTCCACCTGGTTTGTTTTCGGCACGGAATACTTTCCACTGACCATTCTTGTATCTCACCATACCTCCATTATAGGTACCAAAATACAAGGAACCATCACGAGCTACGCACGAACTCACCACAACATTCGAGCCTAGACCGGTTTGTTTCATATCATAAACCTTTCGCTCTCCAGTAACAGGATTGTAGGCAACAATTCCCTCATCATTGCTTCCCATCCATAGAATTCCATTCGCATCCTCAGTAATTGTGCAGATATCTCCCACGTCAATAGTCTGGAACTTTGAAGTCGATGGAGAATAATAAGCTATACCATTCTTCAGGGTTCCTAGCCAAACACTCTGATCATCATCAATATAAATACTTAGGACGGTATTATCGGAAAGTCCATACTTCTTAACAGGATCATAGAGATAGTGATAAAGCTTATTGGTTTTCAGATTCACAATATAAAGGCCATCATGGTCGGTGGCAATCCACATATTACCAGCTCTGTCGCTCTTAATATCATGGATTAGAATTCGATTTGAACTAATATCAATACCATGTTCACGAAGAAAATAAGAAGCATCCTCATACCACTTATTTCGGGTTGGCGAATAGACAAAACTTCTTGTATCCGACACTACCCAGATATTACTCTCACTATCTGTATAGGTGAGATAACCCTCATAACTTTTATTATTATACTGCGATAGGTAGTTGTTTACCCATACTATCTTTCGTCTCTTTCCATCCAAACGGCAAAGGGTACCATTATTGTAGCTAAGCAGCACTGTGCCATTCGATTCTGAGATACGATTGATATGTCCTGAAGGTATACAGTTTTTCTGGCGGTCACTAGCCTGGAAGAAATAAGGTTTCATGGTTTTCATATCTAGATAATATATGCCTTTGCCATAAATCGCAAACCACATATTTTTCTTGGAATCAATGAAAACCCTTTCTGGAGTGCCACGCATTCCCACCGTCTGCATCCAGTTCACAGGCTCGCGGTCGAAGCGCTCCATTTGATAATTATAAATACAATAGCCCATTGGGGTATGCAACCAGATATCACCAGTAATGTCTTGTTGAATTTCATTCACAGAATTATTCATCAAAGTGGTGGTATTCTGTTCATCGTAGAAGAAATTTTTAAAACGGAATCCATCAAATCTATCAAGACCAGCCTGAGTACCAAACCACAAGAAACCATTATTGTCTTTAAAGACAGAATTGATTTCACTGTTACTCAAGCCATCACGAGACTGTAAATATCTGAATTCAAGATTTTCCAGATAGTCTTTACCTCTTGCTGTCAATGCCACCAAGAGACACAGGAAAAGGAATAGATTTTTCTTCATTGATTCAAATTTTTATGCGAATAACGTATCTAGCAATTTGTGTTGCAAAAATAACAAAAAAAAATGATAAAAGTTAAACCTCTATCATTTTTTTTGTCTTTAAACTATTTCTATCGATTTGATTAGTATTATCGGAATGGAAATTCACATTATCAGCTCTGCCTGAGAGAGTTCCAATCTTACACCCCGAGGATACAAAATCCAAACTATTACAATCAAAATTACATTTAATTTTCCTTGTATCATAGAGTTTCATGGTTATCTCCGAGGAACGTAAGGCAGAACTTATGTTAGCAGCATCAACACTATTTAACTCAACATACATTTTCTCTGACTTATTTGCCTTTCCGAAAATTTGTAACGAGGAACAACCATTTATCACTATATCATCAAGAGAAGGAGCGGTAATACAAACACGGGTTTGTCGATACTGTGTATCCTTGTTTTCAAACTTCACTGTTAGATTATCATCATCGATTTCTGTCTTCACAGCTTCAACATAGCATTCTGGACCCTCCACACGTATTCCACAAATAGGTCCTATCTCTATGCTCACCAAAGCTGCATCATATACAAATAGCGATTTGAAAGGCTTGACACTACGTTCATCTTGAACTTCTGTCATACTCCCTTCAATTTCAGCAGTCTTTTGCATAAATTCCAATCCTTCTCCTGGTCGCTTTCGACCACAAGAAGTCAGAAATGAAATAAACAACAAACAAGCTGCCACTTTTCCTACTATAGAAATTGCATTGGTATTCATCGTATGCAAAGATACGATTATCAAAAATATGTATAGGGGAATAATAAATTAAAAAGGGGGAAATTTTAATATTTTTGAGGCAATATAGGTATATTTTGTTTCATTAGCCCCCTTTTTGGATAATATGGTTATACTTTTTCTGAACTCTCTCTGATTTTCAAAATCATTGGCACAACTTCTCTATAAATCTTAGAATCGCCATTGATACCTCTCATCAAAAGTTCACAAGCTTTCAAACCCTGTTCATAAGCCTTGTCCATAATGGCACTTAGTCGAGGTGTGACAAAAGCTGCGGTATCGCCATCTGTAAATCCGATAATAGCAACATCTTGAGGAATACGCAGTCCTTTAGCTTTAATAGCGTCAAAAGCCGCATAAGTAATAATATCATTAAATGCCAGAATTGCATCCGGTCTATTTTTAGAATCCAACAATCGAAGTGTTGCAGATCGAGCAATTTCAAAATCAATTTTATCACAAACTACTAAATCTCGATCGATAGCTATATGATTTTCCCGTAAAGCCTGAAGATATCCATGTTTACGGCGACGAACCATATCCAAATGATTTGGGCCGCCAATAAAAGCGATACGTTTACTTCCAGTATCAATAAGATGCTGGGTTGCCTCCTGAGCAGCCTCATCGCCATTTCCTACCACTTGAGAGAATTTGTCCTCAAGACAAGTACGAGCAAAGAACACCAAAGGTTCTCCCATGGTATAAAGCTGTTCAAAATGAGAATAATCCACAGTATCCTGGGCAAGGCAAGCAATAATTCCCTCAACATGCATATTAAGGAAATTCTCAACAGCTTTCGCCTCACGCTCGTGACTCTCATGACTGTTTGCACTAATCACACTATAGCCATTACGTGTAGCATAGTCTTCAATACCATCAAGCACCGCTGCATAATAATGAGTAACTAGGTTAGGAACTATCACTCCAATGATTCTCGGAGCCTCCTTACGAAGACTCTGAGCGAAAGGATTTGGACGATAGTTCAGTTTCTTCGCTAATTCCTGAACTTTTTTCGTCATCTCCTCTCCCACCTCATGACTGTTGCGTAATGCTCTGGAAACAGTAGCAATACTCACTCCTAGCTGATCAGCCAAATCTTTTAATGATGTACGACGTTGTTTCATAATGAATAGTGGTGCAAAGATAGAAAAAAAAAGGAAAAGCGCAAACGTTTACGTTGATTTTTTCGACAAAGTTTGAACAATAAGTGTAAAAAAGCACTACTTTTGCAATCGAAAGTAATGAATAGTTGATAATAAGTTAGTTAGAAAACAGAAAGCTTGAATATGTCGTGAGACAAATTCAAGCTTTTTTATTTGATTTTTGTAATTCGAAAATACCTAATTAAATATAATACTCAGCTTCATCTACAAGACCGGCGCGAAGGGCATATTTCGTTGCCTCATGCACATTATTCACTCCAAGCTTTCGGAAGATATTCTTGCGGTGAGTATTCACAGTATGGAAACTAGAGAAACGCTTTTCTGCTATTTCCTTCGTTGTTAGACCTAAAGCAATTTCTTTCAGAATCTCAAGTTCTGTTTTTGTAAGATTGATTTGCTCTTCAGTTTTTTGTTCTGGAGTAAGCAGCATCTCGGTCATTCGCTGACAAATATAGCGGGTGCCCTTCAAATCAAAGTTGATACATTCTCGAATTTCCTGCAAAGAGCACTCTTTCATCAAGAAAGAGAAGTTTTGACTGCTCACAACAAGACGTCTGACAAAGTCCAAACTCAAATCTTCGCTGAACAACATCCAACGAGCTTGTGGGAATCGCTCATTCAAAATAAGCAACTCATCCGCATCATTAATATCAAAAAGCGTATAGTCGAGGATAACTACTGCATCGGCATCTTTCTTCAATGCTTCAAGCAGTTCTGTCTTATCTTCTGTGTACTTATAATCCACATTATTAATACCATCAATGATATAGATAAGTCCAGCGCGAGTGATATCCTGTTTGTCAGCTAAATAAATTTTCATCCCTCTATTTACATTTTTCTGCAAAAATAATACTTTTTGCAAGAAAACGAAAGAAAAACCAAATATTTTTCTCTAAAATGAAACATCAAATCCAAATCTAACACCCCATTTGCTAATTGCAGGACTATAATTATAGGTAAGTCGACGAACGTATTCTACCGTAAAGAGCTTGAATATATTTGTAACTCCAGCAACAGCCTCCCAATAAGGTTGCTTGTTCATTATATGAGTGTTATTAGGGAACATAAAAAGATTTTCATTACCGATATTCTTCAATGGATTGTTCTTATCAGTGAGTTCACCTATCATACCTTTAAGGGCGAAATGCTCACGCCACTTCAATTTGCGAATTAAAGGCAAACGATTGAAGATCTTACCATTCATATCCCAGTTAAGACTCCAGAACACCTCTCGGTCGTTTAGGAACTCCCAATCTTTCATCAAGTTAAAATTACCTTCGTGCTCAAAATAGCTCAAATTGATTGGCGCAAGAATCAACATCGGGAAAGGAACTTGTTCCCATTGCGCCTTGGCATGAGCATGGATATCTATACATCCCCAACTACCCAACCACTGACGCTTATAGAAGCCCACTTCCGTGAGATTACTCTTATAATGACTCCCAAAGACTCCCTTAAAGCCCATAGTATGCTTCAGATAGACTTCAGGTGAATCCAGATTTATTGGCTTTCTCTGCTGCTTAGTGTTGATATAGGTAACCCCAGGATTCCATCCAAGAGTTATACTTGCCGCGGACATACGAAGTTGTCTGGCCTCCTCTATACCTCCAGGGAATTCATTCAATCCATAAGCAGCCTTATTATTAATATAATAATGTAACTCTCCAGCTGTTTCATTTAGCTGGGTAAACATATTTGCATTAAATCGAAAGCCTCCATCTGTCTCATAAACAAAAGACAACATCTGTCGATTGTAAAAATACATTTTATCCTGAGAACTAGCACGGAAGGTCATAAAAATATTATCCTTATTATGGACAAGATTCAAATCGGAAGCCGACATCACATCGTAAGTAGACTCAAAAATCAAATTTCTTCTAGGAAACTCGAAAGGAGAATGTTTTTTCTTATTCAAAGAATAAGTAATCTCAGAACCATAATACCACTTTTGACTCTTAGTTCCATAAGCCACATATCCATCCCAGAAGAGGTGTGGATTAAGAGCTGCCATAGTCCTACCAGACAAACGGAAGCGGAGATCATCTACATAATTTTTACTAATTAGAGTATTAACC
>REGX01312255.1_pt1 | contig 17041 bp, 14 predicted proteins | sample 2276321 | NCBI WGS metagenome assembly REGX01 (sample SAMN08335021, study PRJNA423103) | bovine gut metagenome | biome: bovine gut metagenome; feature: rumen; material: feed digesta; isolation source: rumen digesta from from 15 high feed efficiency cows and 15 low feed... | host: Bos taurus ... | reverse complement strand
GTATAAACTGGACAAAGAGCAGTAATGCTAACTAGTCCATAAAAAGAAAATTAAAATGAGACATAATAAGAAATTTAACCATCTGGGTCGTACTGCTTCTCACCGTAGTGCAATGCTTGCTAACATGGCAACATCACTTATTCTGAGCGAGCACAAAAGAATCACTACGACTCTTGCAAAGGCTAAAGCCTTGAAGACTTATGTAGAACCTTTGATTACACGTTCTAAGGAAGATACAACTAATAGCCGTCGTGTTGTATTCCGTTATCTCCAGAACAAGTATGCAATCAAAGAACTCTTCGGAGAGGTAGCAGCTAAGGTGGCTAATCGTCCTGGTGGTTATACACGTATTATCAAACTTGGTACTCGTCAAGGTGATGCAGCTGAAATGGCTTTCATCGAGCTCGTTGATTTCGATGAGAACATGGCTAAGACTCCAAAGGCAGCAGCTAAGAAGACACGTCGTGCTGGCCGCAAGGCAAAGGCAGCTGATTCTGTAGAAGAGACTGCAGCAGTTGAAGCTCCAGTAGAAGAGGCTCCAAAGGCAGAATAATTATTCTGATAGATCTCTATATAGCGCCTTCATCTTTATGATGAAGGCGCTTTTTTTTAGGGATTTCCCTATATTTTATTAGGGTAAAGATAGAGCATAATTCATTTATCTTTGCTATTTTTGCATCGTCTTCTAAAAATATTGTAGGTATGAAAAAAGTTACTTTATTCGTTGTTTGTTTATCTTTTTTGTTAAACAGTTGTGGAACTTACACAGGTTCGGCAGCTTGGTCTGGTGCTAGTTTAGGCTCTATACTTGGTTCTGCAATTGGAGGAATTGCTGGTGGACCACGAGGTTCTGATATTGGTACCATTGTTGGTATGGCTGGTGGCGCAGTTGTAGGCACAGCAATAGCTACCAGTGCAGAACAACAGCGAGCTAATGATATTGAACAGTATCGTAAAGATAAAAAGGCTCGAGCTGAGGCAAGAAATAATAAGATAAATCCTTCTTCTCAGACAGAAGATAGTGGTTTTGATTCTTCTAACAGTGGTGATGATAGACTTTATGATTTTAATGGTATTGATTATACTGGAGATTATAGTGCACAACAGCCAACAACAAAAATGCCAAAATCCTCAAGCGTAGATGATATAATCGAGAGCTATTCATATTCTCCAACGCTAGAGATAAGAAACGCACGTTTTGTTGATGATAATCAAGATAATGTCTTAAATAGAAATGAAGTCTGTAAGGTTATCTTTGAAGTATTCAATACGGGTATTTCTCCAGTTTATGATATAGTTCCTACTGTTGTTGAGACTTCAAATAATCGTCACATATGGATTTCACCTAGCATACATGTTGAAAAGATAAATCCTGGACGTGGTATAAGATATACAGCGATGGTGAAGACTGATGGTAAACTTAAAGATGGTACCGCGAAGTTTTGTGCATCGGTTATTCAAGGAAATAAATCTATTTCTAAGGTCTTCGAATTTAATATTCCTACCCGCCGATAATATACAAAGAACGGCATAGAGCATTTAATAAGCAATGAACTATGCCGTTCTTTTCTTTATTCAAAGAAACTTTCTCCCCAGTTTTTTACCTTTTCAAATACATTGTTCCAAGAATTTGTTTTTTCCTTTTGTTCAGTTTTCATTTGAGTTTTTACTTCTAAACTCTTTTTTTCATTTTGGTTTGCTAATATTAACTTTGCTTTTTTCTTTGGATGAGTAGGCTTTTGAGTCTTTTTCTTTGTGTTATTGTTTTCACTTTGCATATGTTCTTTCCAATTCTCAATAAAGCTATATCTAGCTTCTGCAACCTCAAAATCAACAAGTGGTAAGTCTAAATCTTCATTTGGTCTTAATGGAATAGGACTTTCGACTACTTCAACTTTTACAGATGCAACACCTTGCACTAGCATATCAATTTCTTTAGCGGCACCCCAAGATAAATCGATAATCTTTCCCTTGCCATAAGGTCCTCTGTCAGTCACTTTTACAACAACACTTTTGTCATTTGCAAGATTGGTTACTTTTAGGAAAGTTCCAAATGGATAAAATTTGTGTGCACAAGTTAAACTGTCGTGATGTAATTTTTCACCACTAGCAGTTCTAGCTCCCGTAGCTCTTTTAGAGTAGTACGTAGCCTTGCCTTTTTGCTGTTGAGCATTGACGCTAATAGAACAGAATAAAGCAGAAATTGAAATTAAGAAAAAAGTTATTTTATAAAGCATAACTCGGCAAATTTACAATTTTTATTTCAAAAATGCAAGTAAATTGCAGAAAATCAGTATCTTTGCACTAAACAAGAATGCTAATGGAAAATAAAATACCCCAGGAATGGAATAAATTTTATCTGAAAGACGTGTCTTTTGTCAACTTGATGATGCGTCGAATCTATAATGTATTGATCGTTGCAAATCCTTATGACGCTTTCATGTTAGAAGACGATGGTCGTGTAGAAGAAAAGATTTATAACGAATATATGGAGCTTGGCCTTCGCTATCCACCTACTTTTACACAGGTTTCTACGATAGAGGAAGCTTCTGATGTATTAAAATCTGTAGCTATAGACTTGGTTATTTGTATGCCGGGTAATGCAGATAATGATGCATTTGATGTTGCACGAGGAATAAAAGATAAGTTTCCAGATATCCATTGTGTTGTCCTTACACCATTCTCGCATGGTATTACTAAGCGAATGCAAAATGAAGATTTGAGTATATTCGACTATGTATTCTGTTGGCTTGGCAATACTAATCTTATACTATCTATCATAAAATTGATCGAAGATAAGATGAATATTGAACATGATATCAGCGAAGCTGGTGTTCAGATGATACTTTTGGTTGAAGACTCAATTCGCTTTTACAGCTCTATACTCCCTAATCTTTATAGCTATATCTTAAAGCAGAGTCAGAACTTTGCTACAGAAGCCCTTAATAAACACGCTGCAACTATGCGAATGCGCGGACGCCCAAAAGTAGTATTGGCAAGAACCTATGAGGAAGCATGGAGCATTTATGAAAGATTTAAGGATAATTGTCTTGGTATTATTAGCGATGCTCGTTTCCCATTGAAAAATGCATCACAAGAGGAACCTTATGAGATTGGAGAAAAAATTTCAGAAGACAAAGATCCTGATGCAGGATTAAAACTTCTTCGCGCTGTTCGTCATGACGATGAATTTATTCCTTTAATTATGGAGAGTTCTGAGTCGGATAACCGTCAGAAAGCAGAAGCAGAGGGATTTCATTTTGTTGATAAGAATTCAAAAAAACTTAGTGTTGATCTTCGTCATATTATCGAAGAGCATATGGGATTTGGCGACTTTATTTTCCGTGATCCTAAAACTCATGAAGAGATTATGCGTATTCATTCTCTGAAAGAATTGCAGGATAACATATTCAAGATTCCAAATGATTCGATGCTTTATCATGTGAGTCATAATAATATGAGTCGATGGTTGAGTGCTCGTGCTATATTCCCGGTTTCTGCATTTCTAAAAAACATTACCTGGCATAAACTTCAGGATGTAGATGCTCACCGTCAAATTATTTTTGATGCGATAGTACAATACCGTCATATGAAAAATATAGGTGTTGTTGCAGTTTTCGATAGAATGAAGTTTGACAAATATGCTCATTTCGCCCGAATAGGAGAAGGTTCTCTTGGAGGAAAAGGTCGTGGACTGGCATTTCTTGACAATGTGATAAAACGTCACCCAGAGTTTAATCAATATGAAAATGCTTCTGTTCAAATTCCAAAGACCGTAGTACTTTGTACGGATATCTTTGATGAATTCATGGAGAGTAATAATCTTTATCCTATTGCATTGAGCGATGCAAGTGATGAAGAGATTCTTCAGCATTTTCTTAGAGCGCAATTGCCTGATACACTAATTGCAGATTTCTATACTTTTTTCGAAGCTACTAAACGCCCAATAGCTATTCGTTCAAGTAGTTTGTTGGAAGATAGCCATTACCAACCGTTTGCTGGCATATATTCTACCTATATGATTCCGTATTTGGAGGATAAATACCAAATGCTTCAATTGCTTGCTAGTGCGATTAAAAGTGTTTATGCTTCGGTGTATTACAAGGATTCCAAGGCTTATATGACAGCAACAAGTAATATAATAGATCAGGAAAAAATGGCTGTTATAATTCAAGAGGTAGTTGGTAAGCAATATGGTGAAAGATATTATCCGAATTTTAGCGGTGTCTTAAGAAGTCTAAATTATTATCCAGTTGGTGATGAAACTGCAGATGAGGGAATTGCTAGTCTAGCTTTAGGCTTGGGTAAGTATATTGTTGATGGCGGACAGACTCTAAGAGTATGCCCTTATCATCCTACTCAGGTATTACAGACAAGCGAAATGGAAATAGCATTAAGTGATACGCAGACTCAGTTCTATGCTTTGGACATGCTTCATAATCAGAATGATTTTAAGGTGGATGATGGATTTAATATTTTGAAGGTAAAGGTGAAGGAAGCTGCTGCAGATGGCTCGCTTACTTGGATTGCTTCTACCTTTGATCCGTATGATCAAGCGATACATCCGGGTGTCGCAGAAAATGGAAGAAAGATTATTTCTTTCGATGGTGTGCTCCAGCAAGGTGTATTCCCTCTTCCTGAAATACTTCAGATGTCAATGAAATATGGTTCAGAGGCAATGCGTCGTCCTATTGAAATAGAGTTTGCATGTAATATTGATGATGATAAAAAAGGCGAATTCTATTTACTTCAGATTCGACCAATAGTCGATAGCAAAGAGATGTTGGAGGAGGATGTTGCAGCAATTCCTGATAGCGACTGTCTGCTACGTTCTCATAATTCACTTGGTCATGGCATCAGCGAGGAAGTCTATGATGTGGTGTATGTAAAATACGATGACAACTTCATGGCAATGAATAATTTTTATGTAGCTGATGATGTGGAACGCATCAATCGACGTTTCTTGAATGAAGACAAGAACTATGTATTAATTGGTCCAGGCAGATGGGGCTCAAGTGATCAGTATCTTGGAGTTCCAGTAAAATGGCCTCATATTAGTGCTGCTAAAGTTATTGTCGAAGTAGCATTGAAAAACTATCGCGTAGATCCAAGTCAGGGTACTCATTTCTTCCAAAACTTAACCAGTTTTGGAGTTGGTTATTTTACTATAGATACAAATGAGCCTGGAATAGGAGGCATGATCAATAAAGAACTATTAGACAGTATGCCTGCGGTAGAAGAAACAAACTATATAAGACATGTTCGTTTCGAAAAGCCATTAAGAATACTGATGGATGGAATGAAACAAGAAGGAGCTATATTAATTCCGTAGCTAGGAATTGATAATCATGAAGGACTGTAGTCAGAAATGTTGTCTGGTTACGGTCCTTTATAGTTTCAATACCCATTACTTTTTTTACTTTCTGTGTTAATGAGTCGATTGTATACTCATCATAGTCACTCTTCAGAACTTTTTCAATGATGTCAATCTGACCTAGTGAAAGATTAGCAACTTCTGGATAAAGCGGTTTGTAATCCTTTCTGGCATAATAGAATTCATCAATAGATACATGCACTTTCTTATAGTCTGCAATTTTTATGACCATAGTTCCTGCGGCCAGATCTCCAAAACGCTGATAATTTTTAGTTACCAGAATAGCGATAATACCAGCAAAGCTGAACCATACATCTACTATAAGCAATAACCACCTCATGAATAAATCACCGATACCTGGTTGAGTACCATCTTTTTTTACCACTCGTATCTTCAGGAGATGCTTACCTAGTGTTTGTCCACTATAAAATGTCTCACATAGAAAAGAATAGAATACCGGAATAATAAGGATAATAGCAGCGAATGACACATGTGCTGCAGTTAGAGCAATAAACATACCCATCGCAAAATAGTATACGAAGAGTACTGCATAATCAATTATGCGTGCAAAGATTCTTTCGCCGACACTAGCTGGTGTCTGGTCGATTTTTACAAACTGGCTGGTTATGATATTCGCTTCTGACATCTATTCTTTAGCAGATAATTTATAATTTCTTTGCAAAAATAACTAATTTTTCTTACTTTTGTACGCAAATCGTCGAAAAATTAAATTTAATCACGCCTGAATTACTGTGAAAGAGATATCGTTTATACGAAATAATATTGAGAAATGGCAAAAGACAGAGCAACTGCTTGAAGATGTTTCAATAGCATCTCCAGACGAACTTGCAGACGCTTATGTAGACTTAACTACAGATTTGTCTTTTGCTCAGACTCATTATCCAAATTCTCGTATAACGATATATTTGAATAATTTGTCATCTTCTCTTCATAATTCATTATATAAGAATAAAAAAGAGCGTTGGTCTAGATTAGTATCTTTTTGGACTCATGAAGTTCCTTTGACCATGTATGATAACCGAAAACTCCTGCTAGTTTCATTTATCATCTTCTGTATAAGTGCAATAATAGGCATTTTTTCCCAGTTAATGGATCCGGAATTTTGTCGAGTTATATTGGGAGATGCTTATGTTGATACCACATTAGATAATATTGCCAAAGGAAAACCGATGGATATTTACAATATGGGAGATGAATCAGAGATGTTTTTTGAAATATCTTCTAACAATATCTTTGTTTCTTTTAGAATGTTTGTTTTTGGTATCCTTACAAGTATAATGGTAGGTTTTCAAATATTCATGAATTCCATTATGTTGGGTTGCTTTGAAACTTTTTTTTATCAGCATGGTCTTCTTGGACAATCTCTTCTTGCAGTATTCCAGCATGGTACTTTAGAAATATCAGCTTTGATTATATCCGGAGCCTCAGGTCTTGCAATGGGCAATGGATGGCTCTTCCCTGATACGTATTCCAGAATAGTATCTTTTCAACGAGGTGCAAAGCGGGGACTGAAAATTATAGTTGGCACTATTCCTATTTTCATCTGTGCTGGTTTTATAGAAGGCTTTATTACTCGGCATACAGAAACCCCTGATATTATCAGAATAGCCGTTATCGTTTTGTCACTTGTTTTTGTAATATACTACTTTATCATATTACCATATCAGCGTCATCAACAATTAATTGATAATAATTATGAAGGATAGAAAGATTAAATTCTACAAAGAACGTACTTTTAGCGAAAAATTTGACGATACATTTGCTTTTATACGACAGAATTTTCGGATTCTGATGAAGTACTCGTGCTATACGTTTTTACCGTTTGCTATGCTTGCTGGATTTGGTATCAATTCAATGATTGATCTAACTGAAACCTATGGACGTGTATCGAATGCTTCATTCGATAATGAACAAATATTGCCTTTACTTTTGTCTTGTGCATGCGTTCTTCCTATTTATATTGGCTATTTATTGTTTCATGACGTTGTATATTCGTTAATTCAATTGTACAATGAAAGAGAGAATGGGCTGGTAGATGCAGAATGGGTAGACATTAAACCTTATTTTACGAAAAATCTTGGTAAACTGATTGTTTTCGGAATAACTTTTGTGATTATCCTTTTTGTAATAGCACTTGCCATGGGTGGTTTAGCAGTAGTTGCAACACCAACTTTGTTTATTACGATTCCTGCTTTTATTGTCCTGTTAATATGTATGGTGCAGTGGCTTGCAGTATACGTCTATGATGAACGAAACATATTTGATGCTTTGACAACTAGTATCAGATATGGATGGAATACCTTTGGTGGCATGCTTGGCTTGGGTATAGTTATGACAATCATCGGCTACATTGTATCATCTATAATATCTGTACCATGGTCTGTATTAATGTTTGTCAAGGCCTACCTCTCTACTCAAGAGGCTAATATTGCTTTATCGGATAATTTTGTATTCCAGATTTTCTATTATGTGTTTGCTGTTTTATATTTATTTGGAAGTAGTTTAGTTTCAATTTTGTCTATTGTAGCAATTTCATATCAATATGCTCATTCTGCAGAGAAACTTGATGGAATAAGCATTGATGATGATATCGAAAGATTTGAGGAAATTGTTAGCGAACCCGAGGATACTCATCAACCTGTTATTATTCGTGATGATCGTGAAGATGCTCGTAGATTCATGCCTCATTCCGATATAGACAATTTTGAAAATCTGTAATCTTTGATGGTGACATCTGCCGATACTTTAAAATTGGATCCTGCTGTTTTGCAAAAATGGCAGAGCAATTCAAATTACGATTATAATCGCGATCTGTTTCCTGTATCTACAACAGATTGGCGACAAAGATTAATAGAACTTTTAGATGATATTTTTTCTAATACGTTTGGTTCAGAGTTCTATCAAGATCATCGAACTGCAATTTGGATAACTATTGCTGTTATAATATTTATATTAATTGTGTTTGTTGTATATCGTGTTCGTCCTGATTTATTTAAAAGAGATGAACAGTTATCTACAGATTATGATGTAGTTGGAGATACTATTTATGGTGTAAACTTTACTGCTGAGATTGAAAGGGCAATGAATGCCGGGATATATCAAGAAGCTGTAAGGCTGATTTATTTGCAGACCTTAAAGTGGTTAGCTGATAACCATAGGATTGACTGGCAGATTTATAAAACACCAACGCAATATACTCATGAAGAGAATACCTATACTTTCAGGATATTCACAAATCAGTTTCTGCGAGTAAGATTCGGAAAATTCCCTGCAGATAAGGATACTTGTGAATTGATGAGGCAGTATCAGCTTGAAATAGAGAAAGGAGATCATAAATGAAGATAAGTAAGATCTTTATTTTTGTGTTATGCGCCTGCTTTGCTATAGGCTTCTTTATGAATGTAATGGCACCAAAGAAATTTCGATGGGAGCCAACTTTCTTGTCGTCTGACGAAGAACCTTTTGGATGTTTTGTCTTTGATAGCATTATGCATGAAAGTATGCCAAATGGTTATCAAGTAAGCAATAAAACATTATATCAGTTGGATAAGGAAAAGGACAATCGTAATATTCTGATATTGGCTAATCAACGATTTAAAAAAGTTGATTTGAAATCCCTTGTCAGTCTTGCCAGAAAAGGAAACAGGATTATTCTATCAGGTGGTTACTACTCACGCGATTCCCTTACCCAAAAATATCTTCATGTAGATTTTGATTTCGGAGATCTGGATATCGTTAATTTTAAAAATAAGGTAACTGTTGCGGATAAGGATTCTAATTATTTGTATACAAATTTATTTTGGAAGGATAAAACAGACATATACTCAGATTATAAATATAGAATATATGCACAGTTGCTGTCTTCTGTTTTGGTAGTAGATAGTCTAGCGAAGGTAGATACGCTGGCTTATCAGTATGTGCGTACTTCAGAAGGATTTGGAAAAGAAAAGGATCCGGAGATAGTCTCAGAGAAATTTGGAAAAGGAGAAATAATTTTCTGTAGTGGACCATTGTTGTTTACTAATTATAGTATTCTTAGTCCTAGAAGTCAGTTGCTGGTCATGCGACTAATGTCGTTGATTTCTGATAAACCTGTAGTCAGGACTCAGGCTTACGAAAAAAGTTATCTGGCGAGAGAAGCAGATGCTTCTCCATTACGCGAGTTTCTAAAGCGCCCTGCATTACGTTGGGCATTATATACTCTGATTATAGGGGTATTGCTTTTAATTGGATTTACGGCTCGTCGTCGACAAAGAATTATCCCAGTTGTAGAAGAACCTACCAATAAGTCTTTAGAGTTTATTAAGCTCATCGGAACATTGTATTATCAAAATAAGGATAATACAGATATCGTGAAGAAAAAGTATTCTTATTTTACAGAGGAAATTCGTCGCGTTACAGGAATTGATATTGATGATGTAAGCCATAGAGACGAAGCAGTTTTCCTGTTGGCAAATAAAACTGGTATACCTGAACATGAATTGGATCAAATTCTAAAGGATTTGCTGTTTGTTTGCAATCTTGATAATTATAATATTTCCAATGAGGAAATGCGAAGAAATATTGATAACATGAATCGAATAATAAAAGAAATATAAAGATATGGAAGAACAAAGAATTGACTTGTCTGTTTTTTCGGAGAAAATACAACAACTTCGTGATAGCATATCACAAGTAATCGTGGGACAGGAGGATGCGGTCGACTTGATCTTGACTTGTATCCTAGCCAATGGCCATGTGCTGATAGAAGGTGTTCCTGGTGTAGCCAAGACTCTTTTGGCTCGTCTCATATCTAAATTGATAGATGCTAAATTCAGCAGAATCCAGTTTACCCCAGACTTGATGCCAAGTGATGTTCTTGGAACAAGTGTGTTCAATGTTAAGATATCAGACTTTGAATTTCATAAAGGACCTGTTTTTGCAGATATTGTTCTTGCTGATGAAATCAACCGAGCTCCTGCTAAGACTCAGGCCTCTTTGTTTGAAGTTATGGAGGAGCGTCAGGCTACAATAGATGGTAAAACTTACGGAATGGGTGATATCTTTACTGTAATCGCAACACAGAATCCTGTAGAGCAAGAAGGTACGTATAAGTTACCAGAAGCCCAATTAGACCGATTCCTGATGAAGATTACCATGGGATATCCTACGGTTGAGGAAGAAATAGATATACTTAAGCGCCATCAGGGCACAAAAGAATTCTCCAAGTTGTCGGAAGTTACTCCAGTTCTTAGCCTCAATGATATTCTTTTGCTTCGTTCAGAGCTGCAGCATGTATTGATAGATGATTCATTATTAAAGTATATTGCTCAGATATCGGCTCAGACCCGTAGTAGTAAAGCTGTATATCTAGGAGCCTCACCACGTGCTTCTGTTGCTATGCTTCAGGCATCTAAAGCTTATGCATTGCTCCAGGGACGCGACTTTGTTACACCAGAAGATATCAAGCATGTTACTCCAAGTATCCTTCAACATCGTCTTGTACTTAGTGCAGAGGCTGAGATGGAGGGATATTCTCCATTGAAGGTGGCTAAGCGTCTGATTGATAAAATAGAAGTACCAAAGTAATGTTCCTTACCCGTCGCTTTTATTTCATTCTACTTGCTATCGTAATTATTCTTGCGGCTGGCTATATATACTCATTGTTGTTTACAATGGGTAAGGCATTATTGTGCTTGCTGGTTGCCGATGTTCTGATAGAATCTTTCATGCTTTATTATAAAGATGGGGTTGAGGCTTCACGTATCTCGTCGGATCGCTTTTCTAATGGTGATGACAATGAAGTTAATGTCAGAGTTGAAAGCCATTATCCGTTCGGATTATATCTGGAAGTTATTGATGAGATTCCTGTGGATTTCCAGCGAAGGGATGTGTGTTTTGTTTTGATCTTAAAAGCCAAAGAGGGAAAGAACATCAAATACATGCTTCGTCCAGTGAGGAGAGGTGTTTATTCTTTTGGAAAGATTCGTGTTTTTGCCAGTTGCTTTTTGCGACTTTTGCAGCGTAGATATACGCTGGGTGCTGAAAAGGATGTCAAGGTGTATCCCTCTTTCTTGATGCTTAATCAGTATGAGTTAATGGCAATTAGCAATAATCTTACCGATTGGGGTATCAAAAGAATTCGCCGTGCAGGAAATCAGACCGAGTTTGAACAGATTAAAGATTATGTTAGTGGAGATGACTATCGGTCAATTAACTGGAAAGCTACTGCACGCAGAAGCCAGCTGATGGTCAACGTTTATCAGGATGAACGTTCTCAGCATATCTACAATGTAATCGACAAGGGACGAGTTATGCAGCAGTCTTTTAAAGGAATGACACTGTTGGATTATTCTATTAATGCATCTCTGGTGCTGAGCTATGTTGCGATGAACAAGGGCGATAAAGCAGGAATTGCTACTTTCAGTGATAGGTTTGATACAATTGTTCCTGCTTCGAGCCGCCATGGACATATGCAAACAGTACTTGAAGCTTTATATGGACAGGCCACAAGTTTTGGGGAAAGTGATTATTCTTCTTTAGCAGTATATATCAATCAATATATCAGTAAACGATCATTATTGGTACTGTATACTAGTTTTACTAATATGGTCAACTTAAATCGTCAGTTGCCATATTTGATGCAATTGAATCAGCATCATCGTCTTTTGGTAGTATTTTTCCAGGATAATGAACTGAAAGACTATCTTAAGGAGAGACCAATTAGTAACGAGGATTATTACCAGCATGTGATAGGGGAAAAGACAGCTTACGAACAACGTCTGATAGTCGCTTCTCTTCGTCAGCATGGTATTATCAGCCTGCTTACCACTCCTGAGGACTTGTCAATAGATGTTATCAATAAGTACTTGGAGTTAAAGTCACGCCATATAATCTCTTAAATATTAAATTCTTTCTATCTTTGTATTATGGAAAGATTAGAAGAATACTATAAAAGCAAAGTTGATATCATATCACAAGAACTGTCTGCATTAAAAGGCAGGAGCAAATGGTTCATTTTTTCAGAGATAGCTACATTCTTATTAGCTATACTGTTTATATATTTTTATTTCTCATCCCAGTCTGGTTCCTATCTCTGGGTAGCTTCGGTTGTATTTCTTGCAATATATGCTTTTGTAAGAAATCAGGATCGTATAAATGATAAGAGCATTTCCCAAAAAGAAGCTCTTCTGAAAGTATATCAGAGGGAATTAAAATATTTGTCAGGCGATTATTCTTCTTTTGCGGATGGTGAATGCTTTCAGAATTATAAGCACGAATACACTTTTGATCTTGACGTCTTTGGTAAAGATTCCTTGTTTCAGAGAATATCAAGAATTGTAACATCACGAGGAGGAGAGAGACTGGCCGAACTATTATCATCCCTTCATTATTCTGAGGGGAGGAAAAATGCAATTCGCTATTTATCTTCTCAAGAAGAATATCTTGCCAAATTTAAATCTGAAGGAGTTTTTGGACAGGTTGATACAGAAAAAGTTGAGGATGCGATGCAAAAAGTATCAGAATTAAAACTTTCTTTTTTCTTTTCATCTTCTTTGTCTTTAGTTATAGGTTGGTTGGATATAATCTGCTTTTTAGGAAGTATTATTCTTAGCTTCTTGGGAATAATTGATAGTATTGTGCCTACGTGGTGGGGAATAATTAATTTCTTTGTCGTATTCCTGGTTTGCCAGAAATCTCTTAGCTCCATGAATGAGGTTGTGGGACATTTGAAGGAACAACTTCAGGCATATATTCGCTTGATAAACCTGATTCTGAAGCTGCAATTGTCAGCAGGTGAAAAAGATGCGGCCGAAGTTATCCGACTTCAGACCATGCTGGATGGAGCTGAAAGTTCTTTTTTGAAATTGAATTCAATCCTGCGTAGTCTCGATAGTCGAAACAATATTGTTGGCTTGATACTGTTTAATATCTTTGGGTTGAATGATTTATTTCAGGTGCGAAAGTTTGTAAAATGGCAATCATTATACGTAAACAAGATGGACACCTGGATTTCAGCAGTAACAGAAATGGATGTTCTTGTATCAATGGCAACTATGAGATACAATCATCCAGAGGCTGTTGAGGCTGAAATTGTAGATTCTGCTCAACTGGTTTATGAGGCCAAAGGAATATATCATCCATTCCTTGGAAAGAAAGCAAAGAAGAACGACTTTACGATCAAGGATCATAATTATTATATTATCACTGGTGCAAATATGGCAGGAAAGAGTACATTCCTCAGAGCTTTAGGTGTGAACTATATTCTTGCTATGAATGGTATGCCAGTTTTTGCAGATCATTTTAAGGGAAGTTGTTTCAAGCTGTTCTCTAGTATGCGCACTAGTGATGATCTTACTCATGGTATCAGCTATTTTAATGCAGAGTTGTTGCGCTTAAAGCAACTGCTTGAATATGTAGGAGCTAACAATAATGAGAGTGAAGGAAATTTGACGGGTGAGACTCCGACCTTGATAATTCTGGATGAAATATTGAAGGGTACTAACTCTGTCGATAAGCTCAATGGTAGCAGAATGTTTCTTGAGGCCATTAGCAATTTGAATGTTTCAGGTGTAATAGCAACTCACGATCTTGAACTGTCTAAAATGTCGGAGCAGTATCCGGGAAAATTTCATAACTATTGCTTTGAAATCAAAATAGGAGAGCATGTGATATATGATTATCATATTTCTTCGGGAGTAGCTCGTAATCAGAATGCTACATATCTTCTAAAAAATATCTTAAATGCACAATGTAAACTGTAAATAAAGTATAAATAATGCACTTTTTATGTGCGGAAATTTGCTGTTTCCGCACACAATGCTTATCTTTGCATCGTGTTTTTCATAGTATTAGATTTAAGGTTAACAAGGTTGGTGTACAGTGGTACACCATTTTTTTTGCTTTTTCGTGAACAATACTGATTTATTTTATTATATTTGTAGCAAATTTTATAAATTCGTATTAATCACGTTCTGGAATGTAAAACTATGAAGAAAATACTTTCGACTTTTATTTTTTCTTTAATTGCTTTGGGAGGATTTGCTCAAACTTTCAGAAATCCAATTATTCCTGGATATCATCCAGACCCAAGTATATGTAGAGTAGGAGATACATTCTATTTGGTAAATTCTTCTTTCTGCTCGTTCCCTGGAGTGCCTATTTCTGTAAGTAAGGATCTTGTCAACTGGAAGCAGTTGGGAAATGTTCTGGATCGTGAAAGTCAATTGCCGTTAAAGGGTACTAATTCCTGGCTGGGTATTTATGCTCCGACTATTCGCTATAACGATGGAACATATTATATGATTACCACTAATGTAGGAAATGGCGGAAATTTTATGGTTACGGCCAAAGATCCTGCTGGTCCATGGAGCGAACCTATCTGGCTGAAGCAGGATGGCATTGATCCATCTCTGTATTTTGAGGATGGTAAATGCTATATGTGCAGTAATCCTGGTGATGCGATCTGGCTTTGCGAAATTGATCCTAAAACGGGCAAGCAACTGACCGAAAGCAAGCAACTGTGGAGAGGAGATGGAGGACGTTATCCTGAAGGTCCTCATATTTATAAAAAAGACGGATATTATTATCTGCTTATTTCTGAAGGAGGAACAGAACTTGCACATCATCTCACAATAGCCCGAAGCAAGAAAATATATGGCCCTTATGAAAGTAATCCGGCTAATCCTATCCTTACGAATTGTAATCGCCTTGGCCAGACTAAACAAATACAAGGTACAGGTCATGGAGATTTTGTGCAGGATAAAAATGGAAATTGGTGGATAGTTTTCCTTGCATATCGAAATTTTGGTGGAAGCTATCATCATCTGGGCCGTGAAACCTATCTGGCTCCTGTAAAATGGGAGAAAGGTAAATGGCCTGACGTAAATGACGGACAACCTGTAGATAGCATTATGAGTGCAGCTAATTTGTTGGTTGATAAGTCATTTGTGGCTCCAAAAACATCATGCAAGATAGATGTTAAGGAACCTTCTTGGCTCTATATTCAAAACCCTATCAAGGATAAATACGAGTATAAAAATGGAAAACTCCGTATGTATCCTCATGGTACTTTGACAGAGAATGATCGTCCTACATTCCTTGGTAAAAGACAGACTAGCGAAAGGATGAATGTAGAGACAGAAGTAGAACTTCAGTCGTCCGGAAACAATAATAAGGCAGGACTTTCCGTTTATCAGATTAACGATGGACACATTGACTTCTATATAACAGAAACGGAAAAGGGCAATGTTGCTGCAGTTTCGGTAAAACTGAAGTCAATAGAAAGCAAAGTTGAAGTTGCCGTTAAATCAGACTGTGTAAAACTACGCATCACCAGTGATGGAACTATGTATAAGTTTGAGGCTTCTGATGATGAAGGCAAAACATGGAAAAAAGTGGCAGAGCATAATTGCAGTCTTGTAAGTACCGAAGTTGCAGGAGGCTTTACTGGTGTAATTATCGGTATGTATTGTGAAGGTGATAAGAATACATCTGCCGACTTTGATTACTATGATTTTCATTAAGTTAAACAAATAAATGCGCATTAAAATGAAAAAGTATTTAGCAGAATTAGTGGGCACTATGGTGCTCGTTTTGATGGGGTGCGGCGCAGCTGTTTCCCTGGGTTGTGACAATGGCAATACAGCCTCAGTAGTAGGTACGTCAATGGCCTTTGGTCTTTCAGTAGTAGCTATGGCTTACACAATTGGCGGTATTTCAGGCTGCCATATTAATCCAGCTATTACACTAGGTGTATTCTTGAGTGGACGAATGAGCGCTAAGGATGCTGGTTATTATATGTTTTCTCAGATAATCGGAGCAATCGTAGGTGCAGCTATCTTGTATGGCATTACTACAAGTACAGGCATTCTTGGTACAGGAGCTAATGACCTTCAGGCTTACGGAGATGGTACAATAACATGGGTAGGCGGACTTCTTGCTGAAATCTTCTTTACTTGTGTATTCGTATTAGTAGTGCTTGGAGCTACATCAAAGACAAATGGTGCTACTAATAATTTTGCAGGTCTTGCCATCGGTCTTTCTCTGATTCTTGTACATTTGGCTTGTATTCGCTATACAGGTACATCTGTAAATCCAGCTCGTTCAATCGGTCCTGCACTTTTCCAGGGTGGAACAGCGATGACAAATCTCTGGATCTTTGTTGTAGGTCCATTCATCGGTGGAGCACTTGCTGCAGGTATCTGGAAGGTGATTCAGCCAGAAGAGAAATAAAGCAAAGTATTATCTCGATAATTTATGGCGGGTTCTTTTGAACCCGCCTTTTTTGTAAAGTGAATTTAGCAAAACTTGGCAAAGTGTCGTTAAAATAAGGAAATATTAAACTTTTTAACTTGATTGCAACATTAAAAATTAACCTATCATTTGTAAAAGACGAAAGATTTAATTATATTTGCATTCAGTTATGATCAAATGAAAGACAATTTATTATTTTAAAAATATAACAATTATGGCAGTAAATTTTAAGGAGTTAGGCTTAGTAAACACACGTGATATGTTTAAGAGAGCCGTAAGTGGTGGTTATGCTATTCCAGCATTCAACTTCAATAATCTTGAGCAGTTGCAGGCAATTATTCAGGCTTCTTCAGAGTTGAAGTCACCAGTTATCCTTCAGGTTTCTAAGGGTGCTCGTAACTATGCTAATTC
>REGX01011733.1_pt1 | contig 17149 bp, 12 predicted proteins | sample 2276321 | NCBI WGS metagenome assembly REGX01 (sample SAMN08335021, study PRJNA423103) | bovine gut metagenome | biome: bovine gut metagenome; feature: rumen; material: feed digesta; isolation source: rumen digesta from from 15 high feed efficiency cows and 15 low feed... | host: Bos taurus ... | reverse complement strand
TGCTCTGTGTGGGTGCTGTCGACAACATTCTTGTTTCCTCTACTATCGGCAGAAACAAGATGCTGGTTCCTGGCGAGGTTATCTCTGCCATCATCAATGGAACAGACGAGTTGCTCGCCGAGTTGCGCGAGATGGGCATTGGCATCTACCCTACTGGTGGTGAAACTGCTGACGTTGGCGACTTGGTTCGCACTATCATCGTTGACTCTACCGTTACTTGCCGCATGAAGCGCAGTGACGTTATCGACAATGCAAATATCAAGCCAGGCGATGTTATCGTTGGTTTGAGTTCAACAGGTCAGGCTACATACGAGCATCGCTACAATGGCGGTATGGGAAGTAACGGACTTACTTCTGCACGCCACGATGTATTCGCAAAATACTTGGCTGAGAAATATCCAGAGAGTTTCGACCACGCAGTTCCTAACGAACTGGTTTACAGTGGTAAGTATAAGCTCACCGACAGTGTTGAGGGGGTTACTATCGACGCTGGTCAGCTTGTTCTCTCTCCTACCCGCACCTACGCACCAGTTATCAAGCGTCTCCTCGACGAACTCCGTCCTGAGATTCACGGTATGGTACATTGTACAGGTGGTGCACAGACAAAGGTATTGCACTTCGTAGGCGAGAACTGCAAGGTAGTAAAGGACAATATGTTCCCAGTACCTCCATTGTTCAAGGCTATCCACGACTGCAGCGGTACCGACTGGAAGGAAATGTATCAAGTATTCAACATGGGTCACCGCATGGAAATCTATGTACGTCCAGAAATTGCTGAGAAGGTTATCGAGATCAGCAAGAGTTTCAATATCGACGCACAGGTGGTTGGCCACATCGAGGAAGGCAAGCGCAGCCTGACGATTAAGTCCGAATTCGGCGAATTCGAATATTAATCCCAAAAGAAAAGTATACCAATTTATATATGGCAGAAAACAATAACATTCTACAAAAATTAGAAGGTCTGGAAGCACGCTTCGAGGAGGTCGGTACATTAATTACCGACCCTTCAGTGATTGCTGACCAGCAGCGATATGTCAAGCTCACAAAGGAATACAAGGATCTTGACGACATTATGAAGGCTCGCCAGAAGTATGTCAACTGTCTGAACGCGATCAAGGAGGCCAAGGATATCCTGGTCAATGAAAGCGACCCAGACTTGAAGGAAATGGCACGTTTGGAACTCGCAGAGAACGAGGCAAATCAGCCTAAACTCGAGGAAGATATTAAGATTGCCCTGGTTCCAAAGGATCCAGAGGATGCCAAGAACGTACAGATGGAAATTCGTGCAGGAACAGGTGGTGATGAGGCTGCTCTTTTCGCAGGCGACTTATTCAATATGTATAAGCGCTATTGTGAGAAGAAGGGCTGGACACTGAGTGTAACTGACGAAAACGAAGGTGCTGTTGGCGGATTCAAGGAAATCGACTTTGCTGTAAGCGGTGATAACGTTTATGGTATTATGAAGTATGAGTCTGGCGTTCATCGCGTTCAGCGTGTTCCTGCAACAGAATCCAATGGCCGCATGCAGACATCAGCAGCTACTGTAGCTGTATTGCCAGAGGCTGAGAAGTTCGAGGTGCACATCAACGAAGGCGATATTAAATGGGATACTTTCCGTAGTTCGGGAGCAGGTGGTCAGAACGTAAATAAGGTAAGTTCTGGTGTGCGTCTGCGCTATCCTTGGAAGAACCCAAATACAGGCGAGGTTGAGGAAATCCTCATCGAGTGTACAGAGACCCGCGACCAGCCAAAGAACAAGGAACGCGCCTTGAGCCGACTCTACACCTATATTTATGATCACGAGCATCAGAAATATGTTGACGACATCTCAAGCCGTCGTAAGAGTCTCGTCTCTACAGGTGACCGTTCAGCTAAGATCCGCACCTACAATTTCCCTCAGGGACGTGTAACCGACCATCGTATTGGCTACACCACCCACGATCTTCCAGGATTCCTGAATGGCGACATTCAAGATATGATTGATGCATTGACAGTTGCTGAAAATGCAGAGAAGATGAAAGAGGCAGAACTTTAAAATAAGAAAAGTAATGGGACAATTTTGGACGAAGAAGAAAGAAGATATCGACGAGAAAACCGTCGCTACAGAAGACTTTATGCAGCGCATGACAAAAACCAAGCGTTCGCCTGAGGAAACAGTAGAACTTCCAAAAATTGAAATGCCTAAAGAATAAAGGATAAAAAAATGAACAGACAACAGCTTGTAAAGCAAATTTTCGACAAGAAATCGTTTCTTTGTGTAGGACTTGATACGGACATCAAGAAGATTCCGGAATGTCTTCTCGACAATGAAGATCCAATCTTTGCCTTCAACAAGGCAATTATTGATGCAACAGCCCCTTATTGCGTAGCCTATAAGCCAAACCTCGCTTTCTACGAGAGCTATGGTTTGAAGGGAATGGCAGCTTTTGAGCGCACCATCAACTATCTGAACAAGTTTTATCCTCAGCATTTCATCATTGCGGATGCTAAGCGTGGCGATATCGGAAACACCTCTTCAATGTATGCCCGCACTTTCTTCGAGGAATACAACCTTGATTCACTCACTGTAGCCCCTTATATGGGTGAGGACAGCGTTAAGCCATTCCTTGAGTATGAAGGAAAATGGGTGATTCTGCTGGCACTCACTAGCAACAAGGGTAGTCACGACTTCCAGCTCACTGAGGACAAAGACGGCGAACGCTTGTTTGAGAAAGTTCTCAAAAAGAGTCAGGAATGGGGTAACGACCAGAATATGATGTATGTTGTTGGCGCTACTCAGGGTGAGATGTTCAAGGACATCCGCAAGGTTGCCCCTACTCACTTCCTGTTGGTTCCTGGCGTAGGTGCTCAGGGTGGAAGTCTGCAGGAAGTTTGCAAGTATGGCATCATCAAGGATTGCGGTCTGCTGGTAAACAGCAGTCGTGGCATTATCTACGCTAGCAATGGCGAGGATTTTGCCCAGGTTGCAGCCAAGAAGGCTAAAGACCTGCAGCAGGAGATGGAGGCTGAGCTTGCCAAAATCGGCTAATAAACACGAAATTTGAACGACAGCAAGATCATAAACGATCCGGTATTCGGTTTCATCAAAATACCACGTGGAGTGCTCTACGACATAGTAAAGCACCCACTGATGCAGCGCCTCACCCGAATCAAGCAGAATGGTCTTGCTCAAGTCGTTTATCCAGGAGCGCAACACACGCGTTTCCAACATTCACTAGGTGCTTTTCATCTGATGAGCGAGGCTATCCTCTCTCTTCAGCAAAAAGGCATTTTTATTTTCGACAGTGAGGCGGAAGCTGTGGAAGCAGCTATTCTGATGCACGACATCGGCCATGGACCTTTCTCACATGTATTGGAAAATACGCTGATAAGCGGCATTTCCCATGAGGAGATTTCCCTGCTGATGATGGAGCAGATAAACCAGGAGATGAAGGGAGAACTGAACCTTGCCTTGAAGATTTTCAAGGATGAGTATCCCAAGCGTTTTCTGCATCAGCTCATCAGCAGTCAGCTGGATATGGACCGTCTAGACTATCTGCGAAGAGACAGTTTCTTCACAGGTGTGGCAGAAGGTAGTATCGGAAGTGCCCGCATCATCAAGATGCTGGATGTAGTTGACGATCAACTGGTTGTCGATTCAAAATGCATCTATTCCATCGAGAACTATCTCACCTCTCGCCGACTGATGTATTGGCAAGTATATCTGCACAAAACAGCAGTGGGCTATGAAAAAGTATTGATAAATCTATTAAAGAGAGCCAAACAACTCGCCCATCAGGGTAAAGAACTTTTCTGCACCCCACCACTTCGCTATTTCCTTTACAATGAGGTAGATTCAGATTTTTTCAACACCCATGAGGAAGCCCTCAGAATGTATGAAATGCTCGACGACAATGATATTTGGAGCAGTGTGAAAGTATGGACTTCCGATGAAGACAAGATTCTATCCCTGCTTGCAACCGATTTTGTGAACCGACAGCTTTTCAAGGTGGAAGTACACGATGAACCTATCAGCGAAGAAGAACAGATTGCCATCCAGCAAAAGCTCGCCAAGGAAGCAAACATCAGTTTCGAGGATGCAAAATATCTGATGAGTGTCAACACGATTCAGAAAGATATGTATGATGTCAACGATGAAAAGATAGGAATTCTATTCAAAGATGGCACTATAAAAGACATTGCCGAGGCATCAGATTTACTGAATATCGCCCTACTATCTAAAAAAATACGTAAATATTATCTCTGTTATCAACGATTCTGATTTATTTTTGCTATATTTGCAAAATTAAAATCAATCGATTGAAAGTATGGAATTTACTGCAAAACAAATTGCCCAGTTTATTCAGGGAACTGTTGTAGGCGACGAAAATGCCGCTATCAACACTTTTGCTAAAATAGAAGAAGGCGTGCCAGGAGCCATTTCGTTCCTTTCAAGCCCAAAATATACCCATTATCTTTACGATACTCAATCTTCTATTGTGCTTGTTGATGCAAGCATCGAGATTGACAAACCTGTAAAGACCACAATGATTCGTGTTGAGAATGCACGCGACTGCGTTGCCAAACTCCTTCAGCTTTATGCTCAGGCTATCGACCCTAAGAAGACAGGCATTGACAAGCTTGCTTCTATCGCCGAGTCTGCTACTATCGGAAAGGACGTTTATGTAGGTCCTTTTGCTGTGATAGGCGAAGGTGCTGTGATAGGCGACGGAAGTCAGATTTATCCACACGCTGTAATTGGCGACAAGACAACTCTTGGCACAAACTGCAAGATTTATCCAAATGTTACCATTTACCACAGCTGTAAGCTAGGCAATAATGTCACTATCCACGCAGGTAGTGTGATTGGAGCAGATGGTTTTGGCTTTGCTCCTAACGAAAAGGAAAACAAATACGACAAGATTCCTCAGATTGGTATTGTTACTATCGAGGATGATGTTGAGATTGGTGCAAACACTTGCGTAGACCGTTCTACAATGGGCAGCACCTATATCCGCAAGGGTGTGAAACTCGACAACCTTGTTCAGATTGCACATAACGACGACATCGGCGAGAATACGGTTATGTCTGCCCAGGTGGGCATCGCAGGTTCAACAAAGGTTGGACAGTGGTGTATGTTCGGTGGTCAGGTAGGTATCTCAGGCCATATTGAGATTGGCGACAAGGTATTTATGGGCGCTCAGAGTGGTGTTCCAGGAAGTGTTAAGGGAAACCAGTCGCTTATCGGTACTCCTCCTATGGAGCCTAGAGGCTACTTTAAGAGCCAGGCTATTTTCCGCCGCTTGCCAGATATGTACAAGGAATTAAACGACCTCAAGAAGGAAATTGAGGAACTTAAGAATAAGGCAAAATAACGAACCTAGATTTTAACAAAGTAAAGCATATAAAATTATGTCTCAGTCTAAGCAAAAGACATTAAAGGGAAGTTTTTCCCTCTTTGGAAAAGGATTACATACAGGACAGAGTCTTACCGTGACTTTCAATCCTGCCCCTGAGAATACAGGATATAAAATTCAGCGCATTGACTTGGATGGTCAGCCTGTCATTGAGGCTATTGCCGAGAACGTTGTTGATACACAGCGTGGTACTGTCCTTGCAAAAGGCGACATCAAGGTTTCTACAGTAGAACATGGTATGTCAGCTCTCTATGCATTAGGCATTGATAACTGTCTTATCCAGGTAAATGGCCCAGAGTTCCCTATCCTCGATGGTTCTGCCGAGATGTACGTACAGAAGATTCAGGAAATTGGAATTGTTGAGCAGAATGCAGAGAAAGACTACTATATCATTCGCAAGAAGATTGAGGTAAAGGACGAGGCAACTGGTTCTTGCATCACCATTCTTCCAGACGATCAGTTCAGTATCACTGCAATGTGCTCTTTCAATAGCAAATTCATCAATAGTCAGTTTGCCACACTCGACAACATGGCTGATTTCCCTAAAGAGATATCTGCAGCTCGTACATTCGTTTTTGTACGCGATATCATGCCATTGCTGCAGGCTAACCTCATCAAGGGCGGCGATATGGATAATGCCATTGTCATTTACGAGCGTCAGGTTGATCAGCCTACTCTCGACAAATTGGCTGATTTACTGAAAGTACCTCACATGGATGCTACCAAGATTGGTTACATCCAGCATCGTCCACTTCAGTGGGAGAACGAATGTACCCGCCACAAGCTGCTCGACATTATCGGCGATATGGCATTAATTGGCAAGCCTATTAAGGGTAGAATCATCGCTACACGCCCTGGTCATACCATCAACAACAAGTTTGCCCGCCAGATGCGCAAGGAGATTCGCAAACACGAAATCCAGGCACCAATCTACGATCCAAACGAGGAGCCAATTATGGACAACATCAAGATCCGTCAGTTGCTCCCTCACCGCTACCCTATGCAGTTGGTGGATAAAATCATCGCAATGGGTCCTACCAGCATCGTTGGTGTAAAGAATGTTACATCAAATGAGCCATTCTTCACTGGTCACTTCCCACAGGAGCCAGTTATGCCTGGTGTACTGATGGTAGAGGCAATGTCACAGTGTGGTGCACTCCTCATTCTCAACCAGTTGGAAGAGCCTGAGCGTTGGAGTACCTACTTCGTGAAGATTGACGACGTGAAGTTCCGTGAGAAGGTAGTACCAGGCGATACCATCCTCTTCCGTGTTGAACTTCTTCACCCAGTACGCCACGGAATCAGTAGTATGAAGGGATATATGTTCGTAGGCGACAAGGTAGTTGCCGAAGCTTCATTCACTGGTCAAATTCAAAAGAATAAATAATCAAGAGATATATGTCTAATCAGATTAGCCCATTAGCATTTGTTCATCCCGAGGCAAAGCTCGGTGATAACAATATCATCGGTCCTTTCTGCTATATCGACAAGAACACAGTTATCGGCGATAACAACGTTTTTCAGAATAGCGTAACGATCAACTTTGGTGCGCGTCTTGGCAATAACAACGAGATATTCCCAGGTGCGAGCATTTCAACAAAGCCACAAGATCTTAAGTTCAAGGGCGAGGAAACATTATGTATTATTGGTGATAACAACAGCATTCGCGAGAATGTTACCATCAGTAGAGGTACTGCCTCAAAAGGCGAGACAGTTGTTGGCAACAACAACCTGTTGATGGAGAATATGCACCTTGCACACGATTGTGTACTTGGCAGCAACTGTATTATCGGTAACTCCACAAAATTTGCAGGTGAGGTTACAATCGACGACAATGCTATTGTAAGCGCTGTGGTTCTCTGCCATCAGTTCTGCAACATTGGTGGATATGTTATGATTCAGGGCGGTAGCCGCTTCAGTCTCGACATTCCTCCTTATGTTATTGCAGGCAAGGAGCCTACTCGCTATGCAGGTATTAACCTGGTAGGTTTGCGTCGTCATGGCTTCAGCAATGAGCTTATCGACCATATCCACGAGGCTTATCGCCTTCTTTATTCTAAGGGTATTCTCAAAGAGGGTATTCAAGAGATCAAGAACAACTTACAGATTACTCCAGAGATTCAATACATCATTGATTTTGTGGAGAAGTCTAAGCGAGGAATCATTCGATAATTGAAGACTTTATTTATAATTCTAGGTCCGACGGGAGTAGGTAAAACGGAACTATGCCTGCAGATTGCAGAGCATCTGAATGTTCCGATAATTAATGCCGACTCCCGTCAGATTTTTAGAGAACTGCCTATTGGTACAGCAGCTCCAACTCAAGAACAACAGAATAGGGTGAAACACTATTTTGTTGGTAATCATTCTATCCACGATTATTACTCTGCCGCTATGTATGAGGAGGATGTCATGCACCTTCTCACCTCTTCCCTTCCCGATTCACACCTGCCTTATAACAAGGAGGAAGCGCTCCTTACAGGAGGCAGTATGATGTATATAGATGCTGTCTGCGATGGCATTGACGATATTCCTACTGTCGACGAAGTAACCAGAGCTACAATGAAGGAACGACTGGAGAAAGAAGGACTCCCAGCTCTTGTTGAGGAACTTCACGAGTTGGACCCTGAACACTGGGCGATCGTAGACCGAAATAATCCCCGACGAGTAGTTCATGCATTGGAAATCTGTCACATGACCGGCAATACTTATACATCCTACCGGGTTCATAAGGTAAAGCAGCGCCCTTTCAACATTGTAAAGATCGGCCTACGCAGAGATCGTGAGGAAATCTACGAGCGCATCAATGCCCGAGTTCTTCAGATGATGGAAGATGGACTGGAGGCAGAAGCCCGAAGCGTATATCCCCTCAAAGGCCTGAACTCACTAAACACTGTAGGATATAAGGAAATGTTTGATTATTTCGATGGAAATATCGACCTTCAGGAAGCAGTGAGACAGATACAGTCGAATAGTCGTCGATATATGCGAAAACAAGAGACTTGGTTTAAGAAAGACGAGCGGATAAAATGGTTTCATCCCGACAACGTTAAAGAAATCATAAATTATATTGATGCCTGCCGTTAAGTCTAAATAAATGACTACTTTTGCAGTAAAAAGAAAACATATAGAAAATGTTAGATAAATTTAAGCGTTTTGCAATGTGGTTGTGGACTAAGTTCCGCAATTTCTGGCCTTGGTACAAGAACTTGTACAAAGGCAAAGCATGGTACACTAAGACCCTTGTAGCCTTTGTCTCCATGATTATTGGATTCATCTTGTATTTAGGTGCAGTAGATGTTAATTTGTTCTGGCTTTTCGGTAAGTCACCAGGTTTCTTTGCTATTCTGAATCCAAGTACCAATCAGGCATCAGAAATTTATAGTGCTGATGGACAACTCATCGGTAAGTTCTTCAATGAGAATCGTACTCCAGTAAAGTACGAAGAAGTTAATCCTGATTTCTTCCATGCACTGGTAGATACAGAGGATGAGCGTTTCTATAGCCGTCCAAGAGGTATGGCCGTCGATTTCATTGGTATCTTTGCAGCTGCAAGAGATGCTGTTCTGCATCACGATGGCCGTGGTGCTTCCACCATTACTCAGCAGCTCGCCAAGAATATGTTCCGTGTTCGTACGCAGTATTCTACAGGTTTGCTGGGCAAGGTTCCAGGCTTGAAGATTCTTGTGATGAAGAGTAAGGAGTGGATCATCGCTACTAAGTTGGAGATGTGCCACGACAAGAAGACCATCATCACTATGTATGCCAACACAGTTGATTTTGGTAGCAACTCATACGGTATAAAGACTGCAGCAAAGACCTACTTCAACAAGAGTCCTAAGGAGCTCACCACTGATGAGTGCGCCATCCTTGTTGGTATGCTGAAAGCTACAACCCTTTATAACCCAAAGTCAAATCCTGAGAACAGTAAGCGTCGCCGTAACACTGTTTTGAACAACATGGTACAGCACAACGACCTTACTCCTGCACGTTATGCAGAATTGAAGGAGCGTCCTATCACATTGGACTTCAAGGTTGAGGAGAACTACGATGGTCAGGCACTCTATTTCCGCCAGGCTATTTCCGACAATCTGAAGCAGTGGTGCGAAGACAATGGTATTGATCTCTATACCGCAGGTTTGAAGATCTATACAACCCTTGACTCTAAGCTCCAGAAATATGCTGAGGAAGCTGCCCGCAAGCAGATGAAGAACGTTCAGTCGAACTTCGATAATCACTGGGGTATCTATCGTAATTCCGACAACTTCATGCGCAAGCAGCCATGGGTAGACGAGAATGGCAACACCATCCCTAACTTCATCCAGGGCATTGCAGAAAAACAGCCTTTCTATAAGGAGTTGCTAAGAAAATACCCTAACAATCCCGATTCTGTAAACTACTACTACAAGGAGTGGAAGCACCCTGTAAAGGTATTCGATTACAGCAAGGGTATTGTTGAGAAGGAGATGACCAGCGAAGACTCTATCAAGTATATGACCAGCTTTATGCACTGTGCAATGGTAGCTATGGAGCCACAGACAGGCGCAGTAAAGGCTTGGGTAGGTGATATCGACTTCAAGACCTGGAAATACGACAAGGCAACTGCCATGCGCCAGCCGGGTTCTACTTTCAAGCTCTTTGTTTATACAGAGGCCATGAATCAGGGTCTTACCCCTTGCGACAAGCGCCGTGATGAATACATCTCAATGCAGGTTTACGATAAGAAGAAACACGAGATGACCACCTGGACTCCTGGCAATGCCAACGGATCTTTCTCGGGCGACTCAATGCCTCTGAAGAGTGCTTTTGCACGAAGCATCAACTCTGTTGCTGTTCGTCTGGGACAAGAAATGGGCATCAAGCGTATTATCGAGACTGCACAGAAGATGGGTGTTAAGAGTCCGCTTGAGGACGAGCCATCACTTGCCCTAGGTTCTTGCGACGTTAATCTGCTTGAAATGGTAAATGCCTATAGCACCGTAGCAAATATGGGTAAGCACCACGATCCAGTTCTAGTAACAAGAATTGTTGACTCTGACGGCAATGAGGTTTATACCGACCCTAACAATAGCGAGCAGGCTATCTCTGTGAGAAGTGCTTACCTCGTACAGCAGTTGCTGAAGAGTGGTACACACGATGGTGGTGGTACTTCTGTTAGTTTTGCTGCTGCTGAATATGCAGGTAATTCCTTTAATGATACCGACTGGGGTGGTAAGACTGGTACCTCAAACAACCACTCTGATGCTTGGTTTATGGGCGTTAGTCCTAACCTCGTAGTAGGAGCTTGGGTAGGAGGTGAATATCGAAGCATCCACTTCCGCACAGGTGCCCTCGGTCAGGGTTCAAAGACAGCCCTTCCAATCTGTGGTTACTTCATTCATGCAGTAATGGCTGATCCTGCCTATAAGAAATACCACGGCAAGTGGCAGAAACCAGAGGATGCCGACATCTCATCATCAATGTATGGCTGTGCAGGCTATGCTCCTCGTACCAAGGTTGATACCACTGCAATAGACAGTGTTGCAGAGACCTCAGAAGAGATTGTTCTCGACGAGAATGGTAATCCTGTCGTCAAGGAAATAAGCAATGAGGATGGTGGTGCTAAGCCAACATCTTCATCTGACAAGAAGTCTTCTGGCGACGCTGTGAAGTCTAGCTCTCAGCCAGCTTCGAAGGCTGCTGCTCCAGAAAAAAAGAAGCATCACCCTACCGAAGAAGTAGTTAGTTTCGACAATCTATAACCTCTTTTGAGGAATACAGGATTGAAAATGTAGAATTTAAAATTTATAGCAAGCCTCGGCCGATGATGAATTTTAAATTCTACATTATTAAGTTAATAGGAATAACACCTAAGAAAAGATTCACCAAGAAGTTCGGATAATAAACTTTCTGTAAAACCCAAAGTGGAGATAATTCAGGAAGAACACGTTCTACCGATGTGAATCATGAATAGAGAAAAAAGATCAGTGGAAGAAAAGATTGATTTAGAAAATACGGAGTTGCAGAATGCACTCCAGATTATACAGTTTACCCGTCGCTCGCTCTTTCTCACAGGAAAGGCAGGGACGGGTAAATCCACTTTTCTCCGCTATATCGCTGCTACCACCAAGAAGAAGCACATTGTGCTGGCACCTACGGGCATCGCCGCTATCAATGCAGGTGGAAGCACGCTCCACAGCTTCTTCAAGTTGCCTTTCTATCCACTGTTGCCCAACGACAGTCGATACAGCATACGCAACATCCGCAATACGCTGAAATATAATTCTGAAAAAATCAAACTTCTGCGTGAAATCGACCTCATCATTATTGATGAGATTAGTATGGTACGTGCAGACATCATTGATTTTATCGATAAGGTATTGCGTGTTTACAACCGCAATATGCGAGAGCCTTTCGGCGGAAAGCAACTGCTGTTGGTAGGCGATATCTATCAGCTGGAACCAGTGGTACGCGAGGACGACCGAAAACTGCTCAACCCATTTTATCAGTCGGCTTTCTTCTTTGATGCAAAGATTTTCCAGCAGATGCAGCTAGTGAGCATTGAACTGAAGAAGGTGTATAGACAGCGCGATCCGCTTTTCATCAACATTCTCGACCATATACGTACTTCTCAGGTGGCAAACAACGACCTTATGGAGCTAAATAAGCGTGTAGGAGCCGACCTTGACACATCCGACAGCAAATTATCCATCACGCTCTCGACAAGGCGTGACACGGTAGATTATATCAACCAGCAGAAACTCGATGAACTGGAGGGCGACCAGTTGCTATTCCGAGGCACTATAGAGGGCGAATTCCCTGAGAGCAGTCTCCCTACCCCTATCGAACTCTATCTGAAAGTTGGCGCACAGGTCATCTTCATCAAGAACGACGTAAACAAGCAGTTTGTCAACGGCACACTGGGTACTATCATCGCTTTTGACGAGACGGAAGAGCCGAAGATTTATGTGAAGACAGAAAACGGCGACGACATTGTGGTGGAACCTGCTGCCTGGAGCAATATGCGCTATCATTTCAACGAGGAGGAAAAGAAGATTGAGGAAGAGGAAATCGGCCGATACATTCAATATCCTATTCGTCTGGCATGGGCGATTACTGTCCACAAGAGCCAGGGCCTCACCTTCAACCAGGTAAAGATCGACTTCACCGGCGGTGTTTTTGCAGGTGGTCAGACTTACGTGGCCCTCTCGCGCTGCACCTCTCTCGAAGGTATCAGTCTGCAGGAACCTATCAATAAGAACGAGGTATTTGTAAAGAGCGAGGTGAAACAGTTTGCCCGCAACTACAACGACCAGAATGCCATCAATATGGCGCTCATACAGAGCAAGGCTGATAAGGAGTACTCCGATGCTGTGAAAGCCTTTGAGCAAGGCGATATGCAGTCTGCCCTTGACAGTTTCTTCCTGGCCATCCACAGCCGCTACGACATCGAGAAGCCTGCAGCAAAACGTTTGCTGCGCCGCAAGCTCAATGTTATCAATGAGCTTAGAGCTGAAAAAGAGCAACTGAAAGAAGAAAAAAAGAAGTTGGATGAGTATCTGAAAAAACTGGCCGTGGAATACACGCTGATGGGCAAAGAATGCGAGAAAGAGGGTATGACAGATGCTGCCATCAAGAACTATCAGAAAGCTCTAGAACTCTATCCCGACCATGCACTTGCTAAAAAGCGCCTAAAGAAACTGCAGAAAAAGGGATAATACATCCCTCTTGCTATGATGTTAAGAAATTACTTCTAAAAATCAAGCTCATTGGCTTGACGGCAGAAATTGTATTTCTCATCTACTACAGCCGCATTCGAGAAAGTAATTCCATCTTCTGAAGTTACGCCATAAACATTGTGGTCATGCCCGAAGAGATGAAACCTCGGCTTTACCTGTTTCACCCTATTCAACAGTATTTTATTACCATAGTGATATGGCTACCCCTTATAATCACCTCCATCCAGTATCCCATAAGGCGGCTGATGGGTTATCAGCACATCTGTATCTTGCGGAATCTTCTCAAAAAGACAATCATATTTTTCTTCCAGAATATCCTCCATAAACATTGGAACGCCATAAAATTTTACTCCCTCAATAGTCACAGAGGAATTACAGAGATAGTAAACATTCTCGGGCAATTCCTGGATAGCCTCTACCCCACACATACAGGAATCGTGGTTGCCCGCTATGAATATTTTATGCTTGTATGGCAATTCACAGAACCATTGAATAAATGCGTGTCTTTCCCTCTCAGAGCCTCCAAATGTGAAGTCTCCAGAGTGAATGACCACATCGCCTTTTGGGAGTTCCAAGAGCCGATGTTTACTATGCGTATCTGATATATGAAGGATTTTCATTGATAATCTTTTGGACAAAAATAATAAATTTCTGTAAATTAATCTAGGTAAATTAGAAGTAATTTTCTATCTTTGCATCATACCTTAAGATATAAAACTATGAAACATTTGGTACTTTTCTTCTTTTTGCTAATATTGGCAGCAGAAAATGCTATGGCACAGAAAACTGAAATATACAAAATACTGAAGGTTGAGATGAAAAATCCCTTTCTATATATGATTGACATCTGCAAAAATGGATGTATCAAATATCACCTTGTTTCAAGAATCGTTGATAAAGTCGATGAAGACAGTAAATTTATAAAAAGCGGGGATGAGCTAAAACTTACTCTTGAAACTCTAGCATCTGCGGAAGGAATGAGAACACAAGGTATTGAAGTATTAACCTACTATTATGGTTGCTATATAAACGTCAACCTTTACTATATTGCAAGAGAGTTAAACGGTCCATATTATAAGGAAAACTCCTATCCATTGCTCAGCAGTCGTGAGAACGACCCAAACTATGTATGGAGATGGTTGGACCTAGAAGAAAACTGTCGACCTCATTTCCCTGGTGGAAAAGAGAAGATGGATGAATATCTCATCGAGAAATGCGATACCAACACCAGAAAAAAATTTCGAAAGCACTGGATGGCATACGGTTTTATTGTAGAGAAAGATGGCACGATCAGTGATCTATTCCTAGAAAGAGGAGAAGATTTTATGCCTGAATCTGAATATGACCGCCTTATCAATGTTGTAAAATCAATGCCTAAATGGGTTCCTGGAAAAAGAAATGGTAAACCTGTTAGAACTTATTATCGCCTACTTCTTCCTAAGCCCGAAGATAAATAATAGAAAATACAAAAAGAGAGGGTATGCCACGAACTAATCATTGATAGATAATAAACATTAGTTCGTTACATACCCTCTTTTAAATTTCCCCATAATTGGGGTGGAAAACTAGAAATTTGTCTTTTTATAAATATTTCATTTTCTTTCTCCTGCCCCAAAATAACTGTAATGATGATTGTCAGGATTTACCACAATCTTCTCCACAACAATCTCAGGATCTATCATCTTGATGCGAAGTGTATGCTTTCCTGGAGTAGTCTTGCAATTCACTTCCAGCCACCGCATATTGTCGAATACCTCATCTCTACGCATAAGTTTCCGTCCATTGAGATAACCACTCAGCAACAGGTTATTGTGGGCAGGAAGCGGCTGTAATACCTTCGATACAGCAAGATTCTTCTTGGTATATTCCTGAAACTCATCATGCAATCCCTGACGGGCATCAATCGTCTGCACCGGCTCATCATCTATCTGCACGCCAATGCGAAGTCCACGGGCAGGATAAACATCCTGTGTCGGCAGAATTCCTATGGCGATCTTTCCATCCTCCGTGAGTTCCACCTCGTATTCCATCGATGGTCCATCGCCCTTCACTGCCGACGGCATCATCACATTGCTGCTGCCCATACAGCCTTCTCCCCTACCCAGGTCGGGCAGAAAGATCCATTCCTTGTCTTTCTTCGTGTATTTGTAAGCCGGGATGGAATACTCCTGGGTATCACTCGAAGGATTGAGATTCTGCTCCACCTTAAAGCCAAGCGTCATTGGATGATAGTTCTTGTCGGGAATCGACCATCGGGTGTAGCCGATATGATTATCGAGCATCATTCCATCCCATTTACCATTCGCCAAATGCTTGTTGTAATAGGCCGAGAGACGCTCATCCTTCTGCATCAGATAGTTGATGGTGGTGCTGTCGCCAATCGTGGCGCTATTGTAGATCTGCGCCACTCCCGCACTTGCCACAGCCGGGTAATACACCAGCTGATAGAAGGCATCCTGCAGTTCGGAAGGCATCTGCTCCTTCAAGGCCTCACATCTCAGCACCAACTGCTGCCACTGGTTTCCCGTGCGGAGCATTTCCTCTTGATTGAAGATTCCAGGCACCTGCACCTCGGCTTTCCGCCATAGATTAAACTTCGAGTATTTAGCGATTATGTCGGCCGTTTCCTTGGCATATTCCTCGCCGAAAATGCTGCGGGTGAAGCCTTCCAGATAGCTCATCTCATCGCCCGGCTGAATTGCATCGGGATTCCAGGCATAGCGCATAATGAAGTCGATTGGCATCTCCTTTGGTTTCAGATCGCCCACATTGATAATCCATATACGGTCGATGCCGCTGGCATAGGCCAGATGCAGTTGCTCGCGAAGCTTTGGAACTGTGGTGGTATTCACCCATCGGTCGTTCCACGGACCGCCGTTCATATCGATGTGATAATAGAGGCCAAGACCGCCTTTGCGCTTGCGCTCGAAATCGCGGCCCATTCTTCGGATGTAGCCCCAGTTATTGTCGCAGAAGAGCAGCGTCACATCATCAGGCACACGGAATCCTGCATCGTAATAGCGCTGAACCTCGGTGAAGATTGCCCACAACTGAGGCACTGCATCTGCCTTTCCATAGATATCCTTGATGATCTTCCGCTGACCGTCGATCACGTTTTTCAGGGTTTTCATATTGTCAGCGTCATCGCCCTTTCCCATGGCCACATCGCCATCACCTCGCATGCCGATGGTTACTAGGTTGTCGAACGATTTATTACGCAGCATTCCCTCGCGGAAGAACTCATCCACACGCTCCTTATTCGTGGCATAGTCCCAAGGGCCAACCTGCTCCTTTCGGTTGAGATACTCGCGATGTGAGCGCATCATCGGCTCATGGTGAGAGGTTCCCATCACGATGCCCATCTCATCGGCCAGTCGAGGGCTCTCGGCATCGTCCTCGTTGAAAGCTGTTGCCCACATAGCAGGCCAGAAATAGTTGGCTTTCAGTCGAAGAAGAAGTTCGAAAATATGCTCATAGGCCTTTGAATTCACTCCCCCGAAGTGTTTCTGGCACCATGTGCCGAAGGATGGCCATTCATCGTTGATAAAGATGCCTCGGTATTTCACCTTAGGCGATGGCTGTACGAAGCGTGTATCATCCACTACAAGTCTGTCCTGATGCTTTGGACTGGCATCTGCCATCCAATACCATGGCGAGACGCCGATGAGCTGTGAGAGGTCGTAAATGCCGTAGATTGTGCCTCGCTTGTCGCTGCCCGCAATCACCAGATTGCCATCAACCATCTCACGAACATAGCTTTCCCACTTGCCCTTTACCTCCTTCACATGAAGTTTTCTACGCTTTATCAGGTCGTCGATGATCTTGCTTTTTCCGATAGTTCCAACGATGATTCCCTTGAACGACTGAGGCCTTGACGTATCACTTTCAAGAAGTGAGCGACAGCCTGAAACTCTGAAAATATCCTCTTTCAAGTTGTTGGCTGCTCGCTGAACACCCTTCCAGTCATTGCCATCTACAAGGATTGGAACACTTTGTTTATGCTCAGCCAGCACGAAATCTGCAGCAAGGCATTTC
>REGX01160819.1_pt1 | contig 17246 bp, 14 predicted proteins | sample 2276321 | NCBI WGS metagenome assembly REGX01 (sample SAMN08335021, study PRJNA423103) | bovine gut metagenome | biome: bovine gut metagenome; feature: rumen; material: feed digesta; isolation source: rumen digesta from from 15 high feed efficiency cows and 15 low feed... | host: Bos taurus ... | reverse complement strand
GGTGTTGGTGGTCAATCAATAAGAAGCGTTAAGAATGTAATTGTAAAAGAGCTTCCAGAAAACACAATCATATCACAAGATATGATCAACGAATTGATGGATGCAAATCGCAACATGCGCTATTCTGATCAGGAAATTTTAGATGCTGCTACACAAGAATGGAAAGTTGATTCTCAATTCCAGAACGATCCCGTAGGCATACAATGCAGACATCTAGAAGGTAATTTTCTCAATATACTTTGGCGCAAGAACTTCTATAACAATATCAACACATGCTTTGAAAATGCAGGAATACCAATAGCAGAGATGTACATTGCACCTTTAGCTATGGCTGACACCGTGTTAACTGAAGCAGAGAAAAGATCAGGCTGTGTACTTGTCGATTTGGGAGCAGATACTACTACAGTATCTGTATACTACAAAAACATATTAAGACATCTTGCAGTAATACCTTTGGGTGGTAACAACATTACAAAAGATATCGCATCCCTCCCAATGGAAGAAAAAGATGCTGAGAAAATGAAAGTAAAATATGGTAGTGCATATACAGAGAATGACTCTATAGACAATTCTCTTGTCTACCAGATTGATGCAGACCGACAAATAGACAGCAGAAAGTTTGTTGAAATCGTTGAGGGACGCATGGAAGAAATCATTGAAAATGCATGGTTTCAGGTTCCTAGCGAATATGTCGATAAACTAATTGGTGGAATCGTACTTACAGGTGGTGGAAGCAATATGCCTAACATCGAAAAAGCATTTAGAAACCACACACACGTAGAGAAAATAAGAATTGCCAAGTTTGTTAATCTTTCGATTAAGACAATCGATTCTAAAAACATTGACCATGATGGCACAATGAATACAATACTTGGATTACTTGCCAAAGGAGATATGGATTGTGCAGGAGGTGAAATCAGAAATGATTTATTTACTCCTGCTCCAGATACAAAAACTACAACTGCAGAGCTACACAAAGTTCCAAGAAATCCTAGTGAAACAAGTGGAACAGGAATAGTTCAAACAGCTGCAGAAAAACAAAAGGCCGAAGAAGAGGAGGCAAGAAAGAAACAGGAGGCTGAAGAAAAAGAAAGAATTGCCAGAGAACAAGCTGCCGCAGAAGAAATTGCACGCAAGAAAGAAAATAGTTTCGGTCATAAACTATGGAGAAATCTAAAGAAGTTTGGAGAAAAGATGATCTCTGATGATGAATAAAAGCCTATTACATAACATATAAAAAGTTACAACTATGCCAGATATACTAGATTTTGGAGAACCAGAAAAAGAAAACAGCATCATTAAAGTAATTGGTGTTGGAGGTGGCGGCGGAAATGCTGTCAACCACATGTATCGTGAAGGTATACACGACGTAAGTTTCGTACTTTGCAATACCGATAATCAGGCTTTGAACGACTCACCAGTACCAGTTCATCTTCAATTAGGAAAAGAAGGACTAGGAGCAGGCAACAAACCAGAGAAGGCTCGACAAGCAGCAGAAGAAACTCTTGATGATATCAAGAGTATGCTAACAGATGGCACAAAAATGGCATTTATTACTGCTGGAATGGGCGGAGGTACAGGTACTGGAGCTGCACCTGTAATTGCCAGAGTAAGCAAGGACCTAGGAATATTGACTGTTGGTATCGTAACTATACCATTCAGATTTGAAGGTGACAGAAAAATTGACCAGGCTCTTGATGGCGTAGAAGAGATGGCAAAGCATGTTGATGCATTGCTGGTTATAAACAATGAAAGATTACGTGAAATATATCCAGAACTCACAGTACTTGATGCTTTTGGAAAAGCAGATGACACATTAAGTGTTGCAGCTAAAAGCATTGCAGAAATCATCACAACCCACGGATTGATCAACCTTGACTTCAACGATGTCAAGACTGTTCTAAAAGACGGAGGTGTTGCTATAATGAGTACAGGATATGGTGAAGGAGAAGGAAGAGTAAAGCAAGCTATAGACGATGCTCTTAACTCACCACTTCTTAATGACAACGACATATTCAACTCAAAGAAGATATTGCTTAGCATTGCATTCTCAAGTGACAAGAACAATGCTCAGGGATTGATGATGGATGAGATGAATGACGTAAATGATTTCATGGCACGTTTTGGCAGTGACTTTGAAATCAAGTGGGGACTCGCTATCGATCCTGAACTGGGCAAAAAAGTAAAAGTTACAATTCTTGCAACTGGCTTTGGTATTGAAAATGTTGATGGCATGAACGGTCATCTTAAAAAGCACACTCAGGAAGATGCTGACAGAATAGCTCGAGAAGAAGAAAGAAGAGCAGAAAATGAAGATCGAAGAAATCATTATTATGGACAGACAGGTAAGAACAATCAATACAAAAGACATCCAAGAGTATTCTTGTTCAGACCAGAAGACCTTGATAATGATGATGTCATCATGGCTGTTGAAAATACGCCAACTTATAAGAGAACTCAACAAATGCTAGAAGAAATAAGAAACATGGCTGAAGGTTCTATTCCTACTAAGAATAATGAAAAAAGAAAAGAAACAGAACCAGTACAAGGTACAATAAGTTTTGCAGATTAAAAATAATATTTAAGATGGAACTATTTGATCAAGTCAATGAAGACATCAAGGCTGCTATGAAAGCCAGAGACAAAGTTCGTCTCGAAACCTTGCGTAATATCAAAAAAGTGTTTCTTGAAGCAAAGACAGCTCCAGGATCAGATGGAACACTCGATGATGACAAAGCACTTAAAATTATTCAAAAGCTAGCCAAACAAGGAAAAGAATCAGCTACTACATACATCCAAGCTAATAGAAATGATCTAGCAGAAGGAGAACTTGCACAAGTTAAAGTTTTGGAAGCATATCTTCCTAAAGCACTCAGCGAAGATGAAATTAAGGAAAATGTAAAAGCAATCATCATAGAAACTGGTGCTCAAGGAATGAAAGACATGGGTAAAGTAATGGGCTTAGCCAACAAAAAAATGGCAGGTCAAGCAGATGGCAGCATAATTGCAGGCATCGTAAAAGAACTACTCAAATAAAGAGTTCCTTTAAAATTGAAAAAGACTTCAATTCAGGGAATCCTGGAATATGTAGTCTATAATATAAGAGTATCACCTCTGTACAATGATTACGATCAGTTCGTGTCATTTTACAGAGGTGCATTGTATTATAGGATAATCTAACCAATGATAAAATAAAAGCAGAATCTGAAGATTTCAAGAAGAAACGGTGTAAAGGTGCAAATTCGCAAAAGTCACCTTCTTGCAGATCGAAAAAGCTCCCACACGAATAATTATCAACATTAGGATAAAAACCGAGGAAACGAGATAAATTGAACATAAATACAAGATGAAAATTTGCAAATTGTCCAGTAACTACATCAAGCCATAGTATACTGTTCTCTAAAAAAGAATATAATGAAGAATTCTCCTGCTCATTTCGAAGAGAATAAGAAAGAAATTCAGATAGAAATAAAGATATAGATAATTTATAGGAATCAAAAGGAATTGAAGTAAAAGGTAAAGCAAGCCTAACATCAGATATATATTGTAATTTGGAATTCAATCTGAAATCAAATTCCAATTCTAATATAGAGAGGGGCTGGAAAAATTGAATTTTAATTTTTGACTTCGAAGATTTAGGTACTCTTACTAAAAAACTCAAGAAACCCTTTTGCTGAGTAAAAAGATCTATGATCACTTTAGACTCACCAAATTTTATGGAATTAAGCACTATTGCCCTTGTTTTTATCATCATAACAAGGCAAAATTACAAAAAATACATCATTTAACGAAAATTTCTCTCGAAAAATTTGCAAGATTAAAATAAAACCACTAACTTTGCACCCGCAAAAATATAGCAATGGTCCCTTCGTCTATCGGTTAGGACGAGAGATTTTCATTCTCTAAAGAGCAGTTCGACTCTGCTAGGGACTACCAAGAAAATAAAAAGAAAATAATATAAGATGGCAAATCACAAATCATGTCTTAAGAGAATCCGTCAGGATAAAGTGAAGACACAGCATAACAAATATTATGCTAAGACAATGCGTAATGCTGTTCGTAAATTGCGCGAGGTTGCTGATAAGGATGAGGCTGTTAAGTTGTATCCATCAGTACAGAAGCTTTTAGATAAACTCGTAAAAGCTAATATTATTCATGCAAACAAGGCAGCTAACTTGAAATCAGGTCTTACAAAGCATATCGCTAAGTTGGCCTAATCTTAACTGTCGCAAAGATATTGTAAGGTTGGAATTCATTTTGAATTTCAACCTTATTTTTTTGTTGTTTTTTAGCATCCAAATGTTTTCGCATCTCATTAATTTTTAGTATCTTTGCACAAAATAATACTAAACAAAACAAATGGCAGAAAATCAGAATAACGAGAACAATTACTCGGCCAGCAATATCCAAGTACTAGAAGGCTTGGAAGCTGTTCGCAAGCGCCCTGCTATGTACATTGGCGATATCTCTGAAAAGGGACTTCACCACTTGGTTAACGAGACCGTCGATAACTCTATCGACGAAGCAATGGCAGGTTTCTGTACAGATATAGAAGTTACCATCAACGAAGACGAATCAATTACCGTAGAAGACAACGGTCGTGGTATCCCTGTTGACGAACATAAAAAACTACACAAATCTGCATTGGAAGTTGTAATGACAGTCCTGCATGCTGGAGGAAAATTCGACAAGGGTTCATATAAAGTTTCTGGTGGTTTACATGGTGTAGGTGTAAGCTGTGTAAATGCCCTATCATCACACATGATGTCACAAGTATTCCGCGATGGTAAAATCTATCAGCAGGAATACGAGAAAGGAAAGCCTTTGTATCCAGTGAAAATCATGGGTGAAACTACCAAGCAAGGAACAAGACAACAATTTTGGCCAGACCCAACCATTTTTACAACAACAATATACAAATATGACATCATAGCTCGTCGTATGCGTGAGCTTGCATACTTAAATGCAGGCATTAGAATCACTCTTACCGACCGTAGAGCAGACGAAAATGGCAAAACCAAGCAGGAAGTATTCCATGCAAAAGAGGGTCTTAAGGAATTTGTTAAATTTATAGATCGTCACCGCACACACCTTTTCGATGATGTTATTTATCTAAAAACAGAGAAGCAAGGCACTCCTATTGAAATCGCTATTATGTATAATACCGATTACAATGAGAATCTTCACTCATATGTAAACAACATCAACACTATCGAAGGTGGTACTCATGTTACAGGTTTTAGAACTGCCTTAACAAGAGCTCTAAAAAACTATGCCGATAGCGACCCTGTTATCTCAAAACAAATTGAGAAAGCAAAAATAGAAGTTTCAGGTGAAGATTTTCGTGAAGGTCTAACTGCGGTAATCTCAATTAAGGTTGCCGAACCACAGTTCGAAGGTCAGACAAAGACCAAACTCGGTAATAGCGAAGTTGCAGGTGCCGTCAATCAAGCCGTAGGCGAAGCTCTAACATATTACTTGGAAGAGCACCCAGAAGAAGCAAAAAAAATCTGTGAGAAGGTAATTCTTGCTGCTACAGCACGTATTGCTGCTAGAAAAGCACGTGAGAGTGTTCAGCGCAAGAGTTTCATGTCTGGTGGTGGTCTTCCTGGCAAGCTAGCAGACTGTTCTATCAAAGATCCAAAAGAAAGCGAAATCTTCTTGGTCGAGGGTGATTCTGCGGGTGGATCAGCCAAGCAAGGACGAGACAGATTCCATCAAGCAATTCTTCCATTAAGAGGTAAAATTCTCAATGTTGAAAAAGTTCAATGGCATAAAGTATTTGAAGCTGAATCTGTAATGAATATCATCCAAAGTATCGGTGTAAGATTTGGTGTTGACGGCGAAGATAGTAAAGAAGCAAATACTGATAAGCTGAGATACGATAAGATCATTATTATGACCGATGCCGATGTCGACGGTTCACATATTGCTACTTTGATTATGACTTTGTTCTACAGATTTATGCCAAAGGTTATTGAAGAAGGTCATCTTTATATAGCTACTCCACCACTCTATAAATGTTCATATAAAAACAAAGCTAGCGAGTATTGCTACACTGAGCAACAGCGTCAAGCATTCCTCGATAAGTACGGAAATGGAGAGGATGATAAAAATATCCACACCCAAAGATACAAAGGTTTGGGTGAGATGAACCCAGAGCAGCTTTGGGAAACAACAATGGACCCAGAAAAGAGATTACTCAAGCAGGTTTCAATTGAAAACGCAGCAGATGCAGATGAAACATTCTCTATGCTTATGGGCGATGATGTTGAACCACGTCGAGAGTTCATCGAAGAAAATGCTACATACGCCAATATCGACGCATAAATAAAAACAGGGCGGGCATTCAATGTCCGCCCTAATTGTATTTTAGAAGAAACCTTATGAACAAAGCCTATTTATATATAATTGCGAATCTAATCTGCTTAGGAATAAACGCAGCCAACACACCTCTGTACCTATGGTACAATAAACCAGCTAATGCATTCGAAGAAAGTTTACCTATTGGAAATGGAAAATTAGGAGGTTTAATCTACGGAGGATGCAACACTGATTCTATTTATCTAAATGACATCACCATGTGGACGGGAAGCCCGGTAAATCCACAAGAAGGAGGAGATGCATATAAAAGAATACCGGAAATAAGAAAAGCCCTATTTAACGAAGACTATAAAACTGCAGATTCACTTCAACACTTTGTTCAAGGACATAATTCTGAGTTTTATCAACCTCTTGGTATGCTTGCAATTACCGATAATACAACTGGCACAGCTACCAAATACAAAAGAATACTCAATATAGAGAATGCAATAGCTACATTAAGCTATCAAAAAAATGGCATACTATTTAAAAGAGAATATTTGGCATCGTATCCAGACAAAACAATTGCCATAAAATTATCTTCTACAAAAGCTAAATCCCTAAATTATTCTATAAGCCTTACTTCAATAATACCACATAAAGCCAAGGCATCAAAAGGGCAAATAACAATGACTGGCCATGTACTAGGAGACAGTCAGAACAGCATACACTACTGTACCATACTCTCCGTTAAAAACAAAGATGGAGAAATTGAATATTCTGATTCTACATTGAAAATCAAAAATGCGACAGAAGTATATTTATATTTAGTAAATGAAACTAGCTACAATGGCTTTGACAAGCATCCTGTCAAAGAAGGATCTGACTATCTTAGCAATGCTGCGGACGATGCATGGCATTTAGCTAACCTTACTTACGAAGAAGTAAAAGAAAGACATATTAAAGACTATTCTGAATTATACAACCGCTGCAAATTTAGTCTATCAAAAGCAAAAATTGACAGTAGAACTACAGAGCAACAATTAATGGATTATAGTGACAATAATGAGCAAAATCCATATCTTGTAATGCTTTATTTCCAATATGGACGCTATTTATTAATCAGTAGTTCAAGAACGCCAGGACTTCCTGCGAATTTACAAGGTCTATGGGCTCCTGCCCTAAAATCTCCTTGGAGAGGAAATTATACAATTAATATTAACACTGAGGAAAATTACTGGCCAGCAGAGGTTACCAATATGCCTGAATTAATTATGCCTGTAAACGGATTAGTAAAAGCTATGTCCATAACAGGAAAAAATACGGCAAAGTATTACTATGGCATTAATGAAGGATGGTGTTCTGGGCATAACACAGATGCTTGGGCAATGACTAATCCTGTTGGTACTAAGAAGGAAAGTCCTAAATGGAGCAACTGGAACATGGGAGGTGCATGGCTAGTACAAACTCTTTGGGATCATTATGACTACACGAGAGACTATAAATATCTAGAGGAAACTGCATATCCATTAATGAAAGGTGCTACAGATTTCTTGCTCAAATGGTTCATTCCAAATCCAAATAATCCAAAAGAACTCATCACAGCTCCATGCACATCACCTGAGGCGGAATACATTACAGAAAAGGGATATCAAGGATGTACCTTTTATGGAGGAACCTCAGATCTAGCTATTGCAAGAGAATTATTTAAGAACACAATTAAAGCGGCAAAGACGCTAAACAAGGACGTTGAGTATCAACAACTAGTTCAAGAATCATTAGACCGACTCCACCCCTACAAAATAGGGAAAAGAGGAAATCTGCAAGAGTGGTACTACGACTGGGAAGATCAAGACTGGCACCATCGCCACCAATCCCATCTTTTAGGTTTGCATCCGTTTAGCCAGATATCAATCGAGAAAACTCCAGAACTAGCTAAAGCTGCCGCAAAAACACTTGAGATAAAAGGTGATGAAACAACTGGTTGGAGCGCAGGATGGAGAGTAAGTATTTGGGCTAGACTCCAAAGAGCAGATAAAGCATATAAGATGCTAAGGAAATTATTAACATATGTAAGGCCGGCAAATTATAATGATCCAAAGCACAGACCTTCAGGAGGTACATATCCAAACCTCTTCGATGCCCACCCACCATTCCAAATTGATGGAAATTTTGGAGGAACTGCTGGCATTTGCGAAATGTTAATGCAATGTGATGGCGAAAGTATGCAATTACTACCAGCTCTTCCTGAATGCTGGAAAGAGGGGGAAATAAAGGGTCTAAAAGCAAGAGGAAATTATTCCATAGATATACAATGGAAAAATAATAAGCTTAGAAAAGCCATAATTACAAGCAACATTGGTGGTAATTTGCAAGTAACATACAATGGAAGAAAGCAAGTATTAAACTTCAAAAAAGGAGAAACAAAGACAATAACAAAATGAGAGTATTTATTACCAGCATTTTAATATTAATAGCAAACAGCATTTGTGCCCAAGAGTTCGGTACAAACTGGATTTCTTATCCAGAACCCGATGACTCATCAGAAATTTGGTTTCGTCAAACATACAGGAACTATAAGCGTCCGCAGAATGCTTTTATATCAATAACGAGCACTGGCAATATTATTCTTTATATTAATCAAAGAAAAGTTTACGAAGACTTAGAAAAAAAGACTGAAAAAATCAATGAAGTTACTATTAACGTTTCCAGATTTTTAAATGAAGACTATAATACTATTGCTGTTTGGTACGCTCCTAACCCATATATAAATACAGACAAACAAATTTCATTAACATATTTCGGGCAAGAAACGCAATCTAGAAAATTCTTCTTTAAGAGTAACTCAAAATGGAGATGTAAAAAAGCCAGAGGTTTTATTGGCAAAGACGAATATGAACTATGGGACAATAGTGAGCCTGAATTAGATTGGAATACAAAAGAGGAAGGAGATTTGGGCTGGCAATATGCCATTAACTCTTCTGATAAAAAAATATTCAGCCTTGAAAGAAAAGACGTATTCTATAATATTGGAAAGATAACAAGAACATTAAAACCTGAGATCATATATAAAAGTGTTACTAAAGACACTATAATATATGACTTTGGAGAAAATTTCTATGGAAAAGTTCGTCTTACTATTAGAAATGCAAAAAGAGGAGAGCAAATAAAGGTTGGGAATTACCACTATATGTGCAATGGAAAATTTGACGAGCAAGCATTCCCTAAATTTACACATACGAGACAAAGATTTGTTACAGTAACAGGAGATTCAAATTTCAAGATAAGCCAGATACAATCTGCAGAAGGCCTTGAAATCACTTCCTTTTACCACAAAAATTATTTATATTAATAACATGACCCAAAAGACATTTAACGAAATATCTGTACCTCAAGCTAAATCAATTTATAAAGCAGGAAGCTACATTAATGAAGAATTGATCTTATTTGATAAATTTGAAGACGTGCCGCTTCCAACAGACGCCAGAAGGATGAATGGTATCTTTGTAGCTTTGTGTCTAAAAGGGCAAGCTCAATACACAGTTGATACAATAAAGTATCAAGTCAAGCAAAATGATGTTATTATTATCAGCAGTGGACAAGTCGTTGGTGATTATATGCTTAGCCCTGATTGCAAAGGTATAGCCTTTATGAGTTCTTCCATGTTTACCAATGAAATAATTGAAGGAATCAAAGATTTAAGCGCACTATTTTTGTTTAGTAAAAATCATCCTGTCTTTAATTTAGATGCAGAAGATGCCAAAACATTTAAATATTACTTCAATCTTATCAAAAGTAAAGTAGATAACGAAGGACACTACTATAGAAAAGAATTAGTGGGAAGCCTTTTCAAATCGATGCTATATGATCTAGGCAATGAAATATGGAAAATTAGAAATGGTAACGAGACAACTAAAAGTAGAAGCGAACTAATTTTTGCAGAATTTATAAAACTAGTAGAACAAAACTTTAAAAAAGAAAGAAAAGTTAGCTGGTATAGTAAGACTATGTGCCTTACTCAAAAATATCTTACCCAATCGATCAAAAACATTAGTCATCAAACTCCAAGTGAATGGATTGATAGATATGTTACTCTTGAAATAAGTGTTCAATTAAAAAACACGGGTAAAAGTATAAAGGAAATAGCCCAAGAATTGAATTTTCCAAACCAAAGTTTCTTTGGAAAGTTCTTTAAAGAGAGAATGGGAGTTAGTCCGAAAGAATACAGAAGCAGGTGATTAGATATATCCCTGCTCGTGTAAATCATCAGCAACTTGACAAAGTTCCTGATACCACTCTTTTCCAAAGCGACGAGTGAGTGGTCCTTCTAGAAATTTATAAACAGGCAATCCAATTTCACGACCTTTAGCAACTGCATCTTTACAAATATTCCAACGATGATAATTGATACCGAATAGATTATTGCCAAAATCTTTTTCACGAATAGGATAAAGAGCACAGCTAATAGGCTTAACAAATTTTATTTTATTATTACGATAAGCACGCTCTAGCGAGCACAGGCAAATACCATTTTCATAACATGTAAATACACAATCTTTTCCATTTACAATACTTGTAACCATATCGCCTTCAATATCAGGATAAGCAACACCTTGTTTATCAATTACAGCCTGAGCCGAAGCAGACAAATCATCCCATACATCATCAAGAGTATTTTCGATATCTGCTATTTCATCCAAGGTAACAGGTGCTCCAGCATCGCCATCTATACAACACTGCCCATTACACTTAGTTAAATCGCAACAAAATTTTTCGGTAAAAATATCTGGAGAGACCAAGACATTACCAACCTGAATAATATGTAATTCCTTCATTTATAATCAGTAATAAGACTACCACTCTATTGGAGACAACCCACAATTTGAAAGATATTCATTGCATCTTGAAAACTGATGCTGTCCAAACCATCCTCCCCTATTAGCAGATAAAGGAGATGGATGCACACTTTCTAATATGAGATTATTTGATGCATCGATTAAAGTCTTTTTTGAACGAGCGTATCCACCCCATAACATGTATACGATATTCTTGCGATTTGCATTCAAGGCTTTAATTGCTGCATCCGTAAATATACTCCACCCTAATTTTTGATGACTATTAGCTAGATGAGCCCTCACGGTAAGTGTAGCATTTAGCAATAGCACTCCTTGTTCTGCCCATCTTGTTAGATCACCTGTAGTAGGAATTGCCTTACCTAAATCTAGTTGTATTTCTTTAAAAATGTTAATCAAAGAAGGAGGCATCATAATCCCACTAGGAACAGAAAAACTTAGTCCCATAGCCTGTCCTGGCTCATGATAGGGATCCTGTCCGATAATAACTACCTTAACCTTATCAAAAGGGCAAAGATTGAAGGCGTTAAAAATCAAATGTCCTGGAGGAAAGCACAAACAACTCTGATACTCATTCTTTATAGAATCAGTAAGTTGTGCAAAGTATTGTTTCTCAAATTCCTCGCCTACATATCGTTTCCAACTGTCTTCAATCTTTACATTCATATTATTTATCTAAGATCAGATTTTCACCATTCATATCTGCAGGCTGCTCTAATCCCATAATATGGAGAATAGAAGGAGCTACGTCTGCAAGACGACCATCTTTTACCTTTGCAGAATTATTATCAGTAATGTAAATAAATGGAACAGGATTCAAAGAATGCGCTGTATTTGGAGTACCATCCTCGTTGACTGCATTATCAGCATTACCATGATCGGCAATAATAATAGCCTCATAGTCATGAGCCTTGGCTGTTTCTACAACCTCCTTAACACAATTATCAACTGCATAAACAGCCTTAGCAATTGCATTATAGATACCTGTATGACCAACCATATCACCGTTAGCGAAGTTAACTACAATGAAATCATACTTCTCTGTGCCGATAGCCTCAACAAGTTTATCCTTTACTTCAAAAGCACTCATCTCTGGCTTCAAATCATATGTTGCAACCTTTGGAGAAGGAACAAGGATACGATCCTCACCCTCATAAGGCTCCTCACGGCCACCATTGAAGAAGAATGTAACGTGTGCATACTTCTCTGTTTCTGCAGTATGGAGCTGCTTTTTGCCAAGTTTGCTAAGATATTCACCAAGAGTATTCTGAACATTCTCTTTAGGGAACAAGATATTAACATTCTTGAAATTAGCATCATATGGAGTCATGCAATAATACTGAAGATCCTTGATTGCATGCATACCTTCTACATCTTCCTGGCTAAGTACCTGAGTTAATTCCTTTGCACGGTCATTACGGAAGTTCATGAAAATAACGACATCACCTTCCTCGATAGTTCCGTTTACAGTAGAATTATTGATTGGCTTGATAAACTCATCGGTAACGTCAGCATCATAGCTGTCCTGTACGGCCTTAACCATATCATCAGCCTGAGCACCCTTACCTTCAACTAGCAAATCGTAAGCTTCCTTTACACGATCCCATCTCTTATCACGGTCCATTGCATAGAAACGACCAATAATAGAAGCGATATGTGCACCATTTGCATCACATACCTTCTGCAAGTCCTCAATAAATCCCTTACCACTCTTTGGATCAGTATCGCGACCATCCATGAAGCAGTGAACATATACATCATTAAGATTGTACTCTTTACCAATCTCAATAAACTTGAACATATGAGAAAGTGAGCAATGAACACCACCTGTAGAAGTCAATCCCATGATATGGAGTTTCTTTCCATTTTTCTGAGCATAGCTATATGCATTAATAACCTGCTGATTCTTCAGGATATCACCAGATTCACAAGCCTTGTTGATTTTAACAAGATCCTGATAAACTACACGACCCGCACCAATATTAAGGTGACCAACCTCAGAATTACCCATCTGACCATCAGGAAGACCTACGTTTTCACCTGAAGCCTGAAGCTGAGAATGTGCTGAAACTGCATTCAAATAATCAAGGTAAGGAGTTGGAGTGTTAAAAATAACATCACCCTCACCATGCTTTCCGATACCCCATCCGTCGAGGATCATCAATAAAGCTTTCTTTGCCATAATTTTACTAATATCTAAAAATTCGAATTTTCAATTTGCAAAGATACAAAATAATATTGGAAGAAAGCAAAAAATTATTTATCTTTGCATCGTCATGAAAAGAATTATCTACTTTCTAACTCTGTCAATGTACGTATACTGCATAAATGCTCAAACTTTAAACAACGACAGTAGTATAACCTTCTCGTACAATGCACCTCAAGCAAAACAGGTGTATTTGGAAAGTAGCATTTTTCCTAAAATAAAGAATCATGAATTTACTAATGGAATACTCGCCCAAATTGCAAATCAATCAGAGAAAGGAAGGCAATTAAGCCAACTATTTAACTCTTTCGGCAAAGATAGTATTGCTGAAATGAAAAAAGATGTCAAAGGTATCTGGACATTTGTATCAAAGCCTGTCAAACCAGAATTGTATACATACCGGTTTATTGTTGATGATTCTATTATGCTGGATAGTTCTAACAAACAGATACTTAGAAATGTCAACGAGCTATATAATTATTTTGTAATACCGGGCTCTGTATCTTCATATTATATCACCAGAAATATTCCACACGGAAGAATAGAGAAAATATGGTATTCTTCTAAAATTGGAGATGGAAAGCCAAGGCGGGTATCTATATACACACCAGCTGGATACAATGCGAAATCATCTACAAGATATCCTGTATTATATCTTTTGCATGGTTCTGGAGGTGACGAGGACTCCTGGATTGAATGCGGGCAAGTATATCAGATACTAGACAATTTGATTTATGAAGGAAAAGCTGAGCCAATGATTGTTGTCATGCCAAATGATATTCCAGAAATGCATGCAGCACCAGGCGTATATGAAGGTGACAAGAAAAAATCGTCAGGTTTTAGCATTGCATCAATGACTTCTGGAGCAATCGAATATTATTTTCCATTAGAATTAATACCATTCATTGAAAAGAATTACAAAACCAGAAACAACAAATCAGGCAAGGCCATCGCGGGATATTCTCTTGGAGGTTTACACTCCATTTTTATATCTGCCAATAATCCTGAACTATTTGATTACGTTGGTCTCTTTTCTGCTCAAAATACCAATACTATTGACAGAACTAGCAAAAACCAATTCGCATTGCTTGGAAAAATCGCTCAAAAGGCAAATGCTATTTCCAATAATGCCACCAAATGGATTAATCAACACATTGGAGACGGCATTGTTGACGACACAAGAATATTAAACACCTATGGTACAGAACATATTGCAATATACAAGAATATAGACTCCAAACTTAAAGAACAATTCAAGAATCCACCTGCATTGTATTTTATTAGATACGGTTATGAAGACTTTGTATTCAAACTCAATCAAGATTTCAAAACTAAACTGGATGAAGGTGGGTATAAATATGATTGCAAGATCACAGAAGGTGGACATACTTGGAGAAATTGGAGACATTATTTCTTTGAATACGTCAAAAGAATATTCAAATAACATATAATTATATGAAGCACAAGAAAATTATAATTGCTTGCACTGCGAGCTTATTATCAACTACACTTATGGCACAAAACGCACCTCAATTAAAATCTAACAACATCGATGAGGTTATTGCAGCTATGACACTTGAGGAAAAAGCTCAGTTACTTGTAGGCGACGGAAACGACGGTTTTGCCGGTTCTGGTGCTATGCTTGGTCACCAAGCAAAGTTAGTAGCTGGTGCTGCAGGTCAAACTGTAGCAATCCCTCGCTTGGGCATTCCTGCAACTGTATTAACTGATGGTCCTGGTGGTGTTCACATCAACCCTACTCGTGAAGGAACAAATCAGACTTTCTATGCTACTGGTTTTCCTGTAGGAACATGTTTAGCATCTACATGGAATACAGAGTTGATGGAGAATGTAGGTAAAGCCATTGGTAATGAAACATTAGAGTATGGCTGTGATGTTATCTTAGGTCCTGGATTGAACATCCACCGCAGTCCACTTTGCGGCCGTAACTTTGAATATTACTCAGAGGATCCATTCCTCACAGGTGCTATGGGTGTTGCCTATACTAAAGGTATTCAAAGCCAAGGCGTCGGCGTTAGTGCAAAGCACTATGCTGTAAATTCACAAGAGAACGAACGTACACGCGTTGACGAACGCCTTTCTCAACGTGCTTTACGCGAAATTTACCTTCGTGGGTTTGAGATGACCGTTCGTCAGAGTGCTCCTTGGACTTTAATGTCAGCCTATAATAAGATCAATGGTGAATATGCTCAGAACAGCCATGGATTACTCACTGATATCTTGCGTAATGACTGGGGCTTCAAAGGTATTGTAATGACAGACTGGATTGGTCTTCGTGCAGATCTTCCTACCTACGAGCAGGTTGCAAATGGTAATGATTTGATGACTCCGGGCTATCCTGAACAGACTGCAGCTATCGTTGAAGCGGTAAAGTCTGGTAAACTCGATATTAAGGATGTTGACCGAAATGTACGCAATATGCTTGAATATATTGTGAAGACACCAGCTTTCCGCAAGTACAAGTTCTCTAACAATCCTGACTTGAAGGCTCATGCAGCTATCACTCGTCAGAGTAGCACTGAGGGTATGGTTCTTCTGAAGAACGACAACAATACTCTTCCTATCAAGAATTTGAAGAATGTAGCTCTCTTTGGCGTGAACTCATACGACTTTCTTGGTGGTGGTTTGGGTTCTGGAGCTGTAAATATGCCATACGTAGTGGATATGGTAACAGGTTTGAAGAATGCAGGCGTATCAACAACCAAACAGCTAACTGAGATTTATGAAAACTATGTAAAGTTTGCCAAGGCAAAGTTGAAAGCAGATAAGAATCCTTGGATGTGGTTCTTGGATCAAGGTAAGCCAAAACTTGAAGAATTTGAGGTTAGCAAGCGTTGCGTTGAGCACGAAGCACCAGAAGCAGACGCTGCAATTATTACTATTGGTCGTCAGGCTGGTGAAGGCATCGATCGTATGATTGAGGGCGAATTCAACTTGAACAACGATGAAAAGGCTATGATTGAACGTGTAAGCGATGTCTTCCGTGCTGCAGGTAAACCAGTTATCGTTATTCTTAACAGTGGTTCTGTAATGGAAACTGCTAGTTGGCGCGACCGTGTCGATGCAATCTTGGTTGCTTGGCAGCCTGGCGAGGAAGGTGGTAATTCTGTTGCCGATGTACTAACCGGTAAGGCAAACCCTTCTGGTCGTCTTACTTCTACCTGGCCTATCAGTGCATGGGATGTACCTTCTACCAAGGGATATCCTCAAGGTTTAGGCGATGGCTATGAGATGCCAAATGTGCTTTACAATGGCCAGATGAGCGGTTACAACTATACTAATCATATTGAGGACATTTACGTTGGATATCGCTATTTCGACACCTTCAACAAGAAAGTAGCTTATCCATTTGGATATGGATTGAGCTATACTACATTTGCATTTGGCAAGCCATCAGTAAAAATGAATGGCGATAAGATCACTATAACTGTAAACGTTAAGAATACAGGTAAAGTTGCAGGTAAGCAGGTAGCTCAGGTTTACGTAACAGCAGCTAAGGGTGCTTACGAGAAACCTTCCAAGGAGTTAAAAGCATTTGCTAAAACTCGCAATTTGAACCCAGGTGAAAACCAAACACTTACTATGACAATTGCTAAGCGCGATCTTGCAAGCTTCGACGAAGCAAATAGTCAGTGGAAGGTTGACGCAGGAAACTACATCTTCAAGGTTGGTGACAATGTTGAGAACATTCTTGGTACTGCAACTCTGAAGGTGAACGAATATACAGAAAAGGTAAGTAATGTATTACCTGTAAATGCAAAATTCAATACTGTCAAACAGTAAAGGCTTCTTGCTAACATACAAAAATGAGGGTGTGTCAAAAGTAATGTTTTGACGCACCTTTTTTCATTTATGCAGCATAT
>REGX01016027.1_pt1 | contig 17315 bp, 7 predicted proteins | sample 2276321 | NCBI WGS metagenome assembly REGX01 (sample SAMN08335021, study PRJNA423103) | bovine gut metagenome | biome: bovine gut metagenome; feature: rumen; material: feed digesta; isolation source: rumen digesta from from 15 high feed efficiency cows and 15 low feed... | host: Bos taurus ... | reverse complement strand
CAGTTTGCTAAACTGACGTGCGGGTTACCGTACCGGGGGTTCGAATCCCCCTCCTTCCGCACAGATATACTCGGGAATTCTAAATTTATATAATTGTCTTAATCTTGCTTATCTTAGTTGTTTGTCTTATACAACTATATTTTGTTGTATCCTTAAATTTTGAGTTATACTATAAATAGAGAAGAACAGATAATTTTACTCAAATGTTTATCAAAAATCAAGTTAGTGTTGTAATCCACCTTATATTTTATGATTGTCCACCTTTTTAGAACAGTTATCCACCAGTTTAAGTGTTCATAACATTACTTTTGTTGTACCTAATTAAAAACCATAAATGTATGAAACCTAGAAAAATTCTATTCTCAACACTCTTGATGTCTACAGTTTTCACACATGCTCAAGTGAAAATCAATGTTGACACCCAAAATCCAGGAATAACTATTTCTCCTAATCTTTATGGTATCTTCTATGAAGATATCAATCATGCCGCAGATGGCGGACTCTATGCCGAGCTAGTGAGAAACCGTTCGTTTGAAGATAATGACAAGAATGCAGATTCATGGCAGACTTATCATGGCGCTACTATGAAACTTGTCAATCAGGTTAAGAAACAACTCAATCAAGCTCAGCGAAACTATCTTGAGGTAAACTTTACAGGGAAGGAAAACTCAGGAATCAGCAATGAAGGTTTTTGGGGAATCAACGTTGTACAGGGACGTACCTATAAACTCTCGTTTTGGGCAAAGGGAAAACTGAATGGCAAGCTTAAGGCATATCTTGGCTGCGATAACGGCAAGAAGATATTAGCCGAAGCAGACATCAATGAGAAGATCACAAACAAGTGGAAGAAATATACAGTAGAACTCACAGCTATGAGTAATGCTGAGAATGCTCGTTTGTTGATTATTTCAGAAGGCAAGGGCATTGTAGACTTTGATGTTATAAGCCTTTTTCCACCTACATTCAATAATCGTGAGAATGGATTACGCCCAGACTTAGCTTCAATGCTTAAAGCCTTACATCCCAAGTTTTTCCGTTTCCCCGGAGGTTGCTTTGTAGAAGGACAGCAAAGTCCTGAAAATGCTTTTCGCTGGGAACGTACTATTGGTCCTATAGAAGAGCGACCAGGTCATTGGAATGTAAACTGGGGTTACCGTACTACCGATGGAATTGGTTTTGATGAGTATCTACAACTGGCAGAAGATCTTGGCGCAGAGCCTCTTTATGTGGTGAATGTGGGTATATGGCATGGTGGCTTTACACCAGTTGATAGTATTCAACCTTGGATAGATGAAGCATTGAATGCATTGGAATATGCAAATGGTCCTATTACATCTAAATATGGAGCATTACGTGCCAAGAATGGTCATCCTGAACCATATCATATCAAGTATCTTGAGATTGGCAATGAAAATAATCAGGATGACCCAACACTACAGAGTGATAATTATTATAAACGCTATCAGCTTTTCCGCGATGCCATTCTTGCGAAATATCCTAATATGCATATCATAGGTAATGTTGTGGCATGGGGAAATGATGATCCAAAGTGGAACTCTAATGAGCCTGTGGAATTGCTAGATGAGCATTACTATCGTAATCCAGCCTGGTTTACCAATAACTTCCATAAATACGATAGTTATGATCGTAGACATCATGATATTTATGTTGGTGAATATGCTGTTACTCAGGGATTCGGAGTAAATGGATCGCTTGATGCAGCTCTTGGGGAAGCTGTATTTATGATGGGTATAGAAAATAATAGTGATGTCGTAAAAATGGCCAGCTATGCTCCAATCTTTGCCAATCTTAATGATCTGAAATGGCGTCCTGATATGATTCAGTTTAATCAAAAGGGAGCTTTTGGTACACCTTCATATTATGTTCAGAAGATGATGGCTGACCATGTGGGTACTCGCGTTCTGAAGGTTGTTCAGGAGAATCCTTATGAAAGTTTGTTCCATGAAAAACCAGTTTCGCCAGAAAATAGTAAGATTGGTTTTGCAACATGGGCAACACAGGCATCTTATCAGCTTGTTAGCGTGAATGGAAAGAATGTAGAGCAGAAATACTATTCTAAGAAGGGCGACTGGAAGCAGAATGGCAATATCTATAGTCAAAGTAGCAATGAAGAATCATGTCTGAACATCGGAGATGTGATGATAAGCAATTATTCAACTATCAAATTACGCGCCCGAAAAGATAGCGGTGCAGAAGGATTTATGCTTGTATTCAACTACATTGACGAAAACAACTATAGCTGGCTCAACTTCGGCGGTTGGGGCAACACCCAGCATGGAATTGAGCAGATCGTAAATGGAGCCAAGATGCAGATTGCAACCAAAGGAGGTAGTGTTGAGACTGGACGCTGGTATGACATTACTTTGCAGCAGGAGGGCGACAGTCTTAAAGCATGGCTCAATAATGAACTGATTTTTGAAACCAAACTATTGACTAATGTAACTCCTGGAGTATTCTCAACAGCAAGTATGGATGAGAAGAGTGGAGATATCATTGTGAAGATAGCTAATACAAGCACAGAAGCAACTACTTGCGATATCAATCTCAATGGATATCAGGTGAATCATGGAAAAATAATACGTCTTTCTTCAGCTGAAGGAACCAATGAAAACTCTATCGAGCAGCCAACAGTAGTTGTACCTGTCAATGAGTTTGTATATCCTGATAAAGATCAAGTTCAGGTACATATTCCAGCATACTCGCTCAACATAGTAAGACTAAGAAAATAAAGAATAGTTCTAGAAAATACTTTAAGAGAATCAGTCTAGATTCACTTTTCTGTTAAACATGAAAAAGGAGGTAGAGAAGTAATTATTCTCTACCTCCGTTATTTTTCAAGAATTATGAATTAAATAGTAGAGTCCTTCTAAAGTTTAGTTAATAAAGGCCAACCATCTGAAGTCCACTTGATCTCGCGAGTTACGAGAACTGCGGCACCCTTGAGCTTCACGCTATAACCATGGCAGATGAAGACGTCGTGGCCAGCCATAGGACCATCTTTAAGATGATAGGCTGAGCAATGACCCATAGCCTCAAACTCTTTCTTGTCACCTTCAAGGAGAATCGATCCACCACCGTCAGTCATCCTCTTACCCTTACGATCGAGGTATGGACCGTTGACAGTTTTGCTTCGTCCGACAGCTACACGATAGGAACTTTTCTCTCCACGACAGCAGTAATCCCATGATACGAAGAGGTAATAATAGTCACCATGTCGCAAGATGAAAGGCGCCTCAATGGCGTTGTTGCCTGCGAATTTCGATGTCGGATTAGGCTCAATATTCTTTGCATTGGAAGCATAGCGACGAGCTATAGTCACTGGTTTGCATCCTGACTTAATGTGGAGAGTTGTATCAAGCTGTACCATCTGAATACCATCCCAGAAGGAGCCATAGGTTAACCATGGCTGATCGTTTTCATCTATGATGAAGTTAGGATCAATAGCATTCCAGTTATCGCGATTCTCATGACTGCTCACAATGCAGCCCTCATCCTTCCAAATGGTATGAGACGTTAGACGACGAGTAGAAAGTAATCCAATAGCAGATCCATTCTTACCGAACGTAGAGCAAGAATAAGCCATCCACCAGCGATCATGCCACAGCATCACATCTGGAGCCCAAACATGGCCTTCAAAGCCAGCAACGCTATCGCATGCCCATTTGGGAATGACAGACATCACAGGATTACGTTTGACAGTCCAATATTTCATGTCGTGAGAGAACATTTGTTGAATACCCCAACCTGTGCTATAGATATGATAGGCGGAGTCATTGTAAATCATAACTGGGTCGTGCACCATTGGTTCTGAAGAAACAATCTGGTTGTGCTGTGCCTTAACCGTGATACAGGTAAAGGCTATTACGAGTATAACCCCAAATCTAATATTCATTGTAATTATTTTGTTATTAATGTGTTAGTCTGTAAAAAAATGGGGGAGGCTCAACTTCTCAGCTTCACTTCCCCCTCTTTCATCAAGAAAATAAATTAATTATTGATTTTCTTTTTTCCATTTACGATAACTATGCCACGCCATTTACTATCAACCTGCTGGCCTGCAAGGTTGTAGGTTTTGTTTGTATTTTGGGTCTTAGGTGTCATCTGTAAGTCTTCAATACCTAAGGTTGTGCCATCGATATATGATGCTTCGTTCACGAAGAACAACAAGAGGTTTGAAGGTTTATTGCTTAGAGTCTTTGTGTAGGAATAGGTGTATTTCTTGCCAGCCTTTGTAGTGATGTTGGCATTCATATTGAACTGACCTGTAGCGTCGTAGTTGCAGGTCATGTCAACAAGTGCACCATTCATGTCTGCATTAAAGGTATCCCAGTTGAAGTTGCTGGTGCAACCCGCATTGGAACCTGTCGTATTATCCCAGTTGTCATTTCGAATACCGAAATATTCTTTGTAGCCACCAGCTCCAGGAGCAACGTTGGCACCATAGAGACACCAGTTACACCAGTTGTTAGACTCTTTGCTGTAGTTGTAGAACTGGAAGTGAAGTTTGTCGCCTTGCTCGATTACATACTGGTTGGTAGAGAAGTTTGTCCACCATGCCACAGAGGTGTTCTTGGTGGTTGATTCTGGATAGAAAGACTTGGTCTTGTCCATCTCAAACTCCTCCTTGTAGAGCCATACGGCAGCACCACCATTCTTGGCAGCGGTGAAGCAGATGGCAGGTGTGTTGATCATACCATCGATATTCTGTCGCAGTGCTACGCCATAGTATGTCTCGTAGTCGAGTTCCAACTTGACGTATGACTTGCCAGTCTGTGTAAACTCCCATGTACCAGTCATATCGCCTGTAATCTTACCATCAGAGGTGAGCGTCACATTAACTGCGCTAGAAACCTGTTTTTTAGTATAGTCGAGCTTGTAAGGGTGCAGCATCAATTTGTAAGTACCTGCCACCTGCGCGGCATCAAAAATTCGTTGGTTGTCTATATCTTTTTGTGTAGTTTGTTTTCCTGTATAGCGAAAAGGAGATGTAACTAGATAACCATTTTCATTAACAAATAATTGACGTACTCTTTCCTGGAATCCTTCACCACCATCTACGAAACGAGTGTGATAGATGAGAAAAGCATCATCCTCCTCGTCGACAAAGACAGAATTGTGACCCTGAGCCAGTTCTCCTTCGTTACTTGCCCCCCAAGCACCCATAGCACCTATCAGACGCTGACCGCGATCGGTCTTAGAGTTAGAGCCATAGTTTAGGATGTAGTTGTTGTAAATGGCATACTGGTAAGGACCAGAGACATTCTCAGAGCGGAAGACTCGCATCTCGTATCCACCATCAGAAGATAGATAACCATAAGAAAGGAAAAGATAATAGTATTTTCCTATCTTCTTGATGTATGGGCCCTCGCCAGAAACATAGTATCCACCAGCCAACTTTTTTCCAAAGTATGGATCAGAAGTACAGTTGGCATTGGCTGCTCCAGCTGTTGTTTCACTGCCATTCACCTCGTAAGGATATTTAACAGTATAGTCGCGCAGTCCGGTATTCTCATCGAGTTCCAACTGGAAGATACCCCCTGACCATGATCCATAAGTAAGATAGAGTTTGCCATTATCGTAGATGACATTTGGATCGATGCAGTTAGGCCAGTAAGTGCCCCAGCTTGCCCCCACATTGTAGCGTTCTGGAAGTGAAGTGGCACCTGTGGCAATGGCAAGGTCTGTACGCTGCCAGTCGTTGGCTTTGGTATAGCCATTGTGATCGTAGGTACCCTGAAAACCAGAGAATACCACTGGACCTTGATAGATATATGGTCCCTCGATGTTATCTGCTGCAAGACATACGATAGCAGAACACCAGTGGTCGCCATTGACCGACATATACATGAGCCATTTTTTCATGGTAGGATTCCATATCACATCAGGAGCCCACTGGTTGCCCTGAACGGAAAATCCAGAATTCTGCCAGTCATGGATGTTGTAAGAGCCAAAGCTGATCTCTTTACCTTCGTAATTCTTCACCTTCTTCACGGCATTTACATTGTAGGCATCTGCATAGCCTACCTTTGTTCCAGATGTGTTGGCAAAGAGCGTACAGTTGTCTGTTTCACCGCCACCTACACCTGATGTCCAGTTGATGAGATCAGTGGTCTTTGAAACGCCAAGGTGAGAACCGAAGATATAATAGGTACCGGCATTGTCGTAGACTATAGATGGATCGTGTACACTTGTTTCAGCAAACGACTCACGAATATTGGGTGAGAGCTGTGTCTGTGCCATTGAAACCATTGGTAGAGACAGTAGTACTATTGAAGAAAATAGTTTGTTCATGGATGAAATATTTGTTTTATTTCTTTTTAATCAGAAAAAGGGAAGTTGTAGAGTCCTGCAACTCCCCTTTGAAATCTAAAACTAATATTATTATTAATAAAATGAGCTATTATAGTCTTGACTGAAGTTACTTAGCAGAAGTATTTCCAAAATCAAGATAACTACCATCAACAGTAAAACTGAAGAAGAAGTCGTTAGGATCAACAGTATTGATGCCAAGGTAGTACTGGGTGTAGGTAACACCGTTTGTACCCTTCATCACAGCCTGTACATCACATGCACCATTGTTGCAGTTGGTGACATAAACGTCAACCTTTGCACCATTCATGGCAGCAATCCATGTAGCTTCGTCGCCCATTGTACCAGCAGCCTGACAAGCAGCGTAACCGTTACCCCATCCGTAGTTGTCGGCGCGTACAACACCATATTCAGCGAGAGCTGCGTTGCGGAGGATGACAACGAAATTGTTCCAGGTTTTAGCACCATTGCCGTAGTTGGTGAAAGAAACCTTGCGAGTTTCACCAGCAGGAACCTTCATGTCGTCGGTGAATACAGTCCACCATGCTGTACTGCAGTCTTTGTTGCCGAGACTTGTTGGGTTAGGAGTGATAGTAGAAACCTTAGACTCAGAAACCTGAACTTTCACCTTAGCAGTCTTGCCATTTTCGGTAGAGATGGTCACAGCATGAGAACCTTCCTCAGCAGAGATGGCTGAGAATTTCAGCTTACTATTGTTGATTACACTCTTTGTACCATTGCTGTATGTAGCAGTTACTGTAAGACCTGTTGGATCGAAGGCAAGTGTACGGTCAGCCATATTGCTGGTAGCAGGAGAGTTGTAGAAGTAGTAGTGGCTGCGAGTTGGATTAGCTGTCACCTCGATAGATGCAATACTCTGAACCACATTGAATTTCTGCTGTGCAACGATAGGTGTTGAAGCATTCTCACCCTTGAAGGTCTTGTTGTAGATCACAACAAGAGTCTTCTCGCCAATCTTATCCATATCTGGGACGGCAGTGAACATCAACTCAGAAGCAGGGATAGTCTTCTTCACATTCTGCTCGAAGGAAACCTCAGCAGAAACGTTTGCCATCGCATCCTCGAGTGATTTGCCGAGGTCTACCTCATCAGGAACATTGTTAAGTACCATTGACAGAGGAGCCTTATCTTCTGCAGAGGTAAGTCCTCCTACAGGAATGATATTGGTTGAAAGGAAGTTGATGTATGAGCCTTCAGGCACGAGGAAGCAGCGGATGTTGGTATTGCTTTCATCAGCGTTGATATTTGGAATATCGTAAGGCTGTGTATAAGTCTTAGTTACAGTACCATTAGTCAACTTGATAAGGAACTTACCTTCTTGAGAACGATCGACAGTCAGTGTTACTTTACCACCAAGCTTCTGTACGTTAGCATCTATGTTTGACTCTGGAGCGAGCAGAAGGTTGCTCTCTGTATACTTGAAGTAGAGATAATCGCCCCACTGTGAGTTGTAGCTAGCTGAGTCGCCAGTAGCGTCAAAGCGGAAAGCACCATACTCTTTATAGTTGGTAGCACCACGCTCTTCATCGTTGGTTACGACAAGCGCAAAGTTTTTATAATATGTGTTGTCATCTGGATTGATATTGAGATTGAACTGTGCATTCCACTTCTCTCCCTGAGGGATAACATAATACTTGGACCAGTCACTCCACCAGCCAGATGAAAAGTCAGTCTTACCAATGGTGTACACATCTTCTAGCATACCCACAAGTTCTTCCTCTTCTCCTGAGTTTTTCGACTTGTTAATAGAGTCTATTTTCTCATTAATCCAGTCAGGGCTTTCCATATTGTACAGATCACCGCCCTCACAACTCGTCAGTGCCAGCAAGCCAAGGGCTGCTGAACAGAATGCTGAAGCTATTTTATTGAGATATCTCATTGTTATTAAGTTTTAGTCGGTTATTGATTATTTGCTCAGGTCTACCACAGGGTGAACAGTCCAGCCCTTCTCATCGAAGTATGGCTTGTTGCTGCTGCTCTCGTTGGCAGAGTTACCCTTGAGGTTAGGATTCTTGTTTGTCAGAGTCTGCACGATAGGCAAGAACTCATGGCCGTCCACATAAGTATCAAATGAGCTCTTCAACTCAGGATCAATACCTACCTGTGAATAGCTGACAGGCTCCTTAGCATTGTGGAGAGAGCGACGGAACGTTTCATGCTCCTTAAGCTGCTGCTGACGATCTGATGTGAGGAAGAATCCCCAGCGAATGAGATCGAAACAACGACCGAACTCACAACCGAATTCCTTTGGACGTTCCACGTTGGCAATCTGCTCAAAGAGTTTATCCTTTGTGCTGAAATCGGCGAGCTTCAGATCAGCCAAGTTAGCGCGACGACGTACTTCATTGATCCAGTCGATGGCTTGCTGTGTAGGGCCATTGACCTCATTCTCACACTCTGCGGCACGGAGAAGAACATCAGAGTAGCGCATTAAACGGAGATTGATACCGTCATGGAGACCAGTGACAACCTTGTCGTAGATGCCTGTACGCATATTTGTCCACTTAGCAATTGGCAGACCACCATTATTGTTGTTGGTCATAACTGTATCAGTAGCTGTCATGGCAGCTCCATAGCCAACATTTCCAAATTCGAATCCCTCCCAATCAGTCTCGTATGTACCGATGGTCCAGTAGAGACGTGGATCAAGTTTACCAGTTGTGGTACGTTCCTTCTTGAAGAGACCATATAACCAAGGAGAAGCACTGAGGTCGGCCCATCCACCATATCGTGCAGGCGCATAGTTGCTCTCAATAGCAGAGCCCTGGGTAGCATTCTTGCTGGTGTTGACAGGTGTCCACTCATCATCGGTACCTTGAGTTCCATCGTTGAGGAACTGAACCTCGAATAAACTCTCTTGATTGTTCTCGTAGGCAGAACCTTCACGGAAGTTATCGCCATAGTTGTCCATAAGCTTATAGGTACCATACTTTTTGCTCATGATGTCCTTGAGAACGCTGAGAGCTTCACTATATTTATGGCGTTGCATGAGAGTACGGGCATAGTATCCTGCAGCAGCACCATTGGTAGCACGACCTTTTGCCCATTCGCCACCCTCATCTCGAGAAGGCAGAAGCTGAATGGCCTCAGAGAAATCCTTTTCAACCTGATCGAGTACCTCGTCGTATGTGCTATTAGTAGCATAAAGACCGTCAAGGGTAGAGTAAGTGCTATAGTCGGTGATAAGTGGAGGATTCTGGAAATAGCCTGCAAGGTTATAGTAAGCTAGTCCACGTAAGAATAGAAACTGTCCCTTAATACGTTTCATCGACTCAGAGAGTTGACTGTCGTCATCGCCTACCTTAGAGAGTCCAAAGTTGCATACATTGATGGTGTAGTACCACTCGCGCCATATCCACCAGCCAATGTCACCATCAGCAGGGAGATTATAATCATCAAAAGGCATGTACCAAACCTGTGAAGAATTCCAAACTTCGTCTCCACGGGTGACATCGATAGTATAGCCTACACGGGCATATGAACCCTCCATGCGGATATGATTGTAGGCGGCAATAACGTTTTCTTCAAGTTCGGTAACTCCGAAGGTGGCAGTAGTCTGCTGGTTAGGATTGTCGACATCCAGTTTGTCGCTACAGGAAGTCAAAGTACCCATTCCCAGCAACAGAGCAAAGGATATATGTTGTAGTTTCATTGTTTTTCAAAGATTAATGATTGATAATTATGTTCTGTTCTCTTCAGGATTAGTAGCTGAAGCGAAGACCACACATGAAAGTGCGTGGTGTAGGGAATGAACAGAAGTTATAACCAGGAGTAAAGGTGCCACCTGCATAATCTACGTTGTAGCCTTTATAACTTGTGAAAGTGTAGAGGTTTTGTGCAGATATATAGATGCGTGCACCACTGATGACACTCTTGAACCATCTGTCAGGCATATTATAGCCTAGTTCGATATTGGCTATCTTCCAGTATGCAGCATTCTGGATCTTACGACTGCTAAAGAGGTCGTTCCATGCCAATCCTGCATTGTTGATAGCATAGGTACGAGGAGTGTTTGAGAGATATGTAGAACCATCTTCCGACCAACGGTTGGCATCGAGCATAGCTACATCCTTGTTGCCGTAACCATAGCAAGAGTTCAGACTGTTGTAGATATCATCAGTAACATGATAGTTAAGCGCACCGAAAGTCTGGATACTCATGTCGAAACCTTTATATTCCAAATGAGCACTAAGACCAAAGTTTATCTTTGGCAGACCACTGCCGAGAACAACACGGTCTTCGGTATCAATCTTACCATCATTGTTAACATCCTTATAGAGGCAGTCACCAATATTGGCACCAGACTGAACAATCTGTACACCATTATCGTTAAGATGATTGTCGATATCCTCCTGACTATGTGCAATACCCTGGAAGACATATCCATAGAATTTACCAACTTCTTCACCTACTTCTGTCAGGTAATTAGCGGTGATATAAGGTGCATCGGTGAAACCTAATGAAGTAACTTTATTATGAAGTGTACTGAGGTTGGCGCTGATTTCATACTTCAGCGGATGATCATTGTTGCGATAGGTTGCAGCAAACTCGAAACCGCTATTCTCCATGGTGGCAGCATTCATGGTGACGGTTGTGTTGGATACACCAGCATTTTCTGGAACAGGAACACCGTAGAGCAGGTCCTTAGAACGGTTCTTATACCACTCAGCAGTCAGTTCGAGACGATTGTTGAAGAGAGCCATATCAAGACCGATATTGGTAGTAATCTTACGCTCCCAATGGATATTTTCGTTGACGAAAGTTGAAATAGCAGAACCTGTTACTACCTGATTGTCGAAACTATACGTCATATTGTTACGGTCCATGGTAGCCAGAAATTGGTATTCACCGATATTCTCGTTACCCAATTCACCATAACTTGCACGAAGTTTCATCATATTGACGATATCGCGGTCAATTGGGAAGAATTTCTCCTTGTCGAAACGCCAACCCATAGAAATAGATGGGAAGGTAGCCCAGCGGATATCCTTGGTCAGACGAGAACTACCATCACGGCGGATAATAGCTGAAAGCAGATATTTCTCATCATAGTTGTAGTTCAGTCGACCGATAAACGAAGTCAGACGATGAACATACTCCCAAGAATCAGCATCACGTGTTTTACCTTTCTGAATCTGCAAGACGTAAGGCTCGTCTAGTTCAACAGCCCATGCAGAAAGTGTGTTGGTATGTTCTTCCTCATAGGTCTGACCTGCTAGCAGATTGATGTTATGCTTGCCAATCTTTCCTGTATAGGTTAGGGTATTCTCGATGAGGGCATCAGAATAATCACGTGAGGCCTTAGTTAGGCGCTCATTACCTTTAGCCAGATATACACGGTTGCTCTGAATCCAAGAAGGAATCCAGGTTTTGTCGGCAGCATGAGTCTTGCTGTAGGAGAGATTTATATTATAGTGGAATCCATGATTCTTGTTGTCAACACCAAAGATCTTCAGTAGATCCACATCGGCAGAACCTGTACCAACAAAACGGTCGACAATGGTATTGCGAACCATAAGATTGTTGACCAATAGAGGATTGGAAGCAGATATATCACCATGAATATTGTCGTAATAAACACCATAGCCATAAGCGTCGTAGTTATATCCACTAGCAGATCCCACCTGATCGTCTAGAACCCATGTACTTTCGTCGTAAGCCTTGATAGTAGGTTGCATGAGCAATGTTCCACGGAGCACGTTGGTGACGTCGCCATAGAGACCCTGCACATATTCAGAAGCATTCGACAAGGCCATGTTGTCCTGGTTAGAATGAGAATAAACAGCACTGGTACGGAACTTAACAATCTCAGTATCCATAGTATTGTTGACACGAGCAGTATAACGTTCGTAATTAGGACCTGAACCCTGAATAGTTCCCTTCTGATTGAAGTAATCGAGTCCAACATTATAGGTGCCGTTTCTACTACCACCACTGAAGTTTACATTGTGATTCTGACGGATACCAGTCTTGAACATCTCATCAAACCAATCGGTATCTGTGTTGTCCTGGAAATGGTATTTACCATCAGTACCCAGGCTATAACCACTAGGGATAGGCGTTCCTGAGTTGGTGAGAGCTTGACCGAGATACTGACTGTATTGATCAGCATTCATGATGTCGTAGGTATTCTTAGATATTATGTCAGCACCGAAGTAACCAGAATAATCCACTTTAAGTTTCTGGTTTTTCTGTCCGTTCTTAGTTGTAATGATAACCACACCATTAGCAGCACGCGAACCATATATGGCACCTGCAGCAGCATCTTTCAGAATCTGGATGGTGGCAATATCATTAGGTGAGAAGTCGCGAATGGTAGTACCCATAGGAACGCCATCTACTACATAAAGTGGCGCTGTGCTACCGAAAGAACCAATACCACGGATGCGTACAGAAGGGTCGGCACCTGGTTGTCCGTCGGATGTTATCTGTACACCAGCCACCTTACCTTCAAGCATTGAAGATATGTTGGAATTAGATACCTTTTTCATTTCGTCGGCATCAACGATAGATACAGATCCAGTTAAATCAGCTTTTTTCTGTACACCATATCCAACAACAACGACTTGATCGAGTAGTTTGTCATCAGGTTCCATCTGAATTTGATCGATAGTAGAACGACCGCGGACAGCGACCTCACGATCTTTGTAGCCTACATTACTTACAATAAGCGTTGCATTAGAAGATACATTCACTTGAAAGTTTCCGTCCAGGTCTGTAACAGCTCCAAAAGCAGTACCTTTTACCTTGATGGTAGCGCCGATAAGCGGTTCGCCTTGGTCGTCAACAACCTGGCCTCTGACCTTGATCTGTGCTTGATTTACTGAAGCGATGACGGGAGTAGGATATACTACCAAGCTACTCGCTGCACCCAGTATCAGCATCATTGATATTAGTTGTTTCCTCATTATTAATTAATTTAGGTTTTAAAATTGTTATCATGGTTGATTTATTGTGGGGCTAAATTATAAAATGCGGAAATAACCGAGGTGGACAAATGAAAAAATAAGGTGGACAAGTGCAATATAATGCTAATAATCAAAGTCAAAGACCAAATTCGCAACTTCAAAAGCTAATCTCCATACATTCTAATACCTACCACAAAATCTACAGTTAAGATTCTCCTTCTACTTATGCTTTGAATGACGAAGGAGACGCCCCGTATTTCTTAGTGAAGCAACGTGTGAAATATTTTGGATCGTTGAATCCCACTTTATATGCTATTTCAGTAATATTGCGGTTGCCTACATTCTTTAGAATGATATCCTTTGCTATCTCCAGACGATACGTACGCATGAATTGAGTGGTTGGTTCACCTGTCTCTGCAAGAATCTGTTTGTTGAGGATCGAACGACTCATCTTCATTGTATCAGCCAACTCTCCCACACCAAAAGTAGAGTCGGAGTAGTGCTCCTCCATGACTTCCGTAAGCGTTTCCATGAATGGTCGCTGATTGGCTTCCTGTTCTATACGGTCCGCTTCTACACTCTTCTGGCGGCTTGTTTTAAGTTTGTGTTGATTCTCTAATATGCTCTCTATTCGAGTCTGCAACTGGTCAGGCTCCTCACTGTCCTTCAGCGCTTCCTCGATAGGTCGCATCAGACGCTCAGCTTCACGTCGACGCAGTTCCTCAAGTCTGCGTGTATAGAGATATTTGGCAAGCACTGCTAGTATTATCAGCATGAGAGTGATAAACCACCAACTCCTCCAGAAGTATGGTTTTACCTTGATATTGATGGAAATTTCTTCAGCCTGTTCGCGACTCGCTGATGATACATATCTCACCTTCAATTGATAACTGCCGGCAGGAAGAGCAGAGAAGTGGATATTATGGACACCTGGTTGTAGAGTAATCCACTCATCGTCATAACCTTCCAACTGATAGCTGTAAGTGCCACTGTGCTCACCATTGTAGTTGAGTGCAGAGAAAGCGATATCTATAAAACGGTCACTTTCGTGCATATATATGGTTTGGGCAAGCGAGATATCCTCATCCAGGAATGTGCTGCCTGCAAGTACTTTCTCGTTTCCAATATTTAGATTTGTAAAAGTTAATTTGCCAACAGCATTTGCATTTTTTTGTTGAGGGGAAAGAATGGTTAAACCTTTCTCTGAGCCTAGTAACAATCGACCATCGTTCATCATTAACGCACTGTTCCAATAGAATTGTGAGCAGAGTAGACCATCTTCTTCAGAATAAGTAGAAAACACACCAGTTTCAGGATTCATGAGCGAGAGACCATTCTCTGTGGTGATCCAAAGTGATCCATCGGGTGCTTCAGCAATACCTTTCACGCTATTATTAGGCAGGCCATCATTGACAGTAAACACCTTGAATGTTTCCTTGCCAGCCTTGTCTACAGTGCGTTTGTAGAGTCCATAGGCATTACTTCCTATCCAAATTGTTCCATCCTTGGTCTGGCAGAATGAGATGATCTTTTCGAAAACGCCACTCTTTGGATTGTCGAGCTTAAAGTTATAGTGAGTGACAGCGAACTTTCCTTTTTTTCGTTTTTTGAGGTCAATCTTTACCATACCACGAATATGGCCTATCCAGAGCATACCATTGCGATCTATCAGAGCTCCAATGCATCCACGGATAGCGCGACAGTCAGGAAAAGGCTCAGAGATAGTTTGCTTCTTAAGATCATAAAGGAAGATTCCATCGTTTGTGCCTATCCAGAGAGCATCATTGAAAGCATCGTATGCGAGTGCCCCCACAAAAGCGAGCAATGGGGCATATCGGCTGTTTACAGTAAGAGGTCTTACCTGATCAGGATGGTCTAGCGTTGTAAAATTCAAACTACCAGCCCAAGTTCCTATCCATAGTCGGTTGCTGCGATCAAGAGCAAATGCAGAAACGCTATTGTGCGACAATTTGCTGTTGCTAGTTGTAAGATGGCTGAAAACAGAACTGCCTGGCGCTTTTATGCTGATACCGCCCTCTACAGTTCCAATCCAGATAGAACCATTTGGAGCAGCAAACATGGCGTTGACTGCATTATGCGAAAGAGATTGAGGATTATTATTGTGGGAATAGTTCTCCAACTGAAGTAGGCGAGGAGTGAAGCGTGTCACACCACCAGTTTCTGTACCAATCCAGATGATGCCATTGTGACTATATAAACAGTTGACAAAGTTGCTGCTAAGCGGATTGATAGCATTGCTATTAGTCAAGTGGTCGAAGTTCTTGTCATTGAATACGTCGAGACCTGCCAGCGTGCCAACCAATAGACGATTTGAAGGAGAAATGGCCAGACTAGTTACATAATCGTGGGCGATTGAGGTAGGATCAGACGTGTGACGATAGGTTGTCAATTGACCATTAATATAACTGTAAAGTCCATAATTTGTACTAAACCATACTGCACCATTATTTGAAAGAATAGCTGTAACAAAAAGATTTTTTGGTAATGGCACATGTACCTCAGACTGTGATGATTTCAGTGAATTTATGCCTTTCTTAATGTTGTTGGGCAGTACAAAGCGTTGAATAGTACTATCAAATGCCATCCATACCTCCGAGTTATAAACCAGTGATATTGCCATATCAGGTGCATTGGTAAGATGCTCCATTCCTGCAATGCCACATACAGCACCTTGTTCATTGAACGAGAGCGCATAGATATGCGTTATGGTGATAATCCATAGATGCTTGCCATCATAGAAGGTACGGATGCTATGTTCTTTGAGAATCTGCTTCAGGTATTGTTCCAGTTTTCCATCAGTACATTTAGGCGAGGTGCTTTGCATTGTTTTCAGATCGAGTATATCTGTATATTCGTCGAAACTGACCCAAAGTTTCTTAAAACCATCCTCTGCTATGGCGCGGCAAGAGTTACTGCGTAGAGAATATCCAGGTCGGCCTATGCCTAGATAATAATAATTATATCCATCGTAACGTACAAGTCCACCATGGGTAGCCATCCATACAAAGCCATTACTATCCTGACAGATATCGTCAACGAAATTGTTTGGCATGCCATTAGTCATGGTCATATACGAAACATTATACCTATCGGTTAATGAAGCGTGTAAATAGGTTGAGTACAGCAGTAATGTAATTAGCCAGACTAATTTGTGTTTCATATTTTTAGGTGATTGTATAGTGATAGTCTTTTAGTTTGTGATGCAAAAGTAATAAAAAATATGCATAAAACAAACAAATGCTTAATTTTTTATATTTTCATTTTCATCTATCATCATAGAATGTATGTTTAAGGATGCTCCCTTATGGTCCCAGTTTTGGCAAAAATATATCATAGCCCTAATAAAACTACCAGTCTATGGTATGCATATAGTTTATAGTTGCAAAAGAAGGGCGGAAATCCCCAAGTTGTAGGATTCCCGCCCCATTTATATATAGGAACATAGGAGTTATCTGTGTCCACCGAAGTGACCGCTGGCAGTATTGCCTGTGCTTACATTTGCCTTAGCCATGGCAGAATGATTGCTCTGTCCGAAACTTCTGGTATTGTTATTATTATTTGACTTCTGCATGTTGCCGAAAGAACGGTTGCTATTATTGGCATTATTATTTCTTACGTTGTAATTGTTCTGCTCATAATTTCTGGTAGTATTATTGCTGCGCCAGCTATTATTATTTACGATAGTAACATGCTTAGGAGCAGATGGAGTTCTCCAAGAGCGATCAGCATAATACTTGCTGTTGTGACCACCACGATAGCTTACGTATACTGTAGGCTGAGAGCGATAGAAACGATCTCTGTCATAATGATTGTAGATGCGCCATCTCCAGCTATTATTTGCCCAATATACAGGGCGATAGAAGTAATCGGCTGCAGTATAGAGATTGTACTGCCATGCTGCAAGGATGGTTGACATATCGAGGTTGCGGCGAGTCCAGTATGCACCGAAAACATCACGGTGATCGTTTACTGCCATCAAGTAGTCGAGATTGATCTCATAGGCTGCCTCGTACTGAGCTTCAGTCAGATTAAGCT
>REGX01236732.1_pt1 | contig 17318 bp, 7 predicted proteins | sample 2276321 | NCBI WGS metagenome assembly REGX01 (sample SAMN08335021, study PRJNA423103) | bovine gut metagenome | biome: bovine gut metagenome; feature: rumen; material: feed digesta; isolation source: rumen digesta from from 15 high feed efficiency cows and 15 low feed... | host: Bos taurus ... | reverse complement strand
GTCAAGTAGGTACTTTGCCTTTAGAATTGCTACCTGAGTTTTGCCGTCAATAATTTGGTTATTCAGCACCATTTCCACTACTTTATCAAATGGAATTTTTTCCACATTTAGAAATTCGTCATCATCAAGGTGTTGTTCACCACAACCGTCAACTCTGCACATATACATATGAACAATCTCATCAGAATAAGCACATAGTCCAACATAGCTACCTAGTGTCATATAACTATAGCCGTCAGCACCTGTTTCTTCCTTTAACTCTCTTTTGCAGTTTTCCAAAGGTGTTTCACCTTTTTCCAACTTACCGGCAGGAATTTCCAACATTACTTGGCGTAATGGATAACGATACTGCTTAACCATTAGCACTTCATTATCTTTAGTTAGTGGTACAACACAAACTGCACCATGGTGCTTGTTGTATTCTCTTGTAGCAGTATTGCCATCAGGCAAAAGAACTTCATCCTTATATATTTTTAATAAACAACCATCAAACACTTGCTTTGATGATATAGTTTTTTCTTCTAATTTCATAATAAAATCTCCGAGGTGTGATATGTTTAATTTTTATCCCCACACAAAAAGTCGTGAAGAATTTGAAAACCTATTAATAAAGGAATTTCCCTTTATAAAAAAAGAAACCATAGGGAAAAGCCTTGTTAACAGAAACATTGAGGCATTCACCATAGGTAACAAAAATAAAAAAATAATTATGGTTGGGGGAGTACACGGAAGTGAATACCTGACCATTAATTTACTGTATAAATTTTTGTGGCAACTTGGTTGTTCATACAGAGACGGAAGTGAAGTTGCCGGTATTAAAATGAAAAGATATTTACATAGGAGAGGTGTAACCGTAATACCTTGTGTCAATCCTGACGGTACTGACATTAACTTACTTGGTTCATCCTCTGCAAATGAATATTCTTCACTTATTAATTATATTTGTCCACATTCTTGCATATGGCAATCAAATGCAAGAGGTGTTGACATTAACCACAATTTTCCGGCAAATTGGGAAGAAATACACAAGAGAGAAATTGCCTTAGGAATTTCTGCTCCACACAACACAAGGTATGGTGGCAAAACTCCATCATCAGAACCGGAAACAATCTCACTTATGAACTACTGTATAAAACAGAATTTCAGCAGGTGCTATGCTTTTCATAGCCAAGGCAGAGAAATCTACTATACATTTGGTGATGAAACACCAAAAGACTCCAAAACTATGGCAAGACTACTTGCAAGAACCTGTAATTATAAATTATCCACACCACCATCCATAGCAGATGGTGGTGGGTTTAAAGATTGGTTTATTCACCGATTTAACAAACCGGGATTTACTTTTGAAATAGGTAAAGGGGAGAACCCTCTGCCACTTTCAGACCTTGAAGAAGAATACAAAATTCTTCAAAAATCCCTTTGCCTAGCAGTTATTATTTAGTCTAGGTTAGGTGTGTTGATTTTGTCATCATCACCAAAGTAAATATTGTACCATACTAGGAACACATAAACTGTCCAAACTTTTCTTGAGTTGTCAGCCTTACCCTGGAAGTGACCGTCCAGCCAACTAACAAGAATATCTGTGTTAAAGAACTTTTCTGCTGTAGCTGACTTAAACATAGTCTTTACAACATTATAGTACTTTTCATCCTTTAGCCATACTCTTGTAGGTACAGGGAAGCCTAGCTTTCTCTTCTGAGCAGATTTTTCAGGCATTCTTCTACGAGCAGCTTTACGCATTGCATACTTAGTATTTTCACCGTTTACACGAAGATGAGTAGGAATAGTTCTTGCAACATTAAATACTTCCTTATCTAGGAAAGGAACTCTAAGTTCAAGTGAATTTGCCATTGACATTCTGTCAGCCTTTAGAAGAATATCACCTGTCATCCAAAGGTTAATGTCAAGGTACTGCATCTTTGTAATATCGTCATAATCCTTAACTCTGTCATAATAAGGCTTACATAGGTTTTGTGGGTCTGTTGCAATTTCAGGCTTTTTAAGTAAAGCCTGTTTTTGCTTTTTGTCATACATAAATGCATTACCGATAAATCTTTCTTCAAGACGCTTACCACCACGCATTAGGTATGCTCTACCCTTAACCTTAGGGAATTTTTCTGCTAATTTACCGATTGCTCTACGAATAGGGAATGGCACAATGCTATATGGCTTTAGTGAACGAGGAACATTGTAGCAAGTATAACCACCAAACAGTTCGTCAGCACCTTCACCTGAAAGTACAACCTTTACATACTGACTTGCAAGGTTAGATACAAAGTAAAGTGCAATACAGCTTGGGTCAGCTAAAGGCTGGTCCATATAGTACTGAACCTTTGGAACTGTGCTCCAAAATTCTTCACTGCCGATAATCTTTGTATGGTGTTCAACACCGATTTCCTTTGAAAGTTCTTGAGCCCAAGAAATTTCATTATACTTTTCGCCAAAGTCAAAACCAACTGTAAATGTCTTTTGGTCAGCAAAGTAAGTTGAAACATATGATGAGTCAACACCACTTGATAGGAAACAACCAACTTCAACATCGGCAATCTTATGAGCCTTGATAGAATCTTCAAATACATCAGCAATTTCATCAACTGCTTTTTCTTCTGTTAAAGTTTCATCAGGTTCAAATGTTGGTTCAAAATATCTTGTTGTTGTAATCTTGCCATCCTTAAACCACATATAGTGACCCGGTAGTAGGCAATAAACATTCTTAAAGAATGTTTCAGGTGGTACAACATACTGGAATGATAGGTAAGAATCAAGAGCCTTTTCGTTAAACTCTTTCTTAAAGTCAGGATGTTGTAGGATTGACTTAATTTCTGAACCATAAACTAAGTTACCGTCAATCAATGTATAGTGCATTGGCTTAATGCCAAAGAAATCTCTTGCAATAAACAGAGAACCGTCATTCTTGTTATAAATAGCGAAACCAAACATACCACGAAGTTTTGGTAGCATTTCTTCGCCCCATTCTTCAAAGCCATGAACAAGAACTTCTGTATCAGTATCAGTATAGAACTTATGACCTGCCTTGATTAGCTGTTCACGCAAAGTCTTGTAATTATAAATTTCACCGTTAAAAGTAATAACAAGGGACTTGTCCTCATTATAAATAGGCTGAGTACCACCGTCTAGGTCAATAATAGACAATCTACGGAAGCCCATTGAAATATAATCATCCTGGAAAAGACCGTCAGAGTCAGGTCCACGATGAGTGATAACATCTGTCATATTTTTAATTGTTTCATTTCTGTCAACAATCTGGCCTGTAAAACCACAAATACCACACATAGTCAACATCCTTTCTAATAACAAATCATATACTTATAATTATACTTATTTATAGTACCACAGTTTAACCATATTCGCAAGGAAAAACTACCACTATAATTCTAATAAATAAAGAAAATAATTTGTGCAAATGTTTTTATGTGTTTCTATTATATATGTAATTATTTTCTATACTTACTACATATTATAACAAATTTATTTGATAAGTTTTATTCACAAAAAATTTACTATAAAAAACAACAATATATTTTTTATAATTCCTCAGTTGAAAATTAAAAATGTGATTTTATGGTAAAATATTAAAGGTATATTGATTATTATCCAGATGGAGGTCAATGGGATGTCACAAGTAAAAAGAATATTCGTAGAAAAGAAAGACGGATTCAATGTTGAAGCTAAGCAGATTCTTTGGGATTTGCGTCACAACCTTGGTGTTCGTTCTTTAACAAACCTAAGATTTGCTAACCGTTATGATGTTGCAGGTCTTACAGATGAAGAATTTGCTAAGGCAAAGGTTACTGTTTTTTCTGAGCCAAATCAGGATATTGTTTATGATGAAGAATATCCGGTTGATAAGGATTGGAAAATCTTTGCTATGGAGTATCTACCCGGTCAATATGATCAGAGAGCAGACTCAGCATCTCAATGTGTACAGCTACTAACAGCAGGAGAAAGACCACAGGTTATCTCAGCTAAAGTTGTTTCACTTGAAGGGGACATTACTGACGAAGAATTTGAGAAAATCAAGTCATATATGATTAACCCTGTTGAAAGTAGAGTTGCTTCTCTTGAAAAGCCGGAGTCACTTGATATTCCGGTTGAAGTTCCTGAAAATGTTGCTAGAATTACTGACTTCATTAAGTGGAACGATGAAGAAATGGAAAAGTACTACAACTCAATGGGCTTTGCAATGACACTTGCTGACCTAAAGTGGTGTAGAGATTACTTCCGTGATACTGAAAAGAGAGATCCTTCTGTTACTGAACTAAGAGTTATTGACACATACTGGTCTGACCATTGTCGTCACACAACTTTCTTAACAAGACTTGATAAGGTTGAAATTGAGAAAAAGGCTCTTTCAAAGGCTATCGAAGATGCCCTACAGGCATACTATGATGCAAGAGATGAAGTTTACGGTAAGGACACAAATAGAAATGTTAGCCTAATGGATATGGCACTTATGGGTATGAAACTACTTAAAAAGCGTGGTCAAATCCCTGATCTTGACGAAAGTGAAGAAATCAATGCTTGTTCCATTAATGTTCCTGTTACTATTGACGGTGTAACAGAAAACTGGCTACTACAGTTTAAGAATGAAACTCACAACCACCCAACAGAAATTGAACCATTCGGTGGTGCTGCTACTTGTCTTGGTGGTGCAATTCGTGACCCACTAAGTGGTCGTTCTTATGTATATCAAGCAATGCGTGTTACCGGTTCAGGTGACCCAACAATTCCTTTCAAGGATACAATGCATGGTAAATTACCATCAAGAAAGATTACAACAGGTGCTGCTCAGGGTTACTCATCATATGGTAACCAAATCGGTCTTGCAACAGGTCAGGTAACAGAACTTTATGACCAAGGTTATGTTGCAAAGAGAATGGAAATCGGTGCAGTTGTCGGTGCATCTCCAAAGGAAAATGTTGTAAGAGAAGTTCCTACTCCTGATGATGTTATTGTTCTTCTAGGTGGTAGAACAGGTAGAGACGGTTGTGGTGGTGCAACCGGTTCATCAAAGGCACACACAGAAGAATCTATCGAAACTTGTGGTGCAGAAGTTCAAAAGGGTAACGCTCCTACAGAAAGAAAAATCCAAAGACTATTTAGAAACCCTGTTGTTTCTAAGATGATTAAAAGATGTAACGACTTTGGTGCAGGTGGTGTATGTGTTGCTATCGGCGAACTTGCTGACGGTCTAACTATTGACCTAGACAAGGTTACAAAGAAATATGAAGGTCTTGACGGAACAGAACTTGCTATTTCAGAATCTCAAGAAAGAATGGCAGTTGTTCTGGACAAGAAAGATGTAGATAAATTTATTGCAGAGTCACTAAAGGAAAATCTAGAAGCTACAGCAGTTGCAGTTGTTACAGAAGAACCTAGACTGGTTATGAACTGGAGAGGTGACACAATTGTTGATGTTAGCAGAGAATTCCTAAACACTAACGGTGTGACTCAAGAGGCTGATGCATTCATCACAGTTCCTGATGCTGATGATTGCTACAGAAACAATGTTCCAAAGGCACTTGAAGGTAAGAGTGTTAAGGATGCATTTAAGGACAACCTATCAAGACTTGAAGTTTGTTCACAGATTGGTCTTGCTGAAAGATTTGACGCATCAATCGGTTCAGCAACAGTTATTATGCCATTTGGTGGTAAGACACAGTTAACACCACAAGAAGCAATGGCAGCTAAAATTCCTGTACTAAAGGGTGAAACAGATGACGCATCTGCAATGTCATTCGGTTACATTCCGGGTACATCAAGATGGAGTCCATTCCATGGTTCAGCTTATGCAGTAGTTGAAAGCACATCAAAGCTACTTGCTATCGGTGCTAACCCACTTACTGCTAGACTAACATTCCAAGAATATTTTGAAAGACTACACGATAAGCCTGAGCGTTGGGGTAAACCGGCAGCAGCACTACTTGGCGCTATGGAAGCTCAGATTAAGCTAGGTCTTCCATCAATCGGTGGTAAAGACTCAATGTCAGGTTCATTTGAAGATTTAGATGTTCCACCAACACTTGTTTCATTTGCAGTAGCAATGACTAAGGCAAGTAAGACAATTTCTTCTGAATTCAAGAAGAGTGGTTCAAATGTTATCTATGTTCCTGTTTCTGAGAACAAAGAAACTCTAATGCCTGATTGGGACAAGCTAGTTGAAATGTACAAGGCAGTTTATGCTTTATTTGACAATGGTCAGGTACTATCTGCATCAGTTGTTAAAGAAGGTGGTTGTGCCGGTTCAGTAGCAAAGGCTTGTTTCGGTAATATGCTAGGTTTTGAATTTAAACCTGACTATACATACACAATGGAAGAACTATTTGCTCCAAAGGCAGGTTCACTAATCCTTGAACTTAAAGATGGTGCAACACTTTCCGAAGATGTTCTTCACTATACACTTGGTACAACTAACGAAAGCAGTAAAATTACTGTTAACGGTGAAAGCCTAGAACTTAAGGACCTAATTGAGGCTTGGACATCTCCACTTGAAAAGGTATTCCCAACTAAGGCAGAAGTTCCTGAAATCACTGTTGATGCTCCACTATATACAGAAAGAAATACTCACAGCCCTGCAATCAAGGTTGCAAAGCCAAAGGTATTCATCCCATGTTTCCCAGGTACAAACTGTGAAATTGATACAAAGAGAGCCTTTGAAAAGGCAGGTGCAGATGTTGAAGTTCTTATTGTTAAGAACCTAAAGCCATCTGACATTGAAGAAACTATTGAGGCAATGGAAAAAGCTATTAAGTCTAGCCAAATTCTAATGTTCCCAGGTGGTTTCTCAGGTGGTGACGAACCTGACGGTTCAGGTAAATTCATCGCTACAACATTTAGAAACCCTGTTATCAGCGAAGCAGTTAATGACTTACTAAAGAACAGAGACGGTCTTGCACTTGGTATCTGTAACGGTTTCCAGGCACTTATTAAGCTAGGTCTTGTACCTAACGGTGAAATCGTTGAAATCAAGGAAAATGACCCAACTCTAACATTTAACACAATCGGCAGACATATCAGCCATATGGCATACACAAGAGTTACAAGTACAAAGTCACCTTGGTTCTCAAGTGTTAATGCCGGTGATGTATTTGCAGTTCCTGTATCTCACGGTGAAGGTAGATTTGTTGCTACTGATGAAACAGTTAAGAAGTTAATTGAAAACGGTCAGGTAGCTACTCAGTATGTTGACCTAAACGGTAACCCAAGTCAGGACATTCAGTTCAACCTAAACGGTTCTGTATGTGCTATTGAAGGTATCACTTCTCCTGACGGTAGAGTTTTAGGTAAGATGGGTCACTGTGAAAGAAAGGGTGCTAACCTTTACGCAAATGTTCCATTTGAAAAGGATATGCAAATCTTTGAATCAGGTGTTAAATACTTTAAATAAGATTTTTCCTAAACATCCTAAAATATAACAAGAAAAATGCGACTATCATTGATAGTCGCATTTTTCTATTTCTTTTAATTTTTATTGATATACTTTATTAATTAGATAGTAGCATTTCAAGATTTTGCCTAACATATTAAAAATTATTTTTCAGGCTTATACTTTTTAATTGCATCGGCATCTCCAAGTTCACCGGCTTTACCCATATAGAAGTTAGCCTTAACCTTGTTCTTTGTAAAGCCTTTTTTGCCCTTACTGTAGCAATTACTAACATACTTATAGAAAGATATTAGGTCACTGTTTATGCCTGTCATACCTAATTTAGAGGCTCTCTTAAGGTATCCGTTTATCTTTCTGTAGTTATCGTAATCAATACCACTTGCTACTAAATTTTTAGCCTTTTCATAATATTCTTCAGCGATTTTATTAACCATATTTATGTCGGTATTTTTCGCCTTAGTTAGCATTTGATTTGCTTTTTCAATATCTTTTAAGTATCCGTTAACACCATATCTAAAGTTAAAAAAGCAATTGGTATAGTCCTTTACAAGGTTATATTTTGCCTCATCATTATCCATTTCAACTGCCATTTCAAAGAATTTTTCGGCCATTTCATGGTTAATATTTGCGTGATTACCTGTTCCATACTGCTTACCGTACTGATTATATAGCACACCTAAGTTTTTCTTAGCATTTTCATTGCCTAGTTCAAGTGACTTCTTGAAGTAATCCTCAGCCTTATTATAATCTATACTATAATTATCCTTGCCATTATAGTAATTTACACCTAGCTGATTATATAGGATAGCAAGGTTTTCCTTACCATTTTCATCATTTAGCTTACTGCTTTCTTCAAAGCAATAAATAGATTTTTCCACATTATCTTCTTCATTTGATGAAAAGTACTGTACACCTAAAGTGTTATAATAGTCACCTAAAGTGACTTTAGCCTTAGCATCACCACTATCTATTTTAGCCAAAAGTTCTTTAATTTTATCATCAATAATAATTTCATTGAAAGCCATAATTATGCTCCTTTAGTTTCTAAATACATTATATATCAGCAAAGTAATTTTGTAAATCTCTCAATTAACCATATAATCATTATTATTTTGATTATCTATTCATATTTCTCATTAATGAAAACTAAAAAGTTTTCCACAATATAATAGGCATAAAAAACAACCCCCTATTACTAGGGGGTTGTAGTATTTAGAAAACTATTATTTCTGAACAGTAATCTTAATTCTAGCGTACTTCTTAGAACCGTCAGTTGCAGTTGCACGAACATAAGCTGTGCCCTTCTTAACTGCAGTTACCTTGAATGTTGCACCGGAATTGATGCTTGACTTAGAAACCTTAACAACCTTAGTATTTTCAGACTTAATTGTTAGCTTCTTAACATTAGCATTTGATGGATAAGCAGTAGCCTTTAGAGTAGCTGAGTTACCCTTCTTTGTTAGTTTAACAGATGACTTGTTGAACTTAACACTTGTTACAGGCTGCTTAACTGTTACCTTAATCTTCTTGCTTAGGCTTGTGTTATCCTTGCTTTGAGCAGTTACATAACATACACCCTTAGCAACAGCCTTGATAACACCGTTAGAGTTAACTGTAGCAATCTTCTTGTTAGATGAAGTCCAATTTACACCCTTATACTGTGATGGGATGTTTGTAGGACCTACAGTAGCCTTAACAGTTGTTGTCTTACCGGCATTTAGAGTAACACTTGTCTTGTTAACAGAGATTGAAGTAGCAACCTTCTGAACATTAACTACACACTTAACAACCATACCTGTGTTTGAAACAGCCTTGATGATTGTCTGACCACTAGCCTTAGCAGTAAATGTAGCAGTTTCTGTGCAGTATAGCTTACCTTCACTGTCATATAGACCGTTTACTGTATTAGTTGTCTGAGAAACAACACCAACTCTTGAGTTAGTTACTGACCATGTAACTGTCTTTTCAGTTGTGTAACCAGGCCAGATACTAGCAACGATGTTGAACTTCTGACCTTCCTTAACTGTTACAGTAGTCTTGTCAAGTGCCATCTTGTTAATTTCGATAACCTGACCAGGCTTTGTTGTTGGAGTTGTTTCAGAAGTTGGAACTGGAGAAGTAGTTGCTGTTGTTGAGCTTGTTGTAGCAGTTGTTGAAGATGTTGTTGCTGTTGTTGAACTTGTTGTTGCAGTTGTTGAAGAAGTAGTTGTTGGTTCAACCTTCTTTTCAGCATAAGCAACAATGTTGATGTCACCTGTTACCTTAGCAGTGATGATATAAGCATTACCACTCTTAACAGGTTCAATCTGCTGACCGTTCATTGTAGCAACGAATGTTACCATTTCATAACCTTCAACAGGTGCAATGATTGCACTATACATTGAGCCTTCTTCAACTGTCTTAGCATTATTTGTTGAAACTGCATTAGTTAGCATTGCATTAACTGCATATGTCTTTGGAGCAGTTGTACCGGTTGTACTTGTTGTTGAAGAAGTTGTTGTTGATGTTGAAGATGTTGTTGTAGGTTCTGGTGGAATTAGACTTGCATAAGCAGAAATTGTAATATCACCTGAAGCAACAACACTGATTAGATATGTGCCATCTGTGTTCTTATTAACAGGAACAATTTCACCATTTGAAACTACAACTACTGTTGAGATTTCATAACCCTTAACAGGTGAAAGAACTGCAGTATAAACTTCGTTCTTGTTAACAGTTGTAGCGTTATTATTTGTAACAACATTAGTTAGGTTGTTTGTTACCTTGAATGTAGTTCTTGGTGGAACTGTTGTTGTGCTTGTTGTTGAAGTAGTACTTATTGTTGATGAAGATGTTGTTGTAGGTTCTGGTGGAATTACATTTGCATAAGCAGAAATTGTAATATCACCTGTTGCAGGTACACTGATTAGATATGTACCATCAGCATTCTTACTTACAGGAACAACTTCGTTATTAACGATTAGAACTACTGTTGAGATTTCGTAACCCTTCATAGGGGATAGAAGTGCAGTATAAACCTTACCTTCTTCAATAGTTGTTGCACTATTGTTTGTTGTAACATTAGTTAGGTTGTTTGTTACCTTAAATGTCTTAACAGGAGGCTTAGTTGTGCTTGAAGCAGTTGTAGCACTTGTTGCTGTTGTTGCTGAAGTAGCAGTTGTAGCACTTGTGCTTGTTTCTGTTGTTGATGATGTTGTTGGTGGAATTACGATTTCGTTTGCATAAGCAGAAATTGTAATGTCACCTGTTGCAGGTACAGTTACTAGGTATGTACCATCAGCATTCTTATTAACAGGAACAACACTACCGTTTACTACTAGGATTACTGAAGAAATTTCGTAACCCTTAACAGGAGAAAGTACTGTTGTATAAACATCATTCTTTTCAATTTCTTCAACCTTGTTTGAAGAAACAACATTAGTTAGGTTGTATCTAACCTTTACCTTTTCAACAGGCTTTGTTGTACTTGTTTCAGTTGTAGAAGTTGTTGGTTTTGTTGTTGAAGATGTTGTTGTTGCTGTTGTTGAAGAAGTTGTTGTAGCAGTTGTTGATGATGATGTAGTTGTAGGGGTTGGTACAGATGTTTCCTGTTCCCATACGAATGGATTTTCAATCTTACCAAAGTTTACATAGTTAGTACCATCTACTGCACTTAGAACTTCAAATACAGCGTTAGCATAGTAGTCATAGTTTGCTTCATTAACCTTGAATGTAGCACTAATGAACTTACCCTTTGTTCTAAAGTCATATGGATTTAGAGGTGATACACCTGTAAATACAATCTTGCCCTTTGGAGCAGTGTTGCACATTAGACCAGGTAAATCTTCTCTAATATAGAATGATTTAAGTTCGATACCTGTAGTATCACTAGTTGTCTTGTTACCATAGTAGAAATAACCCTGGAAGTCTTCACAAAGTTTTTCTGTCTGGATGTAGTATGTAACTGTTACTTCATCGCCAACCTTAACATCCTTACCATTGAATGTTGTCTTTGATGGACGAGGAGCAGTAGTTGCTGTTGTTGCAGTTGTAGCAGTTGTTGCTGTAGTTGCAGTTGTTGAAGAAGTAGTTGTTGGTTCTTCTTCTGCAATAACTTCATCTCTTAGAGATGTGTCCGGATCTTTAATTACACCGTAGTCGATTAGGTAATTCATATCCTTATCATCGAAACATACAATGTAATCTTCGATAGAACCTGTACCGGCAGCAGTTACCTTAAACTTAACTGAAACAAATAGGTCTTCCTTAGAGAAGTCTAGAGTTGTCATAGAATCCTGCCAGTTAAATGTTACAACACTCTGACCAGGATAATCTTCTGTATCATCTAGGTTAGTGAATGCAGAAGTTGTTGTCTGCTTAACATATAAGTCTGTTGCCTTTAGTAGGTCATTTGAATATAGAACATAACCCTGATAGTCGCCAACTTCATAAGGAGTCTTTGCATATAGGTTATATGTGATTGTTGAACCAACCTTGCACTTAACACCATTGATGATAGCATAGTCACCTGATGGCTTTGTTGTGCTTGATGTAGTTGTAGGTTCTGTTGATGTTGAACCTTCCCATGTAAATGGATTCTTAACAACACCCTGGTTTACATAATCAGTACCATCTACTGCACTTAGGATATACATTTCTGCTTCAGCAAAATATGCACAATTAGCCTTAGTTACCTTAAATGTAGCTGTTGCAAACTGAGTCTTTGTTCTGAAATCATATGGATCGGCAAATGATGAACCTGTAAATACAACCTGACCGTCAGGATCTGTATTTACCATTGTACCAGGCATATTCTTTAGTTCAAAATTTGTAAGTTCAATACCTGATGTGTCGCCAACTGTTTTGTTACCATAGTTAAAGTAACCCTGGAAATCTTCACATAGCTTATCAGCCTGAATCATATATGTAACAGTAACTTCGTCACCAACATTTACTTCTTTACCATTGAAAGTAGTCTTTGTTGGCTGAGGAGCTGTTGTTGCAGTTGTTGAAGATGTTGTTGTAGGTTCAGGTGGAACTTCTGATGGAACAACTTCTGTTCTTACAGTAACACCGTCAAGTACAATATTACCGTAATCAATCATAATATTGTCATCTACATCATCTAAACATTCAATATAGCTTTCAATTGTACCTGTACCTGATGCAGTAACATCAAATACTACTGATACAAGCTTATCTTCTGTTGTAAAATCTACAGGATGCTGGAAGTCTGCCCAGCTGTAAGAAATAACATCTTTATCTGGGAAAGAAACTACATCATGTAAGTTATAGAAAGCAGAAGCACCATTAGTCTTGAAAGTAGCTGACTTTGGTTCTAGAAGGTCATTAGTATAGAAAACTCTACCCTGATAATCTTCTGCAGTTCTAGGAGCTTTTAGCCATACATTAAATGTAACAGTTGAACCAACTTTACACTTAACACCGTTGATGATAGCAGTATCGGAAGGTACTACTTCACCTACTGTTGTAGTTGTTGTTTCCTGTACACTGCTATTAGGCTTATTATTACTGTCTAGTAATGTTTTTGAGTTAGCATCATCAAGAACTTCATAGTTATGAGTAATTGAAGATGTACCAGCCTTAATAACTGTGAATTCTGCAGTGATATAATTTTTCTGTGAAGAAAAATCAAAATCACCGTCAACACTATATGCAGAATAGTGAACTTCACCTGCAATATTAGTGTTTGTTAGATAATTAGAAGTTGTGTTTGGCATAGTAAATGAATCTAGCTTTAGAATAGCTGAATCAAAGTTTACAACACCCTGAACTGATTCAATCTTTGAAGCAGTCTTTAGGTCAATCTTGTAAGTTACTTTTGAACCAACAGAAACTTCTTTGCCATTGATAGTTGCTTTATCTGTTGAAGCTGCACCTACGGTGAAACCTGTAACCATCATAGACATCAAGATTACAACAGATAGCACTACTGAAAGTATTTTTTTCATTGGCGTCTTTTCCTTTCTTTTTATTGTTCTTTTTTCTAAACGGCAACCTCCGAATTTCTCCGGAGGTGCCGATAGCTTATTAATTTAAGATTTTTACTTCTTAACTGTTACCTTTACTGTAGTTGACTTTCTTGAACCGTCAGCAGCAGTAAACTTAATGTTTGAAGAACCCTTCTTAAGAGCAGTTACCTTAACTGTCTTGCCTGAAGTAATCTTTGTTGCTGAAATCTTAACAGCTTTCTTGTTTGAGTTTGAAACAGTGATTGTCTTGTTATATGTATTTGAAGGAGTAACTGTTGCTTTAATATTTACTGATTTACCCTTCTTCTGTAGAGAAACTGACTTCTTAACATTTACTGTTACCTTTGTAGCCTTCTGAGCCTTAACAGTAATCTTGCATCTTGCAGTCTTGTTAGAATCCTTAGTTGTTACTGTAATGTAAGCATAACCAGGCTTCTTAGCTGTTACAACACCCTTTGCATTTACTGTAGCAACTTTGCTATTTGATGTTTTCCATGTTACTGTCTTTAGAGAAGCGTTTGATGGATAAACAGTTGCCTTTAGAGTTGTTGTCTTACCATTGTAAAGAGTCTTGCTTGTTGCATTTAGCTTAACACTTGTTACATGCTGTTTAACTGTAACCTTACATGTTGCAGAAACTGCACCAACCTTTGCAGTGATAACTGCTGAACCGGCTTTCTTAGCTGTTACAACACCGTTGTCAACTGTTGCAATTGTTTCATTTGATGAAGACCATTCTACATCATTAGTTGCAGCAGCAAGTTCAGGAGTTACTGTAGCCTTTAGAGTAAACTTAGAACCTGTGTAAACTGTCTTTGCAGTTACATCAAGCTTAACGCTTTCAGCGTCAACAGCCTGTACAGTTGTTTCTTCTGAAGACTGAACACCTTCAATTGCCTTGTAATCTTCAACATACTGTGTGCCATTTGAACCTGAAAGAATTTCTAGCTTATTAGCTACTGTCTGGTCACCTGACTTTTCAATTGAAAATTCTGCTGTGATGAAAGCTGACTTAGTAGTGTAGTCATAACCTTCGTTGATGTTAACACCACTGTAGTAAACATTGTTACTAATTGCTGTGTTAACCATAACACCCTTTTGACCGTCTGCCATTACACCGGTAACATCAGAAAGTTCAACCTTTTCTAACTTTAGACCATCTGTATATTCCAGATGACCTTGGAAGTCTTCTGCCTTACCCGGAGCTTGTAGGAAGTAAGTATAAACTACTTTCTGTCCAACATAGCAGTTTTGATTATTTACCTTTGCAGTTTCAGCTGCTGAAACTGATGTTGCTGCTACAGTGATAATAGACATTGCCATTAAAACTGTTAGTAGCAAAGATACTGACTTTTTCATAAAAATTCACATCCTAAAATTAAATTTCTCAGTACTATTATTATATAATATTCGCCCATAAAAATCTATATTAAAAGCAACAAAAAATGTTAAATTTTTATGTACGATTAGTAGTTTTGCACTACTAACTATTATCGGTTTTGTGTATTATTCCGAAACCACTTCAATACCTAGAACATCAAGACTTTCCTGATCAACCGGAGCAGGACTTTGGCTCATTAGTTCTGAGGCATTTTGTACCTTAGGGAATGCAGTAACATCTCTTAGGCTTTCAGCACCGGAAAGTAACATTGCAATTCTGTCAAGGCCGATACCCATACCACCATGTGGTGGAGCACCATACTTATATGCTTCTACTAAGAAACCAAATTTAGCTTCAATTTCTTCATCAGTAAGCTTTAGTGCCTTAAACATTTTTTGCTGAAGTTCATAATCGGTAATTCTGATTGAACCTGATGAAAGTTCTGTACCGTTAAGTGTAAGGTCATAAGCCTTAGCAACAACCTTGCCCTTATCAGTATCAAGATACTGCAAACATTCTTCCTTAGGCATTGTAAATGGATGGTGCATTGCAACCCATTCACCACTTTCTTCGTCAAATTCAAAGAATGGGAAGTCAACAATCCAAACAAACTTAAATACATCCGGAATAATATCCAGTTTTTTAGCAACTTTTAATCTTAATGCACCTAAAGTTGGAAGTACTACAGAATTCTTATCTGCAACAAATAGTACAACATCACCTTTTTCTGCACCACAAGTGCTAATAATACTATTAAATTCTTCATCTGTTAAGAATTTCTTAAAGCCACAAGATGGTTCATCATCTACCCAACGGATAAATGCAAGACCCTTAGCACCGATACCCTTAACATATTCAGTTAATTTATCTACTTCTTTTCTTGTTAATACAGATGCAGAGTTCTTTGCTACGATACAACGAACACTACCACCGTTCTTAACTGCACCGGAGAATACTCCGAAACCACAATCCTTAACAACATCGGAAACATCACAAATTTCCATACCGAAACGAACATCAGGCTTGTCAGAACCGTAACGGTTCATAGCATCGGCATATGTCATCTTTTCAAATGGTGTTTCCAAATTCTTGCCAAGAATATCCTTGAACAATCTCTTAAATAAACCTTCATTGATTTCCATAATTTCTTCCATAGAAGCAAATGAAAGTTCCATATCAATCTGTGTAAATTCCGGTTGTCTGTCAGCTCTTAAGTCTTCATCTCTGAAGCATCTTGCAAGTTGAATATATCTGTCAAAACCGGAAAGCATTAGTAACTGCTTATAAATCTGTGGTGACTGAGGTAGGGCATAGAAGCTACCCTTATGTACTCTTGATGGAACAAGGTAATCTCTTGCACCTTCAGGAGTTGACTTAATTAACATTGGTGTTTCAATTTCAATAAAGCCGTTTTCATAGAAATAGTCACGAGCAACCTTTGCAATCTTGGAACGCATAATAATGTTATCTTGTAAAGGTTTTCTTCTTAAATCAAGGTAACGATACTTTAGTCTAACATCTTCACTTGTCTTACAGTCATCAACAATTTCAAAAGGTGGTGTCTGAGCCTTTGAAAGAACTCTCAAGTCCTCAACAAGAACTTCAATATCACCTGTTTTTATGTCAGGGTTCTTAGAACTTCTTTCCTGAACTACACCTTTTGCACAAAGTACAAATTCTGCTCTGGCAGAAAAAGCCTTGTCAAAAATTTCTTTTTCTGTACTTTCATTAAAAGCTAACTGAACAACACCTGTTCTGTCACGCAAGTCAATGAAAATTAACTGTCCTAAATCTCTCTGTTTTGCAACCCAGCCACAAACAACAACTGTTTCACCTACATTGCATTCTCTTAAATCGCCACAATAATGGGTACGGCGAAGTTCTCCCATATATTCTGCCATAATTTTCTCCTACTTCTTACATCTCTGCTATTTTCTTTGTTTCAGCATCAATAAGTACATCCTGAAAATCTGAAACAAAGTCATCTAATGAAACAGTAGTTTTTTCTCCTGTTTCCATATTTTTAACTTCTGCTTTATTTTCTTCAATTTCGTTGTCACCAATAACAACTGAGAACTTAGCACCGATTTTGTCAGCAAACTTCATCTGTGGACGAAGACCTCTGCCAACAATATCGCTCTGAGCAAATAGTCCGGACTTTCTAACTTCTTCTACAATTGAGAAAGCCTTTAGCTGAGCTTTTTCTCCCATTGATGCAACATATAAGTCACAAGTTTCAGGCTTAGGAATTTCAACACCACTGTTTTCCATTAACAACAGTAGTCTTTCAATACCCATTGCACAACCAAGTGAAGGAGTGTGCTGACCACCTAATTCTTCAATTAAGCCGTCATATCGTCCACCACCACAAACTGTACCTTGTGCACCGATATTATCTGAAACAAATTCAAAAACTGTCTTTGTATAATAATCAAGACCTCTTACGATTGATGGATTAACTTCATACTTAACACCTGCAACATCAAGATAAGACTTAACGCTTTCAAAGTGTTCTTTACATTCGTCACAAAGAAAATCAATCACCTTAGGGGCATCC
>REGX01045069.1_pt1 | contig 17934 bp, 13 predicted proteins | sample 2276321 | NCBI WGS metagenome assembly REGX01 (sample SAMN08335021, study PRJNA423103) | bovine gut metagenome | biome: bovine gut metagenome; feature: rumen; material: feed digesta; isolation source: rumen digesta from from 15 high feed efficiency cows and 15 low feed... | host: Bos taurus ... | reverse complement strand
GGTTACCACAGTAATTCCAAAACTCAACTACAATATTCTGCAGATATCCGCACCAGAGGCAGTCCTGATAATGGACCGTGAGGATGCAACTTTCTCACAACCTATTGAGACAGAGGAATATGATGCAGTAGGTATGGGACCAGGAATTGGCCAGCAGGAAAGCACAGCTATCGCTCTCATCGCACAGATTAGAAGAACCCAATGTCCGATGGTGCTTGATGCCGATGCCCTCAACATCCTAGGCAATCATCGTGCCTGGATGCAGCAGCTTCCTGGTGGAATCATCATGACTCCCCACCCTAGAGAATTCGACCGACTTGCCGGAACAACTTGCAACGACAGCTATGATCGTCTGACAAAGGCTAGAGAACTGGCTGAGCATCTTCAAGCTTATATCATTCTGAAGGGACATTATTCTGCACTATGTTTCCCAGACGGACACGTGGAATTCAACCCAACCGGCAATAGCGGTATGGCAACAGCCGGAAGTGGTGATGTGCTAACTGGTATTATTACAGGATTACTCGCCCGCGGCTACAACCAGGCCGACGCAAGTAGACTTGGCATGTATATCCATGGTCTTGCAGGCGACCTCGCTGCTGAGGAAATGGGCAAGGAAAGTTTAATCGCCAGTGACATCATCCAGTATCTGCCGAAGGCTTTCAAAGCACTCTACAAATCATAGAAGAAATCTTTCTATCATAAACAACAGCCCTATAAACCCACCGTTTATAGGGCTTTTATTATAAAATAAGCAAACATAAACAATGTGAAACGACCGTTTGATGTAATGTGAAACGACCGTTTCATATAATGTCAAACGACCGTTTCACATTACATCAAACGGTCGTTTCACATTATACAAGTCCACTTAATTACACTTATATCAATACTCTCACAGTCATAAATTCCTATGCTATTAACAGAAAAAGCGGAACCCTTTGATAAGGATTCCGCCTATTTCACTTTAAATCACTAAGATTGATTTCGATTAGTCGAGCTGAGCAAGCTTGTTGTCAGAACCAAGAACGTCCTTGATCTTCTCCTCGTACATATCCTTCATATAAGCACGAGCAACCTTGCCATAACCACGTGGGTCGAACATATCTGGGTTCTTAGCCAATGTCTCACGAACACCTGCAGTGTAAGCAAGACGAGAGTCAGAGTCGATATTGATCTTGCAAACAGCACTCTTAGAAGCCTTGCGAAGCTGCTCCTCAGGGATACCTACTGCGTTTGGCAACTTACCACCATACTGGTTGATGATATCAACATAGTTCTGTGGAACTGAAGAAGAACCGTGAAGAACGATTGGGAAACCAGGAAGCTTCTCCTCGATCTCTGCGAGAACGTCGAATGCCAATGGAGGAGGAACCAAGCGACCAGTCTTAGGGTCAACTGTGCACTGCTCTGGCTTGAACTTATAAGCACCGTGAGAAGTACCGATAGAGATAGCGAGGCTATCGCAACCTGAACGCTGAGCGAACTCGATAACTTCCTCTGGCTTTGTATAGTGAGACTCCTCAGCTACAACCTCATCCTCAACACCTGCGAGAACGCCGAGCTCAGCCTCAACAGTAACGTCGAACTGATGTGCATACTCTACACACTTCTTTGTCAAAGCGATATTCTCCTCGAAAGACTTAGAAGATGCATCGATCATTACAGAAGAGAAGCCCATATCTACACAATCCTTAACGAGCTCGAAGCTATCTCCATGGTCGAGGTGGAGAACGATCTCAGGATGGCTGCAACCCAACTCCTTAGCATAAGCTACTGCACCTTCTGCCATGTAGCGAAGCAATGTTGAATTAGCATAGTTACGAGCACCCTTAGAAACCTGAAGGATAACTGGTGACTTCAACTCTGAAGAAGCCTGAATAATTGCCTGCAACTGCTCAAGATTATTGAAGTTGAATGCTGGAATAGCATAACCACCACTTACGGCTCTCTTAAACATATCACGTGTGTTTACCAAGCCTAACTCCTTAAAATTTACTGCCATAATTAATATGTTTTTAAAATTGAATAGTTTTTCATTTGATCATAACGAATGCAAATATAGATAATTCTTTCGTCTTTTACAAACGAATGAATACATTTTAGTGGTGCAAAACCGCTAAAAAGTTTTAAACCGAAATAAATAAAAAGCCGGCCAAGCTTTTTTGCTAGTTTCACTTTACAAAATAGCAATAAGCTTGACCGGCATTCTGTATAAGTCGATTTTTATTTTGTCTCAGGATCTATCACTTTCCAGATGCCTGCTGCAAGAGCACCACCTACGAATGGACCTACGATGAAAATCCAAAGATTGGTAAGTGCAGTTCCACCCTGGAACAAAGCAGGACCGATTGAACGTGCTGGATTTACAGAAGTTCCTGTATAGCGGATACAAGCCAAATGAACAAGAATCAGTGACAAGCCGATTGCCAATCCTGCAAAGTTATTGGTTGCACCATTAGTTTTTGCTGTAGCGCCAAGTACTACAAGAACAAATACACAAGTAAAGAAGATCTCTGCCAAAAGACCGCCCATTGTTGTTATTGTGCCATCGCCAAATGCCTGAAGATCATTAGCTCCTGTACCAACCATACCTGTGCTTGAAGTAATTCCAAATAAGACAGCTGCACCAATCACTGCACCAATTACCTGGAAAAGCATATACATACCTGCATCCTTAGCATTCATACGTCCGCTGAGGAATACACCAAGTGTGATAGCTGGATTGATGTGGCATCCAGAGATACCGCCAATGGTATAAGCCATACCAACTACAGCAAGACCGAAAGCCATTGCGGTTCCAACCACTGAGGCAACATTGCCATTGTCACAACCGAGGGAAACAGCTGCGCCACATCCCATTAACACGAGCACCATTGTGCCCACCATTTCTGCCAAATACTTTTTCATAATAAAATGTTTTTAATTTAATAAATTTATTTTTCTTCGTAATTAAAATATTCAAACGCTGCCTGGGACTTCGTATTGCCTTCTGCATACATTCCCAATACCACACCTGTGAATCCACCTGCCGTTTCAGTACTTACAAGGGTACAACTCTGAGTGCTTAACTCCTTAAAGGGTCCATTATCACAAGCATAGAGAAAGTGATAATTATTACCATCACTGGTGATTCTTAACTTCAATTTTCCAGTCTCTGCCCCATCCTTTATCGGGAGGAGTTCTTCACCACAATCTGCGCTCAATGTCTTTAGCCGGCATTTCACTTTCACTTTGGAGCCATCTGTACAAAGGTCGATATGTCCATCATTGATTTGATAAACAGTAAGACCGAATAATGCATCCGACATCGCACTAGGCTCTGAAATGGATTTCAGATCAATGCAGGTTTCGGCAACAATACTGGCATTTTCCTGTCGACGCCCCACAAAGGTTGGTTGATTATTATCTGTCAACGTTCCATGGGTGGTCAATGTCAACTTCTTATTGGCAAACTTATAGCTTTCCCTAATTGGATTCTGAAGATATATCCACTCGTGTCCCAGCATTCCATTCTCGAAAGTTGTCATCGACTGGCTCCTCGTAAGTTTCACTTCAGGCAATAATCGTGCCGACATCAATGTATCCACAGGATTTCCTCCATTCACAACAGGCCATTTCCCTTTTTCCCACACAACAGGAGCAAGATAAGTCTCACGTCCCAGGTGATGATAGCTGCCACCATAATTGCGGTAAGCCAAGAACACTATCCACCAGGAGCCATCGGCAGCCTGCACGAAATCGCCGTGTCCCGTACCCTGTATCTGCATCGACTGTCCTTTCATATTGCAGTTGGTTAGAATTGGGTTATCAGGATTGCCTTTATAAGGTCCATCAATTTTCTTGCTTCGCGCTATTGTGAGATGATGTGCCAGTTCGGTACCTCCTTCTGAAATCAGAAGATAGTAATAGCCATCTTTTTTGTAGATATGCGGTCCCTCAGGATACCTCCCACCTGTTCCTTGCCAAAGAGGTTTGCTATCTGTAAGCTGCTTTCCTGTCTTAGGATCTATCTCACATAGCATAATAGTATTATCGGGATTGCTCACCATATAGCACTTTCCATTTTCAAAATAGAGCGAAGGATCGATGCCCTGTTGCTGCAACCAGACAGGTTCACTCCAAGGTCCCTTTGGATCTTTGGCTGTTACCAAAAAGTTTCCTCCATTACCCACATTGGTGGTAATCATATAATATGTGCCATCGTTATACCGGATAGTTGGCGCATAAATGCCCAACCAGGAATTTGTTCCCTTCAAAGGTAATTGAGAATCACGATCGAGAACATTTCCTATTTGTTCCCAATGAACTAGATCCTTGCTATGGGAGATAGGCACCCCTGGAAAATACTCAAATGAAGAGTTTACCAAATAGAAATCATCGCCCACCCTACAAATACTAGGGTCTGGATGATAGCCTGGAATTATCGGATTTCGATAATTTTGCGCCATTGCTGCAACAGCTGCACAAGAAAAGACAATTACAGATAAAACTCTCTTCATAGATTCATATATAAGGAAACAGATTACTTCTTTATTTTGCAAAACTGGTACAAATATAATAAAAATATATTAGTGTTGTTCACAAAAAGGCAAAAAAAATGGTGTACCGCTGTACACCAACCTTGTTAACCTTAAATCTAATACTATGAAAAACACGTTGCAAAGATAGGTATTAATTCAGTTTTCACCAAACTTTCCCCTCTTGAAAGTGCAGATTTTACACTTTATTTATTAAATGTAATTCGTATTTAAGATATTTTCACTGTGTTCGTACACACTCCTTATTTATTTCCTTCCAAAATCTGTTTGAGAAGATAGGTAGCATTCTGATTTCTAGCGACTCCAGGGGTTATCAGATAGTCATAGGTTACCTGTTCACCCACTTTTATCTCAAAGCAATAATTATGGAATACAGACGGCTGTTCATCCGACATTTTAGATAGTTCCAAGTCATGGGTAGCGATTACTCCCGAAACATTTTTCTTACTGATAGCCTCTAAGAACATTCTACTGCCATTTAGTTTATCTACAGAATTCGTTCCCTTCAGAATTTCATCGAGGATTATCAGAGTCGGAACATTTTCTTTTTCTTCTGAAGAATTATCCACATACTTCAGTAGTTGCTTTAACCGAAGCAGTTCGGCATTGAAATAGCTAATGCCATGGGTTAGGTCATCGTTAGTTCTCATGCTCGAGAATAGACGGAATCTGCTAACCTTAAAACTATCAGCAAATACAGGCAATCCATTCATAGCCAAAATATAGTTCACACCTAATGCACGAAGGAAAGTACTCTTACCGGCCATATTGGCTCCTGTCACAATATAATAATTATGATCAACTATTGTAAAATCGTTTTTACGGGCATTCTTTCCAAGGAAAGGATGATAGACACCTCTAGCCTCATAAACCAACGTAGCAGCATCCACAACTTCAGCCTCAACAGCCTCTGGATGATTAAACTTCATAGTCGCCATAGAAACCAACACATCCATCTCGGTAACAGCTTCTATCCACGCACCCATCTTGTCGATATACATGGATTGCCACTTTGCAAACTTTCTCACAAGAAACAAATCGTTCAATCCAAAGATATTAAACAATAACAATCCAGCAATATTATTGCGGCTATCCAGACTATGCAAAATACCATTTAACTTAGCAAAAGACAACTCCGCCCCATCTAACATCACTTGGATATGTTTGACTACTGCAACATTCTCCTTATCAGAAGGCTGTTCAAGTGCTATTATCAAATTTATCAAATGGATATAAGCCTGTAATTGTTCCTTTAGTTTCCCGACAACATCATTCATTCTTTTAATCGTACCCATACATCCCATGAACACAACAAAAAAATTGGCAACGCCCCACCATGTTGGAAGTGCTGAGCTTATCAGTCCTAAATACGAAAGAACTATGCTTCCAACAAAGCCAATGATATCCACCCATCCGATGATAAAGGAAATTGGAGAGGAGAAAAAATCTGGTAGTTTCAACCCTGAAACCTTTTTCATTGCTTCTTCCACACTATCAGAATCAACGACACGAAGTGCCCCTTCTGCCTTAAATTTAGCAAGGAAATCTTCTTGAGTAGATAAATAATTAATTGCATCTACACGCTGGAAAGAAAAATGATTAAGAGAAGAAAGCATCTGGGCCAATCGCTTACCACCTCTCGAGGTAACAATTCTGGAGATTCGATGATAAAGAGAACCTTTTCCAAAAACATCAAGATCGTAGGAGAACTCGTGTTTCATGTCCTGAAACCGCTCACCATCATCCAATAAAGAGAAATCACCAGCTACATATTTCAACTCTGTTTCATAAACTTTCAAGAGAGCAGATTGGTCAGCAATCAGCCGATCATTCTTACGATCCAAGTTCCGCACGCAAGCATAAACCAACATCGCGGCCACAGAAACCAGCCACCAGTTGCTGCCCAATGTATGGGTGAAATACAAATAAATAAAAAGAATCGCCAATAGGAAAGTGACAATTTCTGCAAGGATAAACCATTTACATTTACCCTTCAGTGCCACTAAACCTGCGGCGATTACATCCACCTTACCCTTGTAATATCTCTCTAAATTTTCCATACGGCAAAGTTAGCAAGAATTTACAAGCTAAGAAATGTTATAGCGAGACTTTAACTCCAAATACTTATTGATAACATCTATTGACAAGTTTTCTGGTGTTGTCAGCAAACTGAATATGCCATGCTGACGAAGTGTGGAAACTATCAGTCGCTGTTCCCATGCCATCTTCTCAGCAATAACATGCTGATAATACTCTTCTGTCGTTTCAGGCTGCTCTTTCAAATATGACTTTAACTCGTCATCCAGGAAGAATACCACTAGCAAACGATGATGATGACTCAACTGAATGAGATAAGGTAACTGACGCTTCATACTCACTAAATTAGAAAAGTTAGTATAAAGAACCACCAGCGAACGCTTACTTACCAGTTTGCTAAAGTAAACCGACATTGCAGAGAAATCGCTTTCACCGAAATTAGAGGTCTGATTATACAACATCTCAAGAATACTCTGAAGATGTCCAGGACGTGAAGAAGCAGGAAGGAAGGAGTCGAAACTACCACTAAACGTTGCTAATCCAGCCTTATCTTCCTTATTCATCGCTACATAACTGAGCACCAAAGAAGCATTGATAGCATAGTCGAGCAAGGTCATCCCATTGAAAGCCTGCTGCATCACCCTTCCTTTATCAATTACATTGAAGATATGCTGTGATCGTTCACTTTGATAAACGTTTATCATCAATTGGTTTCTGCGGGCAGTTGCCTTCCAATTTATAGTACGATAGTCATCTCCATACACATAATCCTTTATTTGCTCAAACTCCGTCTGGTTACCAGCTCTTCTGATTCGTTTGATACCAAGGTCAGTTAGGTTATTGCTAATAGCAAGCAGTTCATACTTATTCAGCATCAGATAAGAAGGATAAACCTTCACATCCGAATCGTCACCAAGCGTAAACCGTCGCTGAACCAATTTCAATCCAACACTTGTGAATACACGGATCTTTCCAAAAGAATAAACACCACGCTTCACAGGTCGGAGTTTATAGAGAATATTTTTTCCCTCAAGTTTATGTAAGGATAATGAGAAAAGCACATCCCGTCGCTGAAAAGCTACAGGAATCTCATCGATTACCTCTACCTTAACGGGGAACCAATAATTATTCTCCACACGAATTCTCACCTCATTCTCGTCACCATTCGAAAAACGCTTTGACATTATCCTTGATGCTTCCATACCCTTTTGGGAATAAAGCAGCACACTTTCCAGCAGCCAATCCAAGAAAACCAGCAATAGAAGTACCTTACCCACCGTGAACAACAGTGGGATAGCAAAACCGGCAGCAAGAAGGACTACTGTAACTATGAGAATGAAATAAAAACGATAAGTGAGAAACATTACTTCGGAACTTCTACTTTATCAATCAGGCGCTTGGCAACTTTCGTGGTTGTATAACCCTCCATCTCAGCCTCAGCACTAAGCACCAAACGATGCTGAAGAATACTTGGGGTAACAAACTTGATATCATCTGGGGTAACAAAATCTCGTCCCTGCAGAAGAGCATACGCCTTGGATGCCTGTAACATTGCTACCGATGCACGCGGAGAAGCTCCCAGATAAATGGCCTTACTATCTCTTGTCTGTGCTACTATCTGTGCAATATATCTTAGTAAAGACTCATCAACAATTACGTGCTCTAACTCTGCGCGAAGTGACATCAGTTCTTCCTTGGTTATAACAGGAGCTACTTCCTTTAACTTTGTAAACTCAGAAACAGCCTGATGGCGCCTCAAGATTGATACTTCCTCTTCTACGGATGGATACCCCATCGTAATTTTCATTAGAAAACGGTCGAGCTGCGCCTCTGGAAGCTTATAAGTTCCTTCTTGCTCTACAGGATTCTGTGTTGCTATCACTGTGAAGATGTCATCCATGGCATATGTATATCCATCGACCGTAGCCTGACGCTCCTCCATTACCTCAAACAAAGCTGCTTGGGTTTTAGCTGGAGCACGATTGATTTCATCCACCAAAACAACATCAGCAAATACCGGACCTTTGTGAAACTCGAACTCAGTATTCTTCATATTGAACACACTTGTACCCAACACATCACTAGGCATCAAGTCTGGGGTAAACTGAATTCTATTGAATTTAGCATTAATCAATTTTGATACAAGACGGGCAAGCAAAGTCTTTGCAACACCAGGCACGCCCTCAATCAAGACATGACCGTTAGCAAGAATACAAGTAAGAATAAGGTCTACAGCCTCATCCTGCCCCACTATCACCTGAGAGATTTGCTCTCTAATTTTCTGTATCTTTTCCGAAAATACGGACAAGTCTAATCTTTGTTCTTCCATTATCTGATTGCTTTTAATATTCTGTTCATTTTATCTATATAGTCTCTCATCTCGTCACTAGTGATATCCGTTTTCAAATAGGACACATAACGAAGTTCCTTGATGAAAGCTGCTATTTTTTTCTTTTCTATTCCACTCTTTTCTGATAGAGTACGGCTGATATTCTCGTCGTCTTTTATATCACGGACATCCAATCCAAACTGTCTATAGATCTCATCTACAAAGAAAGAATATTTTTTCTGGACCAAATCGGTTGTTGCCTTTCGATGATAATAAACTGATCCTATCAACTTCACGAACTCAAGTGACTTGTTTTCTGACTTCTCTACGACAGGGATGACTCTCTGACGTCGACGAGCAGTGAAAATCATGAACAAAAGAACTCCTAATAGAAATGTGTAAATAGCCCATCGAAGAGGTGGGCGCTTCAAAAATTCATCTAATGGAGAGACTGTACCATCAAGTTCTTCTGTATTTGAGTCTTTCATATTTATTCTCACCAATGGTTTATCACCCATCAATGACATCATTCGCATCAGTAAGTGCTGGGTACTACTATCCAATATGCCATAATTGGTAAAGAGCAATGGTGTTCCACAATATAAAATCTCACCTTTTCCATATTTCTCAGAAATAAGTAGAGGCGCAAGAACCCTTACCTGGGAATCCTGGGAATTATCATACCCTAACGCTTCCGAATAAGATGAAACTGCAGTGTCTACTCCAATTTCATCGTCCAAATGCGTGACCATAGTAGACAACAATGTATCAACATGGTAGCCCGAATCTACGCCCAAATCAGAAGAAACCAACGAAGAATATATTCTATAACTTTGCGTAGGGAATCCTCTTCCCTTCCATTGCAACGTATCAAAGAGTTCTGTAGAATCTGACTTCAGAACCAAACTCCTTAAGTTTACATCCTGACTAGGAACATAATAAAAGCCAACATGCAAAGTTTTTTTGTATGCACTATCAGTAATATAGCGATTAGAAGCTAGCAAAATACGACTGCCTTGCTTTGCTAATTTTGCTAATGCAGAAATATCAACTTTCGTTAGTTCTTCATTTAGACATATTATGTAATTCTGGACTTTTCCTTTATTTTCCCTACTCTCCTGGTAAATGGTTTTTCTACTGACTCTATACCCCTTTGACATAGTAAGCTTCATGACACTATCAAAGACATAACAGCCAAAAGGATTTTTATCCTCAGTATGATAGGTAGGTTCCCAATTAAATGGTTGAGGAGCGGTGACTTGAACCAAAACACCCAAGCCAAAAATGAGAACAATGATTAAAACAAAAATCTTATTTGCTTTCATTGACCTCCTCCTCTCTCTATATTTTTCTGACTGTTTTGCATCCACTCACACAGTTGCCTATCTGCATTAAAATTTCCAAACCTTATCTTCAGAAAGTTGTTTGTGAACATTCGGAATTCCTGTGTTTTAACTTCATAAGTGTACTGTGTTGGGGTCTTGTAGATTTGCCAATCTATCTTGCCATTATCACTCAGCCATTTCAGAGTCTGCAGATAGATGAGGCGTACTGCTTCACGATAATTTTCAGATGCTAGAGCCTTTCTGATTTCATTGGAAAAATCCACGCCATAAATAGTATCTTCAGTTACATCATAATCAACGGTGGTCTTTCGAGAAAATCCAAAGAATTCAGGATGTTTCTTATAGATAAAGAGAACTATAAGAAGAATAACAATAATAGCAACTACTATCCAGATAACCTCACCATAGTCTGCGTAGAATTTTCCCAGTCCCAAATCTACGGAGAAAATTCTATTTAACAGCTCAGAAAGCCTTTCTGTGAAATTCGTTTTCCGAGGCATCAGTTCACGACTATAGTCGTAATCGGAATTTTCCTGCCATGTTTTTATGATTGCAGGATTCAGACTCAACGTGTCAACTGGATTTATCATTCTTTTCAGAGATTATCAAAATTATCAATTTCAGATGATGAAGACTTCGGCATATAGCGATAAGGAACTTCTTTTTCTTTAGCGTAAACTTCCACTTTCTTAATTTCTTCTGCTACTTTTTCTTCATCTGAAATATTTCCCTTTTCCTCAAAGTTCTCAACATCATCCTCAATACTAACAGAATCAAGTGACTCTGCTGTATGACCATATTGGTAAGAAAGTGCAACAAGACTAATTACGATTACAAAATACATACCAAGAGTTGTCATGATTCCCATAAAGAAACCGAAGATATAATAACCAACAGTTGCTAAAGTAGACATTTCCGCATCACTAGACAGTAAAAAGGCTTTTACTCTTATCACTATTTCGAAAGGAATAGCAAATAAGATCATTAAGACATCGGATAAGAAAGTTATGACAATTCCCATCCCAAGCATTCCCCAAAAAGTATTCCATCCATAGGATAAGCCTTTTGAGTAAGAAGACGTAATAGACTCACCACTAAAGATATAGGTTGGAAGAATAAGTCGACCGCATACGAGAAAAATAAATATGCCAAGCAAAAGTGGTATTAATAAAAATCCAGAAATAAGAACACCAAAAAACAGACATAATAGAGATATTCCTATAAAAGTGGCTACTGTCACAAGACCATAAATTAATAATTTTGAAATATTCCTATCGAAATATGGTCGTATATCCTTAAACACCACACCTTCTAATCCTTCCTCTCTATCATTATATAATTGAATAAGAGAAAACACCATAGTATAAAGAATCAAATAACTCACATATCCAGGTAAAGCAGTCAATCCTATACCCAAATTATACATAGGATTGGCATCTATTGATTGGATGAAAGCATCAGGATTATTTATATTACCAAAGAGCTGACTATACATATCACCCACAAATCCCAATCCAAAGCCTGAGATGACAGCAAATGGCATCATCGAATAAAACAGATACTTCATCAGAACTTTTGAATTCTGATTGATAAAGTCAAAAGTATCGCTAAATTTCTCGCTAAAAGTTCGAACCTCGTAAAATTTTATTTTTCTAGTTATCATTTTCCTTTTGTATTAATTGTTTGTGACGTACATAAGGTAACACTATAAAGTATCCAATAATAAATATTAGCGACAGAATTATAACCATCACTCGAATTGCATTTGGAGTTTCGGTATGACGCGTAACAAAACCCTCGATAAAACCTGCACAAATAAATACGGGAACTAAGCCCACTATAATTTTAAGGCCTCGCTTTGCTCCTCTTTGGAAAGAAACCAAACGAGAATAAGTTCCAGGGAAAAGCCACCCATTACCCATTGCCAATCCTGCAGCTCCCGAAATTATCAAGGCAGAAATCTCGAGAGTGCCATGTTGAAAAACAGTAAGCAGAGATTCTCCCAACAAACCATGCTGATAAAATAAGGTTTCAAAGCACCCCAACATTATGGAGTTATTAAAAATCGATATTCCAACTGCGATACTAGTCAACAACCCTTTAGCAAACATTTGGAACGAAACACCAACATTGTTTATGGTTATACCCAAAAACATAGGCAATTCGTCTTTTGAACCATAAATACCCATCGGGACACCCTTTTCTATATTCTCAAGTGTCATATCCACATAGGCATCAGAAAGAATAATACGACAAAATTCTGGATTCAATAGTTGTGACACAATGCCTATAACAAAACTAATAACAAATAAGAGCATCGACACTCTTAGCAAGTTGCGGTTATCATACATCGTCAAAGGCACCTCGTGTGTCCAGAATGTTATCAAACGACTCCACTTCTCTTGTTTGTTCTTATATAGATTGTTATGGAGTGATGAAGCCAGATTATTTAAATAGATCGTAATTCTGGATTTCGGATAATGTGTTTGGGCAAAAGACAAGTCAGTTGTCAAGTCAACATAGGTATCTGCCAGTTCATCAGGATTCACTGATGAAATATCTTCTAGCAGTTCTTCTGTGGCTTGCCATTTTTCAATATTATTTCGTATAAAAGTTATCTCTTTCACAGTAATTCAATGTGATTAATCCCATTTTTGTGCAAATCAAGGACAAAAGTAAGAATTTTATATTATATTTGCAAAGAAATTACAAATTATCTTCTAAGAAGTATGTCACAATCTAATATTATAACAAGTCAATTTGTGAAGATAGACCAATCACCAGCTGGTATTGGTAACCGTATTCTCGCACGCATTATTGATAGTATAGTCCAAACTATATATCTCATATCAATGCTATTCCTATTTAGATTTTTGATTTCAAGTTCTACAATTGGAAATATTATTGAGTTTATTGTCTTATTCTGTCCTATTGCATTCTACTCTTTCCTATGCGAAACTTTCAATAACGGACAATCGCTTGGAAAATATATTATGAAGATCAGAGTAGTCAAGAAAGATGGAACTCAACCTGGCATTGGTGATTTATTTATGCGTTGGATTCTTGAACTTATCGATATCGGCTTTAGCTGTATCGGAATCATTCCTATTATGATTACCAAGAATTCCCAGCGCTTCGGCGATCTGGCTGCTGGAACTATGGTCATCAAGATTGCCGACTACAAGAAAATCCGCGTGTCTTTGGATGAGTTCTTTTATGCAAGAAAGGATTACACACCAATGTATCCAGAAGTAGAGAATCTTTCTTTTGGACAAATGGAAGTGATCCAGAAAGTGATTGACGGCGATTATGATTACGAAATGGTGGAAACCCTTACCGAGAAAGTGAAGAAAGTAATGGGTATAGAAAAAATAAAGAACCGCAATCCGATGGAATTTCTGACTACGGTTCTTCATGATTATCAATTTTTGTCTATGGAACTAATATAGCACCTTCTTGTTTCTTGCCATCCATCATTATTTTCAGAGGCTTCTCAAATCTTACATGCCTTACATATTCTGTTTCCTCTACAGCAGGCATACTGTCGAGTAAGGCTTTGTTTATGAGTCCACCCTCTCCTGGGAGATTGGTATCTATCGTAAAATAGCCTACTCCAAAACTAGTAAGGTTCTGGAAGAAATGGGTTCCCTGACTTGGGTCCACTCGATAATTCTTCAGAGCAACTTCCACAATCACCTTGGCTGCACTTATATGTGGCCATTTCACAGGTACTCCCAAATACTGGTCGCTCGATCCCCAACGTCCTGGTCCTATAAGTACATAGTTTTTATTTTCATTCAGGAACTTGCGGTTGATACGCTCTACATCGTCGGCAACATAGAAGTTGTTCATCGCCGAGAAATTATCGTCGTATTTTACATAAACCACATCTTGAACTTCCTCACTGATGCCATGTCCTAATGAATTATGCGAACGCAGCAAACATTCCTCATCAGGAACAGCCTTCACGTCTTCTTCCAACATTTCCTTACTATCAACAATCGGACGAATCTGGAGTAGATAGAATTCTCCTGTTCGATCATCGTTCAAATTGCAAGCAAACTCAATTTCCACAGGACGGCGCATAGCCTCTGATCCATATTTCATCGACATTTGAAGTATTTCGGGAAGAGGGAATACTTTCTGATTGAGAACACCATCAAAGGTGATAACCTTTCGGCCTACCTCCTGAACACCGGGATGAAGCATATTATCATAAGGATCGAATGTAGAAGCCAGATAGGTTAAAGAACCATCTCCGGCTCCTTGTTTTACTCTTACTCTGAGGATATTAAATCCATCATCTACCTTGATATCATCCTCGGAATGCTTCATGTCGAGAGCATAAAAGCTAGTCTGCGTGTCGCTGAGGGCTATTTCAAGTTCACTTGTCTGCATCACCTGAGTGGGATGATAAGGACATACACGAAGGGTCTGTCCGCCATCGACAATATATTTTCCTAATCCGACAGCAAGACTGGCAATGCCTTCCTCTGCAGTCTCATCACCTACAGGATAGTAGTTGAGTGAACGAAGTACTCCACTGAAATTTGGATAAAAACGGTCGCCATACTCCTTACCCACCACCTGCTGCAGAATCACAGCCATTTTTTCTTGATCAATGACATTGCTGGTAGCGGTCATGTAAGCTTTTGAATCCTTATAGTAAACAGAAGCATACACTCCCTTAATAGCACTCGCCAATAATTTCAGCATCAAATACTTATCATCAAGATAAGGAATCATATAAGTAGAATAGATTCCTGCAAATGGCTGATAATGACTATCTTCGAGCAAGGAACTAGATCGGATAGCAATCGGACTTCGGGTTGCCTCGAAGAAAGTGAAAAAGTCGGCAATCAACGAGTCGGGCAACTGAGCTCTAAGAAAATGCTGCAGTATTTCTTCATCACTTGCATCACTCAGGGCTATCTGATAGAGATTATTGCTCTCCATAAACTCATCAAAGATGTCGGTACAGAGAACAACGGTCTTTGGTATCTGTACACGAGCATTCTCATACTGATTGAAATCAGGATGACGCTTGATAACATTATCGAGAAATGCCAGACCACGGCCTTTTCCACCCAAGGATCCCTCACCTATGCGGGCAAAATGAGCATATTTATCGAATTTCATACGATCGAAGACAGCCACAACTCCGATATTCTTCATATGACGATACTGTACGATCGCATCAAAGATAATCTGTCGGTGGGCATCAACATCCTGTAATTTATGCCAGGTTACATTCTTCAAGAAAGCCGACACTGGAAAAATGGCTCTCGCCGACAGCCATCTACTCATATGATTCCTACTAACATGATAGAGCATAGAATCATTTGGTATCTTAAAGATGTTATCCTGAAGTTCCTTGAGGGAGTGAACTCGAAGAATCTCCTCGTGGGTACTAGGGTCACGAAAGATGAAATCACCAAAGCCCATATGCTCCTCCAACATCTTTCGAAGATCTACATTTAGTTTCTTCGAATTCTTATCAACAAACAAGAAACCTCCCCCTTCGGCTTTCTTTCGGTTTTCAGACTCAGAACTTTCCATGATAAGAGGTAGATATTCGTCTTCCTGACGAATCGCTGTTAACAATTTGAGTCCAGCCTCAGGGTCCTTTTCCTCCGATATTTTCTTTCCAATTTCGTAAGGCTCATCGGGAGTTACATTGTGCATCGGGAATCGCACATCGCTGATAATACCTAAGCAGTTGTTCTTATACTTATGATAAATTGCGAGTGCCTCCTCATAAGTTCTGGCAAGCATCACCTTTGGACGGCCTCGCATACGGAGAGTAGCTGCGTGCTTATTTAGAGCTTCGGTTGCAAAGTTCTGACTCTGCTTCAAAATATAGCTATAAAGATTCGGCAAAATACTACTATAGAAACGAATACTATCCTCGACAAGTAATATCATCTGAACACCTGCCTCCTCGATGTCGTGTTCTATATTCATCCTGTCCTCTATCAGTTTGATAATAGAAAGTATTAGATTAGTATTTCCTAACCAGCAGAATACATAGTCAAAAATACTGAGATCCTCATTCTGCATACGCTTGGTAATACCATGCGAGAAAGGGGTAAGTACCACACAAGGTATTTGTGGAAAATCGCACTTGATGCTGCGTGCCACATCAAAAGCATCATTGTCGGCATTACCAGGCATACAAATTACTAGGTCAACATCCACAGACTCCAACACCTTAGCAGCTTCTTCTGTAGTAGAAACTTGTGTGAAGGTTGGCGGATAGCGGAGTCCAAGTTCCATATATTCGTTGTAAATCTTCTCCTCTATGCGACCATCGTCCTCAAGCATAAAGGCATCATAAGGATTTGCAACAATCAATACATTATAAATTCGACGCATCATGAGATTAACAAATGACACATCTTTCAGGTAGAATTTATTCCATTCCTGAGGTATTTTATTTTCCATTTTCTTCTGGTTTATAACGCAAAGATACTGATTTTCCGTCATTTACTTGCATTTTTAAGATAAAAATACTATATTTGCAAAGTTGTCATTGGTCATTTTCTGATTTAGCGATCAATCTTTAACCTTTTTACCAATGACAAATAATGATTATGAAGTTTATAAAAATTGTTTTATTAGTCATAGCGGTATTATGTGCTTTGCCGAATTTTGCGCAACAGCATCAGAAAGGAAAGGCTACCTATTATTCAAAAAAAGCTACTGGTGCGAAAACTGCCAGCGGCGAGAAACTTCATCACGATAGTCTTACATGTGCTCATCGTTTTTATCCTTTTGGCACTTTTCTTAAGGTTACCAACCTTGCTAATGACAAAAGTGTTGTAGTAAAGGTTACTGACCGAGGACCCTTTGGCAGAGGAAAGATTATTGATCTTTCCTGGGGCGCAGCCAAGGAAATTGGTATGCTTGCTCAAGGAGTGGCATCTGTAAAGGTCGAGGTTATTGACACACCAATACCTATGCGACCTTCTGACGAATATGAACTTCCGCTTGTTGATTTCGAAGTTGCTGAAGCAGGATACAGCTTCATCGACGAATGGAAGGAGCGAGAAATCGAACAGCAAGCAAAGCAACACAAAGTTACTCCTAAGAAAACTGTTCAACCTAAAACTAAGGATAACAAGGTTAAACCAACAATAGCTAACCATACCCAACCAAAGACGGTTGAGAAAAAAGAGGAAAAGAAGACAAATAGTTGGCGAAATGTTTTTGACAAGATAAAGAACTGGGGCGAAGATCTTTTCTAGATTAAATAATCCATAGAAACATTTAATAAAAAAGTTTGGAAATTAGCAGCAGCATTCTTGATTTAAGCAACAGATTTCCAAATAAGCACAAATGTACTGATGGGAAATTAACAGCAAACTATCATCCCACCAGTATGCTGTATATCTAGCAATTATCATAGTGTATTTACAATATTACTGCTATACAATCAGCAGACATCAAGAGCATAAAGAATACGTGTTTTGTCCTCTATTAGGGGCAGCATTATCCTCAACAAGGGGCTATTTCACACACTTTAAGGAGGAATATCAAATGCTAGCAAGCACGCTGGTAGAATTAATTTAGTGTTTACTTAATTTTCATATGGATAAAATAGGCGCAATATCACCCTGTAACTACTCAGCACCCTCCCCATAAATATCTCGTTAATAATTTCTAAACTTGATTTTGTCTG
>REGX01393260.1_pt1 | contig 17992 bp, 19 predicted proteins | sample 2276321 | NCBI WGS metagenome assembly REGX01 (sample SAMN08335021, study PRJNA423103) | bovine gut metagenome | biome: bovine gut metagenome; feature: rumen; material: feed digesta; isolation source: rumen digesta from from 15 high feed efficiency cows and 15 low feed... | host: Bos taurus ... | reverse complement strand
GAGCACGTGATTTGTAATCTCGGGGTCGTTGGTTCGAATCCGACAAGAGGCTCAAAAAGGAGAACGTTTTCGTTCTCCTTTTTTGTTTTAACTTCTACAGATTGCACGAAAAATCATGAATCAAAATTCTCACGGATTATCGTTCATCGATTGTGCAGTGTATGTAGTGGGAGTAAAAAAATCCTTAAATTGAGGATATTTCTAAATAGTTTTTGTAATTTTGCATTTTAAATAATATAGACATGATAAATCCTATTGTTATAGCTCAAGCAAGAGCTTTCGCTCGTCAGGACGGCACCTTCTTAGGTCTGCTCTGGCTCGTTGGTTTCCTTTGTACTGTAGAGGGAGCTCATGAACCAGCATTGGGCTTGATCAGCAATATTGTTACACTTGGAACACCTTTCTTCGTAGGATGGCGCCTGAAGAAATTTCGCGACGAAGCACTCGACGGCAAGATCTCTTTCCGCCGTGCTTTCTTCTATTGCTTTGACACTTTCTTCTATGCTACCCTGCTGATGACTGTACTGCAATTCCTATACTTCAAATATGTTAATCTAGCTGGATTTACAAGCATGTATCTTGGCTTATTCCAGCAGGTAGCAAAGGCATACAATATGTCTGCCGCAGAGGTAAAGACGGTAGTAGATGCCTTCTCAATGATGAAGCCTTTGGCATGGGCTGCGCTCTTTATGCTCTATGAGCTGATAGCTGGCGTATGCCTCTCGCCTATCATTGCCGCTATTATGAAGCGCAATTTTGCAGTAATCAAGGAAGACAAGAACGAACCATCAGAACTTTAAATCAGAAACAATAATAGAATATGAATATATCAGTAGTTGTACCTCTGTTCAACGAGGCTGAGTCTCTTCCTGAACTCCACGCTTGGATCAAGCGTGTGATGAAGGAAAATAACTACACATACGAAATCATCTTTGTTAACGACGGTTCTACCGACGACTCATGGAAAGTAATTGAGAATCTGAGCAAACAAGACGAAAATGTAAAGGGTATCAAATTCCGTCGCAACTACGGCAAGAGTCCTGCGCTTTACTGCGGATTCAAAGCTGCCGAGGGTGACGTGGTAATTACCATGGATGCTGACCTTCAGGATTCTCCTGACGAGATACCAGAACTTTACAAGATGATCACGATCGATGGTTATGACTTGGTATCTGGCTACAAGCAGAAAAGATACGACCCACTGAGCAAGACTATTCCTACCAAGCTCTTCAATGCTACTGCACGCAAGATTTCAGGTGTGCACAATCTGCACGACTTCAACTGCGGACTTAAGGCATACAAGAAAGAGGTAGTAAAGAATATAGAGGTATATGGCGAGATGCATCGCTATATTCCATTCCTGGCCAAGAATGCAGGTTTTGACAAGATCGGCGAGAAGGTGGTACATCATCAGGCTCGTAAATACGGTACATCGAAGTTTGGTATCAACCGTTTCTTCAATGGCTACCTCGACTTGCTCACCCTCTGGTTTCTTACCCACTATGGCAAGAAGCCTATGCATGTATTCGGCTTTATCGGCAGCATGATATTCTTTGTCGGATTTATAGCTATGTGCTGGCTTATCATCGATAAGTGTATTGCGCTGTATCATGGCATTTATGGTGATTTGCTGGCCGATCATGCCAGCTTCTACATCGCCATTACAGGTATGCTACTGGGCAGTCAGTTCTTTCTTGCAGGATTTATCGGCGACTTGATCTCACGACAGAATCCTAGAAGAAACGATTATCAGATTGAAAAGGAAATCAGAATAGAATACTAATGGTCAAGGCTTTTAAGATATTGTTTGTCCTGATAGTGGGAATGAGCATGATGGCATGTTCATCCTACGACTGCTCGCTCTACAACCAGACAATGGTATGTCTGAAGTTTACAGTGGGCGATAAGAATTCCATACTCACTGATACACTGTCGATTTCGACAAGAAGGAGCGATGGCAGTGACACGCTGCTCATCAACCGCATAGTCAAGCAAGACAGCACCAGTTTCCCTATGAGCTACAAGCAAGACGAGGATGTGTTCTATCTTGACATGACAGATACCACAGGTCTGAAATACAGAGACACCGTATGGGTAAGCAAGACCAATGAAATGCACTTTGAATCAGTAGATTGTGAGGCAAGCTACTTCCATACTATCCAGGAAGTAAGATCTACCCATAAAACCATCGACAAGATCATTATCAATAATAAAGAAATAAATTACGATGCAGGCAAGCCACATCTCATCATACATTTCTTCGAGCACGAGTAAGATCATCGTGCTGCTGATGCTGCTGATACCTGTGCATGCTATGGCACAGAAACACCGCATATTTGCAGAGAAGAACGATTCTACCCCGCTATTCAACGGCGTAGCTGTATGGGTGGACCTTGTAGGCGCAGGACAGATGATGCTGAGCGATTACGGCCAATACGAGGCAGGTATCAGCATCAATCTGAAAGACAGATACTATCCTACTTTTGAAATGGGATATGGTAAATGCGAGGCTGTAGACTCTACTACCAATTTGAAATTTACCACTCAGGCACCTTATTTCAAAATAGGCTGCGATTTTAATTTGCTAAAAAACAAGCATGATATCTATCGCCTTTACGGAGGACTTAGATACGCATTCACATCTTATAAATATGATGTCGAGGCTATTAACCCAATCATCGACCCTGTATGGGGAGGTGAGGCCACATTCTCTTCGACCGACAACTCTGCCTATCAGCACTGGATGGAAGCTGTATTCGGATTAGATGCCAAAATAGCTGGTCCACTGTATTTAGGATGGAGTGTAAGGTACAGACGCAGACTATTCCACAAAGATGGTAATTCGGGTAATACATACTACATACCGGGATATGGAAGAGCTGGCGGAAGCAGACTTGGAGCGACATTTAACGTAATATTCAAATTATGAAGAACAAGAAATTACTCTGGCAAATTCCGTTTTTGCTGTTTCTGATTGTGGGAACAGTATGGGTGATACGTGGACAGGAATCTACACCCTATCAGCACAATACGGGCTTTGTTTTTGGTACGGTATACAACGTAACCTATGAGAGCAATGACGACTTGCAGAAAGAGATTGAAGCTGAACTGAAAAAAGTAGACAATTCACTGTCTATGTTCAACAAGAAATCTACCATTTCACTTGTCAACAACAATAAATTGACCGAAGTTTACAGAGATACTATGTTTGTCAAGATTGTATCGCTGGCCAAGGCTATTTCTGAGGAGACAGAAGGTAATTTCGACATTACTGTAGCTCCATTGGTCAATGCATGGGGCTTTGGATTCAAGAACGGTCAGACACCCGACAAGCATACCATAGACAGTATCAAGACATTCGTTGGATATCAGAAGATTGGCTTTGACGAAGAAAAAGGTACTATCATGAAGAAAGACCCACGCGTGATGCTCGACTGTTCGGCCATCGCCAAAGGATTTGGAAGTGATGTAGTAGCCAACTATCTGCGAAGCAAAGGCATCAAGAACTTTATGGTGGAAATAGGCGGAGAAGTAGTAACATGCGGACTTAGCGAGAAGCGAGTACCATGGAAGATTGGAGTAACCAAGCCATCCGACGAGAAACTGAATACCACCCAGGAAATACAAACCGTACTCAACGTAACCAACAAGGCTATGGCGACAAGCGGAAACTATAGAAACTTTTATTACAAAGGCGGAAAGAAATACGCGCATACCATCGACCCTAAAACGGGCTATCCAGTACAGCACAACATTCTGTCGTCTACTGTATTAGCCGACGACTGTGCAAGGGCTGACGCCTATGCTACATCGTTCATGGTATCAGGTCTGGAAGGTGCCAAGAAAACACTGGAAAAGCATCCAGAGCTGATGGCCTATTTCATCTACGACAACAACGGAAAGATGGACGTGTGGTTCTCGCCTGAACTCAAAAAGAAAATACTAAAGTAAGTGGCTGAAGATAGATTATACGACAATTTGCTGTCGCTTCCTCTCTTCCAGGGTATGAGCAGAAGCGACCTGGCATTAGTTGCTGGTCAAACGCTTTTTGACTTCCGTAAGTATAATGACGGCAAGCTCATCGCCAAGGAAGGTGATGCATGCCGAGGTTTCTATTTCCTGCTGAAAGGCAAACTGACAGTAGAATCGGCATCTGATGACTACGCTTATCGTGTAGTCGAGGATATCAACGCCCCAGAAGTAGTACAACCTGAACATCTTTTCGGATTAAAACAGCGCTACACTCGCACCTACATTACCAAGGGTGAATGCAACGTGCTCTTCCTCAACAAGACTGAGGTGATGAAACTTGCATCGCAATATGATATTTTCCGACTGAACCTGCTCAATATCATCTCTACACAGACACAGAAAGCCAATCACCGAGTATGGAGAATGGTACCTGAAGACCTGAGAAAACACGTCATCAGATTCTTTGAAAGTCACAGTGTAAGACCTGCAGGCGACAAGATGTTTTACATCAAAATGAACCGTCTGGCACAGGAAGTAAACGACAGTAGACTAGACGTTTCAAAAGCCCTGAACGAGATGCAGGAAGAAGGTTTGCTGGAACTTTACAGAGGCCGAATACATATACCTGCTCTGGAAAAATTACTCATGTAGTCTTCATCCCATTGAGGCTGCTTAAAAGTAGAATAAAAGAATAAGAGAATTATCGCTTCGCTTAGTATAATAGCCAAATGCCTAAAATATCAGAAGTCTACGCTAATGGCTCTTATTCTTTTATTCCCTTATTTTTTTATTCTCTTATTCCTAGAGACATTTGACACTCATTAATAAATAATTATTAATAATTTTGGGTTAATATGCTTTTCTGAATAAAATTCACTAACTTTGTAGCAAAGTTAGATGTTATGAACGAAGACAAGCATATTAATCCATTTTTTGTAGATTATAATACCCCGCACGACACTGTGCCTTTCGAGAAAATTCAACTTTCTGACTATGAAGAAGGCTTCATGGAAGGTATCAAGCGTGACGATGAGAAAATCGATAAGATTATCAACAATCCCGAGGCTCCTACCTTCGACAATACTATTTCTTTCGAAGACAAGAGCAAGGGTGAGCATTATTATGATCTGCTCGACCGTGTAAGTAATGTTTTCAGCTGCATGATGAGCGCTGAAACCAACGATGATATGGAGGCTCTGGCACAGAAGATGAGTCCTATTCTCACCAAACATGCCAATGATGTAAGCCTCAACGAGAAATTATTCAAGCGTGTAAAAGCTGTTCACGACAATCCCGACCGTGAACTTACTCCTGAAGAGAAAATGCTGCTCGACAAGAGCTACGACGGATTTGTAAGAAGCGGAGCTGAACTTTGCGATGCTGACAAGGACAAATTGCGCCAGCTTACTGAACAGGCCAGCATGCTGAGCCTGCAGTTCTCGCAGAATTTATTGAAGGAGAACAAAGCATATACACTCCACATTACTGACGAAAAGCAACTCGACGGTCTGCCAGACTCTGCCAAGGAGGCTGCTGCGCAGAATGCCAAAGAGGCTGAAAAGGAGGGATGGGTATTCACACTCGACTTCCCTAGCTATTCGCCATTCCTCACCTACTCTACTCAGCGTGAGCTTCGCAAGGAGATGTATATGGCTCGTAATACCGAGTGTACACACGATAATGCAGAAAACAATATCGAGATATGCAAGAAGCTGATCAATCTTCGTCGTGAGATGGCTCAGCTATTAGGCTATGATACATTTGCCGACTATGTGCTGAAGCATCGTATGGCTACAAATATCGACAATGTATACAAGTTGCTCAATGACCTGATTGATGCTTATAAGCCTACTGCTCTTGAGGAAGTAGCAGAGATTGAGGCTATGGCTAAAAAACTGGAAGGCGATGACTTCGTATTAGAGCCATGGGATTTCAGTTTCTACAGTCATAAGCTACAGATGGAGAAGTATAATCTGGATGCAGAGATGCTTCGCCCATACTTCCAGCTTGACAAGGTAATCGATGGCGTTTTCGGTCTTGCCAACAAACTATACGGCATTACCTTCAAGGAAAATAAGGAAATACCAGTATATCATCCTGATGTTAAGGCTTACGAAGTATTCGACAAGGATGGCAGCTATCTGGCTGTATTCTATGCCGACTTCTTCCCTCGCAAGGGTAAGCAGGGAGGTGCATGGATGACTGAATTCAAGGGACAGTGGATTACAAGAAAGGGTGTAAACTCTCGTCCACATGTAAGTGTTGTGATGAATTTGACCAAGCCTACAGCAGAGAAACCAGCACTGCTGACATTAGGCGAGGTAGAGACATTCCTCCACGAATTTGGACACTCACTGCATGGCATGTTTGCCAATACTCGCTTTGAAAGTCTGAGCGGTACAAATGTATGGTGGGACTTCGTAGAATTGCCATCACAGTTCATGGAGAATTTCGCTATCGAGAAAGACTTCCTGCGCACATTTGCCTTCCATTATCAGACAGGTGAACCTATCCCTGATGACTTGATTGATCGCATTGTAAAGAGCCGCAACTTCATGGTAGCTTATGGCTGTCTGCGCCAGGTAAGCTTTGGATTGCTCGACATGGCATACTATACCAAGAAGGATGAATTTACCGACGATATTATCCCATTCGAGAAGAAAGCATGGGAGAAAGCAATGGTACTCAAGCAGTTGCCTGATACATGTATGACCGTACAGTTCAGTCATATTATGGCAGGAGGATATGCTGCAGGCTACTACAGCTACAAATGGGCAGAGGTGCTGGATGCAGATGCATTCAGCAAATTCAAGGAGAATGGCATCTTCGACCAGGCTACAGCACAGAGCTTCCGCGACAACATCCTGAGCAAGGGTGGTACAGAGCATCCTATGACTCTCTATACCAGATTCCGCGGACGAAAGCCATCTATCGATGCTCTGCTCGCAAGAAATGGAATTACTAAAAAGAATTAAGAATAAAACACTATATCAATGACCGCTGAAGAAAAACAACACAACCTGGACGGAAGATATCTGCGCATGGCTAAAATATGGGCCGAAAACTCATATTGCAAGCGCAGACAGGTAGGTGCGCTTGTGGTAAAGGACAAGATGATCATATCTGACGGATATAATGGCACTCCTAGTGGATTTGAAAATGTATGCGAGGATGATAATAATATCACCAAGCCATACGTATTGCACGCAGAGGCTAATGCCATTACCAAACTGGCCAGAAGTAACAATAATAGCGACGGAAGTACGCTATACGTAACTGCATCACCTTGCATAGAATGTGCCAAACTGATTATCCAGTCGGGTATCAAGCGTGTTGTCTACGGCGAGAAATATAGACTTACAGACGGTCTTGACCTGCTGAAAAGAGCAGGTATTGAGACTGAATACTATGATATTAACGAAGAAGGAAATAAGGAATAAATATCATGAGCAACATTAATAGAAACAATCGATGGATGCCTGTATTACTGGCAATTAGCTGCGTAATCGGTATTATTATCGGAATATTCTTCTCGAATCATTTCGCAGGAAATCGATTGAACATTATCAATAGCGGAAGCAATCGACTCAACAACTTGCTGCATATTATCGACGATCAATATGTAGATGAAGTAAATATTGACTCTCTGGTAGACAAGGCTATCCCTCAGATACTTTCAGAACTTGACCCTCACTCTGTATATATCAGTGCCAAGGATGTTCAGTCGGCTGAAGATGATCTGAAGGGTTCTTTCTCTGGTGTAGGTATTGAATTTGTGATTCGCGAGGATACTGTTCATGTGCAGAATGTAATCAAGAATGGTCCTGCCGAGCGTGCAGGTGTACTTGCCGGCGACAAGATTGTAAGTGTAGACGGCAAACCATTTATTGGTAAGATTGTTACCAACGAGGAAGCTATGCATCGCCTGAAAGGTCCTAAGGATACTAAGGTCAAAATCGGCGTGTTAAGATATGGTAGCAAGAAACCTCTGTACTTTACAATTACCCGTGGTGAGATTCCTACCAAGAGCATCACAGCTACATACATGCTCGACGATAATACAGGATATATCAAGATCAAGAACTTTGGTGAAACTACTTATCCTGAGCTACTTATCGCCCTAACTAAACTGCAGCAGGAAGGTTTCAGCAATCTGGTTATCGACTTAAGAGATAATGGTGGTGGATATTTGCAGAGTGCCGTTCAGATGGCCAACGAATTCCTGCCAAACAAGAAACTTATCGTATATACTCAGGGTAGAAAGAGTCCAAGACAGAACTATACTACTGATGGTAAGGGACAGTATCAGCAAATACCTATGGTGGTACTGATCAATGAGGGTTCTGCATCAGCTGCAGAGATCTTTGCAGGAGCAATGCAAGATAACGACCGTGCGACTATCATCGGCCGTCGCTCATTCGGTAAAGGACTGGTACAGCAGCAGATAGGCTTCCCAGACAAGAGTATGATCCGTCTGACAGTAGCTCGCTACTATACTCCATCAGGCAGATGTATTCAGAAACCATATACCATGGGTGCTGACAAGGAATATGCACAAGACTTGATTACAAGATATCAGCATGGAGAATTCTTCTCACAGGATAGTATCAAGCATACTGGTCCTGCATATCATACTGGTAATGGCAGAATCGTATACGGTGGTGGTGGTATCACTCCTGATATCTTTGTACCTGAAGATACACTCGACATGACCTCTTACTTCAAGCAGGCAGCTATGAGTGGACTTATCCTTCAGTTTGCTTACACCTATACCGACAACAATCGTCCTAAGCTCAACAACTTCAAGGAGATGATGGAAATATCCAACCATCTGGTCAAGCAGAATACAGTAGGACTCTTTGCTGACTATGCCGACAAGCATGGATTACAGCGCAGAAATCTGATGATCAAGAAGAGCCACAAGTTGCTAGAGAGATACATCAACGGACGTATCATCTACAATATCCTTGACGAGCAGGCCTGGAGTCAGTATATCAACCAGGATGACCCTGTTATACTGAAGGCCAAGGATGTATTCAAGCGCAATGCAGCATTCCCAAAGAAACCTGTAGATGCTAAAAAGTGAACTAAGAAAAATAATCCGTGATCGCAAGCGGCAATTCACCCAGCAACAGCTGGATGAATTGTCGCTTGATATTATCCGTCGACTGCTCGACCATCCAAAAGTAAAGCAAGCCCATACGATATTACTATACTACTCTCTGCCTGATGAAGTAAATACGCATCAAGTGATAGAAGAACTGGTAAAACAAGATAAAGTAGTACTATTGCCTAAGGTTATCGACGGTGAGAATATGGAGATTCGCAAGTATACAGGAATACAGGACCTTGCACTGGGTAGCTATAATATCATGGAACCTACGGGAGAACTCTATACCCACTACTCCACCATTGAGACTGCTATCATTCCAGGAATGAGTTTCGACAGAAACAACAACAGATTAGGAAGAGGTAAAGGATATTACGACCGATTCTTGACCAAGATACCACAGGCATATAAAATTGGTATATGCTTTGATTTCCAAAAATTTGAGGAAATACCAACAGGCGAATTTGACCTGCCTATGAACGAGGTATTATAAGGATATCAATAAAACTTGATATCGTATAATATCTGACTGCCTACTGCAGCATTCAACTTCTGAATCAACTCTGTCTTCTGCATAGACAAATCCTGACGCAGAGCAGGATTAATCAGCTGAACATAGAGCGTCTGATTACGGAAGTACTTATCACGAGTATATTTAGCAGCAATAGGACCTGCTACAATTTCCCATGAGTCAACTATACGCTTCTGCAAAAGAGGCTGAGCTAATCCGCGCTTACTCATCTGTTCGGCGAGGACATCGGTTAATGATTGTACCTGACGTTTAAACATATTTCTCTATATCCCCATCTTTAACTTCAAACAACTGATAATCCTGAGAGGTGTGTCGCAAAATCTGATCAAGATGATCTCGATTAGTATCCGTAATAAATATCTGACCGAAATTATCACCCGAAACAAGTTTCACAATCTGTTCAACTCGCTGAGCATCAAGTTTATCAAATATATCATCAAGCAATAATAACGGAGTAGAATTAGAACTGGTACGCTTAAGGAAATCAAACTGAGCCAACTTGAGAGCAAGCACAAAAGTCTTATTCTGTCCTTGACTACCCTCACGCTTCATCTGATAATTACCAATCAGCATTTCAAGGTCATCACGATGTACACCATGAAGCGAATATCCAATAGCACGATCCTTGAATCTATCACGCTGAATTACCTCAAGAAGAGGGCCACGCTGACAGTGAGAAATGTAATTCAAACTTACCTGTTCCTGATTACCAGAAATCTGCTGATAAATATTCTGGAAAACAGGTATAAGTTCTTTTACAAATTCATCACGTTTCTGATAAAGAATCTCACCATTGGCAGCCATCTGCTCCTCCCAGATTTCCATCAACGCCATATCAGGTTCTTCCTCCATTTTCAACAAAGCATTACGCTGCTGTAAAGCTTTATTATAATTGGCAAGAGCCTCAATATAAGAATGATCGTACTGAGCAATCACAACATCCATCAACCTACGACGCTCCTCACTGCCACCTTCAATCAGAGAAGTATCAGAAGGAGAGACAAAAATCAAAGGAATTAATCCGATATGTTGTGACAATCTTTTATACTCTTTCTTGTTGCGCTTGAAATGCTTCTTCACACCCCTTTTCATGCCCACATAAACATTCTCCATCTCACCAGCATCTGACTCATAATCACCCTCGATCACACAGAATTCAGCATCATGATTAATTACCTGAGAATCAATAGGATTATAGGCACTACGGCAAAAAGAAAGATAATAGATAGCATCAAGCAGATTAGTCTTTCCCATACCATTATGACCAATCAGACAATTCATCTTAGGTGAAAAACTAAGATTTGCAGCCTGAATGTTCTTATAATTGACAATGGAAATATTCTTTAAAATCATATTTGATACTAACTTTTTCCGTGCAAAGTTAATTGAAATCAAATGAAAAACGAAAAAAGTAGCCAATAAATTTCAATATGTGGGATAAATTCCGTAATTTTGTTGCGCTAAATTATTGAATAATAAAAAATAAATAAAAATAATGGAAAACGAAATCAAAGAGGATGCTCTTAATGTAAACGAGCAGCTTGCAAGTTCAGAAGCCTTCTTCGACAAATACAAGAAGGTAATCTCTATTGCTGTAGTAGCACTAATCGTAGTTTTAGCAGGTGCTTTTCTCTATGTAAACCAGATCGCTGGTCCTAACGAGGAGAAGGCAAGTACTGCATTAGGCCGTGGCCAGCAGTATTTCAACAACGAGCAGTTTGACAAGGCGCTCAATGGTGATGGTGCTAACTATGAAGGTTTCCTGAAGATTGCTGATAATTACAGCAGCACTGACGCAGGTAACTTGGCTAACCTTTACGCAGGTCTTTGCTATGCTAACCTCAACAAATGGAACGAGGCTGCTAAGTATCTTGATGCATTCAGTCCAGAAGGCGACCAGATGGTAAGTCCTGCAGCTATCGCTGCTCTTGGTGATGCTTATGCTCACCTTGGCCAGCTTGACAAGGCTGTTGATAACTTCAAGAAGGCTGCAGACCGTGCTGACAGCAAGGCTGCTGATGGCGCTAACTACAGTCTCTCTCCTACTTTCCTTGTAAAGGCTGGTGAGATTCTCGAAAGCCAGGGCAAGAAGAGCGAGGCTCTTGATATCTACAAGAACGTTAAGAAGACTTACGTTAACGCAGGTATCGTTCAGAGCAGCGAGATTGATAAGTATATTGAAAGAGCATCTAACTAATTGATATGGCAACAGCACTTCATAATCTATCTGATTACGACTTCAGCAAAGTTCCTGATGCCAGCAATATGTGCTTCGGCATTGTTGTTGCTGAATGGAATCCTGAAATTACAGGTGCACTTCTTGATGGTGCTGTAAGTACCCTGGAGAAGCATGGAGCTATCCCTGAGAACATTCATGTAAAGACTGTTCCTGGTAGCTTTGAGCTTATATACGGTGCTCAGCAGATGTGTAAAAACGACGGTTTTGATGCTATCATCATCTTGGGATGTGTAATCAAAGGTGATACTCCTCACTTTGATTATATCTGCGAGGGAGTTACCTATGGTATTGCTCACCTCAATGCAGTACAGAACATCCCTGTAATCTACGGACTTCTCACTACCTTAGACCTTCAGCAGGCTAAGGACAGAAGCGGTGGAAAACTTGGCAACAAGGGTGATGAATGTGCTATAGACGCAATTAAGATGGCTAAATTCTAAACAATATGAAACTTTACCAGTTATTACAGTCATTCGAGTTCAACGAGCTCTTTCCACAGGTCAACGAAATGTTCCCAAATGCACGTCTTCACAGAGATGTCTTTGAGGATGCTTTCGAACTACTCAAGTCTATCAAACCTACCTTATCTAAAAAGGTAATCAGATATGAGTTGATGGAGGACCCTAACTCCAGCGATATGTTTGCAGGAGCAGACGACAACTGCTTCAAGACAACATGGGATGTAATTCTGGGAAAAGAACTCAAGAAAGGTAAAGGCGTTGATCTCAACGATGTAGATATAGCAGCCAACTGTCTGCTTAATATCCTGTTGATCGGTCATCACCCAACCAGCTTTGAAAAGCAATATCAGAAATTGTTAAGATAAAAAGAAAGCCCTTCAAATTTGAAGGGCTTTTCTTTTATATAAAAGATATATCTAAATTATACTCCATCCTCATCATCTTCCTCAGCAGCTACATCAGAAGACTCTGCTGTATCAAGCATATTATCCTTGCTGATACTTACAGCTCCCAATCGAGTTACCTTGACTACCAATGGAATGTACTCATCGCTTGTTAAATCAGGAGAGCCAACGCTGGCAGCAAAAAGCAGATTATCACCTTCAGCCTTGACGAAAACTACGCCAAGCAAGCATCCATGATCTTTAGTATTATCATCGATATAAGAAGAAAAATCCGATTTGGTAAATGTCTTATTAAAGAACTCAGAGCCATCCTTACGAAGCACTCTAACGGTGATTGTATTATCGTAATACTTAATTCTATCGTCGATCTTGATAAGAGAATTAGATGGTTTGCGGTTTACTACTACCTTATAAGTAGAACCCACCCAGGCTATATCTCGAGTCTGTGCAGAAGGCTCCATCTTTCTTATCTTCACTTCAGGCTTAGCCACAACTTTTTTAGTAATAATTGTACGCTCATCTTTCTTTGACGAGCAAGCTGTTAGAGTTAAAATCGCTACGCCTAAAAAAAGTACTAGTTTTCTTTTTTTCATACTTAGTTTTTAAATGCAATGCAAAGGTAATAAAAAATACACTTATATCACAGACTTTCTGACAGATTTTTAGTAACTTTGCCAAATAAAACTATCATCCAGCAATGAAAAAACTACTGCTCTACATATTTTTTATGGCAATAGCTATTACTTCATGCTCGCACAAAGAAACCAAGAGTGAGCCTGAAGTTGCCGTAGACACTACACGAGAGATGGTGCTGCAGATTCAGAAATGCAGCCGCCTTTATGCTGCTGAATATCATGTAAGAAAGATTGTAATGCATGAGGATCAGAAGCAGATTAAAGGTAGTTTTATGAAAAAAGACTTCAATATTAATCTTCCTGTAGGCACGCGCAAGGTAGCTATCCCTATTGATGCTACATTAAAAGCGTATGTAGATTTCAGCAAATTCTCAGAGAAGAATATCAAAAGAAATGGCGATAAAGTTGAAGTAATTCTTCCCGATCCTCAGATTGTAATATCAAGCACCAAGATCGATCATAATGGTGTAAAACAGTATATCCCACTTACTCGTGGCAGATTTGAAGATGCAGAGCTTACCCAGTATGCTCAGCAAGGACGTGCAGCCATCGAAAGTGAAGTTCCTAAATTAGGATTGATGGAAACTTCGCAGAGTTGTGCTGCCCGTACTATCATTCCTATCATCGTCGCTATGGGATATAAAGAGGAGAATATCACAGTAACTTTCCGCAAGGGTATATCAGTAGACGATATCCGAAGATTTATTATGAAAGGAGTAGAAGGCAATGGGTAAATTCAGCGACATATTAAAATATATCGGCTTTAAGTCGGCTATGTATGCCATCCACCATATTGTGCCTATTACGCTTATCGTAGTAGCAGGTATTGGTTTGCTCTACTGGCTCAACAAGGATGATAAAATCGAGATTGCAAATGAAGACAAGACAGAATACTCACCTCTTCAGTTGCAGTCGATCAAGAATATCGGTGAGTGGGAATTTCTTTCTATCAACGATGAGGAAGTAATTGATACTATCCGTCGCGGATTCTTTGGCGACGACGAACTGGCAAGAATATATTATGGTACGCTACGTCTGGGTATTGACACCCGAGACTTAAAACCAGGATGGGCAGAGATGCAAAAAGATTCCATGATTTGCACTTTGCCACCAATAAAACTCCTCGACGATCACTTTATCGACGAGGCTAAGAGCAAGAGTTTCTATGAGGAAGGCAAATGGAGTCAGAAAGAACTTGAACTACTCTATCAGAAAGCCTACCGTACAATGAAGAAGCGCTGCGTTACGCCATTCAATATTAAGCAGGCCGAGGATAATGCCCGACTGCAATTTATAAAGATGATGAATGGATTTGGATATCAGAAAGTAAGAATAGAATTTGACAATACAAACGCGAATAAATAAAACATGGGAGAAATCAACAACATATTTACTACGATAAGCGGATTCTTATGGGGATGGCCAATGATCATTCTTCTCTTGGGCACTCATATTTTCCTTACTATCCGACTGAGATTTCCACAACGCAAGATATTTACAGCTATCAAAATATCCATTAAGAAGGATAAGAATGCATCTGGTGATGTATCGCAATTTGGTGCATTAGCCACTGCTCTTGCAGCTACTATTGGCACAGGTAATATTATCGGTGTAGCTACAGCTATAGCCCTTGGAGGACCAGGTGCGGTATTATGGTGCTGGCTTACAGGTGTTTTCGGTATTTCAACTAAATATTCAGAAGGACTTCTAGCTATTAAATATCGCAAAAAGACAGAAGATGGAAAAATGCTTGGTGGACCAATGTATGCCCTAGAAAAAGGATTAGGCTGGAAATGGATGGCTATCCTTTTTGCCCTATTTACCGCCTGTGCCAGTTTTGGTATAGGCAATACTGTTCAGGCTAATGCCATATCTACAATTGCTCATAATACCTACGGCATATCTTCTTATATTACAGGTGCTGTCGTTTGCGCTTTATCAGGAGCTGTAATCCTTGGAGGAGTAAAGAGCATCGCTAAAGTATGCGAGATGCTGGTACCTTTTATGGCCTTATTCTATGTACTTGGCTGCATCTATATTCTCTGTGTAAATTGCTCGTATGTATGGCCAGCTATTCAACTTATCGTTACTTCTGCATTTACGCCAGAAGCTGCGGGAGGTGGATTTGCAGGTACTACGATTATGATGGCAGCACGATATGGTATTGCCCGAGGCTTATTCTCCAATGAGTCTGGTCTTGGTTCTGCTCCTATTGTAGCCGCAGCTGCGCAAACCAGAAATCCTGTACGCCAGGCACTTGTATCTTCTACTGGTACTTTCTGGGATACAGTAGTAATCTGCGCACTTACAGGTATTGTTGTAGTAAGCAGTATCATTGCATATCCTGATATCGATTATTCTGATGGAGCAGCTCTTACCAAGGCTGCATTCAGCAAGATACCATATGTAGGCGAACCATTATTAAGTTTCGGGTTGCTCACTTTTGCTTTTAGCACTATTCTGGGATGGAGCTACTATGGTGAGCGAGCTGTAGAATACCTGAAAGGCAGAAAATGGATGAAGGCCTATCGTATTCTCTATATTGCAGCAGTATTTATCGGAAGTATTGCCGATCTATCAATCGTATGGAATATAGCCGATTGCATGAATGCTCTGATGGCCATACCAAACTTGATAAGTTTATTGTGTCTGAATGGAATACTCGTTCATGAAACACGTAAATATCTCTGGCGAGGCAATCTTGATGCTGAGATGGAAGAATAAAAATAAAGCCAGCTACTTTCCTCAAGCGGCTGGCATCTTAAACTTGTAAATCAACAAAAACTTTTTCTATTTTTTTCATTTCCTTGCTTGTATGTTGTAATCTAATAACTACATTAACAAGTCTGCATAAACACTTTTTACAAAAAAACTAAAAATTACATTTTTTCTCTACCTAATATATTTTATGCTTTCTACCCTAAAACTAAAACCTATCGAAGAGTAATCAATAGTTGATAATCATTTCGTTTTTTCTGATGCAAAGATAAAGCAAATTTTATCGACGTGCACGAAAAATATAAGAAATCCATGCAAATCTGAGAGCAATCGTTTGCACACTTCATTGCATAAATGCGTGTCAACACCTATTTTTGTAACAAACTATCATTCACCCTTCACAGATTCTTTAATCATCTGATAAATAAGCCATTGCGGTGAAGGGATATTTTTGCATCACAAATAACACAAAAAGAACCTTGCACAATTTTGTACATAGCCTCAGCGTATTTGTGCAAGGTATTGCACAGCAAAAAGGGTTCTGAATGTAATTATCAGACAAAAAGGTTGATTATCAGCCTATGTAAGATACTTACAAGATAATGTCAGATAGATGTCAGCTACGATTATTGGGCTTGAATAGCTGAATGCTTACCTTTGTCGCAGAATAAAATTCAGATATATGCAACAAAAGAAATTTTTACTAATCGATCTTTTTATGGGATGGTTCATCTTTGCTATTGCAGCCATGACCTATGCTCTAACCATCGAGCCATCAGCAAGTCTTTGGGATTGTCCTGAGTTTATCGCATGCGGGTATAAATTACAAATCGCCCATCCGCCAGGTGCGCCTTTCTTTATGCTCACAGGAAATCTATTCTCACAATTTGCCAGCAATCCATCTGAAGTAGCAAAAATGATGAATCTCCTTTCTGCCCTATTAAGTGCAGGATGCATCCTGTTTCTATTCTGGACAATTACTTATTTTGCACGAAAACTAATCATCTCAAACAATAGCTATCCTATAAATCAAGTGCTTCTGATAGAAGCATGCGGAGTTGTAGGAAGTCTAGCCTACACCTTCAGCGATACCTTCTGGTTTTCGGCTGTAGAGGGAGAAGTTTATGCCTACTCTAGCTTCCTTACAGCATTGGTATTCTGGCTCATATTGAAATGGGAAGAGCATGCCGAAGACCCATCAAGTGACAGATGGATTATCCTTATTGCATACCTTATCGGATTATCAATCGGAGTACATCTGCTTAATTTGCTGTGCATTCCTCCAATGGTACTTATAGTTTATTACAAGAAAAATCAGACGATTACACGTAAAGGAACTATTATGGCGCTAGGCTTTGGATTTTTCCTCATTGCCTTGGTGCTTTACGGTATCATTCCTGGGGTAATGAAAATTGGCGAGTGGTTTGAACTTTTCTTTATTAATGTATGCGGATTTCCTTATAATACGGGGCTTATTATCTATGTCATCTTACTATCTATCAGTCTGGTATTCATGATCATTAAGACCAAGTCTCGCTTATGGCATACAGTGGTTCTATGTCTGACGATGATTCTCATCGGCTTTAGCAGTTATGCCGTCATCATTATCCGTTCATCGGCCAACCCTCCTATGGACGAAAATTCTCCGGATAATGTGTTTGCACTCTCGAGTTATCTCAACAGAGAGCAATATGGCGACAAGCCATTACTCTATGGAAATGCGTATTCTAGTGAAATAAAATATGAACCTCGGGGAGAATATCTTGTACCAGTTATCAAGGAAGGAGAAGCTATATACAGGCCTTCAAAGAATGAAAATGAGCATAAATACATAGCTTACGAACATAAGCAGGAACTTGTATATCAAGACAACATGCTATTCCCTCGCATGTATTCCAGTGACTATGCAAAGGCTTACGAG
>REGX01245864.1_pt1 | contig 18007 bp, 12 predicted proteins | sample 2276321 | NCBI WGS metagenome assembly REGX01 (sample SAMN08335021, study PRJNA423103) | bovine gut metagenome | biome: bovine gut metagenome; feature: rumen; material: feed digesta; isolation source: rumen digesta from from 15 high feed efficiency cows and 15 low feed... | host: Bos taurus ... | reverse complement strand
TACGTAAGGGTTAAACGCCTCATTTGCACGATAAGAACCCATTCCGATAAGAGCACGACGATTGAAATCAAACCAAGCACGGTTATACAGAGGCTCAGTACCTTTCATTACAGCTTCATCGCTTGAATAATAGGTCTCGGCGGTGTACTGACCATTTGGCGTCTGATTCAAGAAGTCATCGCTACAACTGGAAAAACCTAAGGTGAGTCCAGCCAAAGCCGATATCATATATATATTAATTTTTTTCATTGTAGATTTCCTTTTAGAATTTAACCTTCAAACCAACAGTGTAGATTCTTTGAGATGGATAGCGATAGTTATCAATTCCCTGAAGAAGTACACTCTGTCCGATAGCACCTACTTCTGGATCATAGCCATCATAACCACAGATGGTGAAGAGGTTCTGAATATTACCATATACCTGTACCCAGTCAAGCTGCAATGGAGAGAGCCATTTCTTAGGCAAATTCCATGCCAATGAGATAGTCTTCAAACGGAGATAGGAACCATCTTCCACAAAACGGTTGCTGATACGGTTATTATCGTTCATTGAACTACCAGCAGAGCTGATACGCTGTACTTGAGCTGTTGTTGGATTGGTAACATATACATTGCTAATATCTGTTGCACTTCCATTAGCATCTTTAAGTCCAATCTGCGCATAGTTGGCAACATAAGCCATCAAATTGCTGTATCGCTGAGTATTGGTATGCTCCTGACGAACAAGGTTGTAAACATCTCCACCAACACTACCATTGATAAAGACACTTAATTCGAAATCTTTCCAAGTCACTGTGTTGTTCAAACCAAAAGTGAAATTAGGGTTAGGGTCGCCGATATACTTGCGGTCGGCCTCAGTAATGATGCCATCTTTATTGACATCCTCGAAGATATAGTCACCTACCCATACACCATTGGCCGCAATATCATACATCTTGCCTGTTGAAGAATCTGCAGGACGAGCTACAGGAACTTTATTGCCATTCTTATCGAGTAGGAATTCGCCCTGAGAATTTCTCTGGTAGAAACTGTCCTCATCAGTAAACATACCGATGACATTATAACCATAGAAGCGACCAACAGGACCACCTACTTCAGAAAGAGTGTAAGTATCTGAATCTACAACACCTGTAATGGTAGCATCCTCAGAATTTAATTTCAACAATTTATTTCTGTTGACACTGAGGGTTGCACCAGTGCGCCACTGCCAATCCTTGTTCATGATATTTACAGTGTTCAAGGAGAATTCAATACCCTTATTTTCAATTGAACCTGTGTTCACCCAAGGAGCCTCCATTCCCAGATAGTCACCCTTGATGATATAGGTTGGCAGGGATGCCTTCATCAACAAATTATCGGTCTTCTTCAGATAAGCATCCACGATAAACTCAATACGGTTATCCAGAAGATTCAAGTCAAGACCAATGTTCCATGCTTTAGTAGTTTCCCACTTAAGATTATAATTTGAGAAGTTGCCTGGATAATAACCTGTACCCCAAGCAGTAGCACTATTTGCCATCTTTGCACCATAAGCATAAGAAGCAGAACTCTGGTTACCAACAAGACCCCATCCTAAACGAAGTTTGAGGTTATTCAACCACTTCACATCCTTCAGGAACTTTTCGTTATTAACACGCCAAGCTGCTGCTACAGAAGGGAAGTAGCCCCAGTTATTATTATTAACAGATGAGAAACTTGTACTACCATCAGCTCGAAGTGTAGCTGTGAAAAGATAGCGATCCATGAAGTTGTAATTCAAGCGACCATAATAGGATTCTATACCCCACTTAGTTCCATCATCACCTGTATTCTTTGCAGTACTAGCATCTCCTACATTTAAAGAATGAAGACTATTTGAGATATAGTCATAACGTGTACCAGAAAGTGTCTCCCAATTACCCCACTGAGCCTCATGTCCAGCCATAATCTGGAGGTGGTGGTTCTTAAAAGGATCTATATCATAGGTAGCATATTGCTTGAAAGAAGTGTACTTGCTCAAGTTCTTGGTTCTAGAACCTTCAGAACGAACAACTGTAGTACCATAAGTATAGGATGGCTGATAATAATAGTTGTTTGTCCATCCACGATTTCCACCATATTCAACTCGAATATTCAATCCCTTTACAGGACTGAGACTGGCAAAGGCATTATAATCTAAAGTATAATTATTATCTTTGTTTTCGCGAACGTTTGCCTCGAAAATTGGATTGGTATAATAGGTTGACATACTGTTTGTCTCAGGCATCGCATAGCTTCCATCTGGATTACGAGGAGCTACATCAGGATACTGGTCGAGAGCCGTCTTGATGACACTACCAGAGCTAAAAGTATTCAACTGCTTTGTGTTTGCATAATAGATGTTTGTACCCACCTGCAACCATTTGGTGATATTGGTATCAAAGTTTGTACGAATACTTGCACGAGAGAAACCAGAGCCAAGAACAGTACCATCCTGATCGAGGAAACCACCCGAGATGCTATAGTGCATATCTTTGGTACCACCATTGATATTCACACTATGATTGTGCATAAAAGCAGTTTGGAAAAGTTCATCCTGCCAGTTGGTTCCATCTGTTAGGAGCTCGGTGTGCTTATAGTCTTCACGTTCGCCCCATCCCTGAATGCGTGCACGCTCGTTATAGAAGGTAGCATACTGAGGCAAAGACATCACATCCAACTTCTTTGGCATCTGCTGCCAACCCACATAACCTTCATACTGGATTTTAGCCTTACCTTCCTGACCACGCTTAGTTGTAATCATTACAACACCATTAGAAGCTCGTGAACCATAGATGGCTGTAGCAGAAGCATCCTTCAAAACTTCGATGGAAGTAATGTCTGAAGGGTTGATGCTTGCCATAACAGAACTGGAACCATTCTCGTTATTACCACTCTGAGCAATACCATCGATTACATAGAGAGGCTCATTTCCACTGAACGTGTTGATACCACGAATCTGAACTGAGATTCCACCACCTGGAGCACCTGAGTTCTGCATCACCTGAACACCAGCGATACGACCTTGCATTGCCTGTTCCAGACTAGTGTTCACACCTTTCTTAATCTGTTCCTCGTTGATGGACGAAACAGAACCAGTAAGGTCGGAACGCTTCATAACACCATAACCGACAACAACGACATCATTCAAGGTCTGAGCATCCTCACTCATCTTGATATCAAGGTTTGAGCCTGTTACTTTTGTGGTTAATGTAGCGTATCCCACATAAGATATTTCGATGGTTTGACCTCTACTGGCCGAAATAGAGAAGGCACCATCCAGATCGGTTACAGCACCTGCTCCTCCACCCTTTACTTTCACAGTTGCTCCAATAATTGCCTCACCTGTATTTCGATCAGTCACAGTACCGTGAATGAGCGATTGAGCAAAGGCACTAAAAGGAAGCAACAACATAATTAACAGTACAAGATACCTGCAATTTGCAAGCACTTGCTTGAAATTGTTTCTGTTGTGATTCATAATATAGTATATAAATTGTAATTTTCTTTATTTACGAAGTTTAGCCATTCTGTCCACTTCATCTTTTACTACTCTCAAGGTAGATTCATCAGATGAGAATACAGAATTGAGACCTTGTTGTTCCTGAGCAGGGTCGCCTGTGTAGTCATCGCCTACCTGCCATTGCACATGCTTTGGCTTGGCGAAACCACCCCATCCCCAGAAATTGCAGCCGGCAAAATAGCCACCGCTTGCGGCATTGTCACCAACCAGCGAGAAAACATACTTATAGTATCCGTCTCTGCCCTTTGTGGTACTTTCTGGTGAGAAAGAGAAGCCGTCTCTTGGATAGCCGAATTCTTCCATCACAAGAGGTTTCTTTATTTTTGCACAGATGGCAAGATGCTTGTCGATATACTCCTTGGTATTCTTGCAACTCTGAGGCAAGTCTTCTATCAAAGTTTCCTTGTGTGCCCAACTCCAATTATATGGCCAAAGATGCACATTGCAGTAGTCAATATTCTTGTCGGCGCAGATGCGTTCCCATACTCCATAGTCGTTCTCGCATCCCCATGAGCCCTCACTACCAATACTGATAAGATGGTGTTTGTCGATGCTTCGGATAAGTTTGGAAGTCTTGGCCAACCATTTCTCGAAATCAGGGAGCACTTCCTTCTTGAAGGCTCTTGGCTCATTACCTATCTGCCAGCTCATAATAGCGGGATCGTCGACATACTTCTTGTGGGTATATCGATTTGTTCTACCAAGAATAAACTTCACATAGTTGAAGAATAGCTCCTGAGCTTTCTGATTGGTAGAGAACTGCGAGCAGTATTCCATGAATGCAGGATAGCCATCGACATCGGTCTGAGGGATGCGGCCTGCTCCCACCTTGTTGAGATAGAAACCATAGCCACCACTCCATTCCCAACTGTTGTTGAGATAGAGCACAGCCACCATCTTGCGCTTGCCCATTTCCATCAGGAGATAGTCAAGACCAGCAAGGATGGTATCATTATAGACACCCGGCTCAACTTGAAGGGTTGGCTCCACTTTGGTTTTCACACCTCGCTCACCATCAGAACCAACAAGAATTCGAAGATTGTCGATACCCATTTCCTTCATCCGGTCGAGTTCCTTTCCCAAACGGCCACGGTTGCCTCCCTGACCTTCTGATGCAAGCATTGCGCCATACCAGAAATTGGTACCAACATAATAATAGGGTTTTCCATCTTTCACAAAATGTCCATCCTTAACTTGGACGAAACTAGATTTTGCCGAAAGCGGAAGAATCAGTAATCCCAGTAATAAAAGTAAAATCGCACGTCTCATACAAATAGATCTAATTGATATAATAAATTTAGGTTTGCTGCAAAGGTAAAACTAAAATTTGAGAAAACCTAATACTTTATTGACAACAAATAATACTATTCGGGAGAGATGGCCTAAAAACGCAAAGAAGGCATTGCAGACACCTCTGCAACACCTCCTTTATAATAGCGAATAACTTATAACAAATTACTTATTGATAAACTTCTTTCCATTCTGGATAACAACGCCCTTATAGGCTTTGTTTACCTTCTGACCTGCAAGATTATAGATAGCAGCATCAGCCTCAGCCTTTACACTTGCATTTACTGTTTTAACGCCAGTAGCAACAACATCCTTAGTTGCAACAATAGCCTTTGCCAAAGTATAGGTTGAGCCTGCAGGACCCTGAATATAAATCTGCTTTACCACAGCCTTACCTGCTGGATCAATATCAGCAACAACATTAGTTGCGCCAGCCTCAAATCCTACTGATGTTGATTTGGTAGAATTGGCATATTCGATAACAAGATTGCCAGCAGCTTCAGTAGCAGGGTCAAACTGAACAAACACCTGGTCGAAATCTGAATAGTCTACGCTAGCAAGCCACCAGCCCTTACCCGACCAGTCAGTACCAATAGTAATGGTCTTTGTAGCAGCATCATAGGAAGAATCACCCCATCCAGAAGCAAGATTACTAAGGTCGAGGTTGGTAGAAGTTTGCTTATTGCCAGCCTTTGCTGACTCATATTCTGCAGCAGTACCAGCATAGACACCTTTTACTACAACCTTACCATTGCCACTATCCTCCATACACTGAAGAACAATCTGATAAGTATTAGCAAATTCTTCTTTATCTAACTTTGAATCTTTTTCAAGGTCAATTCCGATAATAGAACCACCATCAGCAATTAGGTAATCACCTGATGAATTACAGTCAGCGGTTACCTGAAGGGCAAACTTTGTTTTACCTTGAGCAGGTTCTGCCAACTCAATCCATACATATTCATACTTAGACAAATCCAAGCCACCATCATCATTTGCCAGCCATGCGCCACAACCAGCCCACTGACCAGAGAAGGTGATGGTTTTACCATCTATAGTACATTTACTTGCATCCCAAGAATTAAAATTAGTAGGAATCAAATCAGCAGCATTAACAGAAAGAGCTGCAACTGCAGCAATTACTAGGGTAAAAAATCTTTTCATAAGCGTATTAAATTTTATAACTTCAATGATATTTAGGTTCAAATATAACAAACTAAGTTAGGTTCATCTGGTTGCAAAGATAAAAAAGAAATATCAAAAAAGCTAGTATTATTTTGCTCATTTTCGATACTATCTTAGCAATCTTTTAGTGTTAAATTCGCACTTTATAAGGCCTATTCCATATTAAATTAATAGCTAGACGTACTAATATATAACAATAATAAAAGAATAGCATGCCATCGTATTATCCAACATCTGCTAAGTCTAAGGAGTTTCAAAAACATAGGTATTAAGGTATAACAAAGCCTATTGAGGGTGCAAAAAGGTTACACCTAAAAAAGTTCCTCCATATTTTAAGCTAATTAATTGAAATATACTAGTTTAACAATGGAGGAACTTTTTGTTTTTCTTTATGACTACAACTCATGGAAAATAATCATTTCTTAAACGGTTTATATAGAGTGCTTAGAAAGCCAATATGAGGTAAAAACATAGCTTTCGGAAAGTCTGCCTCTAGGCAGACTATAATCGCCCTCTAGGCAGACTATAATCTGCCTGGAGGCAGACGAAGGATTTTATCAAACCTCATACCACCTAAGAGCAGAAATGAAGATTAGACTTCAATAATATCATCCGTCGTTCACATTCATAGAAAAATTATATGGATTGACATCTCCAGGTGGCTTATTCAAGTAAAGAAGAAACTGATTTATTCAATCCTGAAAAGTTCCTCCATAGTTAAAGAAAAGATATACAATGACTTATCTCAAAAAATGGAGGAACTTTTTTATTGAAAAAAAAATATTATGCGAAAAGGTGAATAGTTTTGAAAAAAAGTTTTTGAGTTTACCAAATAGCATAACGGTATAACACAAAAATTGTTATACGAACACAATGTAAATGGTTCTTAAAAAGAACACAAAAATAAAAGAAAAGGAGAAAAACATTTGTCGGGGAATAGAAAAATGATTACTTTTGCAACAGCAAACGAAAAGAAAAAAGATTTTATAGTAATAAATAAACGCAAAAACTTATGAAACATCTTATTATTTCACTCATTGCATTGATGATTTCGACAGCTCTTTCTGCAGCGGATTTCACTCCAATGTCTCAGAAAATAGCCAAGAAGTTGAAACTCTCTGATAGCCAGAAATGGGCAATCGAAGATATCAATTATGATTTCCAGAATTCTGGAGACAAATGGAATGCAACCCAGAAAGATTACGAACAGAGTCTGAAAAAAGTCCTGTCACCAAGGCAGTTTGTTATCTACAGAGAACAAAGAGCCAAGGAGATTAAGCAGGAAGAAAGAGAGTACAAGCAGAAGCAGATCGACATGGCTCGCGCTGCTTATGGATACTAATATCAAGAATGATAGCCAATGAGACCGTCGATAGGTGACTTCATTATCATGTTCACCTCATAACCTTTCTCATTGGCTATTTTCTTTAACTGAGCTGAGAACTGATAGGAGATTCCTCCCACAAAACCCACCTTTTTCTTTGAGCATTGTACATTGAGCATTGAATATTCCTTCTGCTCAAGCACTTGTTCGTATTGCACCAAGTTCTTATCAAAGAAACTTCGGAAATTATCCTCTACCATTTGCGCCAATAATGGTTCCTCGTCTAGATGAGAGGCGATGAAATTGGCAGTCTTTGCCAGGAATCGGTTTGCCAAAGGCTCACGATACACCTTTCGAATGACATCGGCATAAGTAAGACCTGCCCACTCTAGATACTCGTTTTTAAGTTTCTCAGGAAGAAAGCCCTTAAAGATCCCATTCATAAATAATTTTCCTAGCACAGCGCCACTACCCTCATCACCAAGAATATATCCGAGCGGTGGCGTGTTGGCGATAATCTTCGTACCATCATAGAGGCAACTATTCGCGCCAGTACCTAATATACAAGCAATTCCGGCATTACGTCCGCATACAGCACGGGCAGCAGCAAGCAAATCACCGTTACATTCAATCTCACGTGTATCTGGGAAATAATCGACAAGTATTTTCCTAAGACCTTCACCCATTTCAGGCGTACAGCCACTTCCATAGAAATAAAGGGCAGAAATCCCCCTACCCTCACTCACTTTGTCAAGCGAAGGAAGTAGTTCAGAAGAGACAATCTGACGAATTTTCTCCTCATCCTGATGAAAGGGATTAATACCCTGTGTCTTAATCCTTGTCAGCACTGTGGAATCATCCACCAATGCCCAATCTGTTTTGGTGCTACCGCTATCTGCTATTAAAATCATTGATTTAGCTTAATTTTTGGGCAAAGTTAGCAAAAAACTGTAAACTATAAAGCATAAACTCTCAACTTTTTCGTATCTTTGCAACCACTAATTTATTTTAATAAGGTATATGAAAAGAATATTATTCGTAATATTTGCCCTGGTGGCTTTTGTGCTGCCTAGCGATGCAGTGCTCAAGGAGGCAAACCTTGACACCACCCTCTACATTCTGCGCACGGAGCTGACGCAATATCACCTCAACTTGGAAGAGCAGAACAAGGGCTTGAAAAAGCAGCAGCAGGAAATTATTAAAGAGCTTAAAACCATCAACGAGCAAAGCAACGAGATTTCTCTTATGCTTTATTCACAGAAGAATGGATATATCTTCGATATGGCCTATGCCTGCAGTCAGGCCACTGAGCTATACAGTGATTTCCAGCAAAAGACTGCTCCTTTCCGTCGGATGATCAAGGAAAACAACCAGGAAGTTGCTCGCTTTGATTCGCTGATGGACAATCTGTCGAATATGGAGACTAGATTCCTCAGCAAAAATGCGGCAATGAACCGAAACGTCTGCCTTACTTTGGCTGCAAACATCCGCCGACAACTCAAGGAAGGACAAACTCAAACTGAGGATTACCAACGCATCTACAACATTTTCGAAGCTCGACTGAAAGGGCTCAACGACTATGCGATAAAGCGATATGCTGATATTCAAGGACATATCTTCAACAACAAAGGCGACAACTATCCTAAAATTCTTCTCGAACTTGGTCAGAACATTCGAGAGATGACACAATCGGTTAGCGAAAAGTACAAACCTGTCGGCAACCTCAACAAGTCTATTGTCTCACAATGGGATGTTCGTGTCATCTTTTTCTTGTTCATGCTGATAGGTGTATATATGCTTATCTCCATTGTGTTGAATTTCATCACAATACGCATCATCGTTACCCGTTTGATGAGGTTGGGTAAGTTCCAAAATATACAGGAAAAATTCCTGGAGAAGAGAAGCAGCATTATGAGCGCAATGACAATTGTGACTTTTGCTATAATCCTGGGAATCATCCGAATGGTGGTAAAGCAGAACTTCATCATTATGTCGAGCAACCTTTTGGTAGAATATGCTTGGCTTCAGGGTGTCATTTTATTCTCTTTACTGATTCGCGTAAGTGGTGAACAAATCAAGAATGCCTACAGAATCTATTTACCTCTGCTAGCCATCACCTTTCTGGTGATTGCATTCCGCATTGTGCTGATCCCTAATGCATTGCTCTCACTAATATTCCCTCCAATCTTGATACTGTGCTCTATCTGGCAGTTCCATATGACATGGAAATTACGCCGAAAGGTACCAAAAATCGATATGTTCTATTCGAACGTTTCGCTTGGCATTTTCATAGCATCAGTAATTGCTTCACTGATTGGATACATTCTGTTGAGCGTAATGCTACTTACCTGGTGGACAATGTTGCTTACCTGCATCTTAACCCTTACTTGTCTGCGTGACTGTTTGGACGACTATGCAAAAAGGCACAATTATGACCAGTTGGCTTTGCACAAGAAGTGGTTGTACCGCCTAGTACAGGAAGTAATAATTCCTATCATCGGAGTACTCTCTATTTTGATATCCATCTATTGGGCTGCCGATATTTTCAACCTGAGTGATACCACTATGGATATTTTCAACTACAAATTGAAAATCAGTGATATCATCGCATTCAGTCTCATCGACATCACATGGGTTGTGAGTTTGTGGATTCTCTTTAAATACCTCAACTCTACAGTATGTGAAGGATTAAGGATTAGATTTGAGACAAACGACCCATCCACTGCCGACAGTAAATATATGATGACCAAAAATGTGATGCAGGTATTAGTATGGGGTCTCTGGTTACTGACAAGTATCAAGATTTGCCACATCAGTTCAACATGGTTCGTTTATGTTTCAACAGGTCTCTCTACCGGTATCGGTTTCGCCATGAAGGATATTCTTGAGAACATCTACTATGGTATATCCCTGATGGCTGGTCGTATTAAGCTTGGCGACTACATTATCTGCGATGGCGTAAGAGGACGTGTGAGCAAAATCAGCTATACTTCAACAATGATTGATGCTACAGATGGTGCTGTTATCGCATTCCAGAATTCACAGCTCTTCACCAAGAACTACAAGAATATGACTCGCAATCATGGCTATGAGCTCGACATCCTCGAAGTGGGTGTTGCTTATGGTACCAACGTTGCCGAGGTAAAGAAACTCTTGATTGATGAACTGATGGGTCTCGACTGTATCTATCACGAGAAGGGTGTGAAGGTAGTACTGAAGAGTTTCGACGACAGCTGCATCACCTTGAAGATTCTCGTTTGGGTGAACGTACTCACACAATATGCCGACGATGGCAAGATTATGGAAACAATCTACGACATCTTCAACGAGCATGGTATTGAGATTCCATTCCCACAGCGTGAGGTAACCATTAAGACTCCTTCGACCAAGAACTCAGTAATGACTGAAGAGGAAAAGAAGGCCTTGAAGGATGAAATAAGCGGCACTTACGCCCCTTTAGAAAAGAATGAATACGATGACGAGGCTGACGACGCAGAAGATGCTGAGGATGCTGACGGTGAAGATGATTAATTAAGAAATAAAATGAAGCTAATTGCAGGACCTTGCGTGATCGAATCTATGGAGCTACTGGAAACAGTAGCTCAGGAATTGGTTCGCATCAACAAGAAACTAGGAACAGATATTATTTTCAAATCATCATTTGACAAGGCTAATCGAACCTCTCTGAGTTCATTCAGAGGTCCAGGTATCGAGAAAGGTCTGCAAATGCTGTCAGATATCAAGGAGAAGTATGGATTGAAAATCCTTACGGATATTCACGAGGCTTGGCAGGCAGAGCCTGCAGGACAAGTAGCTGATGTTTTGCAGATTCCAGCTTTCCTCTGCCGACAGACAGATTTATTAGTGGCTGCTGCCAAAACAGGCAAGGTTGTAAATATCAAGAAAGCTCAATTCCTGAGTGGACGAGATATGAAATATCCTGTAGAGAAAGCACAGGACAGTGGCGCCAAGGAAGTTTGGCTCACCGAAAGAGGAAATAGTTTTGGCTACAACAATCTGGTAGTGGATTTCCGCAATATTCCAGATATGAAGGAAATTGTGCCAACTGTCATTATGGACTGCACACATAGCGTTCAGCGACCAAGTGCTGGTGAAGGAAAAACTGTGGGCGACCGCCGCTTTGTTCCTAGTATGGCACTAGCAGCAAAGGCATTTGGAGCTACCGGCTATTTCTTTGAAGTGCATCCTGACCCTGACAGGGGAAAATCGGACGCTGCCAATATGCTTGAGTTGAACAAGCTTGAAAGTCTTATTGAAGAACTGAAGAAATGAGTACAAAGGAGAAGATAGACAATTCATTACAATATGGAGAGCAAGCTCTCCGAGATGAGGCTCAGGCAATTCTTGACCTTATCCCAACCATGGATGACGGATTCAAGAAAGCCGTTGAGATGATGTACAACTGCAAGGGAAAGATTGTTGTTACAGGTGTAGGAAAATCGGGTAATATTGGTGCCAAGATTGCTGCTACCCTTTCCTCAACGGGTACCCCAGCATTCTTCATCAATCCTCTCGACGTTTATCATGGCGATTTGGGAGTTCTGCAGCCAGATGATGTATTGCTGGCACTTTCAAATAGTGGACAGACTGACGAACTGCTTCGTTTCGTCCCTATTGTTCTCCACATGAACATCCCTATCATCTCGATGACAGGAAATCCTAACTCATTGCTTGCCAAACATAGCATCGCACACATCAAGGTTCATGTTGATAAGGAAGCATGTCCACTCAACCTGGCTCCAACCAGCAGTACTACTGCAGCTCTCGCAATGGGAGATGCAATCGCAATAGCTTTGATGAAGATTCGTGATTTCAAGCCACGCGACTTTGCACAATTCCACCCGGGAGGAGAACTTGGCAAACGACTGCTGACAATGGCCGAGGATGTTATGAAGAAAGACGAATTGCCTGTTATTCCACAGGATATGACGCTTGGCGATGCTATTATAAAGGTAAGTAAAGGCCAGTTGGGTCTTGGTGTATCCTTGGAAGATGATAAGGTTATTGGTCTGATTACAGATGGCGATATCCGAAGAGCTATGGAAAGATGGAAGGAGAAATTCTTCGACCATACCGTAAGCGAGATTATGACAAGAGAACCAAAGCTTGTCAATCCAACCACAAAGATCACAGAAATCCAACGCATTATGCACAAGTATCGTATTCATACCGTACTTGTTGTTGATAAGGACAAGCACCTCATGGGTATAGTCGATCATTATGCTTGTATGATTTAACCCATCTCCAGATTCACCCCAAAGTGAGGAAAGGCTTGACTACCATAAAATAAGCCATAGGAACAGCAAACTATAAAAAAAGAATATCTACCCCTCCTCCCCTCGGAAGGAGACAGAGGTGGACTTTATTATGAGATATAAATTATTATTAGCAGCATTTTTATACTGCATAACAGGATTAAATATTACAACTGCTGCAGAAGAAAAAACAGCAACAACAGAAATCAACCCTTCCTCTCAAAAGGAGGAAACAGAGATGGGGGCCGATTCTATGATCGTTTCTCAACTCCGTGCCAAAGGCATCAAATTCTCCCACAACAACTCAGTAACTTTATTGATGAACGGACAGGAGAAATTCGATGACCTCTTTAAAGCAATCGATAATGCGAAGAGCAGCATCCACATGGAGTATTTCAACTTCAGAAACGACTCTATCAACCGTGAGCTTATCAAGCATCTCGCTCCTAAAGCTCAACAAGGAGTAGAAGTTCGACTAGTCTTCGATGGATTTGGCAATTCCTCTAACAATCAGCCAATGCGCAAGCAAGACATCAAGAAGATTCGAAGCTATGGAATTGAGATATATGAATATAATCCTGTGGGATTTCCTTTCATTGACGATCTCTTCAACCGAGATCATCGTAAGATTGTAATTATCGACGGATGTATTGCCTATACTGGAGGCATGAATGTTGCCGATTACTATATTAAAGGTACTGAAGTAGTTGGAAGCTGGCACGATATGCATTGCCGAATAGATGGCGACGAAGTAAACACCTTACAGCGAATCTTCCTGCGCATGTGGAAAATCGCAAGTGGACAGGATGTTCATGCTCCTAAATATTGGAGAGCTAGAAAGGAGAATTACTTCGAGAACTTGAAGCCAGATGTAACTCCAACAGCTTACAAGAAGACGGTTGGTATCATCAATAGGGAGCCACACTCAAACAGCGATATTATTCGCTATTTCTATTTGAATGCTATAAATGATGCGAAAGACAGCATCAAGATTATCAACCCTTACTTCACATTGAATCGTAAGATAAAAAAAGCGCTGAAGAAGGCTGTAAAAAGAGGTGTAAAGGTAGAGATTATGCTGAGTGTGAAGAGCGACATACCATTGACACCAGATGTGGGCTTCTATAATGCACACAACCTGATGAAGGCAGGCTGTAAGCTATGGATGTTCAAGCCAGGATTCCATCACACTAAGATTATCATGGTAGATGGCAAGTTCTGTACAGTTGGCTCAGCCAATCTTGACGCAAGAAGTATGAGATGGGATCGTGAGGCAAATGCTGTCATCATAGACCCTTACACCACTAAGCAACTCAGTAATATGTTTAATGAGGAAAAGAAAGACTGTTTCCTATTGACTGAGGAAAGTTGGAAGAAATGGCGAACTCCATTCAAGCGTCATCTAGGATGGTTTGGCTCTCTTTTCACTGCATTTATGTAAAATAAAACAAATAAGAACAAATGAACGGCAGACCAAAATTTGCAATTGTTGACAACAACACCTTAGCGATGATCGGCCTCAAGCAGATGCTTGAGGACGTAATGCCTATTATGGAGATTCATACCTTCAATTCCTTCGAGGAACTAATGACGAAAGAACCTGAAAGTTATGTTCATTATTTTGTTGCAACAAACATTGCTATAGAGAACCGTAATTTCTTCTACGAGCATCGACATACAACTATTGTACTTACGACCTCTAACGATCCTAATTCTCAGATGAAGGACTTTAGATGTTTAAGTGTAAATATCCCTGAAGGTGAACTCGTGAAAGCACTTTTGCAATTAGAACAATATGGACATTCTCATGGTAGGAATCTTCCTGAAATGCCAAAGAGCGAAAAGGCAAAATTGCTTTCCGACCGCGAAATCGAGGTACTGTCGCTGGTTGCACAAGGGAAAATAAATAAAGAAATCGCGGATATGCTGAATATTGGTTTGACAACTGTCATCACACACCGAAAGAATATTCAGGAGAAACTTAAGCTGAAAACAGTATCCGCACTTACCATTTATGCAGTAATGCACGGATATGTAGATATAAACAAGATTTGATATTTCCTACAGTTTAACTGAGGAAATATCAACTAGATTATTCACTATAGCATAGATTGTAAGTCCTGCAGGGGAATGTATCTGTAACTTCTTGGCTATATTGCGACGATGCGTAATAACTGTATTTGTGCTGATGAAAAGATGGTCGGCTATTTCCTTATTCGACATTCCTTGAACAAGACTAATAATCACATCCTTTTCGCGTTCACTTAAAGCCTCATCAGAAGTATTTATCATATTCGATATCTTCATACTTACATCATTCTGTTTACGCTTCATCTCCAACTTCCTAATAACAGGAATAAAAATTTCATCCTCCACCCTAGCGTGCTGATTCAACCAAGTTTCATTGTTGTAGATATCATAAAGAGTTGCGGTAAGCTGATTATTATGCAAGCCATCGCTAGGAAGATATTTGATAATAATATTTTTCAACTCCTTCAATTTGACATCTGTCTGAGTATGATGCTTTGAGAAAGTTTCAATATCGTAATTGATAGGCGCATTCCCATCCAGCAGTTCTTGAACATAAGGAAAAACTGTTTTCTCCTCATACTTCATATGATTGGTTACACTATGTGCATACTCATCATAAAGTCGAAGAATCAAGCGAGCCAGATTATTTGTTTCATCTAAGGCTGCAACAAGTTCTTTTCTGATAAAGGGTAGCTGAAACTCAAGATAATAATCGTGAGAGGCCTTCAAATAATGCATAAGGGTCGGAATTGATAACAGGTTGACATCATCAATATCGCCATAACCATTTATGGTGAAGTTGACAACTGCCAGGAATGTATAGGTATCAACATTCTGTTCCTCGCAAACCTCCTTTACTGTCTTGTCACCGAAACCTAAGCTGATGCCAAAACTTCCAAGACTTTGCAAGATATCATAATTATCACGGATGATACTAATCATTTTATCATCCGACTCATACATTTTCTGATTCTTCATATCCGCTTACCTTAATTATATAATGTTTCGTTTGCAAAGATAACCTTTTTCCAGAAAATACCAAATACCTAAAAATGATGATTCGTAATTATAAACCCTAAAATCTTCAATACCTAAAACCAATGATTATTCTTCAAATGCCCTAAAAATAGAATTAAAGATTTGCAAAGTCGGAATAATTTTGCGAACTTTGCAGTATTAAAACCTAAACAGAAATGAGCGAAAATACTTTGTCGATAATATACGACAACACCCTTGTTAAACTCTACAAATTCGAAAGTACAAACGGAGTCAATGAATACTATTTAATGCTATCATTGACCGATGACACATTGACTTATAAAGAACAACAAGATAGAATTCTTGAAAAATATAAAGATATCACAAAGAGTAATTTCTATTCTCAACTTCAACACCTTAGTGAAGCCAAACCTGTTTTCATCAATTTCTTTCTTAGTGATGCTGCAAATCAGAAATCTGTATTAGATAAAGCTATCAAAGATAAAGAGTGTGCGATATCTATCGTACAACAGCCTCCATTGAACGGAACAAAGATTGCAATGCTGGCTATCCTAATGACAAATACAACCAACCTAAAGGTTGATGAACATCTGTTTAAGGCCTCACACAACGGATATGACGAGCTTTGGTCAACAGATAATAAAGCAGAAGGAATAAGCTCACTAGAGCAAACACAGAGGGTTTTCAGTAACTATGTCAACATACTGAAAGAAAACGGATGTACCCTTGCAGATAATTGTTTTCGCACATGGCTTTACGTGAATGATATAGACAATCAGTACGCAGGTGTTGTAGAAGGACGCAACGATATCTTTGATGAAGAAGGTCTCACAAACGACACCCATTTCATCTCAAGCACAGGTATAGGAGGAAGAGATGCCAATCCGAAGGTACTCTGCAAGATGAATGCTATTGCCATAAAAGGAATCCGTGCTGAACAGATTCATTATCTATATGCGCTTGATAAGCTCAACAGAACAAGCGAATATGGTGTAAGGTTTGAAAGAGGCAGCTACATAGATTTTGACGAACGCAGACGCGTTTATATCTCTGGAACTGCCAGCATTGATAACAAAGGAAATGTGCTCTACGAGGGAGATATACGCAAACAAACAGAGCGAATGCTTGAGAATATAGAAGCTCTGCTGGAAGAAGCAAACTGTACCTTTGAGCATGTTGCCGAAATTACAGTCTATCTCCGCGACATAGCAGACTACAAAGTAGTGGACAACATATTTAACGATAAGTTTGCCAACACACCTTATATTATAGTAAACGCACCTGTATGCCGTCCTGGATGGCTAATCGAGGCCGAATGTATAGCGCTGCGAAACATATCAAAAAAAGAATAAGAATTTAGATAGCACCTATGCAATGCCTGGGATTTACAAAGGTAAGCATAAAACATATATAAACAACGAAAAGGCGATTTCCTTCAAAAAGAAATCGCCTTTTACTATCTATTAGAAATTAGTTCGTTATTTTGCGTAAGCAACACTACGTGTTTCACGAATTACGGTGATCTTCACCTGACCAGGATAGGTCATCTCATTCTGAATCTTTGTAGCGATCTCCTCGCTCAGCTTGTTGCTTTCATCGTCAGTCATCTTATCAGCACCAACAATTACGCGAAGCTCACGACCAGCCTGAATAGCATAAGTCTTAGTTACACCAGGATAGCTCATTGCAATAGCCTCGAGGTCATTCAAACGCTTGATATAAGCCTCTACAATCTCACGACGAGCACCTGGACGAGCACCAGAAATAGCATCACAAACCTGAACGATTGGAGCAATCAAACTTGTCATCTCAACCTCATCGTGGTGAGCAGCGACTGCATTTACAATATCTGGTTTCTCCTTAAACTTCTCTGCGAGCTTAGCACCATACAATGCGTGTGGCAACTCGGTTTCCTCATCAGGAACCTTACCAATATCGTGAAGCAAACCAGCACGCTTAGCCTTCTTAGGATTCAATCCTAACTCACTTGCCATTACAGCACAGAGATTAGCGGTCTCACGAGCATGCTGCAACAAGTTCTGACCATAAGAAGAACGATACTTCATCTTACCAACAATACGAATCAGTTCTGGATGCAAGCCATGAATACCAAGATCAATAGCAGTACGCTTACCAGTCTCGATGATCTCGTTCTCCAACTGCTTCTTCACCTTCATTACAACTTCCTCAATACGTGCTGGGTGGATACGACCATCAGCAACCAACTGGTGAAGTGCAAGGCGACAAACCTCACGGCGAATAGGGTCGAAAGCAGAAATAACGATAGCCTCAGGAGTATCATCAACTACGATCTCAACACCAGTAGCTGCCTCAAGAGCACGAATATTACGTCCCTCACGACCAATGATACGACCCTTTACC
>REGX01340027.1_pt1 | contig 18079 bp, 17 predicted proteins | sample 2276321 | NCBI WGS metagenome assembly REGX01 (sample SAMN08335021, study PRJNA423103) | bovine gut metagenome | biome: bovine gut metagenome; feature: rumen; material: feed digesta; isolation source: rumen digesta from from 15 high feed efficiency cows and 15 low feed... | host: Bos taurus ... | reverse complement strand
GAGATCAAGGCCTTCTATATGAAGAAGAATCCAGATGGAAAGACTATGCAGGGTACAGATGTATTGTTCCCACGCATTGGTGAGATTATTGGAGGTAGTGTTCGTGAAGAGAGCTATGATAAACTTATTGACGAGATTCACTCTCGTGGTATGGAGGAAAGTAGCTATAGTTGGTATCTCGATACACGTAAGTATGGAAGTTGCCCTCATGGTGGCTTCGGCTTAGGTTTCGAGCGCCTTATCCTCTTTGTGACAGGAATGCAGAACATTCGTGATGTGATTCCTTTCCCACGTACTCCAAAGAATGCTGAATTCTAATAAAGGATACAAATAATAAAAGGACTATATTGCTACAGCAGTATAGTCCTTTTTATTTTCATACTATTATTTATCATCATGAATGATTCCAAGATAGCGTTCTTGCCATTCCTTATAGTAATCAGGCAAGTCTAGCATCAGTTCGCCGTTCTCGTCTGTGAATAATTGCGTAGTAGTGCCTTTCACGCAGAGAACATTGTCGCTTTCTCGGAAAATCTCATATTTAAAGTCGAGTCGTGCACCTTGATGATAGACATAATGTGTGTGAATAACAGCGATGTCATTGATGTGCAATGAAGCATAATATTTCAGATGCATATCATAGATAGGAGCATAGATGCCTGCTGCTTGCATATCAGCATAGCCGATACCTGGATAATGAAGCCCAAACGATTCTCGTCCGTCTTCCAGGTAACTAACATAGCTACCATGCCATGCAACACGCATAGAATCTATTTCATGGAACTTTACTCGTATCTTGCAAATATCTTCAACTTCTTTCATTCGGAATGAATTTTGTTATTAAACGATGATAGAAGTTGCAAAGTTACTTATTATTTTTTTGAAACGTGGAATTTCAACTTGCTTTTTGTTTTTGTCGTTGTTTTATCCATTAGATTTTTCTATTTATTACCTTTTTTACTTTGGAATTTCACTTGATTATTGTACCTTTGCATTCAGTAAAAATAAGATATTTCGAAATGGGAAAAATTATATTGACGGGTGACCGTCCAACCGGTAAACTTCACTTAGGACACTATGTGGGCAGTCTTCGCCGTCGTGTGGAACTGCAGAATAAAGGCGACTATGATCGCATGTTTGTTTTTATGGCTGATGTTCAGGCTCTCACCGATAATGCAGACAATCCTGAAAAGATTCGTCAGAATATTGTCGAGGTAGCGCTTGATTATCTTTCTGCAGGTCTTGACCCATCTCAGTGTACTCTTTACATTCAGAGCCGCATTCCAGAACTAGCCGAGCTTACAACTTATTTGATGAATATTGTAAGTGTGAGCCGTGTGCAGCGTAATCCTACTATCAAGACAGAGATAAAGATGCGTGGTTTTGAGAGCAATTCTGTTCCTCTTGGCTTCTTCTGCTATCCTGTATCACAGGCTGCTGATATTGTAGCTTTTAAGGCTACAACTGTTCCTGCTGGTGAGGATCAGGAACCTATGCTTGAGCTTACACGTGAGCTGGTTAATCGTTTCAACAATACATATGCTCCTGTTTTGGTAGAACCAAACATTATGCTTCCTGAAAATGCGACAGCACGTCGTTTGCCAGGAACAGATGGTAAGGAGAAGATGAGTAAGAGCCTTGGAAACTGTATCTATCTTTCTGATGATGCTGATACTGTATGGTCAAAGGTGAAGGGTATGTATACCGATCCTACTCACTTGAATGTGTCAGATCCTGGCCATGTAGAGGGTAATGCAGTATTTACTTACCTTGATGCTTTTTCAACCGATCAGGACTTTGCAGATTTCTGGCCAGAGTTCAAGAATTTGGATGAGTTGAAGGCAGCTTATACAGCAGGTGGAATTGGTGATATGAAGTGCAAGAAGTTATTAAATAACGTCATCAACCGTATGCTTGATCCAATCCGTGCACGTCGTCATGAATATGAGCAGGATATTCCTGAAATCTTCAATATCCTTAAGAAGGGTAGTGATGCTGCTCGTGAAGTTGCAGCTCAAACCATGGACGAGGTTCGTAATGCCATGCGCATTGATTACTTCGAGGATGAGGAGTTGATTAGACAGCAGTCTGAAAAATATCAATCCAAATAATTAGTCATAGCTAAATGAAAAAGCCGCAGACCTCTTTGAGGAATGCGGCTTTTTATGTTCACAAACAATCACATGGATAATTACATGTGTGTATCAATGTAGTTGAGAAGCCAGCTATTAAAATTGAATTCGCCGTTGCTCTCGTTGTCAGATGCAAGACTCATATAGTCTGGCATAATTCTTTCACTTTTCATGTTCTGTAGAATTTTAAATTATTATATAGTTCGCTTAAAACGATGCAAAGGTAATAGTTTTTTCGTTTACGTCCAAACATACTAATTATATTTTGCCTTATCAAGTATGCAAACGTTTGTCACAGAACAAATTATTGTTTATCTTTGCAAGTAATAATAGCAAGTATGCATACAATGGAATCCAAATATACTCAGATTTTTCGTTTGGCGTTGCCTTCGATAATTTCTAACATCACTGTTCCGCTTCTTGGTTTAGTAGATGTTGCGATTGTGGGGCATATTGGCAATGCTACTTATATTAGTGCCATTGCTGTAGGCTCTATGCTTTTCAATGTCATTTACTGGCTTTTTGGCTTTCTTCGCATGGGTACAGGTGGCATGACTTCTCAAGCTTATGGTCAGCGAAACTTATCCAAGGTTGTAACAGTTCTAAAACAAGTTCTTTTCTTGGGCTTCGTACTTGGTGCACTGTTTATTCTTCTTCAATATCCAATAGTGGAACTGGGTATGTTGGCGATGAAGCCTGATGCTTTTGTGATTCCTCTTTGTAGAGATTATTGCTATATTGTGATATGGGGGGCACCTGCAATGTTGAGTCTTTATGGACTTACAGGTTGGTTTGTAGGTATGCAGAATACCCGAATACCGATGCTTGTGTCTATTGTGCAGAATGTAGTAAATATTTTGGCTAGCTTGCTTTTTGTCTTTGTGTTGAAATTGGATATAAAGGGTGTCGCTTTGGGTACTATTGTTGCTCAATGGAGTGGCTTTCTTCTTTCCATGGCTTTCTTTTTTATATACTATCGTCGTTTGATGAAATATAATGTCCAAAGGTTATCATTCTATGGTTCCTCTTCATTCTTTAAAGTCAATAGAGATATCTTTTTTCGTACACTATTTCTTGTTTCAGTTTTCCTGTTCTTTACTGCTGCAGGTTCGCGGCAGGGAACAATGATATTGGCTGTTAATACGCTTCTAATGGAGTTTTTTACGCTTTTCTCTTATTTTTCTGATGGCTTTGCCTATGCAGGAGAAGCGCTTTGTGGAAAATATTATGGAGCATCTAACCATAAAGCATTTCGGGAGGTTGTCTGCCGATTGTTTATAATAGGAGGATGTATTGCTGTTTTTTTCGTCTTATTATATATGGTAGGAGGAAAAGACTTCTTGGGATTGTTAACAAATGACAGAAACGTTGTTGAGGCCTCTACAGAATATTTTTGGTGGGCGGTTTTAGTCCCTATTGTCGGAATAGCGGCTTTTCTCTTTGATGGAGTCTTTGTTGGTATTACTAATACTAAAGGATTACTAATGTCCTCTATGGTGGCAGCAATATGTTTCTTTGCTGTCTATTTCGGCTTGGAAACAAAAATGGCTAACCATGCATTATGGTTAGCCTTTATCGTTTACCTCTTTATGAGAGGTGCTGTTGAGTTTTTTATTTATCAGCGCTTTATCTCTTGTCAATGATGGTGCATCCTTTGTATTCAGCAGGATCAAAGTTGAAGTTACTATTGGCATAGTTGCCTGTTTTGAAATTCTTCATATTTATAGTTGCCCAGATGAATCCTACTTTCAATTTTATTTGCACAGGTGCATAGGTAAATCGGTTTATTAGCACAATAGCCTTTTTGATTTTTGTATCTTTCGCCTCAGCATTAACAAAGATTTTATAGTTGTCACCTTCGGTTGTCATCGAGTATCGGCATCCAGACTTGATGAAATTTAACTGACTGGTTACTGCTACATCTTCATCCATTTTGTGCTTAGGCTTCTTGATTGTAACCTCATTCGTTTTCTTACTCATACTCCAGAATGTCTGTCCATTATACCAGTCAATGGTTCTTCTTGAAGATCTTTTAAATTTCTCTCCTTTCAGAAGAATCCATCCCGATTTGTGGTAGAAGGATACTTTCAGGTCGTAGCTCAGTTGAGCTCCGCCCGGATTCTGCAGCATGTTAAGCGTCTTTAGCAAAATGTCGTGTGCCTGCGCTTCATTGCTTTTGGCATTTGCGTTGGTGATAGTCGCTATTATCAGCACGACAATAAATAATAGTTTCTTCATTTTTAGGTCTATGATTTTGGGTTAGATTAACTTTATGCTCATAGGCGAAAGTGTGATCAGTCGTTTCTTATATAGTTCGCCTGTTGCTCGTTTAAATACTTTCTTACTTACATGGAATCTCTCATAAATATCATCAGCCTCACTCTTGTCGCCAAGATCACATTGGCCGTCGTGGTCTTTTAGATACTGAAGCAACTCACCTGCAAAATTTTGGGTTTGGGTCTGGCCTGTAGGTTGAAGTGCTACATCGATTTTTCCATCAGGTCTAACTCGGCTGATGTATCCCTTTAGCTGGTCACCTGTGTGAATATACTGGAAGATTTGATCCTCGTAGAGCAGACCGGGATAGAAATTGTCTATAATAACTTTGAAGCCTAAGTCTGTTTTCTGCCAAACCAGCAAGTCTACTTCCTGTCCATGTTTGTAGTGAGCGTGAGGAGTATTACCATTTTCATCCTCTTCCTCTCCAAGGAATTTTTCCACTTTAGCTGACGCTACAATTCGATAACTTTCTTCGTCGATATAGATGTAAACGATGTAGCTCTTTCCAATCTCCATTTTTTTCTTCTGTTCACGGAAAGGACAGAAGAGGTCTTTGGTTACCCCCCAGTTTAGGAAAGCTCCATATTCATTCACCCAACTACACTCCAGGTAAGCAAAATGACCAACAGTGGCAAGTGGCTCTTCTGTAGTAGCTACAGGTCTTTCTTCCTGGTCAAGGTAAACGAAGCATTCCACTTCATCACCAGGTTTTACACCCTCTGGTACATACTTCTGAGGCATCAAGATGTCACCATCATTTCCACCTTCCAAATAGAGTCCGAAAACTTCACCGAAGCCCTCGCGCTTTGCGAGTTCTTTCACTTTCAGCTTGTTGTATTCTCCAATTTTAACTTCTACCATTTTCTTTGTCTTTACGTCCATTAAATTTGTTCATTATTTGCTTCTGTATTCACAATTTGGCCATCTTTTAGGTGGATGGTTCTATCTGTGATGGAAGCAAGTCCTTCGTCATGAGTTACAATGACGAATGTTTGTCCGAATTTGTCTCGCAGATCGAAGAAGAGTTGATGCAACTCTGCTTTGTTCTTTGTGTCAAGACTTCCTGATGGCTCATCTGCAAGAATTACAGCAGGATTGTTGACCAATGCTCTTGCCACAGCTACTCGTTGTTTTTCACCACCAGAAAGTTCTGCAGGTTTGTGGTTAGCTCTGTCTGATAGTTTCATGAACTCCAGCAGTTCCAATGCTCTTTCTTTTGCTTCACTACGGCTTTTTCCTGCAATGAAAGCCGGAATCATAATATTCTCCAGTGCAGAGAATTCAGGGAGCAACTGATGAAACTGAAAAACGAAACCGAGATGCTGATTACGGAAATCACTCAGTTTCTTGGTCGAAAGACCATGAATGTCTATTCCATCAATGTTTATTTCGCCATTGTCTGGCTTATCCAGTGTTCCAATAATTTGGAGCAGGGTTGTTTTGCCAGCACCTGATGGACCGACGATACTAACAACTTCGCCCTTTGCAATATGCAGGTCGATACCTTTCAAAACTTGTAAATCACCAAATGATTTAGTTACTCCTTTAATATCTATCATAATTTCTTTATTTCTTTTTGTTTACACCCAGTTTGCCGTGAATCCAATCGTTCAGCAAGTGATAAGCACTTTCTTCCTCTTGATGGGATGGCTCTGCAAATGTCATAGAGTCGAGTGGTGTACCATATTGGTCAGGGAAGATTATCAGTAAATTGGTTCCTGCAAAGTAGGTCTCGATTTCCTCAGGAAGTCTTTCTTGTGCAGTCTTGTAGGAAACAGTACCCTTTCTTGCAGAGATGATTACTAGCATTTGGTCATCAGTCATGCTTGCTGCAATTTTGGGAAGTTCATTCCAATGCTGCATTACCGTATATTCAGCTCTCACGCTAGGGTGGGTGTTTTGTAGATACTCATTAATGAGACTCAGTGCTTCCGATCTTCCCTTGAACAGAATGCTACATTCCAAATTACCTGCAATTCTTGCCAGATGTTCTATCCAACGGTAGAAACCTGGTTCGTATTCGGCTCTGGATGGCACAACTACCTGTATACGGTGCAGAGTGTTGAGAGGACGTCGAATGCGTGCCATGATAATCTGGCGGTTCAGTCCGTTAAAGAGACTTTGATGAAAATCTCCCCAGAATTTATTGGAAACATCATGGTGCATATGCATACCAATAATAATTTCAGATGCCTTGAACTCGTTAAAGGCATGCTTGATGCCGTTAGCGATATTGGCGGCAATGCGAACTTGTGTTTGCATTTGAACATCTGCCGATGCGGCCAGCTTGGTACAATGTTCCAGCAGATGCTGACCTTGCTCCATATTATATCGGATGTTTTTGTCATCATAGACCACGTTCATCGCGATAAGTCCTCTGTTGAGTTTCTGGTTTCTCACCAATAAACCCAGTTGTATGAGGTTGTCGGCATATTCTGGATATTTCACAGGGATGAGAATCTTCTCGTCATCCGCTTTCTTGTCAAGGTCGCTTCCTGGCAGTGTCTTGTCTCTTAATATGATTTTTCTCGCAGACCAGTCGGTCATCAGAGATGAAATGATGCAAGTGACAAGAATCATGCAAACCACACCATTTAGCATGTCATTATCCACTAGATATTGTCCTGGCTCCACTTCGAGTTTCATACCAACCATCACCATAGCAATACCACCAGCAGCATGAGCTGATGTAAGACCAAACATCATGTGGCCGGAACTCAGTGGCATGTGAAATCCCAAACAGGCAATATAGGCAGCCAGTGCTTTTCCTAAAGTTCCAAAGAGCACAATGCAGAATACTACCCATAGAATATGACCACCTCCAAAGAGAAGTCTTGCATTGATAAGCATTCCTACACCAATAAGAAAGTATGGAATGAATAGTGCATTTCCTATAAACTCAATGCGATTCATCAGTGGAGAAACTCTTGGTACATATCTGTTGAGAATCAAACCTGCAAGGAAAGCTCCGAAAATACCTTCCACTCCTGCCAACTGACAGCAGGCTGCACTCATGAAAAGCATGGCCATAATGAAGATGAACTGCATTACAGCATCACTATATCTTCGGAGGAACCATCTGGTCATCCTAGGAATAATAAAGAACATTGCGGCACAATAGCCGAAGAATTTTGCTGCAAATATTACCCAGAACAAAGCTCCTTCATCATTTCTGTAGGAGGCAACTAATGCCGCCAATATGATTAGTGCCATCAATAGAGAAATCATAGAGGAACCCACACTCAGGGTAACACTTGGCTTTCGCTGAAGTCCATAACGGGCAACAATCGGATAGCTCACCAGCGTGTTGGAAGACATAATGCATCCCAACAAGACTGCCCCCATCATGGAATACCCCAAAAGTGCTGTTCCCATAAAGAAACAGAGAACGAAAGGCACCAGAAAGGTCAGCAAGCCGAAGGTGAATATCAAGTTTTTGTACTTCTTCACACCCTGCATATCCATTTCCAAGGCAGCCAGAAACATAATGTAGTAAACACCTACTTTTCCAAAGAGTTCAAAAGAGGCATCCCTTTGCAATATGTTAAGGCCATATTTGCCCACCAGTACACCTGCCAGAACCATACCGATAATATGGGGAATTCTCAGTCGCCCCATAATGATAGGAGCAAAGAGAATTATCAGCATCACGACGAAGAAAATCAGCGTCGGATCTGTGATTGGAAAATATTGTGACAGGTCAAACATTACGTACTTTCTATTATATAATAGGTGCAAAGATACAAAAAAAGTAGCCATGTTGTTTGATTTGCTGCCGAAAAATTTGATTTAAGACAAAATCGTAAACAATTTGGCGAAAAAATCGATGATTTGTTGCTCATTTTGTAGGAAAAGTTGTAATTTTGCAGCCAATTATCTTTTAACAATTAAAATAAAGAAAATTATGAAAGTAGCAATTGTTGGAGCAAGTGGAGCAGTAGGACAGGAGTTCCTTCGCATCCTCGACCAGAGAAACTTCCCTATGGACGAATTAGTGTTGTTTGGTTCTAAGCGCAGTGCAGGCCGAAAGTACACTTTCAAGGGTAAGGAGTATACTGTCAAGGAGCTCCAGCATAACGACGACTTCAAGGACATCGACATCGCTTTCACTTCAGCAGGTGGTGGTACCTCAGAAGAGTTTGCCGAGACCATTACAAAGTATGGAGCTGTGATGATCGACAATAGTTCTCAGTTCCGTATGGATCCAGATGTTCCATTGGTAGTACCTGAGATTAATGCAGAGGATGCACTGAACCGTCCTAAGGGTATCATTGCCAATCCTAACTGTACAACTATTATGATGGTTGTAGTTTTGAATCCTATCGACAAGTTGAGCCATATTAAGAAGATTCATATTTCTTCTTACCAGAGTGCTTCTGGAGCAGGAGCAGTTGCAATGGCAGAACTTCAGCAGCAGTATAAGGAGATGGTAGAAGAGGGAAAGGTTTCAACTATCAGCAAGTTCCCTCATCAGCTTGCATATAATGTCATTCCTCAAATCGACAAGATGACTGAGAATGATTATACAAAAGAAGAGATGAAGATGTTCCACGAGACTCAGAAGATCATGCACAGCGATGTTCGTACTTCTGCTACTTGTGTTCGTGTTTCTTCTCTTCGTTCACACTCAGAGAGTGTATGGTTTGAGACAGAGCAGCCTGTATCTGTTGAGCAGATTCGCAAGGCATTGAACGATGCTCCAGGTGTAACTGTAGTTGACGATCCTCAGAACTATGTATATCCTATGCCATTGGAGAGTGCTGGAAAGGATGATGTATATGTTGGTCGTATTCGTAAGGATTTGGCTGATGATAATGGCAACACCCTTTGGTTGACAGGTGACCAGATTCGTAAGGGTGCAGCTTTGAATGCTGTCCAGATTGCTGAGTATCTTATCAAGGTTGGCAATGTAAAGTAAGCTAAACCTTAAAGAATATAAAAATCCCTTCTTTGTGAAACGAATTGCAATTTTTGCATGTTTCCAAGGAAGGGATTTCTTTTTGTCTTTTAAGAGAAAGAGGGATAAAATGTTATCTCTAATTCTTTCTTATGCTTGTCGGATTTGTGACTTTACGAATTTGAAAATGTTATTTCAACTACCATAAATGTTATACTAGAAGCTACTAAAATAGGTGGTTTGCGGCTTTTTGACAAAAGCATATGTCAAATATGTGATATGTTGCTTTTGTTGCATTTTTATTCCTAAAAAATATCTTTTGTTTATTGGATGGGGGAACCGTCTAAAAAATGTTTCTGATTGTCTTATATTGAAAAAAGATTACTTGAACGTACAAATTAAACTATTTGATACGTTAGGATAAGTTTTGTTATTCGTTTTAACTTATATTTGCAGCATAAACGAAATGACTAAGAATATTTAGCTCGATAGAACTATTTCCATCAATTTAGATACTATTGATACATAAAATATATCTATGATTTTAAATCAGCAATACATGATGCATTTTAAATCAAAAGATTTGTTGTTTGTTTTTGGCAATAGGAACACAAGAGCGCTTCTCTTGGATGAAGTTTCTATAGTGTTTCAGTAATTTAGGATATTAAAGTTTAGGTTCATATTATAGTATTAGTGCAAGGGAATCTGTCGTGAGACAGGTCCCTTTTTTTTATTCTATCAGTTTTCTTGCTTCCTCAGTCATATACTTTTTCACTTTAGCATAAGGAATGGTAAAGCATGGAAGACCACACGCATAGGCAGCGATTTCATATTGCTGGTAAACGAATGATAGTCCGTCCTTTGTGAGTGATGGCTGATGTACAGGAAGTGGGATAGTTTTCTTCTCAAGCATCAGATAATCCCAAATATTGGATTTCTTGAAGTTTTCGCCATTTTCCTTAAAGTATGAATAAACTCCATCAATAAGCAGTTTCTGCATTTCCTTCACTTTTGTAGTGTCGAGAATCTGTACCTCTTTTCCATTCATCTTGTCAATCACCACATTATAAGATGTAAAGGAACCATGTGCCCCCATCAGGAAACATTCTGAATTTACATCGAAGTTAATGTATTTATCAGTCTGCTCGTGTTCTTTAATAGATACTGTGAGCAAGTATTTAGAATCCTCGTGTGGAATATCTGGATTTTCACGATTCTCTTTTTGCAATCGCTTGGTAAATAGCTTTCCATAGTAATTCACCAATGCTTTACTGGTTGGATTTCCCTTGTAAAGTGCAGGGTAGATAGTCTTGTCGTCAACATATTCTGGAAGACTATTGGCGCATATCTGTCGATTGATGAAAGCCTTAACACTATCCGCAAGTCTTGATGTACCTTGTGGGTAGTCGAAAATGATAGATACATCGGTTATCGTATCTGTCTTTGTATAGCCTATAGAGTCGAATTTTAATTGTTCTATCGCAATAGGCTCTTCTGTAGCAATAGAGTCGGAATCATTAACAGAAGTTGACTTGTCGGTTTTGCATCCTCCTAGAAGAAGAGAGATACCAAAGAAGCCCATAAGGAGTGTATGAGCTAACCCCGATTTTGATAGGATGTTTTTGCTTACCCTTAGAGTATTCATATTTTATATTTGATTTTAGATGATGCAAACATACATCTTTTATTTGATACTTCCAAGTAATTTAATTGAATTATTCAAAAAATGCGTTCTGAAAGTATTGGAGGAATATAAACTTTTTTGTAAATTTGCATCGGAAACATACAGCTGGGGGCTGTAGGCTATCATAATTTTAAGAACACTGATGTTGACAGATGAAAGAGTGCCATATCTGAAGACGATTAACTGAAAGAAAGCAAGTGTTTGCTGAATAATTTTCTAAGACGTTCGAGAACCCACTATCTTTGCAGCATCAAGATAAAACCAAACAAATATGAATTCGATTATTAATACATTTCTACCAATTTCGCTCAGCGAGATGAATGGAGTAAAATTATTGAATAGAACCGATACCAAATTTGTTACAACTATTGATAAGTTGAGGCTTCTTTTGGCTATGGCTCGTGGTGATTATTTTGCTCAGGAAATCGATGGATCGCGGATAGCACCTTATTATACGGTTTATTTTGATACTCCAGATCAGGCAATGTATAATGTCCATCAAGATGGATATGCCCGTCGCCAGAAGCTACGTATCCGGAGTTATGTTGATTCTCATCTGAACTATTTAGAAATTAAAACCAAAAACAATCATGGAAGAACAAAGAAGAAAAGAATTTCTCTGTCTGGGTTTGATCCTTGCCATCCCAGCTATGATATCCGCTTTAACAGCACTGATGCTTCTTGTGTTTCTGCATTGAATTTTCTTAAGCAGAACCTAGAGTATATGCCTGAAAGTCTTAGTGAACAGTTGGAAAACAGGTTTGAGCGGATAACTCTCGTGAATAAGGCGAAGACAGAGCGACTTACCATTGATAGTCATCTGAAATTTCACAATCTTCTTACAGGAATATGCTGTTCGCTCGATAATCTCGTGATTATTGAGCTAAAGAGGGATGGACTTCAGCCTTCACCTATTCTCGAAATGCTCCGGCAACTGCATATTCACCCGATGGGATTCAGTAAGTATGTTATGGGAGCAGCAATGACCAATCCGCAATTGAAGCAGAATCGTTTGAAACCTCGAATCAGACAGGTGATGAAACTCCAACAACAAGGAAATTTAAAGTATGCAATATAATAATTAAATGAAACGAATATGGACGTATTATCTTTTAGCATTTCCGCACAATTTACCACGATGATAGTGAGATTCCTCGTTTGTATGATCTCCACTTTCATCATTGTTGACCGACTTTATTTTCGCAAGAGTCATCGACGGGATTTTTATTTCACCTTCATGCTTATTAGTGTTGCCATCTTTTTCCTAGTCTTCTTCATGATATTTATGCTCGAAGATCTCAAGACGAAAACCAGCATAGGCGTGGGTATTGGACTTTTCGGCATCTTCAGTATCATGCGCTATCGCACAGATGCCATGCCAGTGCGTGAAATGACTTATCTCTTTGTAATTATCTCCATGGCTGTGGTGAATGCTATTGCCAACTCGCTCACCTATGTGGAACTGGCCTTGACCAATGTGATATTTATCTTTGCGATTTGGCTGCTTGAGAAGCGACTTCGCCAATTACCTTTCAAGGAAGTAAGATACGACCGCATTGCCCTCATCACTCCTGATAAGAAAGAAGAATTGCTGGCAGATCTGCACGAACGATTGGGACTTGATATCGACCATGTGACAATAGAGAGTGTAGATATGCTTCGCGATATGGCAGTGTTGAAAGTATATTATAAAGATGAAAAGCTATAAACCCTCTAACAAAATCAATATGGAAATAAAAGAATTCAGATATTTGCTGAGTGCAGCCTTCTTGTTGGCTGCACTATCAGCAACCGCACAGTCGGATTTCGGAATATGGACTTCGGTTGGAGCAGAGAAAAAAATCAATAAGAAACTATCTGTTGGCTTGGAGGCAGAAATGCGTACTCGTGATAATTCAAGTAGCATTGACCGGTGGAGTGGTGAATTTGATGCCACCTATAAGCTCACCGATTGGCTCAAGGCTACTGCTGGATATGTATTTCTCTATGACCGGAATGAGGAAAAGACCACCTATAAGCGAAGTGGGAAGGTTAACAATTATCGACCAGGTTATTGGGGCAACCGTCATCGAGTTCATTTTGACCTGACTTCAGGCTTTGATCTTGGAAATTGGAATATCTCACTTCGTGAAAGATGGCAGTATACCTATCGGCCAGAAGTGACAACTACCCGATGGGATAACGACAATGAATACTGGGAAGATACTAAAGTTGAGGGGAAAGCAAAGCATGTATTGAGAAGTCGCCTTCAAGTGCAATATGGTTTCAAGAAACTGGAACCTTATGGAAGTGTGGAACTCTACAACGGATGGAATCTCCAGAAAGTGAGATACACCTTAGGTACCGACTATACTATAAAGAAGCATCACAAGGTGGGGATTTACTATCGCTATCAAACCGTGAATGATGACGATGAGCCTAGTCGCCATATCCTTGGTGCAAGCTATAAATATAAATTTTAAATCAGTATTTTTACATTCCACATTTTCTTTTTGTTTTTTTCAACCTTCTCTTTCGCTTGTCTCTGAAAATAATTGTATATTTGCCTTCGGAAATTCAAAACAAACCAAGCAAAACCATGAAATTATCTCTAGCGCAAATCCGTTTAGGAGACAACAAGAATCAGAATTTTAACAAGACTATTGACTATATTGCCAAGGCTGGAAACAAAAGCGACTTGCTGATATTTCCAGAGCTCCAGTTGAGTCCATTCTATCCACTCAAGCATATAGAGGAATGGAATGCAACCCGTGATGACCTCAGCATAACGCTTGATGACCATCGTGTTCGGAAAATTCAAGAGGCAGCTCGTGAGTCGGATATCTATGTTTCCCCCAATATCTATATTAAAGAGGATGGAAAGAACTATGATATGTCATTGATGATTAATCCGAAAGGAGAAATCGTAGGAAAGTCGGCAATGGTGAATATCCACAGTTCTGAGAAATTCTGGGAAGGTGACTACTATGATTCCTGGGGCGAAGGCTATAAAGTTTATCATCTGCCATTTGGCAATGTAGGTGTAGTGGTATGCTACGATCGCCACAAGGATGGTATTGAGCAGTGTGCCCAGTTGGGAGCTCAGGTTGTAGTGATTCCAACCGTGAATTTGATATCAGAGCCTATGGACGAATATGCTCAGGAAATGATAGACAAGGCGAAAGCCAACAAGGTGTATATCGCCATGTGTAACCGAGTTGGAAGAGAAGGCGATGATACCTTTGCTGGTGAGTCGATTGTGGTAAGTCCTGAGGGCGAAGTACTCGTTAAGGCTGGAAATCATGAAGAATTAATTACTGTTGAAATTAATCTCTGATGTAGCATTTTCGATGTAGAATATAAAATTCATGCAAATGAGTTCTAGATAAGAAATATTCTTAAGGTGAGAATTACCAAGTGAATGTAAAATTCCAGAAGGCGATGTTCTTCTAGAATTTTACATTTTGCTTTTACATTATATTGGGAAAAGAGTTATGTTGAAGAAAATTATTATATTTCTGGTGGCAGCAATTTTAGCTGTGCCAGTAGAAGCCGCCGAAAATGCTACGGCTAAGAAACGTCTGAAAGTAGGACTGGTTTTAGGTGGAGGTGGCGCCAAGGGTGCTGCCGAAGTGGGTGTGCTGAAAGCGATAGAGGAAGTGGGGATTCCTATCGACTATATCGCAGGAACCAGTATTGGCTCTATCATTGGCGGCCTCTATTCCTGCGGTTATCGCTCTTCCGATCTTGAGGATCTCTTTTCCTCTCAGGAGTGGGTGGCTTTGCTTTCCGATCGCAATGTTGATTTCGATAAAAGGGTAATTACGAAAAAAGATGGAGTTACCTATTTCTTTGGATTTCCTTTGAGCAAGAAGGAAGCGGGAGATGACTTCAATTTCGGCGCTCTCAAGGGAGACAGTATTGTAGCGCTCCTAAACAGCAAGACGAAACGTCCCGATTCTATCAGTTTCAATAAGTTGCCAATTCCTTTTAGATGTGTGGCCGTTGATTTGAAAACCTTCAAGGAGTATGATTTCGAAAGTGGTGTGTTGGCTGAGGCTATGCGTGCCAGTATGTCAATTCCAGGTGCTTTCAAGACTGTAAAGAAAGATTCGATGGAATTAATCGATGGAGGAGCCCTCAATAATCTTCCGGTAGATGTTGTCAAGGCGATGGGGGCAGATATCGTCATAGCTATCGACCTTACTCAAAATCATCGTCCTGCAAAGCAGAAGGAGATGAAACTCAAGAAGAAGCCTCTGGCTCAGATGATAGAGTGGGCGAAGAAGCGACCTGATCTTATCAAGTACAATGAGAATCTGAAGCATTGCGACATCTATATCAATCCGAATCTCAAAGGCTTTGATGCTGCTAGTTTCACTCCCAAGAAAATTCAGGAGATGATTAAAAGAGGAGTGGAAGCTGGTGAAAAGGCTAAAGAGGAATTGATGAAGTTAAAGAAGAGGCTTTGATCGGCTAGTACATTTTATTTGACGTATGCTTTTGCTTTCCCTACAGAAAAGGTAAGGAAAGTAAAGGCTTTTTTTATGTGTTTCTTCTCTTAAGGATGGATGCTTTACTTGCAAACTAGCCTTGATGAACAATGTGAAACGGCCGTTTCACATTACATGAAACGATCGTTTGACATTATGTGAAACGGTCGTTTAACATTATATGAAACGACCGTTTCATATTGTAGAAACAAGTAAGATTACTTATTTACCTATGAACTTCCGATTGAGATAATCATTGAAAGCTTCCCTGTAAAGGTCACCTATCGGCAGATAGAGATCCTCGCCCATAATCACACGATTCTTGTTTACCTCCACAATCTTCTTCAGATTGATGATGTAGGAGCGGTGAATGCGCATAAAATAGTCGGGAAGGCGTTCTTCCAGCTTTTTCATACTCAACAACACGATAATAGGCTTTTGCATGCTGTCGAGATGAATCTTGAGATATTCGCTCATTCCCTCGATATAGCGGATATCGCTGATGCTGATGCGAATTACCCGATGTTCTGTCTTCAGGAAGATAGTATCATCATCCTCGTTTTTAGTCAGATCGGTCACTTCCTCCTCTTTCGATTCTGTTTCCGCAGAGGCATTCTGGTAGTCGTATTGTTTCTTTACCTTGTTGGCAGCACGCTTGAATTCATCCAATCCAAAAGGCTTCAGCAGATAATCCACAGCATCCACCTTGTAGCCCTCGATAGCATACTCGCTATAGGCGGTGGTGAAGACGATGATAGGAGGAGCCGCCAGACTCTTCACGAAATCCATACCATTGAGGTCGGGCATATTGATATCGCAGAAAATAGCATCAATATTTTCCTCATTCATTATTTTTTTAGCCTCCAGGGCACTTCCACATTCTCCACAAAGTTTGAAGAATGGGATTTTCTGGATATAGGCAGAAAGTTGTTTCAGTGCCAGAGGCTCATCATCGATTGCTAGAACTTTAATCATTGTCATTGCTTTTTTTGAGAGGAATGTCGAGAGTTACCTCATAGACATCTTCGTTATCGTTTATTTTCAGTTGATAGTTCTCCTTAAAGAGCAGGTCGAGCCGCTTCTTGGTATTGGTAAGTCCCACTCCACCATGTTCCTCGGTACTCTCCTTGTGCTTGCTGTTCTTGCAGGTAAAGAGAAGTCTGTTCTCCCGAATATGGGAGGTGATATGTATGAAACTCTCCTCCTGATAGCTGATACCATGCTTGAATGCATTCTCGACAAAATTAACGAGAAGGAGAGGAGGCATCATCAAATGGGCATTGGCATTCTCTGGTGCCTCGATTTGGATGTCCACCTTCTTAGGATCATAGCGCAACTTCATCAGATTGATGTAATTCTCGAGGAAGATGCCCTCACGGTCGAGGGGTACAAACTGCTTGTTGCCCTCATAGAGAATGTAGCGCATCATCTTAGAGAGTTGCAGAATTGTTTCCTTGGCGAGCTCAGGATCGATATCCACCAGTGCATGAATATTGTTGAGCGTATTCATGAAGAAATGTGGATTTATCTGATATTTAAGATATTCCAGTTGTGAGTGTAGGTTCTGCTGTTCTAATTGCAGCATCTCCTTCTCTCGCTTCAAGGTTCTGAAATAGAGCTTGATAGCGAGATTCATACCTAGCATAAGAATGGCGAGTAAAGTAGCGATGAGCTCTCTGCCGCCAGGAAAGAGAAACAGACGAAATTCGCGATGCTTGAATTTTGGTCCTTTCTTTCTGAAATCAAATGGATTTTCTTTTGCAAAATCGGGACTATTGCCTTTCGCTAATTCTGGTTTTGCACCCTCTTCTTTCTTAGCATTCTTCAATTCGGATTTAGATTCCTTCTCCAATTCAGGTTTAGATTCCTTCTCAAAATTGGCTTCAGGTTCCTTTTCAAAATCAGGCCTTGGTCCCTTTTCAAAATCGGGTTTAGGACCATTTTCGAAATTCGGAGATCCTGGCTTTTCGAAATCAGGAGGCAGCTGTCTATCGAAAGGTGGGAGACCTTGTCTTTGTTCCATCATCTGTTGCTTGTGGAATTCCTCCCTTCTCAACGAAGCCTGATGGTATTCTGCAAGGAAGAAAATCGCGAGCATGCAAAGGGTGGTGGCGAAATACATCACCTTTTTATGTCGGTAGATGAGAATAGGGGCGAGGATGATATTGTGGACAAGGAAAATGACGAGATATACCAGGTAAACTTTCCATATATCGAATATTTCAGTCCAACTGAAGATGATGTCTGTATTAGCCTGTGTTCTATAGTAAAGACTTAGAATGGGGGCACAAAAGAGTATAGCCCAGAGTACCAGGTAAATAAGATTTTCTTTTAATGCGTGTAAATGTAGCTTCATAGGCTTTAGCAGTTTTTTCATTAAAACGGAAAAGAATAAAAAATATTATACCCCACCAAGTCTCCCCTTCGGGGAGGCTTGGTGGGGTTGTTTTACCATCTACCAGGGAATCCTCCGCCTCCCATTCCTCCAGGGCCTCCCATTCCTCCTCCCATAGAGGAGCTAGTGGTGAGGGCTGCTGAGGCTGAGCCTACCGAATTACTTCCATTATAGAGAGTGTAGGTTGTTCCTGTTGACATGCCTGGGGCAGATACAAGG
>REGX01207887.1_pt1 | contig 18405 bp, 18 predicted proteins | sample 2276321 | NCBI WGS metagenome assembly REGX01 (sample SAMN08335021, study PRJNA423103) | bovine gut metagenome | biome: bovine gut metagenome; feature: rumen; material: feed digesta; isolation source: rumen digesta from from 15 high feed efficiency cows and 15 low feed... | host: Bos taurus ... | reverse complement strand
GATGAATACTGGCTGCTTTTGTTGCAGCTCTACTTAAAGAAACCTGTCGGCGTAAAGCCGCTCTTTTCTAAAAGCATCGTCGACCTACGTCTCAGTTTGCATATCCCACCAGAATATCTCCACAATCAAATGTTCCGTCTCAGACTGGTTACTCCTAGAATGGATAGACTATGGAAGGCCTATGGCAATAATCCTAAAAAGCTGAACAAAGCCGTCAAGACTTTGTGGGACATGAAAGGATATGGCAACTCGCAGGAATTTTACAAGGATGTAGAATTCAATGAATCGTTTGAGAAAGACTGGAAACCGCTTGAGGCCAATGAAAAGCTTACCCCTGTCAAGCTCATCCTCATTCTTAACCTCTACTTCCAGCTTACACCTATCACCATGGTGCCAGAGACTCCAGAGATAGGAGAATTAGGAAAAATGCTGGATATCACCCCAAAACTGATATCCGAGATCATGGATATATATCAATTCTGTGATCCATATCTCAATCGCGACGATTTCATGATAAACGAGATGCTGGGACCTTGCCAGGAAATATGGAACAGATATGGAAATGATAATCCTGAGAAACTCTACTCTATATCAGAGCAACTCAAGGAATATTTCAAATAAAACATTCAATAAGGGATTAGCAATTAGCAGTTTTAAGATAAAAGATGGCTCAAAAATTAATTCAGACTCAGGAACAAAAGATGCAGCAAGTACAAAGACTTACTGCACAACAGATGCTGCAAGTAAAACTACTTGAGATGCCTCTGACTGAGCTTGAGCAAAACATTAATGCAGAACTCGATGACAATCCTGCGCTTGAGCGCACTTCTGATGAAGATATCGACACTCATAACGAGGAGGTTGATAACGGAGACGAGGAATCTTACGAGGAAAAATCCGAAAAAGAAGAAAGAGAAGACGAACTGGACAATGCTCTTGAAAATCTTGGCAGAGACGATGAAATGCCTGAATACAATTCCAATTCTTACAGCAATAATGCTGACTATGAAGAAATGGTTTATGGCGACACAACTTCGTTTTATGACTTGCTGAAAGATCAGATGGGCATGCAGGAACTTGATGATAATCAACAGGCTATCATGGAGTACCTGATTGGATCGCTCGATGACGACGGACTTCTGAGAAAGGACCTGGATACAATCAGCGACGAGCTGGCTATCTACAACAATGTAGATACATCGACAGAGGATATCGAAAAGATACTCAAGTTACTACAGACCTTTGATCCAGCTGGTGTAGGCGGAAGAAGTTTGCAGGAATGCTTGCTTCTGCAAATCAAGCGTAAGCCAAAAGGAAAGCTTCGTGATGCCATGGAACTGATTATCAATGACTATTACGACGAATTCACCAAGAATCACTGGAATAAAATCCAATCGGCTACAGGCTATAGCGACTTGCAGATAGAAACCCTTCAGGGTGAAATCAAGAAGTTGAATCCTAAACCAGGATCATCACTTGGCGAAACCGAAGGAAGAAACTTCCAGCAAATCACCCCGGACTTTATTGTAGACACATCAGACGATGGCTCTGTAAGCTTTACGCTTAATCATGGCAATATACCAGAATTAACTGTCTCTCCATCATTTACCGATATGGTAGATACCTATAAGAGCAACAAGGAAGGCATGAATAGACAGGCTAAGGAAGCTCTGCTATATGCCAAGGAGAAAGTAGACAAGGCACAAGGCTTTATCGAGGCTATCAAACAGCGTCGACATACTCTGATCATTACAATGAAAGCTATCATAGACATCCAGAGAAAATTCTTCCAGGATGGAGATGAAGCCGACTTAAAGCCTATGATTCTGAAGGATATAGCCGACAAGACTGGTCTCGACATATCTACCATATCAAGAGTAAGCAATATCAAATATGCGCAGACAAAATGGGGTACATTTCCACTTCGATTCTTCTTTACTGATGGCTATACCACAGAAAACGGAGAAGAATTATCTACCAGAAAGATGAAGCTTGCCCTTAAGGAAATCGTAGAAAAAGAAAACAAGAAGAAACCTTTAAGCGACGATGCCCTTGCTGCAGAAATGAAGCAAAAGGGTTTCCCTATCGCACGCAGAACTGTTGCAAAATACAGAGAACAATTGAATATTCCAGTTGCAAGACTAAGAAAAATATAAATGAAAGAAAAAAATATCATATTAGGTGCGAGAGTGATGAGTATGATCTTCACTCCATTCTATCTGCCACTAGTTGGACTCATAGCTTTGTTTATCTTCAGCTACATGAGTTTGATGCCATTGGAATATAAAGCATTCATATTGCTACTCGTTTACATATTTACAATATTACTCCCATCTTTTTTGATACATATTTATCGAAAGTATCAAGGATGGACACCCATAGAATTAGGAAAGAAGGAACGTCGTATCGTTCCATATATCATATCTATTATATGCTATTTCAGCTGTTTATGGCTCATGAACCGTATGCACGTACCTCGTTTTATGGGCGCTATTCTGCTGGGAGCATTGGTCATTCAGATGACTTGTGCACTTATCAACGTATGGTGGAAGATTTCCACTCATACTGCAGCCATCGGAGGTGTGGCAGGAGCATTGCTGGCATTTGCCGAAGCATTCTCTTTCAATCCAATGTGGTGGCTCTGCATCGTCATTCTGATGGGAGGTATAGTCGGCTCAAGCCGAATCATCTTACGTCAGCATTCACTATCCCAAGTACTTACAGGATTTTGTGTCGGACTGATATGTAGCTTCCCTCTATTATTGCATATATTATAAAAATCAAAATAAAAACTATGATGAAACCATTAATTAGCATTATTATGGGTTCGACAAGCGATCTGCCTGTCATGGAAAAAGCCTGCCAATGGCTTAACGACAATCAAATACCTTTCGAGGTAAATGCACTATCTGCACATCGCACTCCAGATGCAGTAGAAACCTTTGCCAAAGGAGCCAAAGAACGCGGAATAAAGGTAATTATCGCTGCTGCAGGAATGGCAGCTGCTCTTCCTGGTGTAATTGCAGCATCTACTCCACTTCCTGTGATTGGTGTGCCTATCAAGGGTATGCTTGACGGCCTTGATGCCATGCTCAGCATTATTCAGATGCCTCCTGGCATTCCTGTAGCTACAGTAGGTGTTAATGGTGCTCAGAATGCTGCTATTCTTGCTGCCGAAATGATTGCTATCGGCGATGAGGAAGTTGCTAAAAAGGTTGATGCATGGAAGGCTGGACTTGGTGCTAAAATTGAAAAGGCCAACAAAGACCTCAAAGAAGTAAAATACGAATATAAGTGTAATTAATGATAGACTTATATAATTATACACGTCGCGAGTCATCGGTTACTCATGTGGGTAGTCTCGATATTGGTGGAAGCAATCCTGTACGAGTACAATCCATGACAACTACGAATACACGCGATACTGAGGCTTGTATTAAGCAAGCTGAGGAAATTATCAAAGCTGGTGGAGAACTCGTCAGACTCACTACTCAAGGTACTATTGAGGCTAAGAATCTGGAGCCAATCAAAGCTGGCATTCGTGCTGATGGCTATAAGACACCATTAGTAGCTGATGTACATTTCAATCCAAATGTAGCCGACGTAGCTGCTGAATACGTAGAGAAAGTACGTATTAATCCTGGCAACTATGTAGATCCTGCTCGTAAATTTATCAAACAGGAATATACAGAGGAGGAATATGCTCAGGAACTGAAGAAGATAGAAGAGCGATTTGTTCCTTTCCTGAATATCTGCAAGGAGCATCACACTGCTATCCGTATTGGCGTAAATCATGGTAGTCTGAGTGACCGTATTCGCAACAGATATGGCGATACACCAGAAGGTATCGTAGAGAGTTGCATGGAATTTCTTCGCATCTGCAAAAAGGAAAACTTCAATGATGTAGTTATTTCCATTAAGTCTTCTAATACTATCGTGATGGTTAGATCTATGCGATTATTGGTAGATACCATGGAAAAAGAGGATATGAATTATCCTTTACATCTGGGTGTAACTGAAGCTGGAGAAGGAGAAGACGGAAGAATCAAGAGTGCTGTAGGTATTGGTGCCGTACTGGCTGATGGTATTGGTGATCCTATTCGCGTTAGCCTTAGTGAGGAGCCTGCAGCAGAAATTCCTGTAGCTCAGCATCTTGTAAGATATATTAGAGAGAAGCAGGGCCATATCATGATACCTGGAGCAGAAGCTCCACAATTTGACTGGGTACATCCTTCAAGGAGAGAAACCCAGGCTGTTGATATTATTGGTGGAGATAACGTGCCTGTAGTGATCAGTAGTCGTATCAATAATCAAGTAGAAATTTCTTCGCAGATTGACGCAACTCCTGATTATCTATATGTAGCCGACAACATGCCAGAAAAGCCTGTAAAAGGTCAGAAATATATCGTAGACTACAATGTATACGGACAGATGACAGAAGAGCATGATGAGCGCTTGGAAAGTTGTGAGATATATCCTATCTTCCCAGCATCAGCTATGCCTTTTATCAGTACACTTCAAGCCAAGCAGAAATTCCTGGTACTCCAATTCGGAACACCTACAGCAGAATATCTGGCTTGCCTGAAATATCATCCTGATATTGTTGTTGTCTGCACTAGCAATCACAAGAATCGCCTTGGCGATCAGCGCGCACTGGTACACGAAATGATGAAAGCAGGTGTAACTAATCCTGTCATCTTTGCTCAGATGTATCAGCATAGTCAGGCTGAGAAATCAGAATTCCTGCTTGAAGCAGCAGCTGATATGGGTGCTTTAATGGTAGATGGTCTAACTGATGGTATCTGGCTCATGAACAATGGCGACCTTGCTGCTCAGGATATTGATGAAACTGCATTCAATATTCTTCAAGCAGCACGTCTGCGTACATCAAAGACAGAGTATATCAGTTGCCCTGGATGCGGAAGAACGCTTTACGACCTACGAGATACTATTGCCAAGATCAAAGAGGCTACAAAAGGCATGAAAGGCCTTAAAATTGGCATTATGGGCTGTATCGTAAATGGTCCTGGAGAAATGGCTGATGCAGATTACGGATATGTAGGTGCAGGTCCTAATCGAGTATCGCTCTATAAGAAACAAGTTTGCATTGAGAAAAATATTCCTGAAGAAGAAGCTGTAGAGCATCTGCTTCAATTAATCAAGCAATACGAACAATAAAAACAAAAGCGGGTTTCGAAGCTGAAACCCGCTTTTATTTTTTAGCTGAATGCACCATTAAGATATCGCCTGGTAAGCTCATGCTGAGGATTATCAAATACATCATGAGCATTGCCTACTTCTATCACTTCACCCAAATACATAAAAATTACATAGTCGGCTATACGAAGTGCCTGACGTAATGTATGAGTAACCATAACTATAGAGTAGTCCTTTTTTAATTCTGTAAACAACTGTTCCACCTTCTTACTTGAAATTGGATCAAGAGCAGAAGTACTCTCATCAGCAAGAAGATAGCTAGGTTCAACTGCAAGACTGCGGGCAAGACATAAGCGCTGCTGCTGACCTCCTGACATTCTAGCGGCAGGTGTTTTCAGACGATCTTTTACTTCGTCCCACAGACCAACAGCATTCAGGTAATGCTTTACGATAGCATCAAGTTTCTTACGATTATGAATACCATGAATACGGCAACCATAAGCCACATTATCGTATATATTCATAGGAAGTGGACATGGACGCTGAGGTACAAGACCAATATTACGACGTAATTCAGATAATTGACCACTATTTGCGGTAAGAATATTATCATTTCCTAAAGTAACCTCTCCATCCATTTTCAATCCATCTACGCCATCATTCAAACGATTGAATGTTCTTAGCAATGTAGACTTTCCACATCCAGAAGGTCCAATAATACATGTGATTTTGTTCTTAGGAATCTGTACACTCACATTCTTTAATATATGAGCACCATTAATATATACATTTAGATCTTTAGTGGCAAGCTGAACATCGCTGGCATGCGCAAATTTTGAATCGACAGCAAACGGCTCCGATTGAGTATAAGCAAAAGTCCTATGCGTAAGACTTGCCAGCTTGTTGGTTAAAGTTGTAGCTAGTGCATTCATATAAAATCTCTCTTATTAATATTTCTGAATGCAAAGATACATCCTTTTATTACGTTAAGAAATACCACTATTTAAGTAATCACATACCAAAAGTATGGTATATTAATTATCTGCACTCAATAAGTTACCACAATTATGGTATATAAAATACCTCGAATTAACTATTTGAAAAATCATCAAAACAGACTACTTTTGTCATTAGATTAATCAATGACCACAGAATATGACAAAATTTATTATTGCAGACAATCAAGAGCTGACACGTATAGGCATTGAGGCTATCATCAGAAAGATTTCTGATGGCAATATAACATACGTAGAAGACAAAGCAGGCCTTATAGACTTACTGAAGAAGCGTGATGACTATGTCATTTTACTGGACTATACATTATTTGACTTTTCTGATGTTGAGAGCCTACTAATTGTCAGCGAACGTTTCTCGCTATCCCAATGGATTCTTATCAGTGAGGACTTAACCGATAAGTTTATCAGAAAAACAGTTTACTCAAGCCGGAATATCAGTATCGTTTTCAAAGATTCAACTATTACCCTGATTACAGATGCTATCAATTCAGCCATCAAAGGAAAACGCTATATCTGCCAAAAGGCAACCGAAATACTACTTGAGCAAAAGCAAAAAGAAGAATTGCCAACTAATCTTACGAGTACAGAGATTGAGATTATCAAATCGATTGCTCAAGGCAAAACAACAAAAGAAATTGCGTCTGAGCGCTTTAGTAGCGTTCATACGATTAATACCCATCGCAAGAATATTTTCAGAAAACTAGGGGTAAATACAGCTCACGAAGCTGTAAAGTATGCCTTTAGAGCAGGATTAGTAGATACTGCAGAATTTTATATCTAAAAGGAATTTCCTCCAATAATCAGAAGGAAATTCCTTTTATATTATTACTTCAAAGCCTGAAGGATATCTTCCAATAAATCTTCCTTATCCTCAAGACCGATACTAAAACGAATCGTTGTATCAAAAACATCCATCGCTAATCTTTCTTCTGCATTGAAATGAACAAAGATAGTACTTGCAGGATGTATAGCCAAACTTTTATGATCGAATAAGTTTGTTGCCTTTCTTATTATCTTTAAATTGTCGATAAACTTAAAGCAAGCATCCTTGCTATCCAAATCGATAGTTAACATAGCTCCTGGCAGATCACCAAATTGCTTCTTACTAACCTCATAGAATGGACTATCCTCAAGACCTGTATAGCTTACTTTCTTGATTTCTGGTACTTCACGAAGCTGTTTAGCCAACCATAAAGCACTTGAAGCCTGTCGCTCAAATCTGATATCAAGTGTCTCCAGACCAAGTGATTCCATATAAGCCACCTGAGGAGTCATCAATCCACCAAGATTTGTAATCAACTCTGTTTTTACTCGAGCAGTAAAGGCCATCTTACCTGCAAATTTTGCTCTGCGCTGCAAAGCTGGAGAATGACCCTCCTTCCAATTAAACTTACCATAATCCAGTAACAAGCCACCCAATCCAGTAGCACCATTACTAATATACTTGGTACTTGATATTACCTCAATATCAACTCCAAAATCCTTAGCATGGAATCTACTGAAAGGTACTATTGTACTATCTGCAATAACAGGAACCTGGTGATTATGAGCCAAATCAGATAATGCTTGAATATCAACGACACTCATCTGTGGATTAGTAATAATCTCAAAGAATATTGCAACTGTATTCTCGTCCAGTTTACTTTCAATATCCTTCAAATCCAACAAATCAGCATAGCGAACTTCTACTCCGAATTCGCCTAATGTATCACGGATAAAACTAACAGTATTACCGAATAGATGCGGACTGATTACAATATTTTTACCTGATGCAGATACTGCAGTGAGCGCATAGCTAATAGCTGCCATACCCATATTTAATGCTGTAACACTCGCAGCTCCAGTTACAGCCTGAATACGCCTTTCAAGATATTGAACTGTAGGATTGGAAATACGAGAATAGGCGAAATCCATACTTCTACCAGCAAAAGCATCGCTACACGCTTTTGCATTAGGAAATTCATAAGCAGCTGTATAATATACAGGCATAGCTAACGATCCATAAGCATCTGGCTTAGGATACTTAGTGGTTAAAATTTTACTTTCGTATTTACTCATCTCTCTTATTTAATTAAATTAGGTGCAAAGGTCGCCACATTTAGTGAATAGCACAATACCACATAAGGAGTATTCGGATACCATAGATATAGGTATGCGAAATACCTCCGGAGTGGTATTATGGATATAATAAAATATAGCTACCTTTGCACTCGAGATTGATACAAATCATCAACAACGAATTATTGATTTAAAAGAGACATATATTATGGCAAAGATTACTGTAAACGATGAGGTGAAAGATTTCGAGCTTCCACTTTCACTAAAGGAACTGATTGAAAAAGAAAATGTATTTCAGCCAGAAATGGTAACCATTCAGGTTAATGAGGAATTCGTAGAAAAAGAAGACTACGAGAAAACTCAACTCAATGATGGTGACAGAGTAGACCTTCTTTACTTCATGGGTGGAGGAAGTCTTTAATTCATAATAGTATTAAAAACTAAAAGATCACTATGGATTTAACAGAAGAACAAATAGAAAGATATAGCCGACATATCCTGCTTCAGGATGTTGGCGTAGAGGGCCAGGAAAAAATCTTAAACGCTAAAGTACTTATCATTGGTGCTGGCGGTTTAGGTGCCCCTGCTGCTCTATACTTGGCTGCAGCTGGTGTTGGCCATATAGGTATCGTGGATGCTGACTATGTAGATCTAAGTAATCTTCAGCGCCAGGTTATTCACTTTACTAAGGATGTAGGTGTAGCTAAAGTAGAAAGTGCTAAAGAAAAGATGCTAGCCATCAATCCTGACGTAAAAGTTACAACATATCATGAATTCCTTGATTCACACAATGCTAAGGAAATCATTGAGCCATGGGATTTCGTAATTGATGGTACTGATAATTTCCCAGTGAAATTCCTTATTAACGATGCATGTGTAATGCTAGGAAAGGCCTTTTCTCATGGAGGTATCCTCCGCTTCAAAGGTCAAACCTTTACACATATCCCAGGCACAGCCTGCTATCGTTGTTTCTTCAAGGAACCACCTCCAGCAGGAGCAGTACCAACATGTAGCCAGGCTGGTGTATTAGGCGCTATTGCAGGTATGCTTGGTACTATTCAGGCTGCAGAGGCATTGAAATATATTCTCGGTACTGGTGATTTGCTTACAAATCGTCTTCTTACCTTCGATGCTCAGTCTATGGTATTCCGCACTATTAATGTAAAGAAACGTAGTAATTGTGAAATTTGCGGTGAAAATCCAACTATCGATCATCTTATCGATTACGAGCAGGCCGCATGTGACTTAAAAAATCATTAAACACAATATGAAGATAAATGATGACGTTATAAAAATAATGATAGAACAGGCAAAAAAAGATGCTCCAATCGAAACCTGTGGATATCTCTTGGGTAACGACGATGTCGTTACCGAGAGCTATTGGATGGAAAATATCGACCACAGTTCTGAGCATTTCTCTTTTGCGCCAAAAGATCAATTTGCTGCATTGAAATATGCAAGAAGAAAAGGTCTTAAGATTCTAGCTAACTGGCATAGTCATCCAGCAAGCCCTAGCAGACCTTCACAGGAAGATATCCGACTTGCTAATGACCCAAATATACGTTATGCCATCGTATCGCTTTATAATGGAATACATATCAATTCGTTCCAGATTGTAAAAGGCGATGTTGTAGAAAAAGAGAGTCATTACTCGGAAGAATAAAGATATCACTAAAAGAAAAAAGAGACAAGATATATGTATAGAATTCCATCTACATTGGATAGTGATTTGAATTATACAGAATCACTGATTCAGAAATTTAAGGCAGGAGAGATTACACCAGGAGAATTAAAATCCAACCGTGTACCTATGGGTATTTACGAGCAGCGTAAAAACCAGCATCATATGCTACGTGTACGTTGCGCAGGTGGACTTATTACTCCTGAACAACTTGCTCAAGTTGCATTAGTAGGAAATCAAGTTTCTACTTCTCACCTTCATATTACCACTCGACAGGAAATTCAGATTCACAACGTTGATATTCTGGATGCTATTCCTGCTCTCAGAAAACTTGAAAAGAAAGGTCTGAGTACAGCTGGTGGCGGTGGAAACACTGTAAGAAATATGACAGTAAACGATAAGAGCGGTGTAACTGCAGATGCAGAATTCGACGTATATCCTTATGTAGAAGAATTAACTTCACGACTCATCGCAGAAAAGGATTCTTTCACCATGCCACGTAAATATAAAGTGGCTATTGACTATAATGTTAAGGATGCAGATTCTTCTTATGTTGCCGATTTCGGTCTGCAAGCCAAAATTGTAGATGGAAAAAGAGGTTTCCGAGTTCTTATAGCAGGTTCTACTGCCACCAATCCTCATACAGGATGGGAAGTATTCGATTTCTTACCTGAAATCGATTTGTTGCGTGCTGCAAAAGCTCTGAAGAACTGGTTCAACAAATATGGTAATAGAAGAAATCGCCATAAGGCAAGAATGCGCTATGTATTCTATAAATTAGGCGAGGAAGAAGCTAAGAAGTTATATCTTGATGAGTTTAATGAGCTCAAGAAGGATGCAAGTCTTGATTTCTTTGTTCCTGCTCTTCCATTAGAGCATCACAATCCTGATTTTGCAGCTGTTGAAGATAATTCTGAAAGCTTTAAGATCTGGAAAAAGAGATATGCACATAAGCAGACTGCTGTAGGTGACAAGAAAGAAAACCCAGATAATCTCTGGTATGCATATATCCCTGTTCCTCATGGCAACAATAGTACTAATTTCTTTAGTGAAGTTGCTGAATTCCTTGGTAACTTTGGAAATGACGTAATCCGCTTTACAAAGAAGGAACAAATTCAGGTTCGCAATATCGCTGAGGAATATCTGCCTAATATTTATCAATTCTTCAAGAAGGTTGGTCTTTATCATATTGATGAGCCTGAAGTAATAACAAGCCTTACTTCATGTACAGGTGCAGACACTTGCCGACTTGGTATCTGTCTTCCAAAGGGAGCCATCGATGCTATATCTAAAAGATTACTTTCAAGTGATCTTGATCTCGATGCTATTCCAGACTTCGAGTTAAAGATGAACGGCTGTACTAACATCTGTGCCAATGCAACTTGGGCCGATTTAGGTTTCAGCGGACGCGTGGGTCGTGTTGGAGATGATCCATATCCTGCCTATACAGTTTGGCTTCCTGTCAATGGAAAAACAGAAATCGATTATCAGCAAGGATATATCGCAGCAAAATATATTCCAGCATTTGTCGAAGACTATCTTCGTGATGTAATTGCAAATAAGGATAATTACGCAGATTACTACGAATATGTAGCTCAAAAAGGTGCAAATGTTGCAAAGGAATTATTAGCTAAATATAAAGATGTTCCTGCATTTGATAAAGAGCCTGATACCTATTTCGATTGGGATGATGATGAAAAGTTCAGCCTTATCAAATACGGACAGGCAGAATGCTCTGCAGGACTCTTTGATATTATCGATATCGATCAGGAAACCATAGCAAACAAGCGTAAAGACATCGAAAGTGGTAATGCAAAAGATGTGGAGAAGACATTACATGAGATTGTATTCTCTGAAAATCGTATGCTGCTCGTAACAAGAGGACTTGACCCAAGAACAGATGACGATGTTTACGATGGTTTCACTAAAGAATTTATCAATGCTGGTATTGTATCTGCCAAATTCCAGGTACTTACAGAAAAAGCTCGCAAGAACGAATCTCTCCTGAATGATAAAGAACTTATATTCGAACTTGCAGATTTGTTGAATGACCTATACAAGAATATGGATGATAATCTGCAGTTTAATACAGAAAAAGGAAAAGAAGCTGCAGCTTCGGCAGAACCTGTACAGGCATCAACAAAACAAGAAGATAAAAAGGAAGAAACAGCAAGTTCAGTAAAGCCTGATGTTGCTAAAGATTTCAGAGGCGTAGCTTGTCCTATGAACTTCGTTAAGACTAAGATTGCCCTTTCTCCTATGAAGAGTGGACAAATACTTGAAATTCTTCTTGATGACGGACAGCCAATACAGAATGTTCCAGGCAGTGTAAAAAATGAAGGACATACTGTACTGTCTACAGAAAAAGTAGAAAATTACTGGAAAGTTACAATTAAAAAGAAATAACTCATAATCAATGTCAATGAACTACCTTCCCATAGCAATAAACATTGCTACCGCTAATATAGTAATTATTGGCGGCGGGAAGGTAGCTTCTCATAAAGCTCAAATACTTTCCCGATTTACAGATCGCGCAACTGTTATTGCGCCTGAAATTTCTGAAGACCTTAAAAAACTTCCTTTTAAAATAATAGAAAAAGAATTTGAGCCAAATGATTTAATTGGAGTGGATTACCTCTTTATTTGCACAGGTAATCACGAATTAAATCATCAGATCAAAATTTTAGCTTCAGAAAAGAAAATTCTTACAAGTGTTTGCGACGATCCAAAACAATGTGATTTCATTTCACCCGCGATCTACAGACAAGAGAACATAACTATTTCATGTGGTTCTGACTCAAAGGATGTAAAAAGGAGCATCAGAATCAGAAATCGCATAAAAGAACTAATTGAACAAGGAATACTCGATATATCATAGCGTATGAAAGAGACAAAAAATTACGGAAAGGTGACACTCATCGGTTTTGGTCCAGGCAATCCTGACTTGCTTACAATAGCAGCAGTAAAAGCCTTGAATAAAGCCGATATTATTTTTTATGATGCTTTAATCGACCAAAGCTTTCTAGACGAATTTGATGCTGAAAAAATATCTGTAGGAAAACGTAGCGGACGTCACAGTGCAGAACAAGACCAAATTAACCAATTACTCGTAGACGCAGCTAAAGAAGGCAAAAACGTTATCAGACTTAAAGGAGGAGACCCTATGCTATTTGGCAGAGCTGGTGAGGAAATTGCTTACTTGCATCAGAACAATATTGAGGTATCTGTTATACCTGGTGTAACTACTGCCTCTGCTCTTGCAGCCAGCACACTTACCTCACTTACGATAAGAGGCATTTCACAAAGTGTTGCATTTATTAATGGTCATGCAGATCTTCCAATTACACCTGATGCAGAAACTCTGGTATATTATATGGGAGCAAAAAAACTAAAAGATATTGCAAAGGCTCTTATTGAAAGAGGTAAAGATCCTCAGACTCCCACAATTTTAGTCTATAATGCAAGTATGAAAGACGAGAAAGTATTCCGTTCTTCGGTTGAAAAACTTGCAAATGAAGATAAAATATACCCTACACCACTAATTGTACTAATAGGAAATGTGGCAAATACCATAAGTTAGGTATACCGATTAGTCAAAACGTGGTATTACATATCGCATTAAATGTCCGTACCTTTGCAACTGTAAAAAGAAAAATAAAAAATAAGAGAGATATGGACAAAAAGACAATTACCCATTTAAAAGAACTAGAGTCAGAATCTATTTACGTTCTGAGAGAGGTTGCTGCCCAGTTTGAACATCCAGCTATCCTGTTCTCAGGTGGTAAGGATAGTATTGTAATTACCTATCTTGCATACAAAGCTTTTTATCCTGCAAAAATACCATTCCCTTTGGTTCATATAGATACTGGTCATAATTTCCAGGAGACTATTGAATATAGAGATAATCTGGCAAAGGAATTGAATGCAGATCTAATTGTTGGTTCTGTTCAGGAAAGTATCGACCAGGGAAGAGTAAAAGAAGAAACTGGATACTATGCAAGTAGAAATAAGTTGCAGACTGTAACCCTTCTGGATACTCTAGAAAAATATAAATTTGATGCCGCTATTGGTGGTGCTCGTCGTGATGAGGAGAAAGCTAGAGCTAAAGAGCGTTTCTTCAGTCATAGAGATGAATTCGGACAGTGGAATCCAAAGAATCAACGTCCTGAGCTTTGGAACATCTTTAACGGACGAAAGAATATGGGTGAGCACTTCCGTGTATTCCCTATTTCTAACTGGACAGAAATGGATGTTTGGCAGTATATCTATCTTGAGAATATTCCTATGCCAAGTCTTTATTTCACTCATGAGCGTGAAGTCTTCAATCGTGATGGACAGTGGCTCGCTGCACTTCCAGTTATCAAGCGTAAACCTACTGAGGAAGTAGTTAAGAAATTAGTTCGATGCAGAACTATCGGTGATATCACATGTACCGGACTTACAGAATCAAAAGCTACTACTGTTGCAGATATCATTGATGAAATTGCTTCTACTCGAGTAACAGAACGCGGAGGACGTGCAGACGATAAGAAATCTGAAACAGCAATGGAAGACAGAAAGAAGGCTGGATACTTCTAAATTTCAAGATTTAATTAACTAAGGATTTACATTAAAAGATAATTACTATGCCAGATACAAGAGGATATTTAAATATGGAACTGCTTCGTTTCTCTACAGCGGGCAGTGTAGACGATGGAAAGAGTACTTTAATTGGTAGATTACTCTATGATAGCAAGTCTATTTTCGAGGATCAGCTCGAAGCTGTAGAGGAAGCATCTAAAAGCCGTGGTAACGAAGAGGTTAATCTTGCTCTTCTTACTGATGGATTGAGAGCAGAGCGCGAACAAGGTATTACTATCGATGTAGCTTATCGCTATTTTGCTACTCCTAAGAGAAAGTTTATCATTGCTGATACTCCGGGACATATTCAGTATACCAGAAACATGGTTACTGGCGCTTCTACTGCAGATTTGAGTATTATTCTCGTCGACGCTCGCCATGGTGTTTTGGAACAGACTACAAGACATAGCTATATTTCTTCACTTCTAGGAATTCCACATATTGTTGTTGCTATCAACAAGATGGACTTAGTAGACTATTCAGAGGATGTATACAATAAGATTGTATCCGACTATAAGAAAATGGCTGAAACACTGAACATCAAGAATGTAGTATTCATTCCTATCAGTGCTAAAGACGGAGATAATGTAGTAAACAAGAGCGAAAATATGCCTTGGTATGATGGTAAGGCTCTCCTTGATTATCTTGAAACTGTACAAGTAAGCCATAAGAATATTAGTGATTTCTTCCGTTTTCCTGTACAGTACGTTATTCGCCCTATCAGCAGTAAATTCCCTGACTACAGAGGATATGCAGGAAGAGTAAGCGGTGGTGTTATTCGTCCTGGAGATAAAATCAAGGTTCTTCCTTCTGGACAGGAAAGTACAGTTAAGGAAATCAACTACGTAAAGGATGGTCTTCAGAATCTTGAGGAAGCATCTGCTCCATTAAGCGTTACAATTCAGCTGAATGATGATATTGATATCAGCCGTGGCGATACTATCGTAAGAAGCGATGAAAAACAGCCTGAGGTTGAACAGGATGTCACAGTAAATGTTAGTTGGTTTAACGAAAATCCAGCTCAAGTACGCAATAAGTATATCATCCGTCAGACTACATTTGAAACATTAGGCATTATCAGAAGTATTAATTACAGACGTAATATTAATACTCTTGCCAAAGAAGAAAATGTAAATGAACTCAAGATGAATGATATTGCTGAAGTTACTATCCATACAGCAAATCCTCTTGTATACGACAAGTATACAGAGAACAGAATTACTGGTTCACTAATATTTATTGATCCTGACACTAACGAAACTGTAGGTGCAGGTATGATTAAATAAGACTATATGATAGATATCAACAATATTAAATTTGAGGATATTGAGAATCCTTCTACAAGAGAAGAATATCTTCAAGTCCTTAATGAGAAATTTGACGATGCGTCTGCCGAGGAAGTTGTCGGTTACTTTCTGAAGCAATTTAAAGGGCGCATCGCCCTTTCTTCAAGTCTTAGTATAGAAGACCAAGCACTTACTAATATGCTGGTTAAAACAGACCATGAAGCAAGAATATTTACACTAGATACTGGTCGATTATTTCCTGAGACATATCAGTTGATTGATCGTACAGATATGACTTATAACATTAAGATTGAAGTATTCTTCCCTGATTACAAGAAGGTACAGGAAATGGTACAACAGGAAGGTATCAATCTATTTTATAATTCTATCGAGAGTCGCCATCGTTGCTGTCATGTAAGAAAGCTTGAACCTCTGAAAAGAGCAATGCAAAGTCTGGATGTTTGGATATGTGGACTTAGAAAGGAACAAAGCATTACCAGAAAGAATATGCAAACCATTGAATGGGATGATATTCATGGAAAAATTAAGGTTAATCCTCTCATCAACTGGACAGAACAAAATGTTTGGGATTACATTAAAACCAATCACGTACCATACAATAAGCTCCATGACAAGGGCTATCCAAGCATAGGTTGTCAACCTTGTACAAGAGCAATTCAACCAGGTGAAGATATCCGAGCTGGAAGATGGTGGTGGGAAGATCCTGAGCACCGTGAGTGCGGATTACACCAGAAACAATAATATGAAAAGCTAATGGAAAGAAGAATCCTTAAAGATAAAATAGCTGGGAAGATAATGTTTGTATTAACATTATCTTCGCTATTTCTAGTAGTAGGAATGGCTATAGGACTATATTTGAAGTCGGCTCCAATACTTCATGAGCATAACTTATGGCAATTATTATCAGCCTCAGAATGGAAACCTATGCAAAATAAGTTTGGTTTTCTTCCTTTCCTGGCTGGAACATTTTGGTGTACAGCACTCTCCATAGCTATTGCTCTTCCTATATCTTTTTTAATGGCTATATATCTTACGGAGTATGCTCGTTCTTCGGTTAGAAAATATGTCTATCCACTACTTGATATACTTGCAGGACTTCCTTCCGTAATTTTTGGCGTTTGGGGTACTCTTATTATAGTGCCTTGGATATCAGATTCATTAGCTCCACACTTTATCGAATTTTCTAGTGGATACACAGTATTAGCTGGTGGCATCGTTTTAAGTGTGATGATTCTTCCATTGCTTATAAGCTTATTTATGGAGATCCTAGCTAATGTTTCCAAAGAATTAAGAGAAGCATCTCTATCGCTTGGAGCAACCAATTGGCAGACTATCAAATTTGTAGTACTAAGAAAAGCTGCACCGGGATTAATTGCATCTATAGTATTGGCTCTTAGTAGAACCTTAGGTGAAACTATTGCTGTGCTTATGGTCTGCGGAAATCTGGCAATTGTACCAAATTCTGTATTAAATGCTTGTTATCCAATACCTGCATTGATAGCCAACAACTATGGTGAAATGCTATCTGTTCCTCTCTACGAGAGCGCATTAATGTTTGCAGCATTCTTGCTATTCTTTGTTATCGTAATATTGAATCTAGGCTCAAGAATAGCCTTGAAAAAGATTAAAAACTAGAAGATATGAAAGCCAAAATAATAGAAGAAAAAGCAGCTAAAATACTGATGTATGCTTCGCTTGCCATCGTATTCTTATTTGTGGTCAGTGTCATCTGGAGCATATTCCAGAAAGGATGGCCAGTACTTTCATGGGAAATGGTGACTCAACTTCCTAGTGGTGGTTTCTACATTGGTGGCGAAGGAGGCTTTTTAAATGCCATTGTAGGCAGTTTATATATTGTTAGTGCATCTACTATTATCGGCCTCATTATAGCGCTTCCTGTGGTATTTTATTTAAATGTATATCTGAAGGCAGATTCTAAATTTGCATATATCTCCAGATTAGCATATGATACGCTTTTTGGTATTCCTTCTATCGTATATGGAGCCTTTGCTTTTACACTTATGGTATGGATGGGAGTACGCGCTTCTCTGATGGGTGGTATCATTGTAGAAACAATGCTTATTGTACCTATCTTGATCAGAAGTATGGACGAAGTAGCTAAATCTATTCCAAAGGATATTCTGGAGTCTTCTTTTAGCCTTGGAGCAACAAGAATAGAGACTATTGGAGTAGTGCTTCGACAGATAGCTCCAGCCATTGCTACTGCTACTCTATTAAGTATTGGAAGAAGTATTGGAGATGCTGCTGGAGTAATGTTTACAGCAGGATTTTCTGATAATATTCCTACCTCATTGAATCAGCAGACAGCCACACTTCCTCTAAGTGTATTCTTTCAACTTAGTGCACCTCAGACAGAAGTTCAGGATCGTGCTTATGCTGCAGCTGTAGTTCTCACTATTATCGTATTGATACTCAGCCTTAGTGGAAGATTTATCATGGCTCACTTCTCAAAAAATAAAGTATAACAAACTCAGATATACTTTTATTGCTGTCCGCTAAACAATAAAAACCTAATAAAGTCCTTTCCGCAATGCCCATATATAGG
>REGX01039264.1_pt1 | contig 18752 bp, 15 predicted proteins | sample 2276321 | NCBI WGS metagenome assembly REGX01 (sample SAMN08335021, study PRJNA423103) | bovine gut metagenome | biome: bovine gut metagenome; feature: rumen; material: feed digesta; isolation source: rumen digesta from from 15 high feed efficiency cows and 15 low feed... | host: Bos taurus ... | reverse complement strand
GGACTTTGATTAGCATTAGAATAAGTAATAAGATGTTTAATGCGAATAAATTAACTTAAGAGTAGTTAGAAATAACCACTTGAAGTAATCTCTCTTTCAGACAACGGTTTGAATCAGAGGGATTAGAGATTAAGAGCATTATAGCTAAAGTTTGTGAAAATTTTACTATGAGCTCCTAATTTTTAAAAAAGGACAATCTTTTGATTGTCCTTTTTTGTTTTTGTAAACTGCTGAATTTTAGTCTTTCAGCAGTTCTTCTATTTTAGCGTTGATGTTTTCCATCTTCTCTGTTGGCTCAAAACGAGCTATAACTTGGCCCTTTTTGTTTGTTAAGAACTTAGTAAAGTTCCATTTGATATCTGTACTCTCTTTGTAGTTTGGATCGGCCTCTGAGAGCATTTTATCGAGTACTGGATATATTGGATGAGACTCATCCCAGCCGGCAAATCCTTTTTCTTCCTTAAGGAATTTGTAGAGTGGCTCAGCATCGTCTCCATTTACCTTTATTTTCTTGAAGCGTGGGAATTCTGTACCAAAATTAAGTTTGCAGAACTTATGTATGCTTTCGTCTGTTCCAGGAGCCTGCTGCCCAAACTGGTTACATGGAAAATCAAGTATTTCGAAGCCCTGTGAATGGTATTGCTCATAAGCTTTTTCCAGTTCTTCATACTGTGGTGTAAATCCACATTTTGTAGCTGTGTTGACAATCAGAAGTACTTCGTTGGCATACTCCTTTAGTGATACTTCGTTACCTTTTCTGTCTTTTACAGAGAATTCGTAAACTGTTCTCATTTCTTTCTTTTATCCTTAGATTATTATTATATTATTGATTTGAATGCAAATATACCATTTTTTTTAGAAGAAATCTAATGATAGAGCCCTTTTTAATTATATATTTTTAGCGTGGGGATTTTTAACAAAAAAAAAGCAACACGTTTCCCAACGTATTGCTTTCTTGAAACTCCCTCAAAAAAATGTCAAGGGTAGTTTCCGATTAATCTATCATTTAACTTTTCTAAGAACTAATGCAAATTTAATATTTCTTTTTCACTCCAAGGGTGTAAATTTTGTTTTTCGAGGTGGTAAATTCTGTTATTTTTTTATGTTTTGGTGATTTTTACCATATTTTTTATTATTATTTACCATTCTTGTTTTCTTGAGAGTTTTGCTCTCGATATTCACTTGGAGTCATTCCAACTTCTCTTTTGAATACTTTAGAGAAGTATTTAGAATCGCTGAAACCAGCCATATATGCTATCTGCGAAAGAGGCTCATTTGTTGTTGCTATTAACTTCTGCGCATGTATGATTCTTATGTTTCTTACGAAATCTACTGGTGTCATACCAACAGCAGTCTTTACCTTTGAATAAAGAGCACTTCTACTTAAGTTGGCATTCATTGCAATATCATCTATTTTCATATCCGCATCGTCAATATTCGCTTCTACGTATTCAATGATTGATTTGATGATAGGATCTTCGATTTCTTCTTCTTTTGCTGGTTCTACAGCAATTTCTACTGAATTATTTTCTTGTTCAGTAACTATTGTTAACTCATTTGGATAGTTATTTGCTTCTTTTTCTGCAGGTATGGTAATATTTATACCCTCTCTATTTTCAATCTTCTTCAACAAGTTCTGTTGAATTAGTCTTTGATTTGCAAGAATATTATGTATTCTGCCTTTAAGATATGTAGCCGAGAATGGTTTTGTAATATAGCTATATACACCTTCTGATAATCCGAGTTCTTGGTCTTCCTTAGAAGATCTAGCAGACAATATAATAATAGGTATATGTGCGATATTACTATCTTTTTTTATTTCATGTATCATAGTCAGACCATCCATTACTGGCATCGTTATATCGGTAAGGATAAAGTCTGGCATGTTATTCTTTGCTACTTTAAGTCCCACGGATCCATTTTCAGCCTGAAGTATATTGTATTCATGATGAAGGATGCTATAAAGGAATGCACGTAGTTCTGGATTGTCTTCTACTATTAATATTGTAGTATCCTTTTGTCCTTCCTGGATTTCTTCTTCAGCTTCAGTTTCCTGAACATCCTGAAGGAATTTATCAGCATTTTCATCGCTGATTCCAGATAACTGCATATTATTCCTCTTTTCGAATTCTTCTACAGGACTACCTTCTCCTGTAGTGAAGTTCTCATTATCGTATCTAAGCATCTTGTTTACGAGTGTAATCATATTTAGGTAGTTATGCTCTACCATCTGCATTAGAATCCTCGATTTTTTGCTTAGATTTTCTTCTCTAAGAACTTCTTGTACAGGACCGCCAATTAAAGCGAGTGGAGTACGAATTTGGTGTGATATGTCTGAATAGAATGTATTCTTAGCTTCTACAATCTGTTGATTCATTCTTTCCTTTTGTCTATTGTTATAGAGCTTGAGTGCAAAGATGAATAGTGCTAGTATGATTGCGGCAAAGAATAATCTTCCCAGAATGCTTTCTCTAAATGTCGGTTTTGCGTATATTTTAAGGATAGTTGTATTGTCTCCAGCCCAAACACCGTGAGTATTGGTACTCTTAACTTTTAATGTGTGATGGCCTGCAGGTAGGTTGTTGAAGGCAACGATATGTGATGTCCCTAAACTAGTCCATTTTCCGTCATCTAGCTTATATGCGTATTGCATTTGATAATTGCGAGAATAGTCAAGAGATGAGAAGTTGATAGAAATATTTCGCTTATCTGATGGGACTTCTAGTTCTTTTGTATGCAGAATAGATATTGATTTTTCATCTCCAGGGTGGTATGCATAGGTATATACTATTTTAGGTATATACTTTGTCTGCTTGAACTTTTCTGGGGTGAATGCAAATACGCCATCTCTTGAACCTAGTGCGATAATGTTTCGTCTCATATCGATAATAGGTTTAGCGTCTGTAAAGTTCAAGTTTGCATCAAAGTCATTAGGTCCATATACTTCGATTTTTCCTGTATTTGGATCAAGTTTGTTAAGTGTAGATTCGCGAATAATCCATATCATACCGTTTTTGTCCTCAATTACAGACTGACTGGTACCTCCGTTAGGATTTAAATCCCTGATAGCCTCGACTTTGATGTTATCCTTGAGTAGAGTAGAGCCTTTGTGGTATTCGAGTGTACCACCGAGTTCCGCAATATATGTAATTCCTTTAGAGGATGTATAGACGTTAATAACATTGCTGGCCATGAGCGTATTGTTGTCGTTCATGATGTGATAGCTCTTATAATATTTGATATCTCTAGGATTCTTAAATTTATTGCTGAATACAACAAGTCCATCTGTAGTACATAGTCTTATTTCATCTTTATATATAGAGATGTTATTAATTCTGTCGTATTGATTTCTAAGGAAATTCGTGAAGTAGTTGTTATAGTTTAGGAATTTTATTTTACCTTCATCTTCTTTGATTAGGTTGAAGGCTCCACCATAGGTTCCAATCCATATGTTACCCTTGTCATCACATTCAATGCTTTCTACATTGTTGCTACTTAATGAATTAATATCGTATGGGTCATGTTCAAAATGGATTAAGGTTCCGTTTTGAAGTACAAAAAGACCTTCATCTCTTGTTCCAATCCAGAATCTGCCCTTTGAATCGGTATATAGTGTCTGAACATTATTATTGGAAAATTTGCAAGGCGTATCTTGAATCTGTCCAGATCGGTTAAGATATCTAAGCTTACTTCCCTGTAAGTTACGATGATTTACGTCAAGGATAGTTACTGTGCCATCAGAGTAACCACCCCACCAGTGATCGATATCTTTCTGGTTAATGGCTGTCATCTGAGTGCCCTTGACGTATGTACCTAAATAAAATGCATGATACTTGAAGTTCACCTGAAGAAGGTTGAATTTACTTGTAATCCATAAGATACTCTGGTCGTTTATAGTATATTTAAATATATTATGGATATATCTTGGCTGATTGTACGAATAGGTTACCAATGGGTATGGAACAAGTTCCATTTCTTTAGGATCAAAATATGAAAATGTTCCATCATTAGGAACTACCCATACTGTTCCATGCTCGTCTTTAAGTATGAAAGGATGCGTGCTGGTTGTACGTAAAAGTGGATCTGATATGTTTGCGGTTAGCCATTTGGTATTTAGTGTGTTAGCATCAATAAAAGTAACACCGCTACCATCAGTAAAAGCCCAAATGCAATTAGCGTCTGGTGCAAATATCTTGACTACATTATTAGTCGGCATATTCGGATTTTGTACCGATAATTGCTTGATAGCGTTGGTCTTAGTATCAATAAATAGGATGCCGTCGTTAGTAGCTACCAATAAGGTCTTGTCATCGAGTGCTAAAATTTGGTTGATAGCGGTAACACTCTTTGGAAGATTTATCCTTCGAGGATTTTTCATTCCTTTTGAATACCATGCCAATTTTCCGTTCTTTGAAGCAAGATATACAATCTTTCCTACAGACTCCAGTTCGTTGTATGGATCATTACATTTAAAATCTGAATTGTAGATAAAAATACTCTTATCAGTAAAGACCCATTCTCTTCCTTCGTTGTCAAGTTCAACCTTTAGCAACTTGGTACCCTTTAGATTTCCTTTTACTTCAGAGAATACCTCAAGGTCAGGATTTTCAAAATCCATATTTCTATCGTCAATGCGTAAGACGATTTGGTGATTATCATCACTTACCCAAGTACAGCTATCTGGAAAACTCCAGACGTTATCAGCTTTAAACTCAAGGTTGAATTTGTCCTTGATGTACTTAGAGATGTTATAGAATTGACTGGTATGTGTGCTGAATACATAAAACTCCTTATCGTATGTTGAGAAGTATACGTCGCTATTGACATTGCTTTTCAAGAAATAGATACGGTTTGTGGTAAGAATATCTTCAGCATTGTTGTGACTATCTACTCCATCGTAGAATGTGGAGAACCTAGAACCATCATAATAACATAAACCATTATAAGTTCCAAACCACATGATGTGGTCGGGAGCTTGTTCCAGGTCGGTGATGGCGTTTGCAGCCAAACCGTCCTCTACGGTAAAGGATCTTACATCGCAATATGGTTGTGCCTTTGCAATGAAAGAATATGCTAGTCCTACTATCGTGATAAAAAATAATCTACGCAGCATAAGTGAATGTAGTGTTTAATACTTATATGCTTTTGCAAATATAATGAAAAGCATAGAATTTTCCAAACTAAAATTGGAAAAATTATTAGAAAATCATTTTATTTTGTAACTTTGCATTGTTTATAACAAAAACATAACAGAATTTATAATGAAGACAACAACAAAATTATTACTTTTTGCCTTCATGGCAATCATGTCGCTATCGCTAACATCTTGTGACGAAGATCAACTTATTGCAGCAGATTTACAGGGTACTTGGGAGGGGTATATCTCTGACGATTGGTACAGTAATCGTTGGCAGGTAAAACCTAACGATCGTTATTATACCGTCTGGCATTTTGATGGCAGTCTGGGTTCTCGTGGTGGAAGAGGATGGGAAGATTGTTATGATAGAACAAAAAGATATTATCTACGCGGAGGAAAACATGTAGGATTCTCTTATTATGTTAGAAATAGACGAATCGAAATTGTGTATGATGATAAGAATTTTGAGACTTTCTATATCGATAATTATTCTTTGAGTGAATATAGAAGTGGTTATGATCAGTATTTCAACGGAGTAATCTATGATGAAAGAGGAAGAGAGCAGGTTTCTTTCCGTTTCGTTAAGAACAACGATGATTATGACGGAAATTATTATTATTCAAAGAAAAATAATGTTTCAGAGTCAGATAAGGACTCGACAAATGTAGAATAGGGAAATCCCCCCGACCAAATAGGAAATTATCCTCGCCGGGAGATAAAGAATTCCCTATCTTTGCAACATCAACGAGAATTAAGGTATAACTAAAAGTTTACAATTATGAAAAAGTTTGCTAAATATATAATGACACTTGCAGTCTTTATGATGCCTTTCGCATTAACTAGCTGCTATGAAGGATGGGATGATCCACATTACACTCACAAATACTGGTATGATAATTACAGAGATGGCTGGTATAACTGGAGTGATGATAATTATGATAATGGATTTGATACAAAAGGTAATAATGAGGATGACCTGATTCAGCAGGCAGAAATGCTTTCTGGTACATGGGAAGGCACGATGGAATTCTACAATGCTGAGGAAGGTACAACTAGTAAATTTAATGCTCAGCTTACTTTTAGCCACGACTACTCCAAATCAATTAAGGGTGTTGGTACAGAATATGATTATTTGACAGATGAAAGCGGTAAAATAATTGATGAGCAGAATCTTAAGTTTAAATGGTACATCAGTGAAGATAAAAAGTATGGTGGAAACATTTATATTAAGTATAATGCAAATTCAGGTTCCGAAGGCGGTACTTATGTAATGGATGCTCATGCCTCTGAAAAAGGATTCTATCTTGATAAGGATTCATTTGAAGGATATATGTATGGCACAAATGCATCCAGTGCAAACTACATCTATATCAATATGCGCCGCGTAACTAGTGAGAATTCTGCTAAGGCTGCAACAAGAGCTAACTTAACGATAAATAGTTTCGGTTCAAGAGCAGTGAAGAAAGTGATATTAGGTAAAAATGTTAAGACTTTGCCAAATAGATAAGTTGATTTTTTAGAAAACGTTATTATTGAAAAATTCATTACGCGTTATTCATTCAGAACATAAACATGGAAAAGCCGGGAACTCGTTGAGAGCTTCCGGCTTTTAGTATTTTAATTGAATCCCCAAGCACGTTTTACGTTTTCTACGGGAAGACTTTCAACATGATTTTCTATATCGTCTGGTAGGTTGCAGAAGAAATCTAAGCCAGTCATTTCTTCTATATAGTCTACATTGCGGATATAAGGAGTAAGGTCGGTAGAAGAATTAGGCTTGTGTTCAAACCAAAAACCGATAGCTTTATATCCGCTACTATTTTTCATTAAGCAAACAGAGAAGTAGTACTTAGGTATAATCATTCCATGAACTTTATTTTCTTCGACAAGCTCAGCTTTGTCAATTGTGCCACCTTTTACGACATAGAGCGTGTCGGTATTGCTGGCGTTTTTCATAAAGTTTCTAATCCTAGCTTCCATCGTTGACCATATTTTAGAATTGAAACTATTGAGTTGTGGCATCATATTGGTGAGGTAAAAGGTCTGTTTGTTTGCATTGTATGTGTTTACGCGATCTTGAGATGCACACATGTGTCCATGGTCATATCCAGAACTCCAGAAAGGGTCATTTGATACTTGCCAACTTTCAGGAACATCAGGGTCTGCTGGGTATTGAGCTTGACCATTACTTGCCTGAAAACGTGCAACGTTCTGCATGTTGTTGCTATTGTCAATCCTATAGCATGTCCAGCGATTGGATTTCAAGTCTTTATCCCATTCTACAGAATAGTTTAGGGTTCCGTCGCTATAATGGACGGCAACAATACTATTGCCTCCCTTTACTTTCGGGAATTCAAGATTTGTAATTTCTTTTGGTAGATTTCCACTAGCGATGTTTTTGTTGATGTTGTTGGTGATAGATGGTTCATTACTGTTATCTTCGTCATCATTTCCTCCGCAAGAAGAAATGGTAAGCAGGGTAGTCAAGCCTAATATTAAATAATGTAATCTTCTCATAATTAAATGTTGTTGAAATGGAAAAAGTGCGATCGACCGCATATGCAACTACGCTCGAACGCACTTTTATAAAAATATATCCTTAAATCTAAAAGGTATATATTACTTCTTAAGCTTACCGTAACGGTTCATGAAGCGGTCAACACGACCTGCTGTATCAACAAGCTTGCTCTTACCTGTATAGAATGGGTGAGATGTGCTTGAGATTTCGACTTTAACCACTGGGTAAGTCTCACCTTCAAATTCTACTGTATCGTTACTCTTGCATGTAGACTTTGTAAGGAACATATCGCCGTTGGACATATCCTTAAATACGACGGGACGATAGTCTTCTGGATGAATACCTTTTTTCATTTTTTCTTTATTTTATTGTTAATAATGTTATGATTTGTCTTCAGACTATAATAGTCTTAAGAGCATAATCGGGTGCAAAGTTACAAAAATCTTTCAGTCTAACCAAATTATTGATGGATATTTTTCAAATTTCGAATAGAAATGCTTATCTTTGCCTCCAAACCTAAATTACAACGTATATATTATGAAATTGAAAACAATTCTATCTATCAAGAAAACTTGTGCTTTATCGCTACTTGCCAGTTTAAGTTTTTCTGTTTATGCGGCTGATTTTGAGTCGGCTACAGATGCAGTCGCCAATATGAAAGTTGGGTGGAATCTAGGAAATACTCTTGATTCTAATTCTGGAGATACTCTTCATATGTGGATAGAGGCTGATAAAAGCAGAACTTGGAAGAACTATGAAACAGCTTGGGGACAGGCTGTGACCACCAAAGCGCTTATCAAGATGATGAAGAATGCAGGTGTTAATGCCATAAGAGTGCCTGTAACCTGGTATCCCCACATGGAGGCTACCTTTAATTCAGTTAAAGGATATACGGCTTCTGATGGCTCTTGGCAATATACATCCTGGTTGCCTTCTCAGGATCCTATTGGCAATAAAATTGATGCAGCATGGATGGCTCGCGTTAAGGAGATCGTCGATTATATTGTAGACGAAGGTATGTACTGTATTCTTAATGTGCATCATGATACTGGAGCTTCAAATACTGCATGGATTATCGCTGACATGGATGTGTATAAGCGTACTAAAGATGCTTATGAATCTGTCTGGAGTCAGATTGCGACAACTTTCAAGGACTATGATGAGCATCTGCTTTTCGAAGGATATAATGAAATGCTTGATAGCCATCAGTCTTGGTGCTTTGCTTCATTTGGAACATCTAATAGATATGATGAAAAGGTAGCTACATCTGCTTATCAGGCGATAAACAGCTATGCTCAGAGCTTTGTAAATGCTGTAAGAGCTACTGGAGGCAATAATATTCAACGTAACCTTGTAGTGAATACTTATGGAAGCTGCGATGGTAGTGGTAATTGGAATAGTCATTTGCAGGATCCTCTTATCAATCTTACTTTGCCTTCTGATGTTTCTGCCAATCATCTTGCTATTCAGGTGCATAGCTATCCTGCAGTTACAAATCTTTCTGATACCAAAAATGTGGTCGATAAGAATATTGCTAACTGGAAGAAATATCTTCAATCTAAAGGCGCTCCTGTGATTGTTGGTGAGTGGGGTACAAGTACATCTGATGCCTTGACTAATTATCGAAGCAATCTTGTTGCCTTCTCCAAGTATTTTGTTCAGCAAACCAAAAAAGCCAACATAGCAACGATTCATTGGATGGGATTGAGTGATGGCAGTCATCGTGCAGTTCCTGAGTTTAATGAGAAGGATATACTTGATGCCATGATAGCAGGTTATTATGGCGATGGTGGATATTCCGACATTTGGGATGTTCGCTCATCTGATGCTTCTGATAACCATTCTATATATAGTCTTTCTGGTATTAAGTTGAATGATGATGTAAAATTGCCAGCGGGAGTATATATTAGAGGTGGTAAGAAATATGTTTTAAGGTAGTGAAAATGTAGTTATTGTATCTGGCGACACTCGGCGCCAAATCTAGCGACGAGTGTCGCTAATTTCAGTGACGAGTGTCGCCAGATGTTTTATCTATGATATTAGAGGCTCATAATGTAGATATGGACAATAAAAAAGGTATTGATCATTGTTGATCAATACCTTTTTAATATCTTAGGATGTATCTATTATTTTACTGATACATTCTTGATTTCCCAAGTAGGAGCAGCTGCAGATGTACTAGTGTACTGGAAAGCAATATAAACTTTTGACTTACCTGCAAATTTACTTAAGTCTACAGTGGTAGTGGTAAAGTCCCATGTGCTTCCATCAAGTGAAGCTGACATGGCAAGTTCTGTCCAGTTAGTCTTATCTGTAGAAGCCAGAACCTTACATTCATCAGCAAATGTTCCGAAATATTTACCAGCTTGGTCAAATGTAAGTGTTGCAGAAGTCAAACCTTTTAAGCTAAATTCTGGTGAGATGAGTAATGATTTTGCAGCAAGGTTTGTTTTGTTTACAAATGCTGTAGCTTTCATGCCATAATTCTTAGAGGCCCACTTCCAAACATATTCAAGTCCTTCTGCTAGTGACGCATTCTCAATTGTAAAGTTTCCCTGGTTAGCAGAAAATGTTTCTTCTAAACCAATTGTTTCTGTTGGAGTAGTGCTGCCACTTGTCTTACCATCAAGAGAGATAATCTGGCTACCTTTTGTCATTTCGATCGTGTTGCCCTTGTAGTTAATAAGGTCACCCTTTACAACTACTTTCTGACCAACCTTGATTTGATCGGCAGCAGTGAACTTGTCTCCGTTGAAATAATATCCAAGGAAAATCTCATACTGATTAGTTTCTGTACCATCGTCTGAAATATAGTATGTTGCATTACCATAGCTACCAGTATCAATATTATCAATCTTTGAGATAATACCTGAAACGTATGCAGCCTTGATAGTATCTGTTGCACTAAGAGCTTTAGAAGCCTTGATGGTAGCAGCTACGTTGTAAGGATCGCTTGCTGTACCAGAACCTTCTGGAGTACCAACCTCTGGTTCTTTCTCAATACTCTTACCATTCAGGTATGTAAGGTAATTGCCTGAAGTGAACTCATATGTACCATTGAAGTTAACAAGAGCACCACATACGATAACTGTATCACCGATATTCAAATCTGATTCAGATTTAAATTTAGTGCCACTTCCAAGTGCAGAACCACGATATACCTCAAGCTGATTCTCTGAAGTCTTGGTGTCATTAATATAATATGTGTAGTTGCCGTAGTTAGCATTGAACTCGCCAAGGCCTACAACAATACCTTTAACGTATACATTATTTGTAGATGGACCGTTTTTGATAACATCCATAGCTTTAGCTACGTTGTATGGATCATCCTCCGTACCAGAGCCAAGGAGTTGGGTAGTATTTTCAGAAGGATTGGTGATGCTGCCTAAATCGTAAGGCATTGGCACATCCTCACAGCTTGTGAAAGTCATGGCTGTCATAGCCATTGCAATCATTGAAAAAAATATCTTTTTCATATCTCGTATTATTTTATTTCTTGTTATTACTTAATTGAAATGATGTAGTTGCCACTATTTATCTCTGGTGTCTCTTTGTACATAGTTAGCTTACCAAGGATGACAACTTATTTGCCCTCTGCAATCTGATCAGCTGCAGTAAATTTAGCCTTGTCAAGATAGTAGCCTCTGAATACTTCAAGCTGAGTATCAGTCTTGCCATCCAGAGAAATGTAATAGGTCGCATTTCCATAAGAGCCTGTGTCTACTTCGTCAATCTGAGAGATGATACCACTGACGTAAACCATTTCATCAGACATCTTGTTATTGTTGATGAGGCTCAAAGCGCGAGTTACATCGTATGGTTCTTCAAGTGTTCCCTTACCAGTACCCTCAATACCCTCATAAGGATCTGATGGCTTAGCAGACTGGATATCATCAGTTGAACGGATGATAATCTCCCAAGTATTATTGAATCTCTTGAAGATACCTGTAATATCTACCAACTGATCTTCTGCAGGAACGGTCTCGCTTGCGAAATCAGCAAAATTGCTATTGTAAACAATTACATCACTAATAGTATTGCCTTTTTCGTCGGTAAGTTTCCAGCTTACGCTACCTGCACCGCCATTAGCGTTTGAATAAGTAGAATCTACAGATGTACGTTTAAAGTGTACTCCCTTGATTACACCAAGTTTACCGCCATCCTTTGCAAGATCCCATTTCTTTGCATCAAAAGTTTCTGGCTCTACAGTATTGCCAGTGCTAATAACGCGATAGTGGTCATTCCAAAGTGCGCGGCTCATACGACCAACATATGTAGCTAGGTTTGCATTAGTAGTAGGAACACCAATCTCTGCCTGTAAACCGTAGTTACCGACATACAAGTCTTTCAGGCTTACTACAATTTTAGAACCTACAGGAAGGAAACCATAAGTACCACCTTGGGCTACAGCTGCAATGATTGCACCTGTAGAATCCTGTAGAGCAATTTCATTATATACGTTTCCAGTTTCATCGCTACTGGTTACAACAGCCTTGATCTTTAAATCCTCTGTTACCTGAGAATAGCTGTTGCCATTACGATAGTCGGTTGCGATCTGTGTCTTATACATATCCTTCAGCTGAGCAATAGTTATAATATTGCTAGTAGTATCGATCGAATTGTTGCCAAAAGGAGTATCGGTCGAAGTAGGATCAGCATAATTTTCGCCCATACATCCTGCCAGTAATACTCCGGCGAATGCTAATGCGATATATCTTAAACTTTTCATTGTTGCTTGCTTTTAGAATCTGTATGAAACCTGGAACATACCATTGGTTCCAAATACGTAATACTTCTTATCGTTCTTTGAGAACTTATAAGCTCGTTCGTTATAGGTATCGTTAGCTCCCTTGGTATAGTCGCTACGACCTTGCTCATAACCACCTGAAACAATATGACGATTGTTCAAAATGTTAGTAACCATGAGGTTAAAGTTCAATGAGCCTTTTTTCAAACGAATACTCTTGCCAATGCTACCATCAAGCATCCATCCACCATGACCCTTAGATTGAGAAGGTACAATTAAGTTACCATCATTGTCTACAGAATTAGTAGCGATCAAGGCTTCTTCATAGCGGCTGCTTGGGTTAAATGATAAATAGATACGGTCATACCAATTTGCATCCAGGTTGATATACCATCCACTCATGTGGAAATCAAGACCAAGACTTGTTGCAGTAAGAGGTGTACCGTTTTCTCTCATATTCTCACTATGAACAGTAGCCTCCTCTTTTGTAGCTTTTGTTGATACAAGATAAGTAGAATGAGCGTTGGTCAGATATTTAGCATCGCTAATAGTACCAAGAGCCTTGAATGTGAGGAAATCGGTAAGTTTAACCTTAGCGCCAGCCTCTACACCATAGTATGCTTTATTGATACCAGTAAGGCTTTCGTAAACGAATGAATTTTCATTATCATAGTAATACTGCTGCCACTCTGTTACATCTTTAAGATAGCTGTAGTAACCGCTAATATTCAAGTGAAGAATATTGCCGTCATACTGATAGCCAAGCTCAGAACTGAAAACTTTCTCTGACTGCAAATCAGTTACGAAATCATTATTTAACTCTGGAGAAACGAATGAAACACTTGCCTGAGGTGCTTTCTGCTCATATCCTAAGCCAAGAAGCATAGTATGACCTTTTCCGAAATCGTAGTTTCCATTGAACTTGCCACCACCTGAAAGGAAGTTAGCTTCCTTACTCTTGCCATAAGAATTATCGGCATATAGACCATTTCTCATGTAACCTTTGCGGTACATATTGTCATAGCCCAATTTAGCAGATACTGTATAGTGCAAACGGTGGAAAGTCTCTGTATAGTTGGCCCAACCCATAGCACGACGTACCATCAAATCATAGTCGTAACCAAAGACATCGCCCTCGTAAACGAGTTTACCTTTTCCTTCTGTACCCATAGTGTTCAAGTCATACTGAACGCGAGGATCATTAGGAGAGTAAGTGCCGATAGCGTATGTATTGATATTGTGGAATGAGAGACCGCCAAGCATATCCTGAAGAGTCTGATAATGACTGCCCCTATTCTGTCCAAGGCTAAAACCAGCACTGATCTTCTTGGTCTTGTCGATTGTGTGATTCAATGAAGAAGAAAGACTGAACATCAGGTTGTCGTTGTGCTTAGCCTGAACATAATACATCAAGTCCTTTCCTTCTTCGCCCAACTGCTTGTTGGCGTAATACAGACGATCCCAGTTGATTTGGCGATTTTCCTTAATTCTCCACCAGTCAGCGGCGGTATTCCAGTCTGCCAGAGCCTGTGCTGTACGATAGCGATTATCGCTAGTATTCCAAACATCGAAATAGCTGCTTGGCATATTCTTCCAGTAGTCAGGCTGTGGATTGTCTGAATTGTTATAATTCAATTTTGTGCTCTTATACATGCCATACTTTCCGAAGAAGCTGGTAACGAGCTTTGTATTGTCGTTGATATCCCAGTCCCAGGTAAGGATAGCAGAAGGAGAGTAATCGTTAACTACGCGTGAATTACGCTTGTGGCCATTTTGATAACCCCAGTAAGGGTTGTAGTAATAATCATTGGCAAGCCAATAAGCTTCGTCGGTAGAAGCACCCTGATTAGCGCGCTCTGTTGGATTGCCCCAAGTAGTAAAGCTCAAGCTATGGCCAGCCTTCCATTTCTTCTCAACACCGAAAAAATAAGAAAGAGAATTGTAGAAAGTACCCTCTACATAGCCTTCATGAGCCCAGCGATATGTAGCGCCGGCTGCAAAAGCCCATCCTTTTGCATTGAAACCTGAACCATAAGTATACATGGCTCTTGCCGTGTAGTTACGGTTGGCTCCTGCTAGAGAAAGATAGTGTCCTTGTTGCATGTTTCCTGCGCGGAAATCATAATTGTTGCTTCCGCCCATTGCGCTCATAGAGAAATTGTTACCCTCGAATGGCAAAGCAAAGTCAACATTGCGTGTCAAACGATTTAAGCCGCCTACAGTAGAGAAACGGAACTGTCCCGTCTCCATGTCATTCATTGGATTACCGTTTACGTAAACCTCATTAAACTTTTGATTGAAGGCACGATAACGGAAACGAACTGGTGAGAACTGGTAGCCTACCTGGCTCGCATAAGCATTGGTGTTGGAGTTCAGAATAGTAATATTCTGAGACATATTGTCGTCTTCTCCTAACTGTGCCTCGGTGAAAGTGAATGCATTCTCGTCTAATGTCTTTGCCTGATTTTGCTCGGTATTGCTGTTTTGAGCGTTAGCCAAAGGGCAATAGCAGAGAGCTATCACTGCGAATTTTACCTTATTACGCATAGCTATTGATTAATAATTATTGTACTTTGCTGCAAAGTAACGAAATAAATTTAAAAAAAAAAAGCCTTTTTGGTTAAATTTTCGAGATTCTTGCCAATTATTGAGAGAAAATGACGATATTTGCACCAACAATTAATTAATGTAATGAGAAAACATCTGTTTGTATTCGCAGCACTTTTGCTAGTTGCTTTTGCTGCATCTGCCAAGACGGCCCAGAAAAAGTATGGAGTCTATGCGGTTGGCTTCTATAATCAGGAGAACCTTTTTGATACTTGCCACGACGAAGGCAAGAATGATTACGAGTATACCCCAGCCAAAGGTTGGAATGACTTGAAGTATCAGCATAAATTGCACAATATGGCGCGTGTGCTTGCAGAAATGGGAACAGATGTTCTTCCTGGAGTTGGATGTGCATTTATTGGATTGAGTGAGGTTGAAAATGACCATGTAATGAATGATCTTACTTCTCAGCCTGCACTTGCAGAGCGCGGTTTCAAATATGTGCATATCGAGGGTCCAGATAGGCGAGGAGTAGATTGTGCTTTAATTTATAATCCACAGCTATTTACTGTAAAGAGCAGCAAACTCTATCCTTATGTTCCTTCTCCTGATATCCTGGAGAAAAATCCTAGGTTTGCAACTCGAGGCTTCCTTACTATTGAAGGACAGATGGCTGGTGAGGACGTAACTGCTATTGTTTGTCATTGGCCAAGTCGTTTCAGTGGATCACGTTATCGTGAACTTGCTGCTGCCCAGGTATCTGTGCTGAAAGATAGCCTTCTTCAAGCTAATCCAAAGATGAAAATCTTTGTCATGGGTGACTTGAATGACGATCCTACAAATAAAAGTATATCAGAAGTACTTTCTGCAAAAGGTGAAGTTAATGACGTGAAGAATGGAGATATGTACAATCCTTGGTATAATATTCTAGTCAAGGAAAAAACAGGAACATTAACATATCAAGGTTCTTGGAATCTCTTCGACCAGATTATCTTGACTCCAAACTTGGTGAATAAGGAAGGACGAAAAGATTACTCAACTTTGAAGTTTTTTAAAAATCAGATATTCCGTCGTGACTATCTTTTCCAGCAGGACGGACAATATAAAGGTTCTCCTCTACGTACAAAGGCTGGTGGTAGATGGCTAGACGGATTCTCGGATCACCTTCCTGTTGTTTTGTATCTAATTAAAGAGAAAAAATGATAGAAACTCATCCTTTTGAGCCATGGCTCCCAGAGGATGCCCGTTTGTTGATGCTAGGCACTTTTCCTCCAGCACCTAAAAGGTGGTGTATGCCTTGGTATTATCCTAACTTTCAGAATGATATGTGGCGTATTATGGGAGTAATCTACTATGACGACCGTAATCATTTTGTGGATGCAAATAATAAAACCTATCATTTGGAAGAATTAAAGGCTTTTCTAAAGGAAAAGCGTATTGCCATCTATGATACTTGTTATCGTATACGTCGTACTACAGGAACAGCATCTGATAAAGATCTGGAAGTTATAGAGAAGGCTGATCTGGATGGTATGCTTCGTAAATTGCCTGATTGCAAGGGAGTATTGGCTGCAGGCCAGTTGGCTACAAGTATTTTTACTGAGCATTATCATATTGCTGATGCCAAGAAAATCAAGATGGGCGAGTATGCAGAATTTGAGTTTGAAGGACGACAATTGAAACTCTATCGTATGCCTAGTAGCAGCAGGGCTTATCCTATGAAAGCAGAGAAAAAAGCAGAGTATTATAAGAGAATGTTTGAAGATTTAGATATTTATGGACGATAAAATTACAATAATAGGAATTGCAGGAGGTACAGGAAGTGGAAAGACTACTGTAGTGAAGAAAATTGTTGAGGCTTTGCCTCCACATTTTGTAGCTGTAGTACCATTAGACTCATATTATAATGATACTACTAATCTGACCAATGAAGAGCGTAAGGCCATCAACTTTGACCATCCTGATGCTTTTGATTGGAAACTTCTTACCAAGCAGGTAAATGAATTGCGAGAAGGGCGTGCAATAGAACAGCCTACCTATTCTTATATCTTAAGCAATCGTTTACCTGAAACCGTTCATGTAGAGCCAAAGCCTGTAATTATTATCGAAGGTATCATGACTCTTATTAATCGTAAATTACGCGATGTGATGGATTTGAAAATCTTCGTGGATTGCGATCCAGATGAGCGATTGATTCGTAATATTCAGCGAGATACTATTGATCGCGGTCGTACGGTAAGTATGGTGGTAGATAGATATCTGCAAGTGCTAAAGCCTATGCATGAGCAGTTTATTGAACCAACCAAGAGATATGCTGATATCATCATCCCTCAGGGGGGAGAGAATGCTAAGGGTATCGCAATGCTTACCAAGTATATTGAAGGATTAGTTAAACCATAAATAAAAAAGCTTCCTCATTTGAGGAAGCTTTTTTGTTATTCTTTTATCTCTTCAGCATCAGCCGTTTGATCTATCATGTTTTGTTGATTCATCTTCTCGAATGCTTTTCGGCAAGAGTGTATCTTTAAGGCATTGATGCATTCCACAACGCCATAAAGCAGCATGCACCATCCGATAATCAATAGAGGGGTAGAAGCGCTCTCCATCGGTCTTACAAGGATAAATATGCCGACCAATAAAATTATGCATGGCAAAATCCAGAAAGCAAACCCAATCTTTGCATACTTGCGAGCTGATGCTAGGTTAATAAACTGCGTCAGGCTCCCAAGAATCAGAATGAATGCCAGTATATACATAATATAGGTAATGAATCCTTCTGTCATGAAAGCAAGAATCACACCTAGAATCGCACTACCAGCACCCACAATTGGGAAGGATGGCTTGTCGCCTGTCAGAGCATTGCCTTGTGCGTCGGTAACTGTTATGCTGTTCATACTCTCGTAGTGTTTCTTAGCTCCATAGTAGGCAGCAATAGATATAACACCAGAAAGAAAAAACAAAACTCCGATGGCGATAGTAAGCCATCGCATCGTGTCCTCACGATACTCTATAAGCAATGCACCAACAATAATTGCTACAATTGCACGAAATATTGAACTCTGTACTACTTTCATATCGCAAAGTTACAACTTTTTTGTAACTTTGCAAGAAAATTTTAAAGTAAAATGACAACATTATATTTAGTACGTCATGGTGAGACTGTTGATAATGCAGCGCATATCATGCAGGGACATGTTCCTGGGGAACTGAATGCTGAAGGATTTAGACAAGCTGAAAAGGTAAGAGATGAGATGGCCAATGAGCATATTGATGCATTTGTTTCAAGTGATTTGCATCGTAGTGTTCAGACATGTGAAATTATTGCCGAACCGCACCATAAAGAAATTGTTCAGACAGAACTGCTGCGTGAACGTGACTGGGGTAGCTTTACTGGTAAATATATTCCAGACTTGCAGGATGTAAAGGAATGGCCGGATGATATAGAAAGTATACCAAGATTGAAATCTAGGGCTCAAAACTTTCTCACCTGGATAAAGGTTACCTATCCTAACCAGACTGTGTTGGCTGTAGGGCATGGTATTATTAATAAGGCAATTCAAAGTGTTTATTTCAAGAAACCAATGAATGAAATACAGCGAATGACAAATGCAGAAATAAGAATACTACAGTTATAATAAATGAAAAAGCACCGCGTCATCTCGACGAAGTGCTTTTAAAAAAAAATATATATAACTCTCTAAACTGTTGTCTTAAATAAACAAATTATGTTTTTAATTTATCGGTGTCCACCGAAATGACCACCTGAGTTGGAACTTGAACTTGATGAACGACTAGCGCTATTG
>REGX01243457.1_pt1 | contig 18942 bp, 11 predicted proteins | sample 2276321 | NCBI WGS metagenome assembly REGX01 (sample SAMN08335021, study PRJNA423103) | bovine gut metagenome | biome: bovine gut metagenome; feature: rumen; material: feed digesta; isolation source: rumen digesta from from 15 high feed efficiency cows and 15 low feed... | host: Bos taurus ... | reverse complement strand
CAGACCATGGCACAAGGTGCAGTTAACATTCAGAACGCAACAGGTACTGTTAAATCGAATGTTGACGGCATTGTTTTGACTGTAGATGCTACCAACAATGGTAAGCTATGGTCACGTGGTGGTGATGCTCAGTTCAATGCAGGTACCATTATTCAAGTTCCTGTAAAGTCAACTAGCGACCAAGTATCAGTAACCAGCTATCCAGGCTACTTCAAGTACACAGTAGGTGGAGCAGCAGCTGACGCTAATACTTATTCTGTAAAGGCAAAATCTGCCGATGTTAAGCAAGGTTATGTTGCAATCGTTGCAACAGCAGAAGCTTATCTCTACTCTATCACTGTCGTTCAGGCAGGTCAGCTTTCAGAGAAACCTCTCTACAAGCAGGACTTCGCATCTTGGAAAGCTATCGGCGACTATTCAGCAGGTACTTATTCAACTACTACAAAGTACTCTAAGGAAAAACTCACCATCACAACAAAAGGTACAAACGTTTACCCAACATCCGATGACAAGAAGATTGGTATCACTGGTTATTTGATGGCAGGTAAATATGATGGCGAAACAAAGGTTCCTGCAGAAATCGTAACTTCAGCACTTGCCAACATCAGTAAGGTTGATTTCACACAGTATGCTACTGGTAGCAACCGTGGATGGAAAGTATGGGCTAAGGGTGAAGGCGATGCAGACTGGGTTCTGGTAAGTGAAACTCCAGTTTCTGGTTCTAAGACATTCACAAACACTACTGCACAGGTAAACAGAAACAATGTTCAGTTGAAGTTCACTAACCTCGCTGAAAAGCAGAATGCTTACATGAGCGACCTCGTGATCTATGGTAAGGTTGACTTGAGCAAGAATCCTGCTCTCAACACATTTACTGCAAATGGCACAGAGTATGTTGCTGCTGACGTATTCGAGGAAGATGCTGATGGCAACTACGTTACAACTGTAGAGGTTAGCAAGAAGGCTACAATGATCAGCAAGAGCAACCCTATCAAGGCAACAGCAACTGCTGGCACAATTGGCACTATCACTTATACAGATGTTAAGAGTACAGCCAACGGCACAAAGACAGAGACAAAGGTTTCTTTCCCTATGACTCTCGGTGACGCGAAGATCAACTATATCATCAACTTCGTTTGGAAGCCTGATTATACAGTAAACTACTATGATGTAGACAACACTACTATCGTTGCTACTCAGAAGGTTGAGAAGGATGCAGCTATCGCTACATTGAACAATGGCAGCAAGGTAACTGTTGCTAACGGTAACAAGTTCCGCGGATGGTTGCTCAGCACAGCCAAGGATCAGAAGGCAGATGCAAAGACTGTTATTTCAAAGAACCCTACAAGTCTTTATGCACTTGTAACAGATATTGAAGGTGACGATAAGAACGATCGTTACGTTTACAACTTCAAGAGCCAGTACTTCTATCCAGAAGACCACGATGCACTTAACATCGGTACAGGTGCATACTACCATGGTGGTCAGCATGGTTGGGCACAGAGCGGAAGCTTCTCTGTAAAGGTAACAGGAAATGCTACAATCATCTACGAAGCATGTAAGTTCAACAATGGCGACATCACTGTTAAGGACGCTGCAGGCAAAACAGTTGCAACAATCGCTAAGTCTGATAAGGATGGCGAGCAGACTGTTATCAAGTACACAGGTAAGGCTACTACCCTTACATTCAGCTTCACAGGAAGCGCATACTCTCATTACATGACTGTCATCAACACTGGTGATGGTGAAATTGCTAAGAATGCTCAGGGTTACTATGTAGCAACTCCTGGTGATGGCAACAGCCTCCTCAGCATCTTTGATATGATTAAGTTGAACGAGGATGGTAGCAGCCGCGTTAAGATCTTCCTTCCTAACGGAACATACGATCTTGGCAAATTGGTTGAGACCGACTTCCCTACAAACAATATCTCACTCATTGGTCAGAATATCGACAAGACTATCATCGTAACAACTCCAGATAAGAGTATCGAGGGTCTTGGTACTGCAGATATGTTCTTCAATACAAAGAGCAACATCTATGTTCAGGATCTTACATTGAAGAACGCACTCGACTACTATGGTTCTGGTGCTGCAGGTCGTGCTGCTGTATGGCAGGATAAGGGTAACCGCACTATCTTCAAGAATGTGAAGATGCTTTCTTATCAGGATACATACTATAGCCAGAACAACGCTCAGCAGTCTTATTTCGAGAATAGTGATATTCACGGAACTGTAGACTTCATCTGCGGTGGTGGTGATGTACGCTTCCAGGATTGTACCATCTCTCTTGAGCCACGCTCAACTAACGGCACAGGTGGTCGTACAATTACTGCTCCTACTACAACAACTAAGTTTGGTTATGTATTCGACAACTGTAAGATTGTTGACCTTGCAAACGGTAAGGGTGACTGGAACTACGGTCGTACATGGCAGAACAACCCTGTAACTGTATTCTTGAACACAACACTAGACGACAACGCAGCTAAGTCAATCATCTCAACTCGTTGGAATCCTCAGGGTATGAACGGAACTAAGGTGAAGGTATTCGGCGAGTACAACACCAAGAATGCTGCAGGCAGCGTAATCTCTCCTACAAGCAGCAAGCTCACTTGCAATGGTGCAACTACAGAGACTATCCTCACTGAGGCACAGGCTAAGGAATACAGCTATGCTAAGATGTTCACTAACTGGGATCCTTATACATTGGCAAAGAGCCTCGCTCCTGCTACCGTAAAAGCAACAACAGGTAAGATTACTTGGAATGCTGTTAGTGGTGCTACAGCTTACGCTATCTTCAACAACGGTACATTCGTAGCTATCGTTGATGGCAAGACTACAAGTTACACTGTATCTGGCGATGCTTCTAAGTACACTGTTCGTTCTGCTAACGAAATGGGTGGTTTCGGTTATGAGACCATTAAGGATTACACAGATGGTATCGATGCTACAGAAGCAGTTAACAGCAAGGTAGTTGCAGTTGAGTTTTTCACAGCAGGTGGTGCAAAGACTGCCATTCTTAGCAAAGGTGTAAACCTCGTTAAGAAAACTTATGCTGACGGAAGTCAGGTTACTTCAAAAGTAATTGTAAAGTAAGGAAAAACCACCTCTCCTAAAGAGGTTAAGGTTAAATAATACCAAAAGGTCTGAAGTTTCAATTGAACTTCAGACCTTTTTCTATATCTATCCATAAACGATACTCAAAAGTCGTAATTCTTTAAATTTTAACTAAAAACATTTTCGTAAAGAGAAAAAAGGTATTACCTTTGCGATTCGAAAAGGTAAAAAGGATTAATTTTAGAAGAAATATCTAATCTAATAAACAAATAATAATTAATGTATGTCTGGTAATTTGAATTGTATTCGAATTGCGCTGATATCTATATTGTGTCTAGTCGTAGGCACTTTATCTGCGCAAACAGTCAATGGAACAGTCGTAGACGGAGAGGGTACACCAATTATTGGTGCTACTATCATCGAGGACGGACAGCCTACTAATGGTGCTGTTACTGACATCGATGGAAATTTCTCTATCCGACTGAAAGGTGGTAAGAACACACTCGTTGTTTCATACGTAGGTATGAAGGCAGAGCGTGTTGCGCTCGAAGGTAGAAGTTATGTAAAAGTAACAATGGCCGAAGATGAGCATAGTTTGAACGACGTTGTCGTAATTGGATATGGTACAGTAAGAAAGAAGGATCTCACCGGTTCTGTATCTTCTGTTTCAGCCAAAGACATCGCAAGCGTTCCTGTAAGCAATGTAAGTGAAGCACTTACTGGTAAGCTTCCAGGTGTTTCTATCACAACCACAGAAGGTGCTCCTGACGCAGAAGTCAAGATCCGTGTTCGTGGTGGTGGTTCTTTGTCTCAGGACAACTCCCCTCTTTACATCGTAGATGGATTCCCTGTTGCATCCATCAGCGACATCGCTCCTTCTGAAATCGAGACAATCGACGTATTGAAGGATGCTTCATCAACAGCTATTTATGGTGCTAGAGGTGCTAATGGTGTTATCATCATTACTACTAAGAGCGGATCAGAAGGTAAGATTCTGGTTAACCTCAATGCCAGCATTGGTTGGAAGAAGGTAACCAAGAAGCTTAAGACTCTGGATCCTTACAATTATGCACTCTATCAGTATGAATTGGATACTGACGACAATCATTCCTATGGTAATTACGACGATCTCGCAAGCTATAAGAATGTAGCTGGAAACGATTTCCAGGATGCAATTTTCGGTCGTACAGGTGTTCAGAAGCAGTACAATGCAAATGTTAGTGGTGGTAGCAAGGACTTCAAGTTTAATGTTGGTATCTCTCACAACGATGAGAAATCAATCATGTTGGGTTCAGGCTATAACAAGAACAACATCAACACAAAGATCAACGCAAACATCAACAAGTGGTTATCGGTAGATTTCACTGGTAGAATTGCTTCCAGCAAGGTTGATGGTCTTGCAGGTGGTGCTGACAAGAATGAGTCTTCTGCAGCTAACAGTATTGTAGCTAACAGTCTTCGCTGGCGTCCTATCGAGCCTGTTGTTTCTGAAGGTGATGACGAGGAAAGCAATACTTCAGCACAACGTAACCCTCTTGATCGTTTGCTTGCAACATACCGTAAGAAAGATCGTTTGAACCAGGCTTATAATGGTGGATTGAACTGGAAACCTTTCCGCAACGTTACTTTCCGCACTGAGTTTGGCTATACTTGGGATAGAGAGTATGATGATCATGCTTGGGCAGCTGATGCTGTAACTACTTCAAAATATGGTTATAACGGCAAGCCACAGTCTCGCTTTGAAACCGACAAGCTAGAATCATGGCGTAATGCTAATACTTTCACATACGATAACGACCATATTTTGGATGGCCGTGACCACATTAATGTGATGGTAGGTCAGGAGTGGAGCAGCCAGAAAGAGAAAACTATTTACAATACTTCTGTAAATTACCCTGCTACTTTCACAACTTCTGATGTACTTGCCTATAATCTTATTGGTACACCTCTTCCTAACGAGAACTACATCTATGCTAATGATAACCTCTTGTCATACTTTGGTCGTATCAACTACACCATCGCCGACAAGTATTTGGCAACCGTAACCTTCCGTGCTGATGGTTCTTCAAAGTTCGGATCTGGTCACAGATGGGGATACTTCCCTTCAGTTGCATTGGCATGGCGTTTGAACGAGGAAGAGTGGTTGAAGAACGTAAATGGTCTTACCAACTTGAAGCTCCGCTTGAGCTATGGTACTGCAGGTAACAACCGTATCCAGTCAGGTTTGCTCAACCTATCCTACCTCTTGTCTGGAAATGCTGGTAAGCACCCTGGTTTTGACGAGGAAAACGCAACTATGCTTCAGCATGGAGAACGTCTTAACAACCCTAATTTGAAGTGGGAGACCACAACAACCCGTAATGTCGGTATCGACTATGGTTTCTGGAACAACCGAATCAACGGTAGTTTGGATTTATATTGGAATACAACCTCTGATTTGTTGATGGATGTAAACATCCCAACAGGTTCTGGTTATACTAAGCAGATGCAGAACTTCGGTGAGACCTCTAACAAGGGTATCGAGTTCTCTATGAACACAGCTATTATTCAGAACAAGGATTTCAACTTGAATTTCGACTGGAACGTAGCTTGGAATACTAACCGCATTGAGAAGCTCAAGACTAATAATGTATATATGAGCAGTAACTTTGCTGGTAGTTTCGTTAGCCGTTATGAGGACTACCTTATCACAGAAGGTGGTAAGTTGGGTGAAATCTGGGGCTACAAGACCAACGGTTTCTTCACTGTATATAATCCAGCAACAGGAACAGGCGACCTAGTATTAGATGGTACTACATGGAAGCTTCGTGATGGTTTGAAGGACAACAGTTACAGCTATACAGGTGGTTCACTCTATCCAGGTACTTTGAAGCTTGAGGTAGATGAGAATGGCACCCCAGTTAAGCAACGTTTGGGTAACAGTATTCCTGATGTAGTTGGAGGTTTCGGCCTTAATGGAAATCTTGGAAACTTCGATTTCAACTTCTACTTCACATACTCATTGGGCAACCAGATTATCAATGGTACAAAGTTGGTTAACTCTTACTATCAGGGTTCTCAGAAGAACTACAACCTAGTAGATGAGTTCAACATCAACAACCGTTACACATGGATTGACCCAGCAAATGGTATGAATATCGGTCGTCCAACCAATGACATTATTGCAGCATACGGTAGTGCAGATGCACTTATGCAGCGCCTTAATGAGTTGAATGCAAATGCATCTATCTGGAACCCTGCAGCTTCTGCCGGTATGCCAATCACAGACTGGGCAGTAGAAGATGCCTCATTCCTTCGCATGCAGAATCTCACAATTGGTTACTCACTTCCGAAGAGTTTACTTAAGAGTGTATACATCACTAACTTGCGTCTCTACTTCACAGCCTACAACCTCTTTACTGTAACAGGTTATAGCGGTTATGACCCAGAAGTTGATACAAGCAGCAAGAACAATCCTATGACACCAGGTATCGACTATGCAGCATACCCTAAGAGCCGCAGCTTCGTTGCAGGTGTTAACGTAACATTCTAATAAAAGGAGAAGAAAAGATGAAAAAGATATTATCAATATGTGCACTCGCTATTGGAGCTATTAGTCTTACTTCTTGCGAAGACTTCCTTGATCAGACTTCACCTTCTGAGATGAGTCATGAGAATACCTTCAATAATGAGTATTTCACAAGCATCGCTGTCAACAAGGCTTACGGTGACCTTACTCAGGACCGTACCTACTCACAGGACCTTGCGATTATTTACAACTTGAATACCGACGTTGAGCTCATCGACGGTCTTGGTAGTTCAAACTCTACATCCGCTCGTGATCGTGGTACAATGAACTACAATGCAACTCCTACCAGTTTCTCTAATATGGCAGGAACATGGACTGCAATGTACCAAACTATCGAGGACTGTAACCTCATCATCGATGGTGTTGAGAAGAGTACAAATGCAGATAACACAACCATGAAGCAGTACCTTGGCGAGGCTAGAGCTATTCGTGCAATGGTTTACTTCGATTTGTTGAGAATCTTCGGCGACATTCCAATGAAGCTGGAACCAACAAAGCCAGACCTGAGCAACGCTTATATCGGCAAGACTGATCGTGATGTCATCATGGACAGTTTGATGGTAGACCTTGAGAAGGCAGTTAATGAACTTCCATGGGCTGGCGAAAAAGGCTTAACTACAGAGCATGCTAACAAGGGTTATGCTCACGCTCTCCTTGCACAGATCGCCTTGACAAAGGCAGGATGGGCAATTCGTGAAAGCGCAAAGAGCGGCTATGAGACTGCAACTGAGTCTGATCCAACCTATCCAACTCAGCGTCCTGACGCAGCAACCCGCAAGTCACTCAACGAACTTGCATTGAAGCATCTCTCTGCTGTTATCACTAGCGGCAAGCACAATCTCAACCCATCTTTCAAGGATGAGTGGTACAAAATTAACCAGTTGGTACTCGACAAGCAGTATCAGGAGAATGTATTCGAGATTCCTATGCTCCAGAACGTAAGTGGTGAGCTTGGCTATACTGTAGGTTACCGTTTGAATGGTGTAACAAATGAATATGGTTACTCCAACTCATCTGGTAAGGTGAAATTGACCGCTAACCTCTTCTATTCTTATAAGGAAGGTGACAGCCGTCGCGACATCACAGTAGCCTCATCACAGATTACAGCAGATAAGAAGACTGCAGCCGCAAAAGAAGCAATGCTTGGCAACAAGCCTTTCGAGCTTTATGTTGGCAAGTGGGATCCTCGTATGGAAAACGATACTTGGCTTGCTCAAAATAAGGCTGCTTCAGCTAAGCACCTTACAGGTATCAACCCTGTAAAGATTCGTTATTCTCAGATTCTTCTCTGGTATGCTGAGGTAATGAACGAGCTTGCTGGTGCTGATGGCCGTTACAATGGCGATGCAGGTATCACAGCTCGTCAGGCACTTGCCTTGGTTCACAATCGTGCATTCGAGAATAAGTCTGAGGCTCAGAACTATATCAACGGAATCGCTGCTAACAAGAATGCTTTCTTCAACGCTATCGTTGATGAGAATGCATGGGAGTTGGCTGGCGAGGGTGCCCGCAAGTGGGACCTCATCCGTTGGAACCTCTTGGCAAGCAAGACTAAGCAGATGCAGCTTGACTACCTCAACAATCTTGAGAATGGTACTTTCCAGAAGAAGGTTTACTTCAACTATGCTAATGATGCCAAGACTCAGATCGACATGTCTAGTGTAACTTGGAATGGTCTTTCTGATGGTAAGACTGAGGATGATTACCAGGGCAGCACAGATTCATACGGCAAGGAGAATGACACACAGAAGGGCGATTACCTTTCAAACATCTCTAATGGTTTGATTGGTGTATTCAATCCTACTACTAAGCAGTGGGCAGCACCAGCTAGTGGTGTTATCAACCGCTATATCATGCCTATCCCTAGCACAATCATCAGCGACTATAATGGTGTACTTCACAACTCTTATGGTTTTGGTGATTAATTCCAAAAATCAGACGAAATGATAGATTATTAGAAGTAATTCTAACAATCTTACAAAATAAAAGGCGAAAATCTTACGGATTTTCGCCTTTTTCATTTATTTTATTTATCTTTGTAGCAGAAGTGAATAAAATAATAAAAGACTATGAAACAAAAGAAATTCTTACTCAACGAAAACGATATCCCTACATCGTGGTATAATATCCAGGCAGATATGCCTAACAAACCACTTCCTCCTATCAATCCTGCAACAAAGGAGCCTATGACTGCTGATGATCTGAGTCACATTTTTAATAAAGAGTGCTCTAAGCAGGAACTCGATACTGAGCATGCTTGGATTCCTATTCCAGATGAGGTTCGCGAGAAGTACACTTACTATCGTTCTACTCCTTTGGTTCGCGCCTATGCTCTTGAGGAGGCACTTCACACAAAAGCTCACATTTACTTTAAGAATGAATCTACCAACCCACTGGGTTCTCACAAGATAAACTCAGCTCTTCCTCAATGCTATTATTGTAAGGAGGAGGGCGATACCAATGTTACGACCGAGACTGGTGCTGGCCAGTGGGGTATGGCATTAAGTTATGCTGCAAAACTTTATGGTTTGGAAGCTGCTGTCTATCAGGTAAAAATCACTATGCAGCAGAAGCCTTACCGCTCTACCGTGATGCGCACATTCGGTGCTACTGTCGAGGGTTCACCTTCTATGTCTACCCGAGCTGGTAAGAATATCATCACTAAGGATCCTAGACATCCAGGTTCTTTGGGTACAGCCATCAGTGAGGCTATCGAGTTGGCTACTACAACTCCAGGCTGTAAATACACCCTTGGTTCTGTGCTCAACCATGTAGCCCTTCATCAGTCAGTTATCGGTTTGGAAGCTGAGAAACAGATGGAAATGGCAGGTGAATATCCTGACAAGGTGATTGCCTGCTTTGGTGGAGGTAGCAACTTCGGCGGTTTGGCATTCCCATTCATGCGTCATATATGGGATGGTACACACAAAGATACCGAGTTCATTGCAGCCGAGCCAGCTAGCTGTCCTAAACTGACAAGAGGTAAGTTTGAGTATGATTTCGGTGACGAGGCAGGTTATACCCCATTGCTCCCTATGTACACATTGGGCCATGATTTCAAGCCATCCAACATCCATGCAGGTGGACTTCGCTATCATGGAGCTGGTATGATCATCAGTCAGCTCATCAAAGATGGCTATATGCATGGTGTCGACATCCCACAGCTTGAGACTTTCCAGGCTGGTATGCTCTTCGCTCAAACTGAGGGTATCATCCCTGCACCTGAAAGCACACACGCTATCGCTGCTGTTATCCGCGAGGTAAAGAAGGCTAACGAGGAGGGCACAGCTCCAGTTATCCTATTCTGCTTGAGCGGTCATGGTCTCATAGATATGCCATCTTATGAGTCATACATCAATGGCGACCTCACCAACTACACCGTAACTGATGAGGAAATCAGCGAGAACCTCAAGAGTGTTCCTGAAGTAGATATGGATAAAATTAAACGACAATAAGAATTAGAAGCTTGGTGCAAATGCATCAAGCTCCATGAAACAAATACTCCTGCTGAACATCCGCAGTGAGTCTTGTGAACAATTCCTCCTGTAGCTCATCGGCGATTGCCAGGGCCTGCAGGAGGATTTTGTCTGAAAAAGCCTGTAGCAAATCGAGTGCCTTCATTGGTTGCTCTTTATAGATGCTAAGGTATTCTGCCTCCATCTCCTTCTGACGGGCATCTGTCTCCGCCTCAAACTTTGCATAGCGTTCCTTGATGATCGGTGCATAGGCATTATAGTTCAACATACCCAGCGTCATCACCTTGCGGAACTTCCAGCAGGCTGAATCCTGACTGGCATGACCATCTCCTTTTGAGTAGATTTCAGGGAAACTTCTCACTCCCTGATAGAGAGGAAGGAAAACACCCAAGTCGGCCATTCCCAAGCACTCATACATCACCTCTCCAATCTCCTTTGGCAATTCCGGACGTACCTGAAGAATGTGTGTCTGCAGGGTACGGAAGATGCTGATGGGGCGATAAGGTTCCTTTGGATTATTATGAAGATAAGGATCGTGATCTGTTCCGTTGTAGTGATTACGGAAGGCGGTACGCAAATCCGAGATAGAGATTTTCTTCTCTGGCTCAGCATAAACCGGAAAGGTATTCTTGGTTACATCATTCTTTATCTGTGGTGAGAAAAACTGCTGCAATGCCCACACACGTGGATAATTATAGGTAGTATCGAGTTTTTCATCCCTCTGATAAGCTTCGTGGAAATCGAATGCACCATCTTTAGGATTCCAAAGACCATATTTCAAGGCAAATGAGAGCAAATCAGCCGAAGCCAGATAGTTTTCCCGGTCATTCATCACATACTTGCGAAAACGGCTCTGATTGCCAGTCACAAAATATTTATCCTCGGGCATACGGCAAGCCAACCAGTGGTGTCCGCAGGCATTCTCCAGATACCAAGATTCCTTCTCATCCACAAACTGAACGCCAAATCCTTCGGCCGAACCGTATTTCTCGATGAGCATACCCAATCGTTCCACTCCCTCCCGAGCGGAATGAATATAAGGAATTACAATATTATAGATACAATTTTCGGCAATACCATCCTCCACAAGTGGATCGTATTGCAATGCTTTTTCCGAAGAGAAAATGCTTTCGGTCGAACTCATGCCAACACCCTCACTGTTGAAGCCGGCACTTCCCCACTCTCCTTTGAAGAGATAACCTGGAGTAGCCGTATAGCCGAGCCGTTTCTCGGGCAATTCACAACGAAACTTACTATCAAGTGCCACAAACTCCTTCGGTCCATGATCGGTTGCCGCATATCTTTCAAAATTAATAGTATGCAACGCATCCCAGTCCATAGAACGGGAGATGATAAGTGAACCATCTATTGTTTGTTGCTTGCCCACCATGATAGAAGTACATTCTGAAGGCAGAGAGTCGTTTAGTTTCATAGAACTATCGCATTAATAATTTAGATGCAAATTTACACGATTATTTCCAATTATCCGAAAATACCTGTAACTTTTTTGTATACTTCGATTTTTTTAGCGACCTTTGCACGATAAAATTAATAATGCAATGAAAAGACTTCTTTTTTTACTATTTCTAGCAACCACCTTGCAGTTTGCTAATGCGCAAAGCAACGATGTGAGAATCACTCTTACCAATGGTAAGATTCTAACCGGAACACTTATGTTTTACGATTTTGGCAAAGAAGCCAAACTACAGATTGGAAATATAGAGACAACAGTTCCTGCAGCCAACATCCTCAAGATCGAAAGCATTAACGTTCCTGATACTGTCGACAACGTTTCGGGTTTCACCAAAACAAACATAAAAATTTCAAAGAAAATTGGCACACCAGAAAAATCTGTCTATGTTACCGACAGAGCTGATTATCCAGCAACCTATGATTTGAAAGTAGGCCCTTACACGATAAAGATGCACCTTGTAAGAGGAGGAAGTTTTGCTATGGGTTACGATGGCAGAAACAGTCTTGCAATGGATAGCGAACCTGTTCACATCGTTAATGTCACTTCTTTCTACATGGCAGAGGAACCGCTTACTTATGAGCAATATTACTATCTAAAGTCAATAGAAAAGAGTAGTAAGAATAAGCCAAAATATGCCACTATCAACCGAGATGATGTCACAGAGTTTCAAGATATAATTCAAGCTAAATTGAGCAACAAGATCTCTCTGCCATCCGAAGCAGAAGGGGAATATGCCGCATTCAGCGAAAACCATGGCGATTTCTTCAATCTCTATTTCGGAAAAGAATTCTGCAGAGACTATTTCGAAGATTATACAGACGAAGACAACCTTACCGAACCTGTTTATAAGGAAGTTACTGCAAGAAGGGTTATCCGAGCTTATTATTTCTCAAGAAAACACGATCGCTTGGACAAATTAAACAGAAGTAACAAGAAATACTATGGTTATGATGCTGCCTGTCGATTAGTGATCAAGGCAAAAGACATCTAGTCAATTTGTAATATATTCTTTAAAGCGGACTCAAGATCGTCACCGACTTTGAGTCCGATTTTTTTTCGGATATGAGCTCTTGTGCTAGTAACATTCGAAGTACTCTTGCCCAATAGACGGCAGATTTCTCCTTGTTTCTTTCCCAGAAGAATCAGGCGAACCACCTCGATTTCCGATGAGGAAAGATCAGGGAGTCTATCAGCGAGAGAGAACTCCCTTACTTGTTTCTCAAGCAAATATCGCTGAACATTATTTACCAGATTCTTCTTAGTTTCGTGATCAAACTTATCGAATAGCAGCAAAGGCTCATTGTCTTTCAACTCCTTTTGCGACATTTCCATATAAGCTTTCAACTGTTCCTCCTTAATTTTGAAGAGAGCAAAGAGATGCTCCTCATTCTCGTGAAGCTTTCGGTTTTCCTCCTCTTGCCTGTAGCTATGCTCCACCATCGAATAGCCCATGATGCCAAGCAATAGAAACAGAACTTCCAGAAAACAGGTTCCCGAAAGCAACATATCATCTTTCATAATGAAAGCACAACTCATTGTTAGCACTATCGAGAGAAAGCAAAGAATACCGACTAGCCTTTTCTCGAAAGCCACAATAGAAAGCGTGATGTTCAAGAAAAGAGGAATATAATAGCCCGAATAAGTAAGCATATAATGCACATCGTCCCATTTCACCTGTATGGCGAGATAGATCATCTGAATGCTGATAACCGCCTGTGAGGCAAACATAATAAAGTGCACTACCTTTCTAACCGGCCAGTTGCAAGAGGTATAAAGCAGTACGGGTATAAGTAGAAAAACAAAATAGAAAGCGAGGAGCACCGCAATACAGTTTTGGCCCTGCAGCAAGACGCGAATTCCCCCGATGAACGTGGCTATTTCCATCAGAAGCGTATAGAAAAAGAACACGCGCAACCGTTGTTTGTCAAATATAGATTTTTCGCGGTTATCGAGAGTTGTTAAAAGCTTATTCCAGATATTATTCATTACTATTATGTGTTTCCAGGTCATAACTAATTGCAAAGATAGCAATATATTTCGACACATCCTAATACATTGCATAGAAATTCTCGAAATCATCGAAAACATAATAACTCAAAAGAAATTTTTTGCCGTTTTTATAATATACGATATAATCTAGATAGCTAAATATCACCTATTTAGACTAATTTAATCGAAAAAAGTTTGGAGCATATAAGTATTTTATATATCTTTGCCGAATTAAAACTAAGAATGTATTTTCGACATCTAAGAATTAGATAAGAACTAGAATAAAATGTAATAGACGTATTAACTTTATAATTGATAACAGATGAAAAAATTTTATCTCGCATTGCTATCACTCTTAGCAATAGGGCAGTCTGCATCCGCCCAATTTAATTGGACGGGGCAAAAAATTACTCAAAATTCAGATCTTCTGATTACAGAATCAGATTATACTGCAGGAAAATTTACCGATAAGAATACCTTATTCCTATTCAATGTGGGAACAGGAAAACTTGTAGATATAGGTGGTCTATGGGGTACAAGTCTTGAACTAAACATTGAGAAGGGCATCAAATTTTGGTTGGTTTATGACGAAACAAAGAAAAGCTATTTCCTGCATGCAGGCTATAACACGCCCGATGCATTTGGAGGTGGCCCATATGTAGGATATGATCCAGGAACAGAAACCAACAGATATCCATTTGTAGATCGTGCAGAAGAAGATGAGCAAAAGAACATCAACTTAGGAATCACTCAGGTTAACTTCACTCAACCTGCCACCCCGCAAGAAACAGTACCTGGTGAGGGAGGTGGATATACTTATAATCTGACTTTGGGAAGTACAAGCAGCCGAGAAAAGCTGCGCTTTTTAACTGCTGTGGAAAATGACGAAATAAACCTGACAGAAAATGCCGATGGTGCTAATTCTGAGTGGAAGTTCATTACATTGGAAGATTACAAAAAGATGTTTGACAAAACATATTATTCTGCTGCCTGCCCTGCTGATGCCACTTTCCTAATCTATGCACAGTCCTTTGGTCGACGGAACAATTTCCTTTCAAAATGGACAGCCCAGAATCTTAATGGAGAAAGAAAGGGTGTAGATTCCAATCAAGATGGTAAATATTCTCATTACGAAATCACAAGTTCTTTCGTTAATGGACGTGTGTACCAAGAAATAGAGGTACCACGTTCTGGATGGTATTCTTTTACCATGCAAGGTTTCCAGTATAAAGGAAAGCAGAGCGATGTAAACGCATACCTGTTCGCTCATTCTGGAAACAATGGCGAGATTCCACTTCTGAATGGTGAACAGCGCCGCAGAAACAGTACTATAGCCCTCAAAGACTATACGTTCGCAACAGAACTGCAACCAACTATTAATGATACAGATGATCCTCAACATGTGGCTATAGGAAAAGCACTTTATAAAGGTGCATATCCAAACCAATTATATTTCTATGTACCAGAAGAAGAAATAGCAAATGGAAAGGCTACAGTTACGGTTGGTATCTATATTCCTAAAGGCAGCAACGAATTGATAGCTATCGACAATGCACAATTAAAGTATCTTGGAGATAAAGATTTTGTGCTTGATGAGAATTATGATGGACGAGGCACTGGAACATACATCGAAACTGATTATAATGCCGAGGGAAGAACAGATAATATCGTTCGTCAGACAATGATACTCGCTCGTACTATCAAGAAGAATGTATGGAATTCTTTGGTACTTCCTGTAAGTCTGAACCGACGCCAAGTTCGCGACTGCTTCGGCATGAACGTAAAGCTGGCTATTATGAGTAAGAATCTCACCAACAATGGCAAAACCATAAACTTTGGTGCTGTTGATATGTTTACTGGTTTAACCAGTGAGGACATTGTACTATATGCAAACACTCCTTATTTAATTAGAATTGATGAGGAAACAGGTCGAACAACAAAGAATCGCATCACTACAAGTAGCGGCTATGAAATCAATGCTAATTCATCCTATTATGTAGTTGAACGCCAAAGTTGCAACCTCACAACAAAGCGAATTCCTGCTTATTCATTAGCAACTGGTACAGATGCAGACAATAATCCTGTAGCTATTACCTTTATGGGTGTATATAATGCACATACTAAAGCAAATGGTAACCCTATTACTGCTTCATGTTATGCATTATACGATTCAAATGAAACCAATCCTAATAGGTTCTCTTTGAAATACTATCCTAACGGTCTGCAGGCAAAGGGATTCCGTGCTGTATTACTCGAAGGTAATGCAAGCAAGACTGGGGTTTACAAGCAAGAAAACAAGGAGACTACTGCCAAGTCAAATTTCATTACAAACATCGCCATTGATGGTGTTAGCGATAGCAATGAAACAACAGAAATCCTTTCTGTACTTAGAAACGAAGAACTATCTTCAAACACCAATACATACGATCTGAGTGGAAGACTTGTAAAGGATCCATCCAAAAAGGGTATCTATATTCAGAATGGTCGCAAGATTGTAATTAAGTAACTTATCATTTAATATATCAAGAATATGAAAAAGAAAAATTATCTTTCGCCAATTACCAAATATCACGAAATGGGAATTCACTCCATATTACAATATTCGGCACAACAATCACAAAATCAAAGAGTATCTGGAGCATCTAGAATCATTGGTGTTGCCGATAACACAAATGTTGGTAGCTCCGATGATGAGTGTTTTTCAAAGGGAAATACTACAAGCAGCATCTGGGATGATTAATTCTCTCTATCACCGAGAAAATAGAAATCAATCAAGTAAATAAAAATATCCCCGCAAGAAAGCTAAAAGTTTCTTGCGGGGATTAAATTTTATGAGCTAAGGATTTCTACCATCAGAGGTAATAATATAAACACAAAACTATTTTTCAAAAACTATTCATCTTTCGAGCGTATGTGCCTATTTATTATTGCATTAAGGGTGAACAGTTTTAATTTGTTATCCAATTTCATTTATGATACGCTGCAATACTTGGCCTTTTAAATTACAATACATAAGCTGTTTGTTTTCAAAAGTTTTGATATTGCACCATAAAACATAAACTATTGTTCATCTATTGATTACATATTAAATTCAGTAATAATTGCAGATGACCTGCAATCATAATGCAGGTGACTTGCAATCATAATGGAGATCACCTGCTATTATAATGGAGATCACCTGCTATCATAATGGAGATGACCTGCAATTAAGAAAGTTGATATTGTAAAAATCGGCCTAAACTATATGTCCGATTTGCACAAAATAGACATAAAACAATATTTCCACCTCGAAAAACAGCATTTATCCCCAGAGGTAACTGTATCTTTTGTATCTTTGCAGTGTTAAAAGTTAAAACATTCGCATTACATTTTATTACTTATCACGAGCTAAGACTAAATCATTAAAACAAAATAGCTTCTCCGTAAAAAGAGAAGCTATTTTTTTTATATGAGTTCGATGAATTAAAATAAAGAGATTATGGAAAGATCGATGTCTTGAAATTGTAATCTTCCACAAACAAGGTCGATGTGTTGAAATGTTAAAAAAGCTAACTCAACGGTTTAGCAGGTCTAAACCGATGGTTTACGACCTCTAAACCGTACATTTACGTTGGCTATCTCAACTGTTTTCGCTAATCACCAAATTTCAAACAGGTATATTTAGTCTAACTCACGCTATTTACTTATATCTTTCCTCTTCCATCCTTCCGGAATCCAGGATGTTCCAAACTTACTTGGCAATTCGGCTGGGCACTCGAACTCTCCCTCGGGAGCAACATTATCCAACCAATTACGGGTTGATCTATCCTCATCTCGCATATTATCAGAATCCCATTTAGTAAAGGCTACTCTAACTTTCCTAAGTGAACTACAACCTCTGAACATATTCACACAACTAGTCATTTCCAGACTATCTGCTGCTATAAAGGGCGATTCTGTTAGTGAAATACAATCATTAAACATTTCCCTATAACAAGCCCAATACAAAGACTTTGCTGGAAGGTCTGGAGCTTTTGTTATCAGTTTGCATCCATCAAACATCCCAAAATAGCATTCCACATCAAGTTTTGTTGCTGGTAAATCTGGTATTTTTGTCAAAGACCTACAGTCACCAAACATATATACATAACACCTGCTTGCTACTTCAGTTGCTGGTAGTCGAGGGGCATTTCTCATTGCATAGCAACGCAAAAACATATATGCATAACATTCATTTTGGAGTTTTACAGATGGTAATTCGGGAGCATCCAACAAATTATGACAATCTCGAAACATATCCTCATAACACCACATTTTCATTTCGTTAGCTGGAAGTTGGGGCGTGTGGATGAGTGAAGTACATTCCATGAACATAGCTTGATAACAACCCGGAGACAATATTATAGCAGGAAGTTCGGGTGCATGAGTTAATGAGGTGCATTCCTTGAATAACTCGCGAAAAATGAAAGATTTTCTTTCAAGGGATTCTGATGGATGATCATAATCGGTCAATGTCATGATATTACCAGAAGCAGCAATCGTTCCTGTCATAAAGAATCGATGAGTAGCCCCTTCGTTAGCTGAATGATAATCACCTCTAAAATAAACCTTATCTCCAATCTGAGGGAGGTGGATGGTATCATCAAGGGTGTAGGATTTCCATTCCCCGTCATTAAAACGAGTTTCCATCTTTGTGAAGTTTTGCTTATCCTTTTCTTCCACACGTCCAAAACGTATAGTAGAGTTTGCCTCCTCTGCGGTAAAACAGAGATAATTTTCTTTAGAATATACTGACATACTAATAAATATTAACAAAAGTAGTATTATTTTCCTCATAATATCAACAATTTACACTTAACACATCTAAGCGTTCCTGTGCCTCCTCAACGCCTAATCCACTTGCTCTCTGATAATATTCCATAGCTTGCTTCACATCTGCTTTCAAGCCAAGCTCACCAAATTCATAGGCATATCCTATACTAAACAAGGCACTAGCGTTATCAACTTCGGCAGCCTTAAGATAATAATCCAACGCCAACTTGAAATTTATCCTTACACCACACCCCATTTCATACATACTGCCAAGACTAAAATATGCATCTTCATATCCCAAATCGGCTGATTTTTTGAAATAACGATAGGCTTTCTTATAATCTACAGCAACACCTAATCCGAAATAATAGGCGTAGCCAAGCAAAAACCTAGATTGTATTTAGAGACCTCTAAACAACTACAAACAATGAAAAACACATATAGATAAATCGTTGTATATCAGCTGTTTTTAGATTTTAACACTTCGGACTTGCTTTTTGGTGGTTCTCAAAAATCCGCTTATCTTTGCAACGCATTTCTACCGCGGAGAATTTTGAGGGCTTTTATTTTGCCATCTCGTGGACAGGGTT
>REGX01278032.1_pt1 | contig 18977 bp, 13 predicted proteins | sample 2276321 | NCBI WGS metagenome assembly REGX01 (sample SAMN08335021, study PRJNA423103) | bovine gut metagenome | biome: bovine gut metagenome; feature: rumen; material: feed digesta; isolation source: rumen digesta from from 15 high feed efficiency cows and 15 low feed... | host: Bos taurus ... | reverse complement strand
TTATTTTCGTCGAACTCACGCTAAATTATAATAGTGCTTTGTTAGAACTTGTAGTCAACACCCACGCCGAACACCTTGTTGCTGCGTGAGAACTTGTCACTGCCAGCGGGAAGGGCCGGGTTGTTGAGGTAGTGTTCCTGATTGCGCTTGTAGTCCTTGTAGCTGGTCCAGAAGTAGCCCACGTTGATTTTCATCTTGGGAGTCACATTGATGGCTCCACCAAAACCTATCGAATAGCTGTCGCACGAGAATGCCGTGTGAGTCTGGAAGTCGTCGCTCAAGCCGTAGTCGGTGTTTTGGAAGCCAGCACTCACGGTGAAGGTGCGGTTAATGTCCCATTCCACACCTGCCAGTATCTCGTGGGTGCCGTGACGCAGTGATTTTTGTTTATCATTAGCCATCTCGGCATGCTTGTCGTCGTAGTAGTGATACTCGACGGTGCCACGCAACTTGTTAGGAATGAATTCATAGCCGGCGGCTACATAGAGCACGCTGGGAAGGTCGTTAGGTGTGTTCACGCCATGCTTGTAGGGCGCCATGGCGGTTTCAAACTGCTCCGATGCCTCGCCCATGGCTGTTGCCTCAAGCGTCTTAGTGTCATTCTCGATGTGGAGGTTGGTCTTGAACTCATATTTTGCTGCCAGCGTGAGGCCACGCCACTTGAAGTTCACGCCAATGATGGGTGTCAAGCCCCAACCCTTCTGGTCGGTGTCGAGGGCAATGTGAGTGAGGCCTCCCTCCTTGCCCAGGGCGGCAAGCATGGGAGCATAGGCAGCAGCCTGCTCGGCAGGTAGTGTGGCAAGCGCCGCGGCGGCACGTTGCTTGAGAGCGTCGCCCAGGTTGGCATTAAGATGCCCCTTGTAGTTGCCGTTAAACAGGTTGAAGCGCAGTCCGGCATAGGCACTGAGATTATCGAGTATGCGATAAGTTCCACCCAGCTGACCACCAAACACATACTGACGCCCCTTCATTGAGGTGTCGATGGTGTACATGTCGGGGGTGATGGCATCGGCACCTACCATAGCTTTGAGCAACGGTTGCGAAGCCAGCAACTTGCTAGTGGTGCCGTAGATGCCCGACATCACAGCGGCGTCAAACATCGACAAGCCGTTATCGAAGTTGCACTTGCCTCCACCACCGGTGACGCCAAAGAATGCGCTAGCCACCCAGCGATCTTTCTTGTAGGCGGCATAGAGGCTGGGCAACACCGGTGCGGTAGCCTTGCCGTCATATTTGCGAGTGGGGTTGCCGTCGGCGTTAGTGTAGGCAAAAAGTGGGAATGTGGTCTCAACGTCGCGTGTTTGGAACGCGCTCTGGATGTTGAGCGATATTGTCCACCCTTCGTTATCGAGCCAAGCAAGACCTGCAGGATTGGTGTAAACAGCGTCAATCTCGTGGCTAGCTCCACGCGCCATCATGCGCAGGAAAGCTATGTGCTGGTTAGTGTTGTGAAGCAGTCCTCCCGCCCACGCGGTAGCGCTAACTGCCATTGTAGCAATCACAATGCTTAATTTTCTCTTCATATTACTCTTTTTATTTTTGTTACCTATTTTTGAAAATCTTCACAAAAGTAGTGCATTTGAGGTAACCTAATGTCCAAAACATCTAAAAAAGTGGTTTATTTAACGCACGGTGGAAATATATTACTCTTTTTAACTATTCCCACTAGTGAACATTTTCCTTTTCGCACAATTATCTAATGTGTGCCCTACTGCGGTTGTATAATGCACAATAGGGCACACATCCTAAGGAGGGGGGAGAGGAGAAGAATGAACGATTAGCGAATAACTTTGCTAGTAGTCTTGCTGCCGTCGTTGTACTCACTAACCATGATGTTCACACCCTGGAATGGAGTAGCGCTTTGAACACCATTGAGGTTGTAATACTTAACACCAGTGAGGCTCTTAGTGTAGTCGACAGTGCTAATGCCAGTAGCGGTAGTGCCAGCCCATGGAGCATAAATTACCTCGCCATGTGAGGGATTATCCTCTTTGTCAATAATCGAAACGCGGGGGCTTGCGCCTTCAGCAACATACCAGTAGTTGTTCATTGCGTAAACGGTGTTGCTGGAATTGTTATACAAGTCGAAGCGCTGGAACTCGCTATCACCGTCAAAGCCGTTTTGCTCTGAGCCGTTGCCGTTGTTGATAAACACGTTCAAGCCGGGGCAATAGTTCTCATCGTCCTCGGCAACATCGGTGCGACCCAGGTTCACATCCTTGCAACCAATTACGGTCACGCCCCACAGGCTACCCTCGATGTGGTTGCGATAAACCTTGGCAACGAGGCCCTCGCCGTTAGGCTCATAGAAGTTGATACCGCTACCGCCATTGGCTGGAGTCTTCTCGGTGTTGTTGTTGAACAAGTAGTTGTCGCGCACGATAGCGTTTTGCTTACTGTAAACAGCGATGCCATAGCGGCAGTCGCTCACGTTGTTGTTCTCAATGAGGGTTTGAGCGTTGCTGGTAACACCCATCAGGTCGGCTACAACCATACCACCGCCCAGGTTCTTATCGCGATTGCCCACAATGGTGTTGTTACGAATGATCACGCCACGGTCGCATGCTGTAACGTTGATGTGGGGATAGTTCAGGTTTTGGTCATCGTTGTAGTTGAACGTGTTGTTCTCAATGAGCAGTGCCACGCTGGCGTTGCTGGCTGTGCCAATGGCCGAGCGCTTGTTGTACTCAAAGGTGCAGTTCTTAACGGTGTAAGACTCGTTTTCGCCTACACCCACACCACCTAGCTGAAGACCTGCTGTGCCATTGCTGACGCTGGCTTGCTGATAGCGGAAGGTGCAGTCGCTAATGTTAGCGCCAAAAGCTGGCGAGAGCTTGAGAGCCGCATATTCAAAGTCGAGATTTTTAACCTCTACCGCAGCGGTAGCATCCGCGGTCTTAATCCAGATGTACTTAGCTGCCACATTAGCCTCGGTAGCCGTAATGAGCGAGCGCTCGTTAACAGCCATCAGGGCAGTACCCTCGATGTCGATTTCCACGCTCTTGGCAATCTTGATGGTGATGCCATCTTCCATCTGGAAGGTGTCGCCGGCACTGATGGTAACATTCTCAGCAACGGTGAACACTTTACCGGTTTCATCGACTGTCACAGGCGCTTCTTCCTGTGCCGCAAGCTTTGTCATTGTCCATGTTTCTCCATTACCGGGAGAGGTGAATACTGCAGCCTGAAGAGTCATAGAAGCGGCTGCCAAAATTGATAATAAGTAAAATTTCTTCATTTTGTAAAAGTTTGGTTTAAAAATAAATGCATGCAAAGTTACAAAAAAACCAATGTTTTGTGTAACTTTGCACCAAATATTTTGAATTATACACATTTTTTAAAAACCTTATTATGTCTATCTGGATAGTTTTCAAGCTCATTGGCTCATTAGCACTGCTGATGTTTGGTATGAAATCAATGAGCGAGAGTTTGCAAAAAATGGCTGGTCCACAGTTGCGCAGAGTGCTTGGCGCCATGACCACCAACCGTTTCACAGGCATGCTCACCGGTGTGGCTGTTACTGCGGCTGTGCAGAGTTCTACCGCCACCACGCTGATGACAGTGTCGTTTGTCAACGCGGGCCTGCTAACGCTAATGCAAGCCATCTCGGTGATTATGGGTGCCAACATTGGTACCACCGTCACCGCGTGGATCATGAGTTTGGGATTCTCGTTTAATATCACCGACTTTGTTTATCCGGCTTTCTTCCTGGGCATAATCTTGATTTACATGAAGAAACGTCGCGTGATTGGCGACTTCCTCTTTGGTGTGGCGTTCCTCTTCCTGGGACTAGGGACACTCAAGGAAACGGGCACCAACTTTGCCACCGACCCCGCCATGCGCGACAGCATCATGGCTTTCTTCTCGCAATTTGGCGACTCGTTCTGGAGCTATGCTTTGTTCCTAGTGGTGGGTAGCGTGCTCACGCTGTGCGTGCAATCATCGGCCGCGATGATGGCGATTACCATGATTTTGTGCTCTACTGGTGTACTCCAAATTCAGCAAGGCATCATGCTGGTGCTTGGCGAGAACATTGGTACTACCATCACTGCCAACATTGCCGCCATGGGGGCTAACGTGCAGGCACGACGCGCCGCACTAGCACACTTCACCTACAACATGATAGGCGTAGTGTGGTCGCTACTGCTCATGAAACCGTTCCTGAGCCTGGTGTGTAGCATCGCCGGCTTTGACCAGTCGCTTGCCGCTGGCGACCCTGGCTATGAGGACAACCTGCTCAAGATTTCGGTAGTGCTCGCCACATTCCACTCAATGTTTAATATCACTAACACTGCCATCCTCATTTGGTTCGTGCCACAAATCGAGAAACTGGTGTGTGCTGTTATCAAGCCACGCAAGCAGGACGAGGAGGACGATTTCAAGTTGCACTTCATCACATCGGGTATCATGAAAACTCCCGAGCTCTCGGTGCTTGAGGCACAAAAGGAGATTAAAGCCTTTGGAGAGCGCATTCAGGCCATGTTCAACATGGTGCGCAACCTGCTCGATGAGGAAGACAACGACAAGTTTGTGAAGCTCTACACACGCATCGAAAAATATGAGGAAATAAGCGACCAAATGGAGATTGATATTGCCAACTATCTGCACGACGTGAGCGACGCGCACCTCAGCGATGAGACTAAGGCGAAGATGCGCGCCATGTTGCGAGAGATAAGTGAGATAGAAAGTATTGGCGACAGCTGTTACAAACTGGCACGCTTCTTTAACCGCTACCACACTGGCAAGGAAGAATTCTCGGGCTACCAGCTCAAGAATATCAAGACCATGATGGAACTCGTGGACAACAGTCTCACAGAGATGAACAAGACACTCGTGAGCTACAAGGAGCAAAACGACATCAATCGCACCTATAACATCGAGAACGAGATTGACAACTATCGCGACATGATTAAGGCCGAGAACTTTAGCGAGGTAAACGACCAGAAGTACAGCTACGCCATTGGCACCATGTATAGCGACATCTTCGACGAGTGCGAGACTCTGGGCGACTATGTGCTCAACGTCGTTGAGGCCCGCATGGGTATAAAGAAAAAAGACTAGGGCTACATCAAAGCTACTTCAGTAATAATAGAGGGAGAGTTGAAACGCGCACACACATCGAGTGTGGTGTTTTCAACTCTCCTTTCATGCTGTAAGGCTACCGAATGGCTCGCCTCTATATCATCATTTTTCACTCAGCTACTTTACCACGGGCGCGGTTGTAGCTGAGCATGGTGGCTTGGGCAAGGGCTTGCTGTGAGTATTGCAGGGCATGTTGCTTGCCTGCTGCTGCCATGCGCTGGCTCACTGTGTCGTTGCCGAGCACGCTGTTGATGTGCCGGGTGAGTCCATGGTCATCGCCGGGTGCGAAATAGAGCGCGGCATCACCACCCATCTCGCGGTGGCAACCGTCGTCGCTGGCAATGACAGGAGCGCCTGTTATCATAGCTTCAACGAGGCACTGCCCCACCCCATCTTGCAACGCGGGCTCAATAAAGGCTTTACTCAAGGCATAGAAAGCCATGAAGCTGTGCCTGCTCACGAATGGCACTCTCACCACACGGTCAGCAATGTTTAGCTGCTGTGCCAGTCGCTTGAGGCGACGATAGTTGTCGTTTCTCCTGCCTATTACAACGAGGTAGATGTCCTTGTTGTCAATGCTTGCGAAGGCGCGATACAGGGTCTCCATGTTAGCCAGTGGCGAGAAGTCGCTGATGGCAAGGATGAAGTTGCGTGGCAGGTGATACTTGCTCCTGACGTTGGCTAGGTAATCCTGGTCATATTCAGTGGTGATGTATTCGTTGCGATAAGCTGTGTGAATAACATCAACCTTGTCGGCACCTATACCATAACGCTTCACAGCCTGGTCCTTAATATACTGGCTGGTGGCGATAACGCGTTCGGCCTTGTGGCAGGCTTGCCTGATGCGAGAGTTACGGAACAGTTTTTCTAGCCATGAGTAGTCGTTCATCATTCTCTTGAACGAGAGGTCGCGCAGTGTGATGACCATCTTCACATCGTCGTGACAGGTTCCGGTGGGAAGGATGGCGTCGAGACCGTGGAAAACTTTCACTCCATGCCTGTGGAAGTCGACAAAGATGCCACTGCGGTTGCGCCAGCGCCACTTGTTAAGGGCTTTGTAGGGCGTTTTGTTGTGAACGTTGGCAATCGATAGTAGCGATGAAATACTACTGTCGCTGGGGCCAATGGGTGAGTAAATCATGAATGTGTCCTTGGGATATTCCCGTCCCAACGACGCAATTACAATCCTGTCATAAAAGCTTAATGGCGAGTCACCGTCGACGGTTCTAATGCCATCAAATCCAATAGTCATAAGTTGATAAAATTGTTTTAGGTTTAGTTTATAAAATAATAATTGTGATAATCTTGCACTTGGTGGAGAGAGTATTCTAATTCTTGGGCTTGGTGGGGGTTACCATCTGGCGGATGTAGACATCACGCTGTGGGAAAGGTATCTCAATGTTGTGCTGCTGCAAGGTGTTATAGATGATTTCTTTCACCTTGTAGACAAATGCTATCTTCTCTTCTACAAGCACCCAGAAAGCCACCCTTAGGTCTACCGAGTTGTCACCAAAGTCGTCGAAGAGCACCATGAAGCCTTGTTTCTTCTGCACTATGGGGCGACCGCTTGATGTGGTGAGCTCAGTGAGCTTGTTAAGCTCGGCAATGAGTTTTTGACGCACGTCCTCAACGTTCACTCCATAAGCCACTCCCACTGGTAGTTTCACATACTCGTAGCTGTGATTCTTGGTCATGTTCTTGAAATTCTTGTTGAACAGCGACGTGTTGAGGAAGGCTATGATGCTACCATCGAGGGTCACAATTTGTGTGCTCTGGTACCCTATGCTCTCCACCTTGCCAAGGATGCCGTCGCACTCGATGTAGTCACCCACACGCAAGCGTCCCGACATGAGCGAGAGCCCGTAGATGAAGTTCTCGAGAATATCCTTCATGGCGAAACCTAGACCAGTGGCAAGACCAGCCGAGATGAGCGAGATGCCACTCTTGGGAACCTTGAAGAGCACTAACGCGAAGATGAAATAGCTACCCCACACCAGGATGGTGATAATGTTGTTAGCAAGAGTAATATTGGGCCTGCGCGAGGAATCACTCTTGACATACTGCCTGAGCTTTATCTTGCGATAAATGGAGTGGATGAGATAGTTGATATAGTAGAATACAAAGAACAATGCGCTCACCAGCACAATCTTGTAGAGCGAGAGCTGTAATAGTCCTTGCTGGTCAATGAAATTGAAGAAGAACAACTTCACGAGTAGCTGCTTCATGTCAAACATGTTGGCGGCAAAGATTATACTCATCAACACCGAAATCACAGCCAGCACCGGCAATACCACCTTAATAAAGAGGTCGTAGAACCAGGTGTTGTTAATGTAGTCGCCATGCTTAGCCTGTTCAAGTAGCTTGGCATTGATCTTAGCCTCGCTATTTTTCTTTTTCTTCCCCTTAGCCGCGGCAAGGGCAGTGATATTTCCTCGCTTGATGCGCTTGAGGATATATTTTTTCTCATACATCTTGGCAATGTCGTAGAGACAAATGATGGTCTGGATGCATGCCAGTTGGAACGTCCACCACACCATGATCTGCACTGCCAGTAGCGTGAAGCCAACCCATGCCAGCACACATGACACTATCATTGCCACCAGCGAGATGATAGAGAACACCACATCGCTCGTGGGCAGCTTGACGGTGCGCTTGCGAAGCACCCACATTTGCCACAGTGTGAACAATAGCAAAATGGGAGGATAGATAAGGTTCACCACATTGTTGGGGATGAAGATGATGCGGAACACTATCACCACAAACGCCATGAGCATGAACGGGGTGTAGACCATCACACCCGCATTAATCTGGCGGCTGTCGAGCCTGATGAGTAGCGACAGCAGGATTACCAGCAGCAGCCAGGAGTAGTCGAGGGTGATGCGAGTGGCCATTACAATGAAATTGTGGTTCATCAAGTAAGTAGCGTAGCTAATGAACACCATGAAGAGGAAAACACCACACGTGAGCCCTATCACTCCCTTCTTGCCCTTGTAGCCCTCTTTGTTCCTGATGCGCTTAGGCAACAGCCAGCGCAGGATTATAATGCTCAATATAGTCGCGACAAAGATATAGAACAGGATGAAGACCGATGTCATCACAATCACCGGTCCGCGCCACTGGCTCTTGACCATGGAGCGCTCGCCCTGCCTGCGCAGCTCACCATACTTGTCTTTCATCTCATTGCTGATGCGCTTGTAGTTCTTGCCCAGCGACGCCAGTACTGAAAAATAGTTGCTGCCACCATTGCGGAAGATGTTGTTTTGCAACTCCTCATATCTTTTAATCGCATAGTTATTGAGCGCCTTGAGCTTGTTGTTCACCTCGTCATAGAACTCCTTGTCGGCACTCATCTTTGTCTTGGCGCGGATGATATTATTGCGCAGTGCCTGAGCATAGATAAGGCAAAGCTCGCGAATTTTCTTCTCGCGGTCATTGAGCACATAGAGTGCCCCTTTAGCGGGAGAAGCGGGAACCGCCATCACATCTCCTGATTGCGGTGTGGCGGAATGCTCTTTATCTATGAAGTTATTAGAGTGAGTGGCACGCTGGGTTTGCATGATGCTGTCGGCAACTTCCTCAATAGCGCTTTTTTTATTGTCTTCAGCTTTCGATATTTTTTCACCCGTCACCACATCGTCGGTAATAGCTGGAGCTATGTGCTTGAGCACATAGATGAGACTGTCATATCGCTCCACCTCGGCATCGAGGCGCGCCATGATCTTCTGGAACGGCATGTGTGCCACCTCGGTGTTGTGATAGAGGTCGGTAGCTTGTTGGCAGGCGTAGGCCATGTCGAAGGTGAACTCACTACTTTGAGAGTAGAGGATGAGCGAAATTTGGTCAATCTGCTGCATGGTAGCCACCAGTTGCTCGTGCTGCCGTTTAGCGTTTTGGTCATATCGCTGCATGATTTCCTTCTGTTCCTTGTACTTTTGCTCCAGCTCGGCGCAAAGCACGTCGATAGTTTTACCAAAGTCTCTCTCCTTGAACACAGCGTTTGACTGTGTCACTCCTATCGCCAAAAACAATAGCAGGGCAATATAACGGATAATATTTTTTCTAGTGGTCTTCATTAGCTTCGAGGTAATCTATATTTATGAGAATTGCACGGCTGCCATGACAGCTAGCCCGGCGATGATGATAACAAGCAATAACTTGTAGATAAACCTGTTCACACGGCGTTCAAGCGCGAGATGCAATTCTTCGAGGGTGGATATTTCTCCTGTGCTACACTGAGTGGCGATTTTCTTTAGGCTCTTTTCACTACCTGTGCAGGCAATGATATTGAGCCACATTTTGCCCCAGCTCACCAGGTTTTCTTGCTCATTGCTGCTTGCCGCTAGCAAAGACATCTGCTTGCATTGTGGAGCGAAAGCGATTGTTTCTTCACTCAAGGCACCACACTGATGCTTGTCATCACTGTCGCGCCACTCAATGAGTGTCTCGACCAGGGGCTGTTGTAGCATGTATAAGGCACGCGCTGGAAGTCGTCCCCCATCGCGTGCCAGTAATGTATTAAGTGTTTCTAATTCCATTAATTGCCCTCGGCCTTAGTCTTAGGCTCATCGGCGGGCTTAGTGGCGGCGGCGGGCTTGGTGGTCTTCTGACCATTATTGAGGTTTACCTGCTCGCGGCTACCATCGGCCTTGCGGATGTTGAGAATGCCCTTCTCGGTGTCTTCAAAGCCTATGGCCTCGGCACCACCCTGATGAATCTTAGTGTTCTTGCCTGTGCTACGGTCGTAGCGCACAACACTACCATCCTTGAGGCGGAACACCTTGTAGTTGCCGGCCTGCTTGGTCTCCACGATGTCTTCTTTCTTGAACATGGGGGTGTCCTTGTCCTTCTCTTCGCCTATGCCGCTTGGAGCTGCGGGAGCTTGAGTGGCGGGTTGCTGTGCCTCGACTGGCTGTTCCACTGGCTGTGGCACCTCAGGCTGCACTTCCTCGGGCTTCTTCTCTTCCTCGTTGCCGGCACCGCTAATGCTGAGGATGCGGATGAAGTTGCGAGCCTGCTCGTTCATCCATTTCACTGCCTCGCTCGAGCCTTGAGCCGGGTTGCACACGATGGCTTGCTCACCATTCACGTTTTGGAATGTGCCCTCATAGGTTGCCGACGTGATGTTACGGCTCTCTACGTCATAGAGGTTTAGCACCACGCTCGCCATGCTCGACGCCGAGGTGGCAGGAGTGCTTAGGTAGGCATAGAAGAAATATTTCTTTCCGTCAATCTCGGGAACTTGTGGAATGACATCAATACCGGCTTTAAGTTTGTTTTGGTCGAACGACACGTCGCGACCGCTAGTCGACACCATTTTCACGTGCTCAGGGTCGATGTTCCACTTATCGCCATTCTGCGTGAGCTCATAGAGCTTATAGAACGACTCGGTGCCCTTGTTGAGCTGGGTGATACCTATAATCTTGTCGTTAACACCGGGGTCGGAACCTGTGATGCGCAACGCGTAGACGATAGTGGCTCCGTCGCCCACATAGTTGTTGTCGTTAAGCGCTCGTTGCAGAGCATCGGCGGCTGCAGCGGCACTATTGTCGACAATGCTCACTGGTTGAGCCTCATTCTTTTCACTGCTGCCACTAAAGAAAATCTTGTTGATGGCAAAGATTGCGATAAATGCCAGCACACCGATGGCTATAACCACATACATTGTGGTCTTGCTCTTTTTATCTCTATCTCTATTAGCGTAGCTGCGTTCACGACCTGCATTGTTGTCGTCGTCGCTCCAGTCTTCGTAGTCACGCTCGCGACGCCTGTAGTTAGCGCCACCATCAATGCGACTGCCACACTTGTTGCAAAATGCGGAATCCTCGGGGAGGGTTTGCCCGCAATTGGGACATTTGATTGTGTTCATATACCACTTTACGTTTTAGTTATTCATTTTCTTTCACAATGCAAAAGTAAAACAAATATCTATCACAAGCAAAAGTTTTTAACCCAAAAGTGTGACGAAAGTTATACAATAGCCCTTAAAGCAAGCAATTTTACCTGCCTAGAGGCAAAATTACATAGCTTGCCTCTCACTTTCCAATTTCCATAACTAATCTTAATTGTGTGGCACATTTAAGATTGCTTGAGGTAAACCTTTTACCTGTTGGCGGAATTAAGCTGACAATGAATTATAATAAAACATGTTGGCTTTCAGGCATTAGCGTAGAAGACTCTGGACGGGTCGAAGACCCCGACTTTGTGCGTAAGACCATGCAAGAACCCCTATGGGGTTCGCAGCTTGGTCCTTGCTGAATCTAACGAAAAGTGCCTCGAAGAGGAACTTCTTCATTATCAATATTTTCTATCATAATGTGATGTTTTATTAATTCCGCCAACGGGTATTGCATATATAGCAATATTTTTTATTTTTAAGTATTTTTGTTCAAAAGTAGTTAAAATAATCCTGTTTCAAGCAAAATATGGATAGTATTTGGGAATTTATATAACCTTTACTTTTTCAAGGCTTTATTATAGTTGTGAAAATAAAATGGTGCAGGTGGTGATATTCTCAATTTTATTAATTATCTTTGCATCTGTTTTTTTGAAAAAACGCTGTTAAATGGAAATTAACTACTTGGTGGAGAATGTTGAGATGCCTGCACTCAACGAGGAGGCATTAAAGAGCTGGATAGAGGCCGTGGCACGCAATCATGAAAAGAGTGTGGGCGCGCTCACCTATATATTCTGCGACGATGAATACATTCTCGCTACCAATCGACAGTTCTTGCAACACGACTATTACACCGATATTATCACCTTCGACTATAGTCGTCGCCTACGCATCGCGGGCGACATGGTAATCTCGCTCGACACAGTGCGGAGCAACGCACAGCAGCTAGGAGTGAACTATGACAGTGAACTGCTGCGAGTGATTATACATGGTGTACTACACTTGTGTGGCATTAACGACAAGGGACCCGGCGAGCGCGAGATCATGGAGCGCCACGAGAACGAAGCCCTTGCCATTGTTCCTGAAAATATCTTCGCAAAATGAGGTTTGACTACGACGTGATAGTGATAGGTGCCGGTCATGCCGGGTGTGAAGCCGCGTGTGCGGCTGCACGGCTAGGTTCGTCAACCCTGCTCATCACTATGGACATGAACAAGATAGCACAAATGAGCTGTAACCCCGCCGTGGGAGGAATTGCCAAGGGGCAAATAGTGCGCGAGATTGATGCTTTGGGTGGACAAATGGGTATCGTCACCGACCGCTCATCAATCCAGTTTCGCATGCTCAACCGCAGCAAAGGACCAGCAATGTGGAGCCCACGCAGCCAGAGCGACCGCACGCGCTTCATTGAGAACTGGCGCAAAATTCTTGACTCTACACCACAGCTTTTTCAATGGCAAGACAGCGCTACCGAGCTCGTTGTCGAAGACGGCATGGTGAAAGGTGTGAAGACAGCCTTTGGCGTCACTTTTCAAGCTAAAGCTGTAGTGCTCACCGCGGGCACTTTCCTCAATGGCTTGATGCATGTGGGACAGGTGCAAGTGGAAGGTGGTCGTGTGTCGGAACCCGCATCGCGAGGAATCACCGAGCAACTGGTGCGGCTGGGATTTGTATCTAACCGCATGAAGACTGGTACCCCAGTGCGCCTTGACGCGCGCACTATCGACTACTCGCTGGCTACCCGGCAAGATGGGGAGCAGGATTTCCACCATTTCTCTTTCTTGCCAAGCGTGCATAGCGACCTCAAACAACGTCCATGCTGGATAGTGTACACCAACGATGAGGTGCATCAAGTTTTGCGCGAAGGACTCCCCTACTCTCCCCTTTATAATGGACAAATTCAGAGCGTGGGACCACGCTACTGTCCCAGCATTGAGACAAAACTCGTCACCTTCCCCGACAAAGACTCACATCAGCTTTTCATTGAACCCGAGGGCGAGACCACGCAGGAGATGTACCTGAACGGGTTCTCTTCTTCAATGCCATGGAATGTGCAAGTGGAGGCAATAAGTAAAATTCCAGCATTGCGCAACGCGCAGATTTACCGCCCTGGCTATGCCATAGAATATGACTTCTTCGACCCTCGACAGCTCAACCACAACTTGGAAACAAAGCTCATTAAGAACCTGTTTTTTGCCGGTCAAGTGAATGGCACCACGGGCTATGAAGAAGCAGCAGGACAAGGGCTAATCGCAGGCATCAACGCGCACCTCAACATTGAGGGGAAAGAGCCGTTTGTGCTACAGCGCAACGAGGCCTACATAGGTGTGCTCATCGACGACCTGGTGACTAAAGGTGTTGACGAGCCTTATCGCATGTTTACGTCGCGCGCCGAGCACCGCATCTTGCTGCGACAAGACGACGCCGACATGCGTCTCACTCCACTGGGCTACAAGCTGGGATTAGCTACGCAAGAACGCTACGACTTAATGCGCTCTAAACAGCAACAAGTTGAAGACTTGGTGCAGTTTGCACGCGACTTCTCGGTGAAGGCAGCACTCATCAACCCATCACTGCAAAGTGCTGGACTACAGACCATTAAACAAGGCGTGAAATTATATGACTTGCTACTGCGCCCACAACTGACAATCAGTAAGTTAGCTGAGTTTATCCCATCTCTTTCGGCTAAGATTGATAGCCTTGAAAACGAACGTCGCGACGAGATTGTTGAGGCTGCCGAGATAAAGATTAAATATCACGGATACATCCAGCGAGAGGAAATGATTGCCGACAAAATAGGACGTCTTGAAAAATTAAATATAAAAGGTAAGTTTGACTACCCTTCTATTCTCCAACTTTCGACCGAGGCACGTCAAAAACTTGAGAAAATTAACCCCGAAACTATAGGACAAGCATCACGCATCCCTGGCATATCACCCAGCGATATCAATATCCTGCTTGTGCTCATGGGAAGATAAAATAACGTGAAATGTTTCACGTGGAACAATTAATATTTTTCTCCTACTCCACCACACTACTCTCGAATAATATACAAAAAAATAATTTGTCATCATGGAAAAAGAATTGATTGAAAAAGTAAAAAGTACAGTAAGAAATATCCCCGATTTTCCAGTTAAAGGAATCCAGTTTAAAGATCTTACCACAGCTTTTAAAGACCCCGAATCGCTCAAAATAATGTGCGACGCACTCATCGAACTTTATAAGGATAAAGGTATAACCAAGGTTGTGGGTATTGAGGCTCGTGGATTTATTTTTGGAGCTATTCTTGCCGCTGGTCTTGGCGCAGGATTTGTGCCACTGCGCAAACCAGGCAAACTTCCAGCCAAGACTATTAAGAAAACCTACACTAAGGAGTATGGTGAGGACACCATCGAGATTCATGAAGATGCCATCAACGAGAACGATGTGGTACTCATACACGATGACTTGCTAGCCACTGGTGGCACCATGGTTGCCGCTCTCGACCTTGTGCGAGACATGAACCCCAAGAAAGTTTACATCAACTTTATTTGCGAGCTTGTAGATCTCAAAGGTCGCGAACTCTTTCCAGCCGACGTGGAAGTTACTTCACTATTCGACTTCGCAGGCGAATAATGCTAGTATCTTAATCTAGAAAGTCTAGTCAATCTAGAATGTCTAGAAAATCTAGTTAATCTAGCACATCATTAAATAAAAAATCAACCTCTCCTCCACCCTATTTTTATATCATGCGCGAAGAACTGAAACTGAAAATATCGCTCCTTCCTACTAGCCCAGGTGTATATCAATACCTGAACAAGGAAGGAGTGGTAATTTATGTGGGAAAAGCTAAAAACCTGAAACGGCGCGTGAGTTCTTATTTCAACCGCGTGCATCCTGTAGTGCGCACTAATCTGCTTGTGCGTAACATCTGGGATATGAAATATATCGTGGTTAATAGTGAGGAGGAAGCACTCGACCTTGAAAATAGTCTTATCAAGGAGTTTCAACCACGCTATAACGTGCTACTCAAGGATGACAAGTCTTATCCATGGATTTGCGTTACTAAGGAACTTTTTCCTCGAGTTTTTATCACTCGCGAGAAACACACACGGGGTGCCAAATACTTTGGACCCTACCCCAAGACCGAAGTGGCTCACGCGCTAGTGGATACTCTCAAGCAGCTCTACCCTATCCGCACTTGTCGGCATCCTCTCAACGAAGAAAATGTGTCAGCACAAAAATATAAACTCTGCCTGCAATACCACATCAAGAATTGCGAAGGATGTTGCCAGGGATTTGTTTCACATGAAACATATAGTGCCTACATTGCCGACATTATAAAAATTCTCAATGGCGACACTAAGCAAGTGAGTGATTTTCTCATGCAGGAAATGATGGAAAAAGCCGCCGAACTAAAGTTTGAGGACGCCGAATTGCTCAAGCATAAATATCAGTTGCTGGAGTCTTATAGGGCTAAATCGGTGATCGTAAACACAGCTATTCACAATGTGGATGTGTTTAGCATTGTGCGCGACGACACGGCTGCCTATGTCAACTACATGCACCTGCGCAATGGAGCCATTGTGCAAAGCATGACTGTGGAATATAAGTTCCAGGATGCCGGAAGCGATGAGACACCGCAGGAAATACTTTCAACTGCTGTACGCGATATTCGTGAAAGATTTGCCCACACCTATGAGCAGGATCGAGTGAAGGAAATTCTAGTTAATGTGGTTCCTGATTTTGAAATTGAAGGAATTGATTATATTGTGCCACAGCGAGGCGACAAGCGCAAGCTGGTGGCTATATCGCTCAAGAATGCTGAGCAATATCGCACCGAGAAATACAAGCGCATGGAGAAACTAAATCCTGAGCAACGTGTCATGCGCACTCTCACCACCATGATGAAAGATTTACACCTTCCCGGCTTGCCTCACCACATTGAGTGTTTCGACAACAGTAGCATTTCAGGAACTAACGCTGTTGCTTCATGCGTGGTGTTTAGAGATGCGAAACCTTCTAAAAAAGACTATCGTCACTTTAATATAAAAGAAGCCGACGGCAGCGACGACTATGCCTCAATGCGTGAGGTAATGCATCGACGCTATTCACGACTTTTGAGCGAGAGTCAGGAATTACCACAGCTGGTGGTTGTGGATGGTGGCAAAGGTCAGCTTAATGCCGCGGTGGAAGTAATCGATGAACTAGGTCTACGAGAGGAAATAGCTTTAATAGGCATTGCGAAGCGTCTTGACGAAATATATTTTCCTGGCGATAGTGTGCCACTTTACATTGACAAGAATAGTGAGACGCTGCGCATAATACAGCGACTGCGCGACGAGGCTCACCGTTTTGGCATCACTCATCATCGCAACAAGCGCAGCAAGTCACAACTGCACAGTCAGCTCGATGATATAAAGGGGATTGGTCCCAAAACTCGCACAGCGCTTCTCAAGCACTTCAAGAGTGTGAAACGCCTGAAAATGGCTTCGCCCAGTGAAATAGCTCTTGTTGTGGGCGACGCTAAAGCACGTCTTGTTATTAGTGCATTAGAACAAAATAGTGAAGAATAACATTTCCTTCCATGCTAACTTTTACAGTAAAAAAATAATTTTATCCCAAAAAAAAGATTATTAGCTAAAATAGTGAGTAGGGGAGAGGTAATTTATTATTTATCCAGTAAAAACAGGATAGTAGGGGAGAGGTGGCTATTTTTATGTATTTTTTTATTTTTCTGAAAGAAAAATAGGGTAGGGGTATATTATGATTTAAATTACTGTTAATCAAATATTTAATACTTAAAAACCTTAATTTTATCTCAATTTAACGCCATTATTTTGGCGTTTTTTTATTTTCACGACCATTTATTGGAGTCTCACACCGCTTCTTTCAGCCAATTTGTAACTCTAGTTTTAAATCAATCCGACCACACGTTTCTGAAAATGCTAAAATATTTTAATTAAACAAGATGAACAAACAAAATAAAAACTTCCCACCGCGTACAGTCTAAGAAACAACCGCGGTGGGAAACATGGCAAATAACTGCCGGAGGAAAAAAAATATCCTTTAAAATTATTCAGTCAGTTTTACTGGAGGCCAACCATAATCTTGATACATGGTGGCGGCAATATTGTGTTTCTTTACATAGGCGCTAACAGCTTGTGTGCGCAACGTGTCATGCTGTTTATCGCTTGATTCTATTTTTTGGAAAGCCTCAAGCTTGTCGCCAAAAATTTTCTTTGCAGTAGGCAAATAATTGCTGCCATCTCCCACCTTATCAAAACTGGTAATCTTACATGCATTGCTTGCAACATTCAAGTGGAACAGACCTGGATGACTGCCACCCGACACTGTTTTTAGTGTATCGCCACTGAGATTATAGTTAAATACCCAGAATGAACCCCACACCTTCACGTCGGTGCTATCGCTATCGTCCACATCTATCACGTTAGATACAGGAATGCACATCTCGCCTGGTGAATACTGGCTACCAATAGAATCAACCAAATATTTTTCAATTAAGGCTACATAGGCTTCGTCGCCACTTGCAATACTATCTATACTATCACTTGCTTGAATAGAGTCATTTTCACCGCTAGCAGCTTGCTTTCCAGCACATGAACCCATCACTGCGGTAATGCTAATAAGCATTACTGCCATTAACGACCATAATTGTTTCATCATAATAATTTTCAAGTTTTTAGAGTAATTTTAAACATAATGGAATAATTATTCCATTATGGTTGGCAAAGGTAGTAAAGAATTTCAATTTTCAAAATTAATTATACTATTTTAGTTATTCACAATGCGGTTGTTGATAAATTATGGAAAATGGTGTTTAAGGCGGTGGAAAACTTTTTGAAAAAAAGTGAACAAAAAATTTGGATTTTGAGACGTTATACCGGCTTATACAGAAATTTTCAAAATCCAAATAAATAATTCACAATTTATAAAATCACTTTTAAACACGTTTTCCCCAAGTATTTATGACTTTTTTTCAATAAAATTATTAACTTTGCGCATTATTCACAGCTTGTTAATAAAGTCTAGAAATAGTTATAAATCAGTCTATAAAGTTGTAAATAACCATTTAAAAACTTTTTTTCTATTGTATATAACTCAAAAGTCAAGTTTTTTTAAAAAAAGTTTTGCACTGAATTAACAGGCTATTATCATTATCAATAAACTTTTATATAAATAATTAATTAAAATAAAAATAATATTGATATTATGAATGTTGAAAAAGGCTATGTTGAGGCTACTATCCCTGCAGGGATTGATCTCAAAGAAGAAATATTGAAACTCAAGAAGGAGAAGAATGCCGTGATTATGGCGCACTTCTATCAGCGCGATGAAATTCAGGATCTGGCCGACTACATTGGCGACAGCCTGGCGCTGGCGCAGCTTGCTCAAGATGTAGACGCTCCAGTGATTGTGCTTTGTGGTGTGCACTTCATGGGAGAGACTGCTAAGATTCTTAGTCCTGAGAAAACAGTTATTGTTCCTGATCTCAACGCCGGATGTTCATTGAGCGACAGCTGTCCGGCACAAGAGTTTGAGGCTTTCATTAATGAGCATCCTGGTCACACTGTCATTAGCTATGCTAACACTAGCGCAGCCGTCAAGGCGCTGACCGACGTTATCGTCACCAGTGGTAACGCCAAGCAAATAGTCGACAGTTTTCCTGAAGATGAGAAACTAATATTTGGTCCTGACCGCAACTTGGGAAACTATATAAATAGCATCACTGGCCGTAACATGGTGGTGTGGGACGGATATTGCGAGGTGCATGAGAAATTCTCGATCGAAAAGATTGTTGAACTCAAGAAGCAATACCCCGAGGCTAAGGTGCTGGTGCACCCCGAGTGTCCTAAACCCATTCGCTTGATTGCCGACAAAATAGGATCGACTAAGGCATTGCTCGACTTTGCCGTCGCCGACGAGTGCCAGCAGTTTATAGTTGCTACCGAGAGCGGCATTCTCTATGAGATGAAGAAACGTTGTCCAGACAAGGAATTTA